>Ga0194113_10003312_pt1 | contig 21680 bp, 13 predicted proteins | sample TA2MahC200mmetaG_FD_146193 | JGI IMG/M metagenome (GOLD analysis project Ga0194113, IMG submission 146193) | Freshwater microbial communities from Lake Tanganyika, Tanzania - TA2015017 Mahale Deep Cast 200m | ecosystem: Environmental > Aquatic > Freshwater > Lake | place: Tanzania: Lake... | reverse complement strand
GATTGTCCACTGGGAGCAGCCCGCGCGCCTCCGCGTAGAGGATGAAGAGCAGCTTGTAGAGCAGTCCCAGGCTGGCCCGGTAGATTTCGGCCCGGCTGGCCGCCGTCTCCTGGCCGATCCCCAGCCGCTCCCGGCGATAGGCGATGAACCCGCCGGCCACCTCCGGCATCACCTCGCGATAGACCAGCTCCTTCAGCTTGTCGCTGACTTCGCGCGCATAGGAGGCCGAGCCGGCCGCCACGCGCTGCACGAAGTTGCGGTCCTGGGCATCGGCCACGAACGCGTCGCGGCGGAAGAAGAGCCACCAGAGCTTGAACGCGTCGAGTTGCTCCGCCGTCGGCTCGCCATCTGGAGGCAAGAAGTCAAGAATCAGCCCCAGATCCAACTCGTAGAACTCGCTGGCAGTGCTGCTCACCTCTCGGCTGTAGAGCCGCCAAATCTGACCGTTGGTCAGGATACCCCAGGGACAGTGCGTGCCCACCAGGTAGTTGACCATCTGGTGACTGGGGTTGGCGTCGGCGTCCCACTGCTCGCGGCCATCCGTGCTCTGGCGGCTCAACGGCCGGCCCCAGTGTTTGGCCTCGGCGATGGCGCAGGCGCGGCCATAGAACGCGTCATCTTGCCCCTGGCACGGATAGGCTTCGTTCTTGACCTCTGCGTCGGGGAAAAGCGCATAGTCGGGCCGGCTTAACCGTCTCCCTCGCCTGGCGGCGGCCTGTGGGATGAACGCCCACCCCAAGACGTCCAGCGTGGGGCGCAGGAACTCCGTCTCGGTCTGGTTCTCGTTCCACGTCTCGCCCAGTCTCTTGCCGTGCTCCCATAGCTCGCGTAAACGAACGAACACCGGGTGCGGGTCCTCGGCCCACTCCGGGTACCGCGGCAGATGGGTCTCCAGGTAATGGCGCGAGAAGAGCGACTTGCCGGCCGGGGAGGCAGACAAGGACGAGATCGGTACTCCAGATGAATAGGAATGTGGCATGTCCGCTCCCCGGTAAGAGGCGGATTGAACGAGTTGGAGGCCCTCGAAGCCTGGGATTGCAGCTCAGTCATCCCGATTATACGCCATCTTTCGGCCCTGAGCAACTGCGGCGACTCAGAAGGGGCAAGGCGTTCCCGGCGCGGTCGTGCACGTCTGCCCCTTGCGCCCGAAAATGCGGGGGACGGCGAGCTGCTGTAGGAATGCCTCGCGCCTACTGCTCGACTGCGGCCGCCACCAGGTCCATGAACACCGGATAGTCGCGGTTGTAGAGGAACCCGGCCGGGTCGCCAGCGCGGTTGCGCAGCATGATCGCCACGATGTCGAGAGCCGGCATGATGACCAGCACGCTGTGGCCTGCTCCGCCGTGACAGTAGGTCCCATAGGGCACGATGGTCCCCAATTCGGGCGTGTCGGGCGCGGCCTTGATCCACCAGAAGAGCCCGCGGTGAGGGTAGTTCGGCCGGCCCGGCAGCGGGAACTGGCAGGTCGTCATCATCCGCACGGTGAGGGGCGCCATCACCCGCACCCCACCCAGCTCGCCCCCGTGCAGCAGCATCACCCCGCAGGCCGCCAGATCACGGGCGTTGCTGATCAGCCCACCGGCCACCGATCCGGCCCGCCGCGCCGTGCGCGCGTCGGGGAGGTGCGACATCCAATCCCGATTCACGATCTCCGCGATGTCGCCCACCAGCTCTTCGGGGAAATCCCACCCGATGCGGCGCAGTCCCAGCGGATCGAACATCCGCTCTTGCAGCAAGTCGGGTACCCGCTGCCCGCTGGCGCGAAAGATCAGTTCGCCCAATGCTGCGACGGCCGGATCAGAGTAGATGTGGCTCGCGCCCGGCTCGAAGACCACCCCGCGCGTCACGCGGGCGATCGCATGGCGAAAGTAGGTGGCGGCCAACTCCTCGCCTGGCCGCCGGTCCCGCCAGCAGCCGTAGTAGTCAGGGTCGCCGGCCGGAAAGCCGCTCGAATGGGTGGCCAGGTGACGAACCGTGATCTTCTGCAAGGTCTGAGCGGTTGGGGTCGTGGGGTCGTCGCCCAACAGCTCGGGGAGATGGCGGTACACAGGCTCATCCAGCCACAGCACGCCGTCCTCGATCAGCAAGGACAGCGCGATGGCGGTGAAGCCTTTGGTGACGGAATAGAGGGGAACCAGCGTGTCGGCGTCGAAGGGATGGTCATTCTGTGGGCCGCGGACGCCCCAGTACCACTCGCCGACGATCTTGTCGCGCCGCGTGACGAGCGCCGCGCCGCCGGTGCCTCCCAGTTGGTCGCTCACGCGGCGGGCGTAGTCTCTGGCCTTGAACAGTCGGGATGAAGACATGCCGACAGATTCGGGGGCTACGGTTTCGAAGCTCATGGAAGGCCTCCTATCAGGTTAGCGCCGATGATACACGTTGATATTATACCACCAGGACCACGAACCGGCGAGCACCAACGCCGCCCCAGAACCGAATTGCTCTCAGCAACCTCCCCGTCCCGTTTGACAACTCCCCCCATGCGCGGCACAATAGAGGCGGCGGACGACGACGTCAACCCTATCACAGGAGATGGCTCATGGATCCTATGCGGAGCGCCCTCATCGCGCTCTCCCACAACCGCGCACTGCAAGAACTGATCGTGCGGGTGGCGCTTTCGCGACGCATGGCGCGACGCTTTGTGGCCGGCGAGACGCTGGCCGAGGCGCTGGCCGCAGTCAAAGGGCTGAACAGCCGGGGCATGGTCGCAACGCTCGATCACCTGGGCGAGAATGTGACGGCCGCGGCCGAAGCCATCGCTGCGGCCGACGAGTATCTGGCGGCGTTGGATGCCCTCTATCTGGCCCAAGCCAACTGCAACGTCTCCGTCAAGCTGACGCAGATGGGGTTGGACCTGGATGATGATCTCTGCCACGACAACGTGCGCCGGATCGTCCACAGGGCGGCTGAACTGGGCAACTTCGTGCGGATTGACATGGAGGGTTCGCCGCACACCGCGGCCACGATCGCCCACTATCGCCGGCTGCGCCGCGAGTTCTCCAATGTCGGCATCGCGATCCAGTCGTATCTGCACCGCAGCCGGGCCGATGTGGAGGCGTTGATCGCCGAGGGGATCGGTCACTTCCGGCTGTGCAAGGGCGCCTACGATGAGCCAGCCGCGATCGCCTATCGGGAACGACCGATCGTGACCCAGGCGCTCAACGAGCTGGTGCGCCTGTGTCTGGCGCCAGCAGGGCGGGCCCGGGGCGCATACGCCGCGATCGCCTCGCACGATGAGGAGGTGATCAACTATGCTCGCACGTTTGCCTATCAGCACGACATCGCACCCACCGCCTATGAATTCCAGATGCTCTACGGCATCCGCCGCGAGCTCCAGGCCGAGCTCGTGCGCCGCGGCTACCAGGTGCGCATCTATGTGCCCTACGGCGGCCACTGGTATCCCTACTTCATGCGCCGCCTGGCGGAACGGCCCGCGAATCTGCTCTTCTTTCTGCGCGCGTTGGTGGGGGATTAGGCGCTGGAGGTTGGAAGTTGGAAGTTGGAGGTTGGAAATGTTGATGGGGGATGGATTCGACGCGACGGGAGAGAGTTGAAGGGGTTATTACGAAACGTATGACACCTCAGGAGATGTCTATGGCGTACAATTGCATCGTGTTGGTCAAGCAAGTGCCCGACACCGCTCACCTCAGCGGCAAGACCATGAAAGAGGATGGCACTGTGAACCGTGCGGCATTGCCGGCCATCTTCAACCCCGAAGATCTGAACGCACTGGAGATGGCTTTGCAGGTCAAAGACCGGCATGGCGGCCAAGTGACGGTGCTGACGATGGGCCCCCCGCGGGCGGCCGAGGTGTTGCGCGAAGCGCTGTTCCGCGGCGCCGATCGGGTGATCCTGTTGACCGATCGGAAATTCGCCGGATCGGACACCCTGGCCACCTCCTATGCCCTCAAATGTGCGGTTGAGCGCACGGGCGATTACGACCTCGTCTTTTGCGGACGGCAGGCGATAGATGGCGACACGGCCCAGGTCGGTCCGCAGGTGGCCGAGAAACTGGGCCTCCCGCAGATCACCTATGCGGAATCCATCCTGGCGCTGCAAGACCGCGAGATCGTCGTGCAGAGGGCTTTCCCTCTCGGCAAGGAGACGGTGAAATGCGCCTTGCCTTGTCTGCTGACCGTGATCAGCTCCGCCAACCAGCCTCGGCCTCCCTCGGCTCGCAGGATGATGGCTTGCAAGCTGGCCGCTACCCCACTTGAGTATCCCGCCTTGCTGAAGCAGTGGCCCGAGTTCGAGACGGCGGAAGCTCTAGACCATTATCTGACCGAGCGCGATCAGAAGATTCCGATCTGGACGGCGGCCGATATCGGCGCTGATGAAGAGAAGCTGGGCCTGGACGGTTCGCCAACCAAGGTGTGGAAAGTGGAATATGTCGTGCTCGAAACGAGCGAAAGCAAACAGGTCCCGCCTACCCTGGAAGGCGTTTCTGGCCTGGTCAAGGAGTTGATTCAGGGCCACATCCTGTGAAGGGGAAACGAGGGCATGAACAAGAATAGGGAAGTCTGGGTCTTTATCGAACAAGAAGCCGGCCAGATCGCCGCGGTCAGCCTGGAGCTGCTCTCTAAAGGGCGGGAGTTGGCCGAAAGGTTGGGCAGCCGGGTCTGCGCCCTGCTGTGCGGTCACGGCATCGCGCATCTGGCTGAAGAGGCCATCTATCACGGCGCGGACCTGGTGTTGCTGGCCGATCATCCCGATCTGGCGCTCTACCGCTCTCTGCCCTACGCCAGGGTCGCCATTGATCTTGTGCAGGCTCGCCGGCCTTATATCTTTCTCCTGGGCGCGACGCCGAACGGACGCGACCTGGCCCCGCGTGTCGCCAGCGCCGTGCGCGCCGGACTGACCGCCGATTGCACCGACCTCCAGATAGGCGATTTTCGGCAGAAGGGCCGGGTGTACTCCGATCTGCTCTATCAGATTCGGCCCGCCTTTGGCGGCAACGTCATCGCCACCATCGTCAACCCCGAGATGCACCCGCAACTGGCCACCGTGCGCGAAGGGGTGATGCGTCTGGGTGCTCCGGACCGCACGCGCCGCGGCGAGATCGAGACGATCGAACCGCAATTCGATGGCCGCGACCTGGTGCTGCAAATAGTGAAGAGGGAAATGCAGCCGCCCTGCTGCAATCTGACAAGCGCCTCGATCATTGTCGCCGGCGGCGCGGGCATGGGCAGCAAGGAGAATTTCCAGCTCATCCATGAGCTTGCCCAGACGCTAGGGGGTGAAGTGGGGGCCTCGCGCGCTGCTGTGGATGCCGGTTTCATCGCAGCGGAGCATCAGGTGGGGCAGACCGGCGTCACTGTCCGGCCCCGGCTCTATATCGCCTGCGGCATCTCGGGCACAGTCCAACACCGCGCCGGGATGGATCAGTCCAGCAAGATCATCGCCATCAACAGCGATCCTGCCGCCCCGATTTTTCAGATCGCGCACTACAAGATCGTCGGCGACCTGAACCAGGTCATCCCCTGGATGATCCGCGCTTACCACGAGAACGCTAAGTAGAGGAACTGAGCATGGCAGAGAATTTCTTTACTGAGAACCCGGATTTGCAATTCCGCCTGGACCAGCTCGACCTCAGCCAGGTTGTCGAGATCATGGAGGATGGGTACCGCTACCACGCTCAGTATCCGGCTGCCCCGCGCAACTATGCAGACGCCAGGGATAACTTTCGGTTGCTGCTGACCGTGTTGGGTGAGATTTGCGCGGCCCGCGTGGCACCGCGGGCGGCCGCAGCCGACCAGGAAGGCGCACGGTTCCAAGATGGCCGGGTTTCCTATGCCGCCGCGACGCAGGAAGCGTTGAACCTCTTCCGGCAAGCCGAGCTGATGGGCGCGTTCTTGTCCTGGGAGCATGGTGGACTGAATCTGCCGGGGACGATCTGCCGGATGATGATAGAGATGGTTTCTCGCGCCGAGGCCGGGTTGATGGCCGTCTTCGGGCTACAAGAGATCGCTGCCACCATCGAAGAGTTCGGCAGCGAGGAAATGAAGGCCCGGCTTCTGCCCCGTTTTGCACGAGGCGAGGTGACCGGCGCGATGGTGCTCACCGAGCCTGACGCCGGTTCGGACTTGGGAGGGGTGCAGACGCGTGCCACCCTGCGGGCTGAACCCGGTGAGGCAGATGGGGTGTGGCGGCTGAACGGCGTCAAGCGATTCATCACGAACGGCTGCGCGGATGTCTTGCTGGTGCTGGCGCGCACCGAACCGGATAGCAAAGATGCCCGTGGCCTCTCGCTGTTCCTGGTCGAGGCGGACGAGACGGTGCATATCCGCCGCCTGGAGCACAAGCTGGGCATCCGTTCCTCGCCGACCTGCGAGATCCAGTTCAGCGACACGCCAGCTCAACTGATCGGCAAGCGCCGTTTGGGGCTCATCCGCTACGCGATGAGCATGATGAATGGCGCCCGACTGGGAGTGGCAGCCCAGGCGCTAGGCATCGCCGAGGCCGCCTACCAGGAGGCGGCTCGCTATGCCGAGAAGCGCATCCAGTTTGGCCAACCTATTCGCGCCATCCCCGCGGTCTATCGTATGTTGCTCTCGATGCGCGGAGAGATCGAAGCGACGCGGGCGCTGGTTTGCGAGACCGGGCGGTGGGTAGATCTGAACAAGGTCTACGAGCACCGTTTGCAGAAAGGGGCGAACCCCGATGCCGCCGATCGCCAACGGCAGAAGCAGGCCGATCGCTTGGCGAGCGTCTTGACCCCGCTGGTGAAGTACTACGCCACCGAGATGGGCAACCGGGTCTGTTACCAGGCGATCCAGATTCACGGCGGCGCCGGCTACATGTGCGAGTTCAACGTGGAGCGACACTATCGCGACATCCGCGTGACCAGCATCTATGAAGGCACCAGCCAGCTTCAGATTGTGGCCTGTCTCAGCGGATTGTTGAGCCATGCCCTGGACGATCTGCTGAACGAATGGGCGGCTCTGGACTACGGCGCGGAACTGGCTGGGCTCAAGGGCCAGGTGGCAGACGCCACCGCCCTGTTCAACCAGTGTATTGACCGCTTGAAGGGGAAAGACGAGCGCGCGCTGATTGACTTCTACGCGGCGGATTTGGCCGACATTGCGGTGTATGTCATCAACTGCTGGTTGATGTTGCGGGATGCGCGCCTGGCAGAGAGGAAACGCGAAATGGCCCGCGTTTATATCGCCGAGACGCTGCCCAAGATACACGGCAAGGCGGCGGTGTTCCAGACGCTTGACCCGGCCCCCCTGCAAGCCCGAGAGCTGATCCTGGCCGAATCCTGCTGAACCGAATACCAGTTCCCAATCTACCAGCTACCGGTTTCCTGGAGTTCCCATGACCCCCTTCGACATCCTGCGCGGCAAGACCGCGGTGATCACCGGCAGTGGCCGCGGCATCGGCCGCGCGATCGGCCTGGCGCTGGCCAGCCACGGCGCGAGCATCGCGGTCAACTACTTCCGGCAACGCGAGCAGGCAGAAGAGACCGCCGCCCAGGTCGAGGCGCTGGGCGGCCGGTCGGTCGTGGTCAAAGCCCATGTGGGCGAGATCGCGGGAGTGCAGCGGTTGGTCGCCACCGCCGCGGAGACGTTCGGCGGGGTGGACATCTTCATCGGCAACGCGGCGTCGGGCGTGCTCAAGCCGGTCATCGAGCAACAAGCGAAGGGATGGGACTGGACGCTGAACATCAACGCCCGTTCGCTTCTCTTCGGCGCGCAGGCGGCCGCGCCCTACATGATGCGGAGCGGCTGGGGTCGCATCATCGGCATCAGCAGCTTCGGCGGCCGCCGCGTGCTGCCGGAATATAGCCTGGTGGGGGTGAGTAAAGCGGCCATCGAGACGCTGATTCGCTATCTGGCCGTCGAGCTGATCCCCCACGGCATCGTCTGCAACGCAATCAGCCCTGGGGTCGTCGAGACCGAGGCGTTGAACTTCTTCCCCAGCAAGGATGCAATTCTCTCCGAAGGGTTGCGCCGCACCCCCGCCGGCCGATTCGTCACCCCCGAGGAAATCGGCAGGCTAGTCGCCTGGCTCTGCACCGACGACGCCCGCATGATCGTCGGGCAGACCATCGTGATTGACGGCGGGTACGAGTTGATGGCGTAATGCCGATACGACGCGTCATGAGCTGGCGGGGCATTTCGGTAAGGACGGTTTTGACTTCCTGGTTGGGATAGTCGAGTGGGTAGACTGGCCCCTGGACCTCTTTGACGGGCCGCTTCGTCACCCCCGCAGAAATCGGCAGGCTAGTCGCCTGGCTCTCCACCAAAGCCCGCAGAAGAGGAGCCAGAACTGGCCCGGATAGCCAGAAACGATTCGACGAATACGGTCATACATGGGCGGCGACCAGAGTCAAGGTGAGAGGGGGCAGGCCTTCAGCCTGCCCTCTCTCTTACCGTACCACTCGGTGGTCAGAACGGCAACTCACGCGCCTGCGTTGGCGGGGGCCTATTCCGCGGCGCCAGCCGCGGGCAGCGGCCCGGCGACCAGGGTCGCTTCGGCCGCCGGCCTTGCCGTGTGACGGTCGTCCTCAATGTGCAAGACCGCCGGCACGCGGAAGGCGATCAACCCCATCAACGCGCAGATGATGCCGCCCGTCACGAACCAGAAGCGCACCCCCAACGCATCTGCGACCGGTCCGGCGATCGCCATCCCCAGGGGCGACATCGCGGCGCTCACGCTGCCGACCACGGTCATCACGCGGCCCTGGATTTCCGGCGGCACCACAGCTTGAAGGATGGCAATGACCGGGCCGTTGGTGATCGGGTTCATGAAGCCGGCCAGGAACATGCTAGCCACGGCCAGCCCGAAAGCGGACGCCGGGCTCAGGCCGATCAGGAGTGTGCCGAACCCCATCCCGACCAGCCCGGACAGGGTGGTCAGGATGCGCCGGCGGAAGCCGCCCCATACGCTGAGAAGCAGACTGCCCGCTACCACGCCGACCCCCCAGGCCGAGTTCATCCAGCCGAGCTGCAGCGCGCCGCCGCTGAAGTGCTTGGTTACGAGGATGGGCATCAGCGAGAAAGCCGGGTTGAGGGTGAAGTTGATGACGGTAGCCATGATCAGCAGCGCGAAGACGCCGGGCCAGCCGTAGATGAAACGCAAGCCCTCGCGCACATCACGCCAAAGCAGGCGTGGGGTGATGACCGCCTGGGCGTCTGCCAACTGGCGCGGCGGCTGCGGGATCGTGACGAAGAGGAGCGGCGAGATCGCGATCAGCGCGGTGAACACATCCATCGCCAGGATGCTGTGCATCGGGAACACGCTCAGCGCCAGCGCGCCGGCGGGCGGCGAGATGATGTTCATCACGCCGTGCAGCGTCTGATTCAGACCCGCCACCCGCGAAAGTTGCTGTTTGGGAACCATCAGCGAGGTGGAAGCCTGCATCGCGGGCCAGTGGAAGGCGCCGCCGATCGAGCGTATCAGCATAACCGCGTAGATGTGCCAAATCTGGATCGCGTTTGCCCAGTACAGGTAAGCCAGCAGCCCGGCCGCCAGCGCCACCAGCCCATCGGCCGCGATCATCACCCGGCGGCGATTCCAACGGTCCACCAGCGCGCCAGCGAACGGCCCCAACAACACTTGCGGCAGGATCGCGACCAGGGTAGCGGTCGCCAGCACGGTGGCAGATCCGGTGGTCTTGGTCAGCCACCAGACCAGGGCGAACTGGGCCAGCGAGCTGCCGAGGAGCGAGAACGCCTGCCCGGTCCAAATGGCGAAGAAGCGCGTCGCCCACGGCGACGTCTTGGTCTCAGCGGTTGGGGTCGAGTCGTGCATGGTGCGAACCTTTCGAGATGGCTTCAGAAGGATGGCGGCATCATATCACACGAGTTGAGTTTTGTCAATACGATACTAAAGATTATCTATATCCTGGTGAATAAAATTCAGGAAGACACTGGCCGAGACGGATTGGACGACGGCAGTCTGATCTATTCTACGTGCAGTGTGATGTGAAGTTGCGGCCAAGAGGGTGTAGCGGAGCTGTTCGGCGCGTGTTCAGGACAGTTGTTCATGCCGGGCGCGACACCAGTGCGCAGCCTCCCTGTGGGACGGTCAGTGAAAACGGGACGCGGACTAGCGCGGACGAGCGCTGATGGTTGCTCTTCTCCGCGTTTTTCCGCGTTCATCCGCGTCCGGTTCTCAGGCCAGGCGGCCAGCTATCTGCCGGCGAGCCGACCTGGGCCGGCCGATTCTACACGTTCTCGATCACGCGCTGCAGCCTGGCGCGCACTTGCGCTCCGATCTCGGCAAGCTGGGGATTGTTGACCGCGGCCATGGATGCCAGCGGATCAATCGCCGCGACTTCCACCAAGCCCGCTGCTTGCTCCTGGATGATCACGTTGCACGGCAGCATGGTCCCGATCTTGTCCTCGACCAAGAGGGCCTGGTGTGCGAAGGGTGGATTGCACGCGCCCAGGACGCGGTAGTTGCGGAATTCCACATCGAGCTTCTTCTGCAAGGTGGCCTTCACGTCAATCTCTATCAAGACGCCGCACCCCTCCTTCTGGAGCTCGGCGATCACGCGCTCGCGTGTCGCCGTGTCGCGTCGAACGGCATCTCTACCGTCTTGTTGTAATAGTAGCTCATGAGCAAACCTCCATGATCACACCAGAAAAAGAATGGGGCGCCATGATCGGCATGGCGCCCCTGGACAGAGAGTGAGTGGGTCCCCCGGGATTCGAACCCAGGACCAACCGGTTATGCATCCCACTACGGCTTTCGCCGCCCCTTTCGGGTTTGTGGGCTGGACTATCTCTTCGCCCCAGAGCGGGGCGCCTGCCGTCTAGTCTCTACACCTTCCCCTTGCGGGGCTTGGCTCGGGATGACCAGGCCATACGGCGCAGGCTCCCCCGAATTTGACAGGTATCGCCTGGAGATCGCTCTCCAGACAGCCCCCGGCAACGCGCCCTATCGCCATTGACTTAGGCTCGCCGCCCTTGAGCCGGTCGCTCTAACCGCTGAGCTAGGGACCCCCAAAACGAGAGCGGGTGACGGGATTCGAACCCGCGACATCCTGCTTGGAAGGCAGGCGCTCTACCGCTGAGCTACACCCGCGCGCCGCAGTTAGCTGAAACCCCGACCATGTACTCTTCAATCTCAGTATAACCGAAATCGTCCCGCACGTCAAAGCGCGGGTAAGCGCCTGATTTGACACCGCGGCCCTACTCAGGTATACTCTATTCTTACTCGCGGGGCTGTAGCTCATCTGGGAGAGCGCTACAATCGCACTGTAGAGGCAAGGGGTTCGAGTCCCCTCAGCTCCACTGATGCCCGTTGTGTTTGGCGGGCAGAATCGCCAATTGAATCGCTGGCGTCGAACGGGAGTAGTAGGCCAGTTCCACAGAGAGCGGGGGAGGGTGGAAACCTCGCAGGCGGCCGGAACCCGCCCCAGGCCGAACTCGTCCGGGAGCCGCGCAGGTGAAAAGCCTTCCAGCATAGCTGACTAACCTGCGCCGGGTCTGCCCGTTATAGCAGTCACCAGAGTGGTCGGAATATACACGGGGCTGTAGCTCAATTGGGAGAGCGCTTGAATGGCATTCAAGAGGTAAGGGGTTCAAATCCCCTCAGCTCCACCTGACCGGCAACCAGGGTGGTACCGCGGAGTCCCCTTCGTCCCTGTGGCGCAAGGGGATTTCTGTTTTATTGCGATCCAACATCCCGCTCTGCATGAGGCGATCATGGCTGATAAATATATACCACAGGAGATTGAATCCCAGTGGCAACGGCGCTGGGCGGAATCCGGCTTGTACGCGACCAGGCAGGACCCGACGCGGCCTAAATTCTATTTCCTGACGATGTTGCCCTATTCATCCGGCGACTTGCACATCGGGCACTGGTATGCGATGGCGCCGTCGGATGCGGCCGCGCGCTATAGGCGCATGAAGGGTGACAACGTTTTCTTCCCTATCGGCTTCGATGCGTTCGGGCTGCCAGCCGAGAATGCGGCGATCAAGCACGGCATCCATCCGTATCGTTGGACCTGGTCCAATGTCGAGCATATGCGGGGCCAACTGCGCAGCATGGGCGCGATGTGGGCCTGGGATCGTGAGGCGGTTTCATGCGACCCGCGCTACTATGCGTGGAGCGAATGGTTCTTTCTGAAGTTGTACGAACACGGTCTGGCCTATCGGAAATACGCGCCCGTGGACTTCTGCCCCACCTGCAACACCACCCTGGCGCGTGAACAGGTGTGGGGCGATGACCGTCATTGCGAACGCTGCGGCACACAGGTGGTCAAGAAGGAACTGAACCAGTGGTTCTTCAAGATCACCGACTACGCCGACGAATTGCTGCGCTTCGACGGGATTGACTGGCCCGAACGCATTCGCGTGGCGCAAACCAATTGGATCGGCCGCAGCGAAGGCGCGGAGGTGGAGTTCACAGGGGTCAGAAGTCAGGAGTCAGGCGACCTGATCACTGTCTTCACCACGCGGCCCGACACCCTGTGGGGCGCGACCTTCATGGTGCTGGCGCCGGAACATCTGTTGGTAGACAAACTGACGACCGCCGAACACGCCGAGGCGGTGGCGGCTTACAAGTATCAGGCCAGTCGCCAGAGCGAGATCGAGCGCACCTCGACCGACAAGGAGAAGACCGGCGTCTTCATCGGCGCGTACGCGACCAACCCGGTCAATGGCGAGCGCATCCCGATCTGGATCGCAGACTACGTGCTGACGACCTACGGAACTGGCGCGATCATGGCCGTGCCGGCGCACGACGATCGCGACTTCGCCTTTGCGCTGAAGTTCGGCCTGCCGATCATCCCCGTTATCGAACGCACAGACCAGCGCGCCAAGAGCGCGGTATGGGAGGGCTCGGTCGTCGGCGATTTCGACGGGGCGCTCCGCGCCGCGGGCCTGAAGTGGGATTGGCTGACGATCGCGGGCCGCGGACGTTTCTATGCGGTCGCGCTGGAGGGAGACGCCCAGGTCGCGGCCTACACATCGTTTCTGCAAGCACACCTGAAGCCCGGCCACTGGGCCGACGTCGTCGGCCGCGGCTGGCAGGTGGTGTTCCACGATGGGCCGGTGACGCTGGACTCGGTTCGCGCCGACGCAGCGATCATGGCGCGCTGTCACGCCGGCTATGACTATACGCGGCAGTTCCGCACCACCATGGAGATGTGGTGGGCGGTCGAGTGGTATCGCGACCTGCTGTACCATGCCGAATACGGCGCGATGATCCACTCCGCCGCGTTCAGCGGAGTTCCCGGCGACGTGGCGAAGCAGAAGGTCACAGATTGGCTGGCGGAACGCGGGGTGGGCAAGTTCGCCATCAACTACAAGCTGCGCGACTGGCTGATCAGCCGCCAGCGTTACTGGGGCGCGCCGATCCCCATGATCTACTGCCCGGTGTGCGGCATCGTGCCCGTGCCCTATGCTGATCTGCCGGTGTTGCTGCCCGAAGACGTCGAAATCCCGGCCACGGGCGAGAACGCGTTGAAATTCCACGAAGGCTTTCTGCACGTGAAGTGCCCGCAGTGCGGCGGCGACGCCACCCGCGAAACTGACACGATGGACACCTTCATGTGCTCGTCGTGGTACAATTATGCCTATGTCGCGCCCTACTGGAAGGCCGGCGAACCGCTGAGCCGAGATGACACGCCGTGGGATCCCCAGGCCGGCGCGTACTGGCTGCCCGTGGATCAATATACCGGCGGCCCTGAACACGCCACCATGCACCTGCTGTACACGCGCTTCTTCACCAAGGCGCTGTGCGACATCGGTGTGCTGCCGTTTCGCGAGCCGATGCTGCGCTTGTTCAACCAGGGCATCATTTTGGGGCCAGACGGCCAACGCATGAGCAAGAGCAAAGGCAACGTGGTGGCGCCCGATGAGTGGGTAGAACGCTACGGCGCCGACACCGTGCGCGCCTATCTGATGTTCATTGGCCCGTGGGATGCCGGCGGCCCGTGGAGCGCCCAGGGCATCGAAGGCGTGCGGCGCTTCCTGGAGCGCGTTTGGAGCGTCGTGGTCGAGCCAGGAAACGGGGATCAAGGGTCAGGCGACAAGGGACAGCCCGTCTTGACGAAGTCGGGGGGGGCCGAGGACCGAGGGCAGGAGGCTGATCTGGTCGCCCAAACCCGCACGCTGCGTCACATGACGCACAAGACCCTGCAGAAGGTCACCGAGGACATCGAGGCGTTCAAGTTCAACACCCTGCTCGCCGCGCTGATGGAGTTCAACAACTACCTGGTCAAGGCCAAAGAGACCGCGGTCTACGGTACGCCAGCGTGGGATGAGGCCGTAGACATGCTGCTGCTGATGCTGGCGCCCGAGACGCCGCACATCACCGAGGAGCTGTGGCAGCGGCGTGTTCAGACCCGAAGGGTTTCCGAAAATCCTTCGGGTCTCTTCCGCGCCGCCGCCAGCGTCCATGTCCAGCCCTGGCCCGTCTTCGATCCTGAGCTGGCCAGGGCAGATACGATCACCCTGGTGGTCCAGGTCAACGGCAAGGTGCGGGATCGCATCGAAGTAGCCACGGGAATCACCGAAGAGACCGCGCGCGAGCTGGCGCTGGCCCAGCCGGCCGTGCAGAAATGGCTGGAAGGCAAGTCCGTTCGCAAGGTCATCTTCGCCGGCGGCAGGTTGATCAACATCGTGGTCGGCTGAAGGGGCCGCGCCTCTGTGCCTGCCCGTATACATCACCCCTCCCATGAGGGTTGACCGACGTTCTGCCAGCATATCCAGGAGGTAACTCATGGCGCTCTTGTTGACGCGCGCCGATGTGCAGTCTGCCCTCTCCATGACAGACGCCATCGAGGCGGTGGAAGAAGCCTTCCGCCAGCAGCAGGTGGGGAATGCGCAGTTGCCGCTGCGCACCCCCATCCGCATTCCGCAGCACCACGGTCTGGTGCTCTTCATGCCCGCCTACATTGGCGGCGAGATGGACGCCTTGGGCATGAAAGTCGTCACGGTATATCCCGACAACCCCGCTCAACATAGCCTGCCGATCATCCTGGCGACGGTGCTGCTCAACGATCCGTGCACGGGGAAACTGGTGGCCATGATGGACGGCGCGTATCTGACCGCGCTGCGCACGGGCGCGGCCAGCGGCGTGGCCACCAAACACCTGGCCCGTGCAAATGCGAAGGTGGTAGGCATGTTCGGCGCCGGCATCCAGGCGCGCACGCAGCTCATGGCGATGTGCGCGGTCCGGCCGATCACAGAGGTGCGCGTCTACGAGCGCGCGCCCGACGTGGCGCGCAGCTTCTGTGACGACATGGCGGCCAGCCTGAAGATCACCGCTCGGCAGGTGATGGAACCGCGCGAGGCCGTGGCTGGGTGCGACATCGTGATCGCGGCCACCACCAGCAAGACGCCGATCTTCGATGGCGCCTGGCTGGAGCCGGGGACGCACATCAACGGCATCGGCTCCCATTCGCTGGACGCGCGCGAGCTGGACTCGACGACGATCAAACGCAGCAAGGTGGTGGTTGACCTGCGCAGCGCCGCGCTGGCCGAAGCCGGCGACCTGGTCACCCCGATCAACGCGGGCGAGATCAGCGCGGATCACATCTACGCGGACCTGGGCGCGATCGTGACCGGCAAGCCGGGCCGCACAGATGATGGTGAGATCACCCTCTTCAAGTCGGTCGGGTTGGCCATTCAGGATGTCTCGGCCGCCATCAAAGTATACCAGCTTGCCAGAGCGAAGGGCATCGGGCAAGAAGTGAACCTGTAGGCCCGCGGTGCGCCGCAAGCTCTGATACGGAGGAACGCTTCATGTCTGCATCCATCGCCACGTCGGCTGCGCCTGCCGCCATCGGCCCCTATAGCCAGGCTGTGGCCGCGGGCGACTTCATCTTTTGCTCCGGCCAAATGGGTCTTGATCCCGCCACTGGCGCTCTGCGCGAGGGGGTGGCGGCTCAGGCCCGGCAGTCGCTCGATAACCTGGCCGCGGTTCTGGCCGCGGCCAGCGCGAGTTTCAGCGATGTCGTCAAGACCACGATCTATCTGACGGACCTGGCCGATTTCGCGACCGTCAATGCCATCTATGGTGAGCGTTTTCCGGCCGTCAAACCCGCGCGCGCGACCGTCCAGGTCGCTGCCTTACCCAGAGGTGGGCTGATCATGATCGAGATGATTGCCTGCACCGCGCGATGAGCCGTGCACGCCTCTAGCGCGCCGCGGTCACTTTGCGTTTTGTCTACACCTCCGGTATAATCTCTGCTACGCTACCGTGGAGGGGGAGAACTCACTCGCATGAAAAAGCATCGGGCGCCCCGGTTTGCCCAGACTGCGGGCGGAGAGAACTTCATGGAGGACCTGCCGGCAGACGCATTCGACTTTCCGCAACTGCGCGCCGGTGCTGTGGTGGAAGGCAGGATCGTGAGCGTCAGCCCATTCGAGATCCTGGTAGACATCAGCCACAAGGCCGATGCCCTCGTGGATCCTCGCGAGCTGGAGAAACTCGACAAGGACTTCTTGGCCAGCTTGCAGGTCGGCGCTTCCGTCGCAGCCTACGTGCTCCAGACGGAGGATGATGATGGCAACGTCGTCATCTCGCTGCAGCGCGCCCAACAGGAGCAAGACTGGCAGCAGGCCGACGCGTTATACGAAGCCCAAGACATCTTCGAAGGGGTCGTCATGGGTTTCAATCGCGGCGGCGTGATCGTGCGCGTCGGCCGCGTGCGTGGCTTCGTGCCTGCCTCGCAGCTCTCTCCGCGCTGGCAGGCGCTCCAGGACGCAGATGGCGACCCCGAACAACGTTGGGCCAGATTGGTCGGTCAGAAGCTGCAACTCAAGGTCGTCGAGCTGGATCATCTGCGCAATCGGCTGATCCTCTCGGAGCGCATTGCGGTGCGCGACTGGCGCAAAGAGCAGAAAGATCGGCTGCTATCTCAGTTGCACCCTGGCCGCGTCCTGACGGGGGTTGTCGCCAGCCTGGCCCAATTCGGCGCTTTTGTGGACCTCGGCGGGGCCGACGGCCTGATTCACCTCTCCGAGTTGGCCTGGCGCCGGATTGACCATCCGAGCGAGGTCGTCCAGGTCGGGCAGCAGGTGAAGGTGGTGGTCCTGAGCATTGACGATGAGAAAAAGCGCATTGCTCTGAGCCTCCGACGGCTCATGCCTGAACCGTGGTCGGTGGTCAGCCAGGAGTATGCGATCGGACAGGTCGTCGCGGCCAGGATCACCAAGCTGACCAATTTTGGGGCCTTCGCCAAGATCAGCGAATCCATCGAGGGGCTCATCCACATCTCCGAAATGGCCGATTACCGCATCAATCACCCCAAGGAAATCGTCCATGAGGGAGACGAGGTTCAGGTGCGCATCATCAAGATAGACCCACAGAATCGGCGCATCGGCTTGAGCCTGCGTCAGGCCGCCGAAGAGTCCTATGTGGACCTGGATTGGCGCGAAGAGGCCAAAGCGGTGTTGGCGCAGGAAGATGGGCCGCTGACGGCCGGTCAACGGATAGCTGCAGGGCGGGTATAGCAATCGCCGCACACCCTGAGTCATGGCCACCTGGCGTTCAAGAGGCGCATCAAAGCCATATCGGTAGCTGACACTGGTGCAGTTGCAGACGCCAGCGCCTGGTTTGGGGAGCGGAGACATCGGAATGTCCCGCTCCCTGTTTTCTCTGCGCACCGCACCTAAGAGGATGCCCGCTTACGACGCCGCGGCCGAACTGTGATACAATATGCCATAGGCAGGAGCGTAGGGTGCGATTGCGCCAGCATCCCTCAGGACGAAGCAAGCTCCCCCCAGACCAGGAGATTGCCTTCGTCCTGGCTCAGGCCAGGGCTTCGCAAACCATGTCCTGAGCGTATCTTCTCAATAATTCGGGGTAGGGGCATGGCCTTGCGCCTGCCCGTCAGGGCGACCGCAAGGGTGCGCCCCTACAAATTGAGAAGATACTCCTGAGCTTGTCGAAGGATGCGCTCGCAATGACTGGCGGGAGCGATTCTCAGGACAGTTGCCCGTGCCGTGTGCGCCGCCAGTGCGAAGCCTCCCCGTGGGACGGCGGATGAAAAACCGGTGGGTTGGATTCGAGGCTTTAGCCGGTTTGGTGGTCGGCGGCAGAAGCCGGCTAATCCCGAAGGGAGGCTTCGCACAGCTCCGCGTTCCGTTTTCAGGAGGGGCAGGCCGAAACCAGTCGGTGTCATTGGGAAGAGAGCATTGAGGATAGAGAATCATGGCCGATAACTTAGATCGGTTTACGAAATACGCGCGCCAGGTATTGCAGATTGCCCAGGAAGAAGCCATTCGTCTGAATCACAACTATATTGGCACCGAGCATCTACTTCTTGGCCTGGCGAAAGAAGAACATGGCCTGGCATCGCGTGTCTTGAAGGAATTGGGAGCGGCCCCGGCCGATGTGTTGCGGGTCGTCGAACGTATGGCTCCGCGCAACCCGCGGCCGCCTTTTGGCAAACCCGCGCTGACACCGCGCACCAAGCGGGTGATCGAGCTGGCGGTGGAAGAGGCGCGGCTGATGGGTCATTCCACCATCGGGCCAGAGCACTTGCTGCTGGGCCTGGTGCGAGAGGCTGAGGGGATTGCGGCCGATGCGCTGCGCAGCATGGGCCTGACGTTCGACCGAATACGCGTGCAGACCAACAAGACAGTGCTGGAAAGCCAGGTGCAGGAGAAGGCCAGCAAGAAGAAGGAGAGCAAGACTCCGCTGACCGATCAACTCGGCATGGATCTCACCGCACGCGCTGAGGCTGGCAAGCTCGATCCGGTGATTGGCCGCGAGAAAGAGATCGAGCGCGTGATCCAGATCCTCAGCCGGCGCACCAAAAACAACCCGGCCCTGATCGGCGAGCCGGGAGTGGGCAAGACTGCGATCGTCGAAGGGCTGGCCCAACGCATCATCGCCGGCGATGTGCCGGAGTCGCTGATGGACAAGCGCCTGTTGATGCTGGATGTGGGTGCGCTGGTGGCCGGGACGATCTATCGCGGCCAGTTCGAAGAACGCATGAAGAAGGTAATCGAGGAGATTTCCAACTCCGATGCAGTGCTCTTCATTGACGAAGTCCACATGCTGGTGGGCGCAGGCTCAGCCGGCAGCAGCGTGGACGCCGCCAACCTCCTCAAACCCGCGTTGGCGCGCGGCGAGCTCCAGTGCATCGGCGCGACGACCCTGGACGAATACCGCCGGTACATCGAGGGGGATGCCTCGCTCGAACGCCGTTTCCAACCCGTGTTGGTCGAAGAACCCACGATCGAGCAGACGGTCGCCATTCTGAAGGGTGTGCGCGGGGCCTACGAAAGCCATCACCAATTGAGCATTTCCGACCAGGCGTTGGAGGCCGCGGCGCGCCTCTCGGCGCGCTATGTCCCCGATCGTTTCCTGCCCGACAAAGCCATTGATCTGATGGATGAGGCCGCCAGCCGGGTGCGCATGTACAAGGCCCCCTATGCCACCAGCCTGCGCGAGACATTCCGCGAGCTGAAAACCACGCAGCGGCAGAAGGAGCAAGCTGTCGAGGCCAAACGCTTTGACGACGCCCTGGACTTGCGCGGTCGCGAGGTGGAGCTGGAGCGCAAACTCGAACAGATGCGCCAGGGCTGGCAGCAGTTCGCGCCGCAGCCGGTTGTCTGTGAAGAGGACGTGGCCGAAGTGGTGGGCATGTGGACCGGCATTCCGTTGCAGCGACTGGTGGGCCAGGAGACGGTGCGACTGCTGGAGATGGAGGATTATCTCCACAAGCGCGTGGTGGGTCAAGAGGAGCCGGTCAGGGCGATCGCCAAAGCCGTGCGCCGCGCACGCACCGGCCTGAAGGACCCGAAGCGCCCCATCGGCGCGTTCATGTTCCTCGGCCCCACCGGCGTCGGCAAGACGCTCCTGGCAAAGAGCCTGGCCGAGTTCCTCTTCGGTTCCGAAGAGGCGCTGATCAAGCTCGACATGAGCGAATTCATGGAGCGGCACAATGTCAGCCGGTTGGTCGGCGCGCCTCCGGGCTACATTGGCTACGAGGAAGGCGGCCAGTTGACCGAGGCCGTGCGTCGCCGTCCCTATTGCGTGATCCTGTTGGATGAGATCGAAAAGGCGCACCCGGAAGTCTTCAACATGCTCTTGCAGATCATGGAAGATGGGAACCTGGCGGATGCCAAGGGCCGGCGGGTGGACTTTCGCAATGCGATCGTCATCATGACATCCAACGTGGGCGCCAGTTTGATCAAACACGGCGGCGTGCTGGGCTTTGCAGTGGCTCGCGACGAATCGCAGCAGCAACAGGGCGAGTACGAGGCGATGAAGGAACGGGTGATGGAGGCGCTGAAGCGCACCTTCCGGCCTGAGTTCTTGAATCGCCTGGACGGCGTCATGGTCTTTCACAGCCTGACGCGCGAGCAGATCAGAGACATCGTGAACCTGGAGCTGAACCGGGTGCGCGTGCAGTTGACCGAGCAAAAGATCACCTTACAGGTGGACGATGAGGTTAAGGAGTTCATCGCCAAGGCCGGCTACGATTCGGAGTACGGCGCGCGTCCGCTGCGCAGGGTGATCCAGGACAAGCTGGAAGATCGTCTGAGCGAGGCCATGCTCGGCGGCGAAATGAAGCCAGGCGACACAGTGCGGGTCGTGTTGGGGCCGCAGGATGATATGCAGTTGATCGTGCAACCCGCGGCCGAGCCGGCCGAGCCGGTCGAGCAGGCCCCTGAGCCGGCGCCGGCGCCCACGAAGCAGCCTGACCAATTGGAGCTGACCCCGGCCTGAGAATCGTTCCCGAGCGCCCGATGCCTCGGAAAGCGTCCGGCGTATCTGCTCAATAATCCGGGGCTGTCACGTGGCTGGCGCTTCGGAAGCGCCAGCCACGTGACAGCCGGCCCCTTGTGATTGAAGCGTGCGGTTGGTATGTGCGGCTGCTCCCACAGCGGAACCCACCACCCTTCCCCATCGTCCTCTGCGTAGTCTAGAACGTCAAGGAATGCCAAGCCCGACGGTCGGGCGGTTGAAAACCGCTGCCACCACTGCACAGCCGATCCTTCGGCAAGCTCAGGACAGGCTCGGCGTCGGCTGGCTCTCGTCGCCGCAGGGCGCCTTCGCCAGCGTTGCAGCGACCGTTCGGCTGAGCTCACGACGAAGCCTCGGTCGCCCGTGGCGGATGACTTGACCGGTGTTCTAGCGCGCCTGCATCAGTTCGCCGGAGCATCGCCCGTGTTCGATATTCACAGCCTTCCTTGCTTACCTTCGCGGCTGCGATCAGCAGCCAATCGCCAGTCGCGTGCGGCCTGGGCCAGGATCGGTCGGCTGGTCGTGTGTTGCACGCTGACCGCGCTTCTCGCGGGTGTGCTGGCCGCCATCCCGGCCAGTGGGGGCCGGGATGAAACCCACCAAGCGTCTGGCGCTTGGTGGGCCGATGCCGCGCCTCCGCCCTTTGTGGCCGGCGAAATCCTGGTCAGTTGGCGACCCGATTCGCTGGGCGTAGGCGTGGGAAAGCCGCAGGCCGCGGCGCGTTCACGCCAGACCCCTTTCGGAAGCGACCGCAGCGATCCCGCCTGGCAGGCGACCACCGCCGCCGTGAGCGAGCGGACCGGCCTGACCGTGCTGGATGCTCAACTGAGCTGCGGGTTTGCCACCGTGGCCGTCGCTCCTGGCCGCGAGGAAGAGGAGATCGCGCATTTGAGGAGCCTGGCGTGGGTCGCGCACGCCGAGCCGAACTACCTGGCGTGGGCCGCGGCGGGTTCTCGATATGCTGGGGCCGCGCCTGCGGGCCAGGCAGACCTGGCCGATGCCCCGGCGCGCGACGA
>Ga0194113_10003308_pt1 | contig 21690 bp, 18 predicted proteins | sample TA2MahC200mmetaG_FD_146193 | JGI IMG/M metagenome (GOLD analysis project Ga0194113, IMG submission 146193) | Freshwater microbial communities from Lake Tanganyika, Tanzania - TA2015017 Mahale Deep Cast 200m | ecosystem: Environmental > Aquatic > Freshwater > Lake | place: Tanzania: Lake... | reverse complement strand
TGTCATGCTATGTCCGCTGACGCCAAAGATTTCGCACAAGATGCGCGGTCTGCCGAATTGATGCGCAACGCTGGAACACTGTTTCAAAGTCAGCGGATTATCAATATTGCGTCCGAGATGGTCGATGCCCGGACATTGCATAAATTCGTAATGCGGCATCGCAGCGCCGATGAAATGAATTTGATAGACCAGGCTATCTTCAGCCATGTAGTGGCCGGTCATCATCAGATTCAATTTCTCACAACGTTCGCCAAACGGTTTGCTAAATGCCTCGACAAATCGCTGAGTAACTGTCCGCCAGAAATCGTAGCGAACTTTTTTAGAGCCTTTGCCTTCAAAATACACCAACGGCAAATTCTCCAAAAGGTCATAACCGTTGAGTCGCTTGAAATATTCGGGCATAGCGTCTGTCCAGGGCACTTGTCCGCCGAGATAATACTGCGGTTCATCGGTGAACACACCAGGCATAAATTCGCCGAAATCTATAAAAAATTCTTCGGCATAAGCATCGTGGGTGACTTTTAGAAATTCTTCCGTTACCATCGGATTGAGCAAATCTGTATAGCTCTCACCATTGAACCAGTTGCTCGGCGGCTGTATGCGAACTCGGAAAGCATAAACGTGGTTTACGCTAAACCAGTCCTCACTTTCGCCTTCGGCTATTTTACTCGAAGCATCAACCCGACGAAAACTCAAAAGTGTTCCTGATTCGGACATTTTGAGCGCAAAACATCGTAGCGCAGTCTCATCTGGCGATTCTACCTTCTCGGCTATCAATGCGCGCGCTTTGTATTCGTCGCCCTTCGCAGGGACAATACCGCCCGCAAAACCGCTGGGCCACTTGTCTTCATCGTACAACCACGATTCCGTGTCCACTTGCCGACCTTCCTCTAAACAAGCGCGAATACATTCCATCCATTCCTTCGACAAATACGGCGTAGCTAATCCTACGCGCGAGTGCATAAAATATCCGCCAAAGCCTTGTTCTGCCATCTGGCGCACCTGCCAGCGGAGTTCTTCTGGGTCCAAGGCGTCGTTCCACGACCAAAAAGGCGATGGGCGATATTCTTTGCCAGGGTTCTTAAATTCTTCAGTTTTCATAGTACCTCCTATATCGTTTTCGGTTTGTAATTTTGTATTGCGTGATGCGTGAAACGTGATACGTGAAACGTAAATTGTGATTTATCACGCATCACGCCAGCCACCACACCGTTGATGCTCATAATCAAAGGCTTGATGATTGTTGATTGTTGACTGAAAAACACACTCTCAATCAACAATCAACAATCGACAATCGACAATCCAAATGGCACTGTCAAACCACCGACTGGCAGTACGCCAACCCTTGCGTCCGTGCCGACATCTGCCAGAGCATTGTCTACAGCCTCTTGAACAGAATTTGCATATCCGACGCCCAAATCTCGCGCTTCTGATGCTGAATAGTTATCGGATACTAAGACGACCCGGTTTCTATTCATCGCCTTAGAATAACAGTAGTCAAAAGCGCCGCCGGAAGCTGAAACTTCGCCCTTCCGTATCAGCGTCATCAATTCATCGGGAGCCATCGTCGCTAACTCACGAAAACTTTCTCTGCCGGCTTTGCTGCCTGGGCCTTCCGTGCAAGGCGCGACCAATATGAGTGTGCCGCCTGCTTTCGCCATCGACACCCCGGCGTATAGAGCAAAAGTCGCATGGCCAAAGGTGGCGTCACGTGGACTGGCGCCTATGACTACAATATCGGCTGGTTCATCTGCTTTGGTGCCGTATATCTCGCTGTAGAATTTCACACCTTCCTTATGCGCCATTATAACATCTCCTGCGACTACTCGAATAATCTCCTTCTGCGGGTTCAGAATAGTGTTTATGATGAAGTCCAGTTTTGCTATCTGGGCGATATCGTTCATATCTTCCCTAACTGGGTTGCCATCCGTAACGCCAATTGTCACATTTGGATGGTCGCACCGGGAGTGATTTACATGGATAGTTTCGACACCGGCAACCCCTGGCACGATTATCTTCGCGCCGCCGCCGTATCCGGCGACAGGATGAGCGCAAACACTACCGATTGCGATGCGGATATCCGCCTCCACCACAGTTTGATTAATCCACACCGGCGTTCCCATCTTCGATTTCCCCATTGATACTAAATTTCTATCGTTTTCGTGGTTTTTCACTTCGAAACGCTCTACAACTTCTTTTCCAACTTTTTGTTCCATATCGGCGCGCGAAAGTCTGCGGTGTGTTCCTCTGGCAATTATGATGTTGACATTATCATCAGCGACGCCTACCTTTGCCAGCGTCTCAAGCACTACTAGCATAACTTTGTATGCTGGAGTTGGACGGGTGAAATCGTCCACTAAAATTGCAACCTTGTGTTGCGGTTGGATTAATGTGTCAAGGTTTGGAGTGCCAATAGGATTTGAGATGGCACGACGTACCTCATCTTGCTCCTCTCTCAGAGAAGGTCGAGGCGGAATAGGCGGCTCAACTGAAAATAACAGGTTCTTGTCATCAACCTCCAAACGCTTTTCACTATCTCCATAAGGTATATTTATGCTATGTTTCATGGTTTGCCTCCAAACTTTACTGGTAAAATTTTTCCGGTATGTGCGTTACTCATTATTCATCTCCTCCATCATTTTTAATCATTGTATAAAAATTTGAATTGAGTGTCAAGAAAATAAAAATCTTGCATAATTACTCGAAATCCGCTATCATAGAAAAAGAAAGAAATATACTTTTCTTTTCTTTTTGGGCAAATCTTTCTTTTCTTTTTGGAAGGAGATGGAAATGAAACCATTTTATTGAATAAGAGAAATTGGTGATATATACATTCCCACAGAATTTTCAGATATCGTTAAAGATTCTTCAATGAAAGTTTTTGCGAAAGGAGAGTTGAATCACTTCAACCGCATCTTTGAATATATTCGGCGAGGCGGTATTGCGGTATTATCAGGGGCATGGGATAAGATGCTGGAGTTAAGCGATTACGTCGAGAGAAAGAAGGCAGAACTTGTTATGCCTGCCTGCGCCAAGCAAAGCGCGGCAGGCAGGCAACGCCAGGCGGAATGGGGAAGAAAGAGTGGAAAACAAATGAGGCGGCAGCGAGAAAAGAGATCTTTGTCAGGAATGTTGAGATTGATGGTTGTTGCTGATGAATCAGGTTGTCTTGATGTTGAGCCGCCGTTTGAAATTCCATATTTGCTTAATCTTGTCGGAGATACTGTGGGAGTGAATGAGGGTTGCCCGTTTTTAGTGCCAGTCTCGGTAGTCCAGGAGATTCAAGCATCTTTGAGTAATTCGTATGTTGTTTCATTGCTCGGTGAAGATGTCGTAGCATCGAGGAATGTTTTCCCCCCAAATTCGCCGGAAACAATTGCTCTATTTTTTGCGGGACTGAAGGGATTGTCGATTGCTGATTGTCGATTGTCGATTGAAAAGGCAGATAATCAACAATCAACAATCAACAATCATCAATCATCAATCATAGATGTGCTGGATATGGGTTGTGGTTCTGGATGTCTTTCGTTGCTTGTAGCGCAGGTGTTTGAAGGTCGTAACATTAATATTGTTGCTACAGACCACTTGCCAGAAGCACTCGCGACGACGAAGATTAACATCCAGAAATTCATTCAATTGAAGAGGATTCCGGCCAATGTGATTGAGGTTACCAAAGGCGGCGACCTCTTCGAGCCAATTCTTGGCCGCTGTTTCGATGTGATTATTTTTAACGCGCCGTGGGTTGTAGCGCCGGCGAGGAACAGAGCAGAGACGGCTATACACGACCAACATCAAAACACTGTCCGCAGATTTTTCGCCCAGGCGGGAAAGTATCTGAAAGATGTGGGATACATCCTTTTGGGGTATTCTGATAACTCCGGGTCAAAAGCTATTGAGAAATTGGAGGATATTATCCAGAAGGCGGGTTTTCAAATTGTAAATCTATTCAAAGAACGTGTTCAGACGCATCGTTCAAAACGGAAATGGGAGACGATTTTCGTATATACCTGCGTGAAATGTGAATCTAACGGTTGAATCTACTGGACTGTGAAATTCGTTTTGAGTAGTTGTAGTAACGACTTCAGTCGTTGTTCCGGCAACCACCCAAGCGACTGAAGTCGCTACTACGAAGGGGGCATCACTTATTTCACTTCTTGTCGCAGAAGTCCCCTTCTGATTCGGAATGAAATGGAGAATCAGAAGGGGATGAATGCGACTAATTCGTAATTCGTAAATTCGTAATTCTAAAATTGGTGGGGGTTCAAATCCTTCCGATTCTCGGAACAAGCTCTTCCAATTAATTCGTAATTCGTAACTCGTAATTCGTAATTCGTTTTAATTCATCGACTGCTCTTTATGTTTCCCCACATAGTGGCAAGCCTGGAGTTGTGTGAAACCGCTGTCACACTCGTGTTGGGAATACCGTCCCCTTCGACGACGACGTTATCAAAGTGAACTTCACCGTTCCTCATCGCGAGGTATATGCCGCCATAATTGTCTTCTGGTAGTCCTGCATCCAACTCAACAATGAGTTTGCCATCAAGGAACATCCTATAGTGAGCGTCCTTACCCTCAATTCGACCTGTATACCATATATGCTCCTCAACCGGTGGATCCATAGGAAAAGGACCTTTATAGTCGCCACCAACTCCATAGATTAACATCCAGGTACCACCCGTCCGAGTCTGATTATGAGGCCCAAACCAGATACACCAGGGTGCTCCTGGATTAGTTTCGCCAGGTGGGAGATGCACAAAAGCACCCGCTACGACGGCTGTACCCGACTGAGCACCACAGGGATCAGGAGGCATAAAGGTCTGCTTGATTCTGAACTGGAATTCGAATACATAGTCCTTCCATGTATCATCGCCGACCCTGTATGTTTTAGACCAGCCACAGCGCTCTCTGCCGATCGCCACTAGCTCCCCGTTTTCTACAAACCACTGATCTTCATAGTTCTCTCCGAATCTGGGTGGGAAAGCCCGCCAGTCCGCAAATTGGCCTTCGTTCTCGAAGTCGTATACGATTTTTCCTGCCCATGATGATGTTGCCAATATAGTAACCATCAAAACGACCATTACGCTTTTCATATCTTCCCCTTTCGTTTTTATACCAACACAGTTTATAAAGTTTCGTTTCGATAAATCTGAAACGTCCATAGAATGAACATCGTACACCGGAATCTGCTCTCAAGATTGAGGACGCTGTTCATCCCCTCGGTTTCGCTCAGAAATATATTTAGCAAATTTCATGCCACTGACGCGCAACATAAATTTGCAGAGCAGATACTAATGGCTGGTTGAGTGATGAGTAACGGAAGCGGAAACCGATGAAATTTTCGGCGAAATTCCCCATAAAAAATCCCCCCTGCCCCCCTTTAGAAAAGGGGGAATTCCTTTGATCCAAGGGAGGAATCTACTTCCCCCTTTCGTCCCCTCCTTGGAGGGGCAGGGATGGATAGGGGGATTGAGGGGGATTTAGAAAAGGCTTATTTAGAAGTCCAAAGTACAGTAATGATGCACTACGGGCAGATGGGTAAATAAAAGAGAGGAAAGTGTAAAGGAATAACAGGAAAAGAAATTAAGGTTTGACGGATTCAATTTTACTCAACACCATCTCTAAGCACTCTCTAAGCGTGCTTAGAGAGTGCTTAGATTACGCTTAGATAAATCTTCGGGCAGTTGGTAGCGGGACCAGCGATTTTCACCTTGACGGACAAGCAAACCATAGCGGTGCATTTTTTTCAGCAAATAGGAAGCGCGGTTGTAATCCACCGAGAGGAGAGCACAGCACTCGGGATTGCTAATGCTGCCGTGTTCTCGCACATACGCCAAGATCTTTTCTTCATCGGTTATAGGAGACCGGACAGTTTGACCATTTGGCGCTTCTTCTACGTCTGGCTTTTTAGCCCGTTGAATCATCAGTTCTTTGATTTGTTGGAGTTCTTTCGGGCATTCATCGCTTTGGGAAAGAGTTACTGTATGGATGGGGAAATCATTTAAGTCAATAAAGCGTAGATGGATAGGCTTAATGATGGCACCACCGCTTAACAGCAGGGCGCGTTCGATGACGTTTTTTAGTTCTCGGACGTTGCCGGGGAAATGATAGGCTGCTAACTTCTTTTCGGCTTCTTCAGATAAAGCTGGCTTTTGGATGCCCATTTCTTTTGCGAACATAGAAAGAAAGTGTTCTGCTAACAAAGGGATATCTTCCGGTCGCTCCCGCAGCGGCGGGATTTTCACTGTGAACCCCTCTAACCGAAAATAGAGGTCTTCCCGAAAAGTGCCGGCGGAAATCTTTTTTGCCAGGTCCTGATTAGTTGCGGCTATGATTCTGACATCGACATGCGTTTCGCTCGCGCCACCGACAGGCACGACACAGCCATCTTCGATAACACGCAAGAGCTTGGGCTGTAATTCAAGCGGCATATCACCAATTTCGTCCAGAAAGAGCGTTCCACCATCGGCAAGCTCAAAGTAACCTTTGCGGCTGGTATTAGCGCCGGTAAAAGCGCCGCGAACATGCCCGAAGAAGTTAGATTCGGCTAAATCACCGGGAATGGCGGAGCAGTTGACAACGATAAAAGGGCCTTTGACTCTATCACCCCCATGCGCATCAAGTTAAGGGCAATCACGTAGATATGATGTTGTTCCTCCCCCTTGACGGGGGAGGCTAGGTGGGGGTGATTAAGAGGTGAATAAAGGGCACCCCACCCCTCACCCTCCCCTTGCCCCTCCCATCAAGGGAGGGGAAAGGGGAGGATGCTTAACTTGATGTGCATGGGGCTTTGACTCTATCACCCCCGAAATGGATGGCGCGGGCAATTAGTTCCTTACCTGTTCCACTTTCGCCGATGATTAAAACGCTTGTCCGGCTGACGCTCTGAAGTTGCCTAACTTCAGCCAGGATGTCGCCGATGGTTTTGCTTTTACCGACAAAGCCGGCAATTCCCCAGCGAGAAATTTCCTGCTGGGAAATTAGGGACAGTTGTTCATCCGCTTTTTGCAGCGCCTCTTCAGCCTGCTTGCGCGCTTCTTCCTCCTGCTGCTTTGATTTCTCCGCCTGTTCGCGTCTGGCTATCTCGGCTTGTAATTCGCTGTTTTTCTGCCTCAGTTCTTGCGTCAAGCGGCTGATGTTTAAATGGGTTCCGACGCGCACGAGCAGTTCTTCTTTTTCGAAAGGCTTGGTGATATAATCCACGCCGCCAACACGAAAACCTTCTACCAGGCTTTTGCTTTCATCTTTGACCGTGACGAAAATAACGGGAATGTGCTGTGTTGCTCGGTTTTGCTTTAAGCGACGGCACACCTCATAACCATCTATTCCAGGCATTACGATATCCAACAGGATGATATTGGGCAAAGCGCCGGCGGCTATCTTCAAAGCATCCTCTCCATTAGCAGCGCCAAGGATTCTATACCCTTCAGGTTCCAAGGTATCGCGCAATATTTTGAGATTGTTAGGTACGTCATCGACAATCAGTATATTTGGCCTCATATCTTTACTCATGTTCGATATCCCTCGTTTGCATCGTAATTCCTATTTTGACTTTGTAACGCAAACTGTTCGCTTCGCTCACCAACGCCTTCATCCCCCTTAAAAAAGGGGGGTAGGGGGGTTGTTATGGTTAGTTTGCGACACGATCTAACAGATCGTGTTACGGCATGGTCAAAACATATTTTACAATGCACGACCAAAATCACGCTATTTAGCGCTGGGAATAGATGCTAAGATTTCAAGGATTCCTGCCATGTCAAAGTTCCGAGACAAGGTAAGAATTTGCTCTGCTAACAGACGCCCTTCCTCACCTTTCTGACGCACCTGTTCAAGAGCCTCTTCCAGTTCCGTCACCCGGCCAAATTCTGCTGCTTGTCTCAGATGTAAAAGAAGTTCTTCAGGGAGAACGATTTGTGAACGGTCTATCGACTTCACCTCGTCCTCGTATTCATACTTAACATGCAAAAACTTTGCCAGGCATTCGTAAACCCGTTTGGCGTCAATCGGCTTGGGGATGAAATCATCGAAACCGGCATCGAAATATATTTGCCGTTCGTTGGGTAAGACGGAAGCGGAAACGGCTACAAGTTTCGGACGCGCTTCGCCGCATTCTAAAAGGATCGCCTTGAGGGCTTGAATTCCATCCATAACAGGCATCCAGATGTCCATGAAGACAATATCCGGTTGGTTAGCGCTGACTGCTTCTACTGCCTGTTGACCATTTTCGGCTGTTATCACCGAAACGCCAATAGCTTCAAGCATTTTAGATAACACCTCCCGGTTCTCTTTTTTATCATCAGCTACCAGTGCGGAAACCTGATAACCGTTCGCTAAACGAGTCGGGATTGGTTGAGAAACATCGTGGCTCACACGCGATACTGTTTCTGCGGTTAAAACTTCAAGCGGCACGGTGAAGAAAAAGCATGAACCTTTCCCTGCCTTTATTTCCTGCCTAAATTGGGGGTTAAGGATAGGCGACTCCACCACTAATTCACCGCCCATCACCTCAACGAGCCTTTTGGCTATCGCCAACCCCAGGCCCGTTCCGCCTTTTTCCACGCCGTCTTTACCTTGGGCAAAGGTTGAAAAGATAATCTTTTGATCTTCAATGGGAATTCCTATCCCGGTGTCGATGACTTCAAAGGTGAGACGCGAAACGTCATCTTTGCCAGCTTGCCCTCTCCGATTTTGAGAATAGTTCCGGCGAAGTCGGGATGTACTTGCCATTTTGCCTTCTTGCCCGTTGGTATGATGTGTGATGCGTAAGATGACTTCACCTGTTTCGGTAAATTTGACCGCGTTGGAAAGCAAATTAATCAGCACCTGACGCAGTTTGCCTTCATCTCCATGAACCAAAACTTGGAAAGGAGGGAAAGGAAGAAAGGATGGAAGGGAGGTATCTCCTTCCGCTTTCTCCGTCTCTTCGCTCTGGAGTTGCCACTCGACGTGCCAATCAAGTCCTTTCTGCTGACAGCGTAACTGGAACATATTTGCCAGACCATCAACTAAGGCGGTGAAATTAAAGTCCGTTGCTTGCAATTCCACCCGCCCGGCTTCTATCCTCGAGATGTCCAGGATGTCATTAATCAATGCCAAAAGCTGACGCCCACTATCCTCAATAGTTTCTAATGCGCTTCTAACATCCGTCAGTAAAGTCTTTTTCCGTTGCAAAATCTGAGTGTATCCCAGAATAGCGTTCAACGGGGTACGAATTTCGTGGCTCATGTTGGCGAGGAAAATACTTTTGGCTTGATTGGCGGCTTCGGCGGCTTCTTTGGCGACTTGAAGTTCAACATTTTTCGTTCTGAGGTCTAAATAAGCAGTTTCCAGTTCTTGCCGTGTCCGCCGTAGTTCCTGAAGATATGGCTGTGGTCTCACCTGCAATGTCAAACGAGCGGGTTGTGAGTAATTGAGGTCACGGTCAATGGCCTGCACTTCAAAGGTATAATTCCCTGCTTCCTCGAAAGTGTAGTCAAAAGAATCAGCTTTCGTGGGTTTGCGCCAGTCGTTATCTATCTCCTTGATACGACACCGATACTGCCGTTTTGTTGGGATGGTTTTGAAGTCAACGGAGTTATATTCGATGGTGACGCGCTGACCAGCGGTAAGTTCTGGAATCGCGTCAAGGTCGCGATAGGTTTGGTCTGTAGTGACAGAAACAATATGAACATCAGGAGAATTAGTATTACGGCGATAAAGCGTCAGCCCGCCATTATATAGCTCCATCCGCATCTCGCTGGATGGCAAGAACTCTCCAACGCGCCAGGCCATCGGCTTCAACAAAATTGACAAAGGTTTTACCGTCATAGCGGGAAACACCGCACTGTTGCATGCCAAACCACATCACGCCATCTGGTTCTTGATGGATAGCGTTGACATAACCATTCAAACCGTCCTCGAAAGAGAAATTGACGAATTCTTGACCATCATAACGCGACACCCCGCTTGATAATCCAACCCATAGGGCGCCATCCTGGCTGCGATAGATATCATGGATGCCATTGCGTAACAAACCATCAGCCATAGTAAAATTGACAAACTGTTGGCCATCATAGCGAGATAGACCTTCCCCTGTCCCAAATCATAAGACTCCATCGGAATCACAATGGATAGAATAGACCGTATTATATGCCAGGCCATCCTCTTCTGTGAAGTTGACGAATTCCTTCCCGTCATAGCGGGAAACACCGCCATCCCATGTCCCAAACCATAATTCACCGGTGGGAGAAGAGCCAATAGCAGAGACATAGTTTCTTGCCAAGCCATCCTTTTCGGTGAAGTTGACAAATTCTTTACCATTATAGCGAGATACGCCGCCCGTCGTCCCAAACCACATTACACCAGCGGCATCCCGATGAATAGTTAGGACATAGTTATTCACCAGTCCATCTCTGACGGTAAAATTGACAAATTGCTTACCATCATAGCGCGAGACGCCACCTGCGGTTCCAAACCAGATTAACCCATCAGCATCCCGGTAGATAGTGGTGATGAGGTCATTTACCAGGCCGTCGAGAGAAGTGTAGTTTCTCCACACGCCCTTCTTGAAGGGAGGAAAGCGGAAATCAATGTCTTTGAGACTTTTGCCGCGTTCAACTTGTAGAAATGCTGCCTTTGATTCATCAAAAACAGTGCTACCGCCCTCGCCATAGTAAACATATCCACCCAGGGCCTGACATCGCACCTGATACCATCCAGGTTGCAGATTAACCAGTTGATAGAGTCCTCTTTCAGGTGGGTCTGTTCTGGAGAAATCCACCGCCACTACTTCCCCGTTTTGGATAGCCTGGACGCAGGCCATCAGATGCGGCGTTGAGTTATCCAGCATCGTCAGTTTGCCTTCGATGCTGATTGTCTCCTTCAACTTTGGTCGTCTCCTTCAACGTGATATTCAGAGCCAATGTTCCCTCTCACACCATCGAATGTTCAATTGCCATTCGCCCACGGGTCATCAATGGTTAATAAATGGGAGTTACTTCATAATCCAATCCGGCGTCAAAATGATGTGACCAATGTGCTGTCGGTTATGGGTGTAGGTTAAGTGCAACAAGCCTGCCTTATCTTCGATAATCGCCGGGTAGTCGAATCCGCCTTCCCCTGTGACGACATCGCGCTTATGTTGCCAGGTTTCGCCTTCATCTTCGCTTAAAGCAAGTGTCAGCGGATTGCGCTGATGTTCATTGTTGTTGAAAGCAAGCACTACTCGACCATCTGCGAGTTTCACCATATCAATCGCAGCATGAGGGTTCGGAAAATCTGTATTCACCGCGGGCGACCAGGTTCTGCCGTTGTCAAGCGAGATGGACTTGCCGATGCGGCGATATACATCGCCTGGACGTAATAACGCCAGGATAGAACCGTCGTTGCGTTGTATAAGCGTCGGATGCTGATTTTTCACGCCTAACAGAGGCCCTGTCCAGAACCATGTTTCCCCCATATTCTCAGAAATCATAAAATAAGAATATCCGTCTTTATGCTCGAAACCCATAATGATATCGCCATTTTTCAGCACTATCGGTTTACAACGCGCCACCATTCCCAGTTCTTCTCGCAACATCCGCGTTTCCGACCATGTTCGCCCCTCATCTGTGCTGGTTTTACAACGAAGGTCGCACGTCTGCCAGCGCACGCCCGGCCCAGGTGGGCCATCAAGTTTACCGTGCATCACAGCGAAGAAAATCCACAATTTCTCATCCGAAGCAACAAAGAGCACACAATTTCCCTCCGGCTTTCCAAGCGTATCGGAGACTATTTGGCAAGGTTCCCAGGCATTCGCGCCTTTTGGTTTACGCGAAGCAACAACGGCGACATCCGGCCGCGCTTCTGCTGAACCTGCATACCACGCCGCCAACAAATCTCCACTCGGAAGTTCCACAATGGTGGAACAATGGCAACTCGGAAATCTTTCGGTAGGTTGATTTATAAATTCTCGTTCAATCATGGAAAACCTCCATTTTTGCCCCCAAAATATGCCTTTAATTATTATGATTGTTGGTGCTCAAAATGTAATACGTAATAAGTAAAACGTAAAACGTAAAGTAAAGTTTTTACGCATTACGTATTACGCATTACGCATTACGTTTTACGTTTCACTTTCCCCATCATCTCAAATATATTTTTCAGACAAATCCTACTTGCCTCTTCGCCTGCTTCTGAGAAGGCGCTACCGCCGGGGCGGTTGAGCAAATCTTCAGAAAGAGCTCTTTTAGGACGCCAGTGAGTCTCTAAGCACAAATGACCATTATAGCCATCATTCACGAGGCCCTGAAGTTGTTCCTGCCATCCGATGATGCCGTCTCCTACAGGTACAGATTCCATTTCACCGGTTTGTGGATTGGGCGCGGCGTCTTTGGCATGAGCGTGAATCATCACATCCTTCAGACGATTATATGCGTCGGGATAGGATTTCTCTCCGCCTTCAGCATAAGCCTCATTCGCTGGGTCCCAGATTGCACGGATGTTTGGAGAAGCAATTTCGTCGATAAATCTACGGGTGAGTTTTGCCGTCGCAAGCGAGGTCGAGGCTTCGTTTTCCATGCCAATGAAAATGCCTTCGCCTTCGGCTATGCGCTTCGGCTCGTCATAGGATTTCAGAATCTCGCCCCAGAGTTCTTCTGTTCGCCCGGTTTTCCAGAAAGCAAAACATCGAATAATTTTTGCATCGAACGCTTGAGCTAATTTGACACATCGGCGGAAAATGCCAAGATGTTCTTTTCGCTCTTCCAGATTGTCAATATCGCACTTGTAAAACGGCGAAGCGACGCCGATGATTTTTATCCCGGTTGGTTCCAAAATCTTTTTCATTGTGTCGATGTCTTCTTCCGTTAGTTTTTGCGGTGGCTTATCCCACACTGAGCGTATTTCGATTGAATTGAGATTAAATTCTTTCGCGACATCGACAACTCGTTGAAAATCCTGTGATACTTCATCACTAATTACACCAAGTTTGAACATTTGAACTCCTCCTGGGCATGTTTCAAATTTTCTCGAAGATTAGTTGACAAAACGGAAAGGAAGGAAGGGAAGGAAAGGGGGGAATATTCTTCCTTCCTTTCCTTCCTTTCCCCTCCGCCGAAATGTAACAACCCCACTACCCCCATTTACTAAGGGGGACTATTTTCTGAAACATGCCTCCTTTTGATGCAATAACCTTCCAAAGTCTGGGCTTCAGCTTCAGCATTTCTTGTTAGCTTTAGCCTCATCCCTAACCTTTTTCATCAGACTTCTACCACTCTTGTCCCTCAATGCCAGCTTCATCTCCGCGTTCCACTATCTTTGTTGCTGTTACAAGTAATCCTCCAGCTACTCCCGTGGCCATCCCCAACACATAACTATCAGAATCGTACCGCTCTTCGAAATCAAGGTAACTTTGGTAAGCCTCCTTGTCTTGAAAGAGTTGTCTCAGTAAATCGGGTTCTGCAAACTGAGCTAATGCGCCAGGAGCAGACATCCTCTCCACCCGACATCCATTTCTCGCCAGCAAGTCTTTGAGCTCGTCTGGTGTAAAAGCATGCCAGCCCGGCATAAGGGTTGGATGTAGCTGCTTCAACTCTTCTGTGACCAGCAAGGTTCCTGTATCGTAAACTTCCGGTGCGGTTTTCAATCGGCCGAAATACTTGAGGTCAAAGTTCACTCCCTCTGCGATAATCCGTGACTTGTTCATGACACATAACACAAGCATAGATTTAGTAACTCGCACCAGTTCATTAAGAGCAGTCTCGTAACTATCGTAGCAGAAGGACAAAGGTGAATCTAAACACAACACTAAATCAAAACTATTGTGTCCAAATTGGGAAAGGTCATCTATACTGCCATGGACGAACTCAATGTTAGCAATTCCAGATGACCTGCTCCTGTTACGCGCAGCGGCGAGCATATTCGGAGAGATATCGAAGTGCACTACCTTGTGACCAGCTTCAGCGAGTGGAATGGAGAATCGACCAAAACCTCCTCCTGCATCCAGAATCGTTAGACCACTTTTCATTCCAATATATCTTTTAATCTCACGCCATAATAGGTCTGTATGAACCTGTTTCTTTGGGTTCACCTCTTCCCGCTCTAATTCACTCTTAACTCGTGCATTCCAGAAGGATTGTAGTTGCAACCGATAATCATTTCTCATTTGAATCCTCCGTTTTATCTCAATTCCCGAGAAGACCCCGACTGATTTCTTAAATCATTTGCTCTTTTGCTCATTTGCTGTGTCCCCCTTAGTAAAGGGGGCAGGGGGTTGTTACGAAGTAAAACAGTCCTCAGATTTACTCATTTTAATGTCTCTTCTCCACAAAGAAAAATGGTTCCTTTTTCAAAGCTATCAAGGCGCGTTCCCACATTTGCTCACAGTCAATTAAATCTACGGTTGCCTCCAAAACCTTTCCCTTTTTCAGACCGTTTTCATCAAGCAACGTCCCAAGTCTATCATAACGTTGCGCCCAAATGCCGAAGTTATGCCTTCTCACCCGCATTTTAATCTCTTTGCCTGGCGCAAGGATGATGCGGTATTCCACGGGGTTTCCCAGAAGATAGGGCGGCTGAACAAGTTCTTCAACGGCGTGCATTGAGGTATTGGGTCTCAGGCCACAGCCCAAAAACAAAATTTGCCCTCTGACCTTCCGGAGGCGACGAAACGGCGAGTGTTCGCCACACGGAGTTATGTCTAAATAATGTTCCTTGAGCAGACTTTCTGCTTTTGCACCAACACCGGAGACGGAATGCGTCGGGTGAACACTTCGGATGGTGCCGGGTAGTGTGCGGAAGTATTCCGGTAATGCGCCAACGCACGACCTGGTGTTTAGGACATCGAAAACAGGGTTGTTGACGTCCACGTGTGCATAACTCAACGCGGGCATGATGAGCGTCCCATTTTCCCCTAACGCGTGCAACAGTCCACGCACAATAGTTTCAGCGCCGCCGGGAACTTTCCCCAACGAGCGCAACGATGCATGGACTAACAACACCCCGCCTTCTCTCAGTCCCAATGCTTTCAGGTCATTAGCGATTTGTATCTGCGTTTTTTCTTCATTTAGCATTTAGCATTCCTCCAAAATCACCTCTTGTTCAACTTTGTTCAACTTCTTTACGAAGTAAAGGAGTCCTCATAACCTTCAAAATCTACCAACCTTTTGCGGAGTTGTGTGAGCGTATTAAAGACATTCTCTGCTAATGGACGCAGTTTATCCCATTGCAATTCATTACCATTCAAACTTTTTCTTTTCCGAAAAGAAAAAGTTTAATCAAAAAGAAAAGAAGAGGAATCATTTCCATATATATTACGGAAGCGATGCCGAAACTTCAGGTACTCCAGTAAACGCGTAGAAAGCTCGCTGTCAATTACAGCCGGTCGCCCTTTAGTTTCTTCTTCCATCTGCTGCAACAACAATTGATGCCAACGTTCTCCTTCGGGCAAGCCTCCGTCTAAAGTTACCGCAATCCGTTCAAAAATACGTTCTATACCGCTGTAAAAATCATGTAAAATACTGCCCGTCGCTCTCAGTTCCACAAAAGTAGGCGATTCAGGCATCTGCGCCAGTAGTTGTTGTAATTGTGCTGCTACTCGTTCCAGAGATTGTAATTCATCTGCAATGCGTTGTTTCATCGCTTCAATTGGATTTTCGGCCATTTTCGTTCCTCCTCGAATCCTTTTCGCTATTTCAGGCAGTGCATCTTCCAACGTAATCAAATCCACCTCTAAGGACGGTGGCAAAATTTTATCAAGCGCCGAAAGAGCACGAAAGTAATCTTGCAGAGCAAGCCCCTCAACTGCAATGTCAAGGTCAGACCTGTTATGCCAGGGGCTTACGCCTGTCACAGAACCAAACAGGTAAACTTTTTTAACCCCAAACTGCTCTGTTAGCACCTTCACGCAGTCTTCAGCAATTCTGAAGGCTTCAGTTCGACTGGGAATCTTTTTTTCATCATCGACTTCCATATTTTCCTCAAAACTCCTCTTCACGTTTCATGCATCACGTTTCACGTTTCACTTTTTAGATTACTCATGCCTCAACGCTTCTGTCGGCATGAGCGTAGCAGCTTTATACGCGGGATATATGCCTGAACAAATTCCGATAAACGCGGATGTGGAGACTGCTGCAATTGCTGCGCCGACGGAGACGACAGCGGGCCAATCTATGCCTTTGATTAGGAAAGCCGTAATCGCCCACGAGGCGCCAGTACCGATGAGCGCGCCGACCATGATGCCAATCGTTCCACCTACTAAACTCATCACAATTGCCTCGATAAGAAATTGGAAGAGAATGTCCATTCGTTTTGCGCCGACGGCTTTGCGCAGACCAATTTCCTTAGTGCGTTCGGTGACGGATACCAGCATGATATTCATGATACCGATACCGCCGACGAATAGTGCAATGCTGGCAATACCGCCCAACAAGACTTTCAGAATCAAACTGACTCGTCCTACAGCCTCCAGCGCATCTTTAGCAGTAAAAAACTGGAAAATTTCATCTGCGCCGCCGTGTCTGCGCATGATAACTAATTTAATCTCTGCGAGTGCGCGGTCGATTAGTTCAAAACTCTTCGCCTGCGAGAAAATTACAAACACGATATCAGTACCCATAAAGCGCTTCTGCATCGTCGTCAAAGGCATTATAGCGGTATTATCCCAGCCTTCCATTATTCTGGCATCGCCTTTTTCTTCCATCACGCCGATGACCGTAAAACGGGTGTTGCGAATCATCAATTCCCGGCCAATCGGGTCGGCATTGCCGTATAAGTCCCGGCGAATTTCCGTTCCAACAACACAGACTAATGCGGCTTCGTCAACATCCGTTTGTTGTATAAACCTGCCCGACTCCACATTCCAATTGTGCGCGCTCGGATATCCTGATACGCCGGCGGAAATTTTAATGTCTTTGACATTGCTTTGATAAGAAGCCGGCAATTCGATTTCCAAAATTTCTGGGCTCACATTATCCACGGACGGGCATGAAGCGAGGATTTCTAATGCGTCCTCATATTCTAAGAATTCCGGGCTGGTGTTTTCTACTCGCCTTCCATCTTTTTCAATTCTATCTGGTCGGAAAACAGCAATCGTATTCGATGCGCCGATGCGCTGAAATTCCGCCAACACCAATCGTTTAGCGCCATCGCCAACTGAAACCATTCCTATCACTGTCGCGATGCCGATGACTATCCCTAACATCGTTAAAAATGAACGCAACTTGTTTTTGCGAATAGCGGACAAACCAATACTGAAGCCTTGTGTGATGTTCATTTTTTAGATAACCTCAATCCGGATTGATGATTGATGATTGTTGACCTCTGGATTGATGATTGATGATTGATGATTGTCGATTGAAGGAAAGTTTTTTCAATCAACAATCGACAATCGACAATCGACAATCCCAAGGCAATCATCAATCGACAATCGACAATCGACAATCCAAGGGTTGAATCCCCTGTTTCAAAAGCCACTTTCGCGCTTTTTCTTCAGCAAGCCGCTTGTCATTTTCCTCACCTTTTAAGTAACCTTGCTGAATACCGATTAAAGTTCCCAATGCACCGCCGGGAATCATGATGTTGATATATTTGAGTCCGTATCCTAAAACCAGTCCCGTTCCCATCCCCGCATAGCATCCTAAGACGGTGTATCCCCATCTGTATGCATTTCCCATATTGAGTTCAATAGCTTCCTGCATCATTGTTCTTGCTCTGAGAGTTTCATCAAGATTTTCATCATTCATCTGCATTCGCCACCGGGTTTTATTTATTTTTCTAATGGCGGCTTCTCTATCGCGTTTATTGCCGTAGTAATATCCCCAACCACTGCAGATAGCCGCGCCGACTATTGATGCAACACTGGGATATTTCCGTTCAGGTTTAATCGTGCGGTCAATTCCCAAGCCAACGAAGAAACCTATTTCACCGTATAGAATAGTCCATCCAATCCGATTTAACTTTCCTTTGTTAATATTGATTTCTCTTTCAGTAATAGGTTCATCAAAGAGGCCATAAGTTTCCGAATGCGCCTGAACGCAGGGAAAAATGCCAACGGAGGCTCCGATTAAAATGAAAGCTAACACAATACTGACATTTCTGAGAAACATTCGTTAGTCCTCCAAACTTTTTCTTTTCCGAAAAGAAAAAGTTTGAACAAAAAGAAAAGAAGAGGAAGTTTGAGCAAAAGAAACACTGAGGAATTTCCTCTTGCACTGTTGACATGAACACTACAAAACGTAACCAAACTTTTCTTTAAGAAAGAAAAGTTTGATCAAAAGAAATAATTGGAAGAAGTAATGCGTAAAACGTAATACGTAAAAAATAGTTACAAATAGATTTTACGTTTTACGAGTTTGCCATTTTGGATTAACACGGCATTTTAATCAGCGGTTATGAGAAAACGAACCTTCCATCGTGAGCAACTGTCGCTTCATTGAAAGTCCCAGTCCATAACCTGTGAGATTGCCGTCACTGCCTATTACTCTATGGCAGGGAATGATGATAGCCACAGGATTGCGCGCTAAGGCTTGGCCGACTTGCCTTGAAGCTTTCGGTTTGCCCAAATATTCTGCAATCCATTTATAAGTTCTAACTTCACCATACGGAATCTGTCGAGTGATGTTAAGCACATCGCGCTGAAATGGACGACAGTTACTCAAGTCTATGGGAATATCAGTGAATTCCACGCGCTCTCCCACGAAGTATCGTGATAATGTCTCAATAATGCTTTTGAATCTTTTATTATCGCGTTGAGCATCCATATTTGTGTGCCTTGTGCTCGTCAATTCTCTACCGAGTAGAAGCGTTGATAAGTCCAACGCACACGACATTGCTAACTTTGCTCTTTCAGATTCGCCTTGTGTCATATCAGGAAAAATGACCTGGCTCAATCCGAAATTTGTAGCGGCTAAAATGATGCGGCCGAATGATTTGGTCAAAAAATCGGTGTATTTCGTCGTCATAACTGACAAACTCCTGGCTTGACTTTGGTAAATTAAGAAAGGATTGAGTCGTAGTCCAACTTTCTAAGTAGACGAATTCGCCAGAATTCGGGATGCCCGAAGTCTTGGCGACTTCGGCTACGATAGAATCCGTAGGCTACGGGGAATCTAACGAAGTCAAATGCCTAAGATTATTGGGACAATGGTAGCAAAAGCTCCCCACGGGTATACTTCGCCACGGCGTCCATGTTCAGAGTCAGCCCCAAACCGGGCGCATCGGGAATAGACAACATGCCGTCCGAATCCAGTTTCCAACCACCGGCGGCAATCTCATCCACATAGGGAGAACCGGTTATATATTCGACTAAATCAGTATCAGAAAAGGCGGAGGCAAGTTGCAGGTCAGTTGCCAGACCGACTGCCGTATTCCAACCGTGGGGGATAAAGCGAATTCCGTTTTCTTGAGCCATCCAGGCAATGCGACGCGATTCACTAATTCCACCTACTTTGGTTACATCAGGCTGAACAATATCAAAAGCGCCGTTCTGTAACCATGGTTGGAAGGACTGGCGGCGAGTTAATACTTCTCCACCAGCAATGGGCGCCGGCGCATTCTGTCGCAATAAAATATAGTCATTCAAAGCATCTGGCTTCAGCGGCTCTTCAAACCAGGTAACATCGTAGTCCGCCAGCATCTGTGCGGTCCGCAACGCCCATTTATAACCCTGATTCCAGAAGGCATCGCTACCGCCAGCATCTACCATTAAGAGCGCATCTGAGCCGACCGTTTCGCGCGCGACGCACACAATGGCCTCGTCTAACGCCGTGCTTTGCCGTCCGAAAGGTCCCCAACCAATCTTAAATGCCCGAAAGCCATGCTCTTTTAGTTTTAGCAACTTATCGGCCAGGGATGTGGGTTCTTCCATCAGTAACGACGCATAAGGTTTCACCCGGTCCCGATAACGCCCACCTAATAGACGCCCGACGGGTTGGCCGGTCGCCTTTCCCAGTAAATCCCAGAGCGCAATATCTATACCGCTGATGGTGTGGGTAATCGAACCACCTCTGCCGAACCAGAACATATTTTGACGTAGTTTCTCGCTAACCCTTTCTGGTTCCAACGCATTTTCACCTTGATAGAGCGGCTCCAGCACAGCTAATGCACTCCGAACCAGACCATCGTTGGTGAAAACGCTGCCCAATCCCGTCAAACCTTCATCGGTGATGACAGTAATCAACGTATGCACACAGTCATCCTGCTCCAATTCATCACTCCAACCTCCTTCTGGAGTTGCGCCACGCAGACCTACCGCTCGAATTTCGGATATTTTCATCTTTATTCTCCTTAGACTTCTATAGACTTTCGAAGTCTCGAAGACTTCGGAAGTCTATAACAACACTGAAGTTCACTTTCCACTTTCCGCACCGGTCAGCCTCACACAAATCAGTTCTTTGTCGCTACGAGCGTAGGCGCAATCACCGGCATACGCCGGGTGCGCCCATGTGTGACCGATGATTTGGGCGCGAGACTGTTCGATGTAACCTTCGGGTGTGAATCTCGCCAGAAGCAGTTCGCCATCGGAATTTAGAACCAGCACTCTATCTGTATCACCTATCCACACCATAGTTGCATGTGGGTGATTGCCCCTGGGAGTCATCTTGTTACCGTCGTCCCAGAGTTTCTCGCCCGTCTGCAACTTGAAGCAGGTCAGTCCGTATGACTTGTCCAGTAGATAGACGTAGCCATTTCGGTAAAGCGGTTGCGACATCAAAGCGCGGAGGTATTGGTTCTCCGTCCAGATTAGTTGAACATCGCGCGGCTCCTTACCGAGGCGAATGGCCTTTGAACCTTCCCAGTAACCGCTGACGAACACAAGCTCTTCCTGGAAAATCGGCGTAGAGATTGAGACACCGTTGGTCACTTTGTACGGAACCGACCAGTAAACCTCACCTGTGCTCGGCGCGATACCAAGAATATGCTCTGGCGTCCAGCAGATAATCTGCTCGTGTCCATTATGTTCAACGATGATAGGCGTGCAATAGCCCGCCGGGTCATCCGAACTGCGCCACACCTCATTGCCGGTGATACGGTCAAACGCCACAAGGCATCCCTTGGGCTTTGCGCCGATATGGGTGATAACCAGGTTTCTCCAGATTATCGGCGAGGCGGCAAAGCCCCATAGCGGACGTTCGGCGTTTAGTTCAGTTACCGTATCCTTAGCCCATATAACCTGGCCCGACTTAGCGTCCAGGCAGTGCAGATGTCCGACTGCGCCCAGCGTGTAAACATGTCCTTCATAAACTGTGGGAGCCGCTCGCGGCCCGCTATCGTAATTGAGTTTCCGGTACAGAGCCTCGTAGGAATGTGTCCACAGCGGCTTGCCGGTTTTTGAATCGAAACAGAGGACACGCTCAACTTCCTTCGGCTCGGTTTGCCTATCCATGGTATAGACGCGCCCATCAGCTACCACGACACCTGAATATCCGCCTCCGATATTCTGACGCCAGATTACGGGCAGTCCTTGTTTTGGCCATGCGCTGGGTAGTGTTGGCGCATTCCATGTGCCGTCGCCGCGTGGCCCTCGCCAGGTCGGCCACTCTTCGTCCTGGACCTGCGCTACAGCATGCCCGGTTGTCAAAACGAGATACAGAACCAGTGACACAACGATGCTAGTACACTGTAAAATAAATTATGACAAGTTCGATTTTCTTAACCACCAAGACACTAAGACACAAAGAAAAGAAAAAACTATTCCTTCGTGTCTTAGTGCCTTGGTGGTTAGCTTTTAAACTTGTC
>Ga0194113_10003296_pt1 | contig 21710 bp, 20 predicted proteins | sample TA2MahC200mmetaG_FD_146193 | JGI IMG/M metagenome (GOLD analysis project Ga0194113, IMG submission 146193) | Freshwater microbial communities from Lake Tanganyika, Tanzania - TA2015017 Mahale Deep Cast 200m | ecosystem: Environmental > Aquatic > Freshwater > Lake | place: Tanzania: Lake... | reverse complement strand
TGCCTCTCAGATTTCCGCCGCTTCGCCGGTTGCGCCCCTCAGCGCCTGCTTGTCCCGCCATAGCGCGAAGCGCCACGGCGGAAGCAGAGGCTACGGCGCTTCCGGGGCGCAACCGGCTTTGCGGCGGCAGACTCGGAATCGGAAGGAAGAGAAGACGCGCGCGCCGGGATTGGGATTCTGAGCATCGGGGAGCCGAAGGCGGGACCCGACTTCGCGCAGACGCTTCCGACTTCGCCAAGGGCTTCGCCGGGCATGCTTCGCTCGTCGCAGGGCTCCGAGCGAAGCATGGTCGGGGCGACGGGATTTGAACCCGTGACCTCTTGCACCCCAAGCAAGCGCGCTACCAGTCTGCGCCACGCCCCGAAAGGAAATGCCGGACCTTGAATGACGGATGCCGAGACAAGGCACCGGACGACGGGCGCTAAGGTAGCCGCGGCACGGGCCGCAGTCAAGACCTGCACGCGAGCGGGCGCGGCTGGGGCCAGGGCCGATTCGTCTATCCGCATATGTCGTTGCGGATTCAAATGACGAATGACGAAATACGCAAGTCCGAAGGAAGCTCGAAGGACGAAAACAAACCGGTCTGTCACAGGCCCCTCAATCCGTTGGGAAAGAACACGCCTGCCATGTTCGGCGCCGATGCTTGCCTGCCGGGGATCATCTCATTCCCGGATTTCGTCATTCGGAATTCATTCGTGCTTGGGTGTTTCGTCATCAGGCATTCAGGGCCAAGGCGTTGTGACCTCGGGAGAATCAGTCATGGGCTACGGCTTTTCCGGCGGGATCAGCTTGCGCGCCCGCCGCGCATCCAAGAACGCGAAAGCCGCCTCCGCGGAGCGGTTGATGATCAGTTCCTCCGGAAACCCGGCGCTCTTCAGCAGCGGTCTCAGCGCGGCGTCATTGCCCACCTCGTTCAGCGCGTGCGCGTCGCTGCACAGCGCGACGCAACACCCGGCCCGCCGGCAGATCTCCAGGAAACGCAGCGCGGTCTCGGCCGGCACGCGCCCCAGCGCCAGCTTCGAGTTGTTCAGCTCCAGCGCCACGCCCTGCTCGCGCGCCGCCGCGGCCACGCGCTCCAGGTCCAAGGGAAACGCGGGGTCGTACGGATGAACCACGACATCGATGCAGGGGTTGCGAACCATGGCCCGGACCAGAGGATCCGTCCAGTCCGCCGAATCGTCCCCGCGCTGGAACCGCACGTGCAACCCAACCAGAACCACGTCGAGCCATCCGATCGCATGGCCCGGTGCGTCGATCTTCCCGCCTTCGTCCACCACGTTGGCCTCCATGCCCTTGAGCAGCCGCACGCCGGGAACCGGATCGCGCAGCCGCTCGTAGAAGGGCGACGGACAGCGCCCGCGCATGGCCGGCCCGTGATCGGTGATCGCCAGCGCCGCCAGGCCGCGGCGGGAAGCCTCGCCCAGCATTTCCACCACCGTGTGCAGCCCGCACTCGCTGAAGAGACTGTGAGTGTGCAGATCCACGGCCAGCATCAGTCGGTCTCCTCGATCACGGCGCTCTTCTTCAGCTCCGCAACGTGCGCCGCGATGGCCTCGCCCCGGCGCACGTGACACAGGAAGTCGCGTATTCTTTCGCGCACGTCGCCGAGCGCCACGTCCCCGCCCGCTTCCTCGCCCGTCTTGCGGACGATGTGAAAACCGAGCGGGCTCTCGATGACGGCGCTCACCCCGCCCACGGCCATGGAGAAAACGGCGCTGTCGATCTCGGGCAGCGTCATGCCGCGGCTGAACCAGCCCAGGCTTCCCCCCGCGGCGCGCCCGCTCGCGCACTCCGAATGCGCCGCGGCCTGGTCCGCGAACCCGGCCCCGCCGGCGATGCGCGCCCGGATTTCCTCGAGCCTGGACCGCGCGGTCTCGCGGTCGGCTTCGCCGGCGGATGCCGGCCGGATGAGAATGTGCTGGGCCTGCGCCCGCTCCGGCCGCCGGTATTCGCGGCGGTGGACTTCGAAATGAACGCGGATGTCGTCCTCCGTCGGCTCGGCGACATTCGCCGTGAGCCTGGCGACCAGCTTGTCGACGCGCAGCCCCTGCGCGATGCCGGCGACCACCTGCTCGCGGCTGATCTTCTGCCCGCGCAGCATGGCCGCGAATTTCTTCTCGCCGCCCGCCTTCCGGATCGTCTCGCGGAGGCGTTCGTCGATTTCCCCGGAAGGCGCCCGTATGCCCAGTTCGTTCGCTTCGTCGATCAGCAGGCGCGCGCCGATGGCCTGCTCGCAGGCCTTCCGGCGCAACAGCGGCATCTGCGCGCGGACTTCGCTCTCCGACATGTGCCCGGAATAGAAGCGTACCAGGCGGTCGAGCTCGTACCTGACCGCCGCCTCGTCGATTTCAACGCCGTTTACGCGCAGGGGCATGACTGTCTTCCGCCCGCCGTCTCAAGAACGGCCAGCATATCCTCCGCCTTCATGGGAACCGTCACGGAAATGGGGATTATCCTTACTCCTTTGGCCCTGTAGTGGTCAAGCAGGGGAGGCGTGCGGGCCTGAAAGAGGGCGATCCTGCGTCCGATCCCGGCGGGCGAATCGTCCGTCCGCCCCCCGCGGTCGCCCCCGCTGTCCAGCGCGATGCGGGCCGCGGCCACGTCCGGGCCGCAGTCCAGCAGGACAACCGTCTCCACGCGCAGGAGACGATCCACGCCGGCCGCCTGGCCGGCGTGGCGCGGCAAGCCGTTCATGACGATGGCGTCTTCCGGCCGCGCGCCGCAGGCGGCGATGAAGGCCCGCAGGATGCGCTCCGCCACGTGGAAGGTGTCGTTCTCCAGAAGCCGCCCTTCGGCCAGCGCGCGCCGCACCACGGCGACGTCGGCGGCCGGAAACCCGGCCGGCGGCGCGCCGGAGGCCCCGACCGCGCGAAGCTGCGCGCCGAAATCGAAGTGAAAGCAGCGCCGGCCGGCGAACCCGCGGCGCGCCAGCAGGTCCCCCAGCGGCGTCTTGCCGGCGCCCGTGGGGCCCAGCAGCAGAAAGGCGCGATGACGGCTGTCGCGCTCGCTCATGAAGACGCACTATCGGGCAAGAAGCGGCGGATGTCCAAGTGAACTTCTTCGTCCCTTGCCCCGCGCGGGTCCGGCTGCTAGGCTGTCCGGCCGTGAAAGCCCTGGTCCAGCGCGTGACCCGCGGCGCGGTCACGATCGACGGCGCGGTCGCCGGCAGCGTCGGCCGCGGTTTCGTGGTCCTGCTGGGCGTCCGGCAGGGCGACACCGAAGACGACGCGCGCTACCTCGCCCACCGCACGGTCAACCTGCGCGTGTTTGCCGACGCCGGCGGCCGCATGAACCTGGCCCTGGACGACGTCGGCGGCGCCGTGCTGGTCATTTCCCAGTTCACCCTGTACGCGGACACGCGCAAGGGCAACCGTCCGAGCTTTGTCGGCGCGGCCGCGCCCGAAGAGGCCGCGCGTCTGTACGAGGCGTACGTCGCCGGCTTGCGCGCCGCCCTCGGCCCGGCGCGCGTGGCCACGGGCCGGTTCGGCGCCATGATGCAGGTGGATATCGCCAACGACGGCCCGGTGACGATCGAGCTGAGCACGGACAGCCGCGGCGGCGCCTGAGCGGAGAGCCCGGCGCGTTTTTCCCGCGTTTTTTCCCGCAGTTGCGGGCGCGGCGCGAATCTGTTATCATACCTTTGAAATGGACAAGCAGAAGAAAGCCTTCGATTTCTGGTACGCGGTGAACAACACGCGCATCGCGCTGATGCCGTCGCGCCACCTCGAAACCTTCGGCACGACGGTTCTGCACTATCATCTCGTGAGCGCGCTCATGGACACCGTCAACCAGACGCGCGTGCGCGAAGGCCGTATCCAGGCCAACCGCCCCCAGATCATCACCCCCGAGGCCTATTCCAGGACCATCCTCGAAGGTTTCGGCGACGAGGCGCGCAACTACGTGGACTGGCTGAAGGAGCATGAAACCGAGGTGCGCATCCTGCAGTACGGCTACCGTCTGCGCAAGGAGCTGTACAGCGAACACCTGATATCGGAGCCGGCGGCGGCGGTGGCGGAGCGGGTGGAGAACGAGGTCCGCGGCCGGAATGACCCGCTCAGCGCCGTCGTGGTCGGCGTGGATGAGCCCTGGGACGTGTGCCTGGTCAAGCTGTTCTGGGAAGTGATCCGCCATTCGGTGGGCCCGAACGTGCGCGACCTCGAGCGGCGGCGCATGTTCGACGACGCCGGCGGCGTGCCGCGCGCGGTGCGCGACGACATCGAGCGGGCCTTCGAACGCGCGGCGCGCGACCCGTCGCAGATCAAGGCGCTCGGCGGGATGCTTCACCGCGCCGGCCTGTTCGAGGAGTACCAGGACCGTTTCTTCTCGCTGATGCGTCAGCGCCGGGGCTGATTCAGCCGCGCCCGATCCTCTCGATCAGTTCGAGCCACTGCCGTTCCACGCGATCGGCCGCGAAATCGAGCGACCGTTCATGGGCGCGCGCGCGGTATTCCTCGCGCAAGCGGTCCTCCGCGAGCAGCCGGACGAGGACGTCGGCCAAGGCTTCCTCGGAAGCGTCCAGCGGGTCGCCGGCCGCGGGTGTCGCGCCGCGCATGGGCGGCGTCAGCACGCCGTACGCGGCGAATTCGGCGACGCGCGTCTTGTGCCGGCAATCGCCGGCCGGCGCCAGGATTTCCCGCGGCCCCGCTATGCAGTCGGCGGCGACGACGGGCGTCTTGAGGGCCATGGCCTCCAGGAGCACGTTGGGGAAGCCCTCCGACAGCGACGTCAGGGCCAGCACGTCCGCCCGGGCGATCCACGCCGGGGGGCTTTTCCGGAAACCGGCAAACGCGACGGCGCCGGACAGCCCGAGGGCGCCGGCGAGCCGCTCCAGCTCCGGCCGACACGGGCCGTCGCCGACAATCACCAGCCGCGCATCCGGGCGCCGCTCCCGCACGCGTCCGAAGGCGCGAATGAGGTGCCCGAAGCCCTTGACGGGGCGCAGGCGGCCGCAGGCCAGCACCGTCCGTCTCCCGAACAGGGCCTCGCATTCGGCGGGGAGCGGGTTCTCCGAGGCTTCCGCGGCAAGCTGCGCGTGGTCGCAGAAGTTGGGGATGACGGAAAGACGTTCGTCGGGAAGCGGGAAGTGCCGCCTGAATTCCAGCATGGCCTCGCGCGAATTGAAGTTGGCCACGGCAACGCGGCGCAGCCCGACCGCGAAAAGCCGCTTCACGAGGAAGCGCTTGACCGGCGACTTCAGCGCGCCCAGCGATATCATCGGGTGACGCACCGAGATCACGCGGCTGCGCACGCGCGCGGAAAGCATGTTGAAAATGTTGGCCCGGTCTTCAAAGCTGATCACAACGTCCAGTCCGAGCCGCGCCTCCGCCCGCTGCAGCGCCAGGTACTGGCGCGGCGCGCGGATGATCTTCAGGGCGGTGCCCGCGTTGATGTCGGAGCGGCTGAGCCGGACCAGGCGGGACTGCAGGTCGCGATCGCGCCGCGGATCGGGGTGCAGATCCATTTGCCGGGTGCCGTCGATGGTCAACAGGTGCGCATCGGCCCGCCGCGCGAGCAGGTCGAGCAGGCGGAGCGCCATCCGCTCCGCGCCCCCGATCGCCAGGGAGCTTGTCAGCAGGCCGATTCGTTTGTGATTGGCCATGGCCGGACCGCCAGAATGAGATTGCCGTTACGATGTCGCATCGCTAGGCTGAAACTTAATGGCGCGCGCGGATCGCGTCAACTCCGGGCTGCGGCCGGCGCGCCGAATTGCCGCGCCGACTTGTCGGCGGGTTGCGTGCAATGACCGGACCGGAAGAAAACGTCTGGAGCGGATGGAACGAGCCGCTGACCTGCCGCGAACGCCTCTGCGCCGCGCTGGGAGAGCTCTCCCCCTTCGGCCGGTGCCGTCTCCGGTTCTACCGGTGGGCCGGAATGAAGATCGGCCGGGGCGTAACGCTCGGCCGCGGCGTCGCGGTGGCGTGCTATCCCCGCAAGATAACGCTGGAAGACTGCGTCGAGATCCAGCCGCAAGTCTACTTCCTGGCGCGCGATGAAATACGCGTCGGCCGCAACACGGCCATCTCCCCCTTCGTGAAGATCCTCACCAGTTCCAATCCGAACGCCAGGCACAACGCGCTGGGCGGCATTTTCCCGCCGGTGAGGAAGCCCGTGACAATCCGCGAGAACTGTTGGATCGGGACGGGCGCGATTCTGCTGCCCGGCGTGACGGTGGGCCCGATGTCCGTCGTGGCGGCCGGCGCGGTGGTCACGCGGGACGTGCCCGAACGGTGCGTGGCGGCAGGCGTGCCTGCCCGAACGATCCGCCGGATCTAACCTGACTTTCTAGAATTTTTCGGGCCGCGGCCGGCCGGGATCGCGCAGGAACAGGCCGGGCAGCGCCGCCAGCACCTTGGCGATCACCCGCCCGGCGTCGTACTTGGCGTACAACTGGACGCGGGGCAGCCACGCCGGCCGCGCGGACGCCCCCACCCAGCGCGGCTCGGTGGTCATGACGGTGGTCACGCCGCATTCCAGAGCGTAGCGCGCCAGACGCTCTGTTCCGTTTCCATTCGGAAATGCGAACGAAGGGCACGGGACGCCCAGCGCCTCGCTGACGGCCCGCGTGGATTCGCGGATCTCGTCTCGCGCGGCCTCTTCCGGCATTTCCGTCAGAATGCCGTGCCGCCGGCCGTGGGCGCCGATCGTGAAGCCCTGCGCATGCAGGCTGCGGATTTCGTCCCAGCTCATGGGCTGAACGGCCGGATCCGCCTGGTCGGGCGATATCTGGTAACATGCGCAGGCCGCCGTGACGCGACGCACCGCCTCGTCGTGGGGCAACTCCTTCAGGGTGGCGACCCGCAATTCCGCGGGGAGGCCTTCCACGTTCTCCTCCAGGGCATTCGCCAGATCGATCCACAGCGGCGTTCCGCGGCCGGCGGCGTCGCTGACCACGTAGAAGACGGCCGGCACGCCCCGCCGGCGCAGCTCGGGCGCGGCCTCGAGGATGTTCACGCGCTTGCCGTCGTCGAACGTGAGCAGGCAGAAGGGCTTGCCGCGCCCGCGGGACCCCAGCGCCCGCACCATTCCTTCGTGATCCACGAATGTGAAATACCTTCCCAGGGCGTCGATCTGCACGCGCATCTGCCGGGCAGTCTGGTTGTGGTTGTTGATGATAATGCCGCGCCGCCCGCATGGACGGGCGAAGGGGAGCACCACCCTGGCGACAACCGCAAGCATGCGCATTCTCCCACCTGATCAGCGGCCGCCGGACACGCCGGCGCCGCGCCGCGCCTTGCGGCGGATCAGATACGCCGCATGGCGCAGGGACGGCAGCGGATCGCGAAGCGACGCGACGGCAAACTGGCACCGCCCCGACAGGACGATGCGCACCCATTCGCGCAGGACCGCCGCGGACGTCGCCGGCCGCAGCAGTTGCCTGAGATACGCGGCGCCGGCCAGCCAGTAGGCCGGCTTCTGCGTCACGGCCGCGGGACACGCGCCGTACGCCCAATCCGCGTAGGCCAGCCAGGCCAGGTCGATTCCGGCCCGGGCCGCCAGGGCATGAAACGCCTCCAGACGCACGCTCATTTCGATGAAGTAGCATGCCCCCCCCAGGCGCTTGTACTCAATGCCGCCCAGCCCGCGGTAATCCAGCCCGAGCAACAGCAGCCGGCTGAGCGCCTCAATGTCCGGCAGCGGCACGGTCTCGCCCGCGGCCATCACCCCGGCGCCGGGCGGATGCTGGCGTATCTTGCGGCCGGTGCAGCCATGGAGCACCCGGCCGTCCCGCGAACGATAGAACATGTACACTTCGACCGCGCCGTCCCCGCCGGCAACATACTGCTGCGCAATGAGACGCACTCCCCGCGCGAGCAGATACCGCCCCCGCTCCAGCACGTCCTCCGGCCGGGCGCAGCGCTCGGTCTTGAAATCGGGCAGCGCGCCCCTCTCCTCCCAGGAGTTCGGCTTGAGAATGACCGGCATGGGAAAGGTCCCGGCCGCCCGCCGCAGATCGGCCTCGCAGCTCACCGCCAGCGTCTCCGGGACCGTCAGGCCGCAGGCGCGGGCCGCGACGTGGGCCTGTTCTTTGTGCAGCATCTTCCGGAGGGGAACGCTGTCGGCAAGCATCAGGCGGCATCTTGCCTCCAGCTCCGGGCGGCAGCGGTCCGCCAGTTCGCAGGCGGCATCGTTCATGGGCAGGACGAGAGGGGGCGCGGCGGAGCGGATCCGTTCGAGGACCTCCAGCAGGACCGCGCGGAAAGACCGGACGTCATCTCCGCCCGGAAGGGGGCGCGCCCCGCGGCAGAAACGGCTGGCCGCGTATACGGGCAGCGCCTCGGCCGGCGCGAGGACGTGCACGGGTATTCCGCGCCGCCCCAGCGACCGCATGACGGCCAGCATGCCTCCGCACTCCCTCCCGCCCACGATGATGCACGGCGGCCCGCCGCGCGGCTCTTTCATCGCGTCCGCCCTCCTCTCCGGTCCGTCCCGCGCCGGCAGATCCGCGCGCCCGCGTCGAGCATGCCCCTCACGCGCAGCCACTCCCCGCGGTCCATGGTGACGGCCGCCACGGCCGTCCGCTTGAGCAGCAGGCCGAGCAGGGAGTACCAGAAAAGAACTTCCTGCAGCGCCGGCCCGCGCACGCAGTCGCTGAAGATCCTGTAGACCGACATGACGTATTCGCACCCCCGCCGGCGCTTGTCCATCCGCTCGACCGGCGAGTTGTAGTGCCGCAATCGCGCCCGCGGTTCGATGTACAGGTTGTGGGTGCGCGACAGAGGAAGCGTGTAGTCCTTGTCCTCCCCCTGGCAATACCCTGTCGCGTAGTCTTCCGCGAAAGGGCGGCCGCGCGCCACGGCGCCCGCGAAAGAGAAGAGCGCCCCGCTCAGGAAGTCGGCCCGCTGGAGGCGGCGGGCCGGGTTGACCCGCTGCACGACCGGATGCTCGGAGAAGCCCGACGGAGTCACGCGGCAGGGCCGCAGCGGCGAAAGGAGGAAGAGCAGGTTGTAAAGGTAGTCGAGCCACGCCGCCGGGGAGGGGCCGCCGATGTTCAGGTTCACGCCCGCAACCCCTCCCAGCGCGGGGTCGTCGTGCGTTTCGTACACGCGCTTGATGTGCGCAATGTAGTCCGGCTCCAGCTCCACGTCGTCGTCGAAGAACATGATGATGTCGCCCGCCGCCAGGCGCACGCCGATGTTCCGCGAGACGGTGAGTCCTTTCTTCTCGCCCTGCGCCTTGCGGCGGTAGATGCACCGGATGCCCAGCGCCTCCAGCGCCCGGCGCTCCGGCATGTCCGCCAGCGCGCCGTCGTCCACGACGATGATTTCCTCCGGCCGGACGGTCTGCGCGGCAATGGAGCGCAGCGCCCGGGCCAGATCGTCCGGACGATTGAACGTCGGTATGATAACGCTTGCCGTCATGTGCATCGCTTATCCGCGGGGCTCCCATTTGACCGTCCGGCGGCCGCGCAGGAAATCCGCCACGCCGCACAGCGTGCCGATCAACCCGATCAGGATGAAGTGCGGCAGGGAGAATAGCCCGGCCAGCCGCGAGCCTTCCGCCGCTCGCCGGGGCAGGACGAACGGAAGGACGGCCGCGAGATAGAACAGCGCCTGCAGGGCGAAGAAGGCCGCGGCCGTTCGGCTGCGTCCCGCCAGCGACCAGCTCGCTCCGAACACCAGCGCCGCGAACACCGGCAGAAGGCGCCGCAGCACCTTGTTGAGGATGAGGCTGAGGGCCACGCTTCCGTACCGCAGCGGGTTCAGCGTTTCCCGCATCAGGTACAGCCCGTGGAGGCTGCCGGCGACGATGCGCCGCCGGCGGCTGATCTCGTGCCCGGACGACTTGGAAGGCGGCGGCAAGACGGCCTGCGCGCGCGGCTCATAGAGGAAGCGGCGGCCCTGCCGGATCACATTGAGGTGCACGTACAGGTCGTCCGTCACGCCGGGGGGCACGGGCCGGAAGAGGCTCCGGCGGATCGCGTAGAGCGTGCCGTCGCTGGCGGAAACGGATCCGATCCGGGACTCCTGCCGTTTGATGACGTCGGCGAAGGCGTTGTAGGCCTGCTGGCCGATCCCCAGCAGGCCGCCCCGGCCGCGCAGAACCTTCCGGCCGCAGACTCCGCCCACGTCCGGATCGGCCAGGGCGGGCAGCAGCAGGGCCAGCGCGTCGGCGTTGAGCAGGGCGTCCACATCCGTGAAAACGAGCACGTCGGCCCGCGACGCGGCCGCCGCGGCGTTCAAGCCGGCGATCTTGCCCCGGTGCTCGGGCGCCGCGATGACCCGCACGCGCGCGGACGCCAGGGCCTCGGCCTCGGCGGCCGTGCCGTCCGTCGAACCGTCGGAATACACGATGACCCCGAGCTTGTCCCGCGGATAGTCCAGCGCCAGGGCATTGCGGATCTTGTCGCCGATCAGGCCGGCCGCGTTGCGCGCCACGACGATCAGGTCCACGTTTGGTTGCCCGTTCCCTCGCCGCACCGGCCGTTCGCGGACGAAGCGGCGCGCCAGCCAGAACAGCGCCGGATTCAGAAAGACAAGCGCCAGGAATGCCAGCGCGGCGGCAAGAAAGGCAATGGAAACGCCTACGCCCATGAGCAGCTTCTTTCGCGCGCCGGCGCGCCGGCCGGCAGCGGGCTCAATCTACCTTGCGGGGCCCGGCCTGAGAAGCCCGCTTTTTTTCCGCGGCGTCCCGCCCGGCGGCTACGGCACGCAGTCTCCGACCAGCTCCGCCTTCAGCCGGGCCATCTGTCGCGCCCAGTCGAAAGTCGTCCGCGCGCGTTCATAGCCGGCCTCCGCGATCCGGCGGCGCAGCGCGGGCTGTTCCCGCAGCGCGTTCATGCACCGGGCGAGGTCGGCCGCATCGTCCGGCGCGAACAGCAGGCCGTCCTCGCCGTGCCGGACGTAGTCCTTCATCGGGCGGAGGTCCGCGCAGATCACCGGCCGTCGATGCAGCCGGGCCTCGACCGGAGCGCCTCCCATGCCTTCCCTCACCGAGGGATAGACGAACGCGTCGAAGAGCGGATAGCAGGCGTGGGGATCCGGCACGTTGCCCGCGAACAGCACCGCGTCGGCGACGCCGGCCGCCAGCGCCTGTTGAACGGCCGCGGGCCTGGTTTCGCCGTCGCCGACCAGCACGAGCCGCGCGTCGCGGTCGGCCGCCCGGACCTGGCGGAAGGCCTCGATCAGCACGCCGTGCCGCTTCCCGGGCGTGAAATTCGCCACGCAGCCGTACACGAACTTGCCTTCGAGCCCCGCCCGCAGGCCGGGCGGCGGCGCGCCGTCCGCCGCGACCCGGTAGCCTTCCTCGATCACGACCAGCTTGCGCCGCGGCACGCCGCACAGTTCGTGCAGCGCGTCCGCGACCGCGCCGCTGATGCAGATGACGCGTCGCGTCCACGGGGCGCAGATCCGCTCCAGCCGGCGGTACCCGGGCTTCAGGTTGTCCACGGCGGTGCGTTGCATGGCGAAGACGCGGCGGCCCAGCGGCGGAAAGCAGGCCAGCCGCGCCACGTACTGCGACGGGAACTGCGAACCGACGACGACCCCGTAGCGCCGCCGCAGGATGTGCCGCCACAGGTTCAGCAGCCCGCCCCAGCGCAGCTTCAGCGCCTGCGCGTCACCCGCGTCGTAGGCGTGGAAGTAGTGCACCGGCACTCCGGCCGCGCGGTAGACTTCCAGCGTCGGGCCGATCTCCCGCAGGATCGCCACGTCGACCTCCAGCCCCCGTGCGCGCAGGTAGCAGACCTGTTCGAGGTTGCGCCGCTCGACGCCGCCGTTGGCGACCAGGGAGTTGGCCACGTAGAGCACGCGATCGGGCTTGAAGACACGAAACACGGAAACGCTCCCTAGACGCGCGCCCTTGCGTCCGCCAGCAGGCTCCCGGCGGTCGCCGCGGCCCGCGTCACCAGCCGCCTGCCGCCGGGCAGCGCCAGAAGCGCCAGCGCATACGCCCCGCCCACCATGCCGGCGCCCGCCGCCGCGGCGGCCCACGCCGGAAGGGCCGCCAGCCCGAGGCGCGGTTCCAGCGCCCCGAAAAACGCCGCCGCCGCCGCCGTGGCGACCGCGGGCCGCCACAGCGCGCCGAGGTACCGCGCGACGGACGACAGGCTGCCCCGCAGGCCAAGACCGATCGTGACGGGCAGGAAGGCCCCGTGCGCCGCGGCGAGGGCGATCGCCACGCCCACGGGCCCCCAGCGCAGACCGCAGACGATGGCCGCGATGCGCGCGAGATTCTCGGCGACGGTGAGCAGCATGAACAGCCGCAGCCGGTTGTTCGCGACCAGGAACCACTCCAGGGGCAGGCCCAGCCCCCGCAGCAGAAAGGCCAGCGACACGAAGCGCAGGATCGGCGCGGCGTCGGTCCACTGCCCGCCGAGCAAAAGCGCCACAAGGTGCGGCGCGGCGAGGCTGAGGAACAGAAACAGCGGCGTGACCAGGCACAGATAGTACTCCGTGATCGCGCAGAAGAAGCGGCCGGACCTTTGGGCGTCGTCCTGGAGCTTGGAGAGCGCCGAGACCGCCACCCTCTCCAGCGGCCAGTTGATGAGCCGGTCCGGCAAGCCGGCGACATCCTGCGATTTCGCGTACAGGCCCAGCGAGTTGCTCGACCAAGCCCGGCCGATCAGGATGCGGTCCGCCTCCTGCGCCACGGCCTGGATGACGGAGCGCACCGAAAGCGAGGCCCCGAAGCGAAGCAGCGACAGGGTGCTGCGCGGGAACTGCGCCGGGCGGGGACGCCAGCGGCACAAGTGCCACGCCATGATTCCGCGCAGCGCCTCGTAGGAGAGCAGGACCACGGCCAGGGACCAGTAGCCCGCGCCGCACAGCGCCGCCAGCACGCCGGCGAGCTTGGAAACGAACGAGGCCACGAGGTCGATTCCGGAAATCGCCACGAACTGCATGGCGCGCGCCAGCAGGGCAAGGTGCGTGGCCGCGACGCCCGCCAACACGATTTCAAGCGCCAGGACCGGCACAATGGCCGTCAGCGGCGGAACGCCGAAGAACCGGGAGAGGAGAGGGCCCGTCGCCGCCGCCGCGGCGGCGAGGAGCAGGCACAGGCCCACGCTGACCCAGAAAAAGCCGCTCAGCTGGTCGCTGGCCAGGTCGCGGCGCTGGATGACCCCGTAGGCGAGGGCCTGGCCGGAGAACATCTGCAGCATCCGCACCACCACCCCGCCCATGGCGATGTATCCGAAGTCGCGCGGGGCGAGGAGCCGCGCCAGGATCGCCAGCGAGGCGATCTGCGCGCAGAGCTTCAGGCCCTGCGTGGCCACGGAGACCATGCCGCCCATGGCGCTGCCCTTGCCGAGGCCGGCGGTGGAGCCGTCCGTCCGGAAGTAGCATTCCGCGGCCCTCCGCGTGCGGAGAACGCCCGGCAGGCCTGAAAACAGCCTCATCACCACAGCCCTTCAGAAGCGGGAAACATTGTCGGCGCGCAGGCCGCCCTCCCAGGTCCGCATTTTCGGTTCGCCCGTGTAGACGGCGCGCAGCGCGCTCGTCGGGATGCGATCGACATTGCTGTAGAACCCGGGAAAGCGGCGTTCCCACTCGAGCCGGTTGAGGACTTCGTTCCTGCCGAGCAGCTGGACTTCCAGCTTCATGGCTCCTCCGGTGAGGCCGAGGAACATCCCGTACTCCTGGAGGGCGCGCGCCACGATCTTCCCTTCGCGGTTCAGGCCCCAGCGGTCGAAATCGCTTTCCGTCAGGGCGGGATCGAGTTGGAAACGCATGCCCTCGATGGGATACTCCGGGCCGACCCACCGGCCGTCGCTCCGGCAGGCCGGGGGCAGGAAGATCTTCGCGCCGCCGGGGCCCTGCCGGTTCTTGTTGAAGCTGAAGCACAGCGCGTGGCGGATGCGCCCCGCTTCGAGTTCCTCCGGCCGTATCATGCCGGCGATGCCGGGAAAGCCTGAGCCGCGGCCGCCCCGCAGAATCCAGTCCGTGCCTTCCGGGGGATCCGCGACGCCGCTGTCGAGAAGGTCCCACACGTCCAGCGTCGTGGCGGTCGGGTTTTCCGACCACAGATTCCAGCGGTACGTGGATATGTCCCAGAGCGTGTGCGTGAAGGGATCCACGATGCAGATCTGGCCGTCCTCCGTGGGCTCCGCGTACATCGCGCGCGTGACCGGGACCGGCGCGTCCGACCAGCCGTCGCGGTCCTGGTCCCAGGTGTTGAATATGCGGTCGCTGCGAACGCGGGCGCCCGCCACGTTCGCGGCGTTGACGACCCAGATCGGGCAGGCATACGTGGATATGAGACGCAGACGATCGGACCCGGACCGCAGCGTCGCCATGATCAGCGCCGAGTCGGGATGCTCCCGCGCGCCGGCGGGAATCGGCGTATTCCACGGCGAGTCGTCCGCGAAGGGCCGCCAGCTTCCGGGCAGGCTGTTGCCGATCAGGCCCCTGTTCGAGTAGTCCCCCGGGTAGAAATCATGGTTTCCGGGTCCGCCTCCGGGCGGGGGCGCCGACGCGGGGTCGGGACCGCATGACGTTGCGAAGAGAGTCAGGGCCGCGGCAAACGCCGCCGGCATTGCGGATGAGCGGAACACACTCACTTTCGGACCTCAGTCGACCAGTTGGAAGATATTGAGCGGCGGTGCGTGCGCATACGCCCGCATGCCGCCGTTCGTCGCGCGGCTGAAATAGGTTTCCTCGCCGAACCAGTCCCAGTCGGGCGCCCACGTCCAGACCCCGTGCCGCCTGTAGAAGTCGCGCATCCGGCGCCCGAACGCGGGGTCCGTCGGCAGAGTCACGACGGCGCCCGGGCGGCATGCGCGCAGCTCCCGCCGCATCAGGGCGAAGCTGCGCGGGCAGCCGTAGTTCGAATGCCACAGGTCAATCTCGCCCCGCGCGCGCCGCCGCTCGAGGATTGCCGCCACCTGGACATGCTCCTCGTGTCCGTATTCGCCCCACGGGTTGTGGGTGATCACCCTGGCGCCCCGCGGAATGAGCTCCCGGAGGCGCTCTTCCAGGATGCGGCCGTTGCGACGATAGGCGATTTCCCCGCGCAGCGACGTCCAGATGCGCAGGCCGTGCCGCGTCCGCCGCGGGCGCAGGCTGTGCCTGGGATTGTAGGCCCCGAATCCGGCCAGCGAAAGGAACACCGTTCCGGCAATCGGAAACTCGCGCACCACCGCTTCATGCGCCTGCCGGTTGCGCGGCGATCCGGCCCGGAAACAGACAATCAGCCGGCCGACCTTCCCCATGATTCCGCTGAACCACAGGGCCTCGTCGTCCGGATGCGCCACCACGACGGTGGCGTTGTCACCCTCCCAGGGCAGACCGTCCCGACTCGCTTGCGGCAATCGCGACCTCCCGTTCCTGTTCCGGCCGAGCTGTCGAAGGGCCACGCGGCGGCCCCAGTTTGCGCCGTCAGGCTAGGCGCACGGTTCGGGGCCGTCAAGCACAGAGCGGGCGCTCAGTAAAACGTCTCTTCGATATCCCGCACGGTCTCCAGTGTGAACGGCAGCCGCGTGGCGTAGATCCCGCGCAGCGTGTAGAGAGAAGACGCGGCGGTGAGTACGACCAGCGCGGCGGCCAGCAGCGCCGCCGCGGCCGGCCGGCGGCGCGCCAGCCGCCCGCAGGCCGCGGACGCGGCCAGGGCCGAGGACACGGCCACGAAGGGCAGCAGGTAGAAAAGCTGATAGTCGTGCATGGCCGACGCGCGCGCCAGCCACAGGCAGTACAGAAAAGTGCCCAGGCCCAGGCACAGGATGAGCGTCTCCCGGTCGGACACGGGGCGCCGCCGGATGACCTTGATCCCGATCCACCCCAGCCAGGCTCCGGACAGCAGCCAGGGCACGGTGGCGTAGCACACCTGTCCGTGCCACAACGTCTTGGCCACGCACCGCGCATAGAACGGGAGGCGGCCCGTCCCCGGGGGCGCGGCGAGGTAGTACGACAGGGATGCGCCCTGGCTGCCCTGCAGCTTCCAGTGGCCGGCCCACAGGAGCTGCGGAACCACCAGCAGCACGCCGCCGAGCAGCGCAAGGCAGCTCACCAGCAGAAGCATCCGCTTCCGGGTCACGGGCGCCGCCGCGGGCGCGGGCATGAACAGCACGAAGGCGAGGGCGCACAGCGCCGCGTGCCACGATGCGCTGCAGACCAGAAGCCAGGCAAAGGCGGCCGCCGCCAGCCAGCGCCGGTCCAGCGCCGGTCCATCCGTCGCGCGGAGCGAGGCGTACATTCCCATTTGCAGGAACAGCAGGCCCGGCACTTCGTGGTCCGGCATCTTTCCGTAGAAGGCGCTCATGGGCGCGCAGGCGAACGCGAGCATGGCCCACTGCAGCGCCCGGCCCGCGCGGCCGAGAACCCTTCGCGCCAGCGGAACGAAAACCAGGAACGACGCCACGTGGAGCGCGGCCACCGCCAGCCGGGCGCACAGGGGCGCGCTCGATCCGGCCGCCGCGAAGACGGCGGCCAGGTACAGGCCGATGAAGGGCGGGTGATGCAGATAGGGCTTCAGCTCGTTGTCGGCCCTGGCCACGCGGAAGTCCTGTCCCCTGGTCGCGGCCGGCCCGCGCATGAGGTGCGCCCTGGCCACGGCGGAGAACCATGCGCCGTTGTCGTCGTGGTGGTACTGCCAGGGGTCGGCGCTGTGCGCGGCGAGCAGAAGGCCGAGCACGCACGCGAAGATCGCAGCGCTCCAGAGCGTCGCCCGGCGTTTCATGGCCCCCTGCTCTCCCGCCGCAGCCGCTTCGCGCGCGGAAAACCGGGAAGAAAGGCGGGCTTCCGGCCGCCGTCCGGTTCCCGGGGCGGCGGACTCATGTGAGGGTGCGCCGGCCGGCGGCATCCGGCGCCGCGTCCGGCCCGGCCGCATCTTCCGGCGAAGGTTGCCCGGACTCCCTGCGGCACACCTGGGAGAGGGCGAGGGACAGCAGCAGGTACTTGTGGTTCACGTCGCTGAAAAACAGCAGGTAGAGCAGAACCGAGAGATAGGCCACGCGGTAGCTGGCCACAAGCTGGGCCATCGCCTCCGCGCCCCTTTGCCGGAACGTTTTTTCGGCCCGCAGGAAATCGCGATACGCGAATCCGAGCACCGCCAGGAAAGCAGCCAGCCCGAGCAGTCCGTTCCCCACCAGGACCTCCAGGTACGTGTTGTGCGCCGTTCTCCGATACTGTTCCTCCGGACTTACGGTGGCCTCGCGTTTCCCGCGGGTACGATACTGGCGCCCGTAGTACGAGTCCGCCCAGTAGTACTGGAAAGCGGACGGCCCCCACCCCAGCAGCGGCCGCTGCCTGAAAGCGTCCGTCGCGCAGGCGACATAGGCTTTGCGCCTTGACATGGCCGGATCCGACTCGTCGCCGATCGCGGCCTGACGCTTCCAGTAGGCGGACGGCACCAGCGCCACGACCAGCGCCAGCGCCAGGGCGCCGGCGCTCAGCACCAGGCCGAACTTGCGCGGCGTGAGCCGGCGTTTGTGCGCCAGAAAGATCCCGACGGCCGTGGCGACAAAAACGATCGCGCCGCTCCGCGAATACGTGGTCACAAGCCCCGCCATGCTCAGCGCCACCAGCGGCACGATTATGAGGCGCGCCAGGCGCCGGCGGGCATGGAACGCCCAGTAGACGAGCAGCGGGATGGAAAAGATGATCATCAGCGCCATGTTGTTGGGGCTGATGGCGCCGCCGCTGACGCGCTCCTGCCGGCCGGAGGCATACAGCCAGAGGCCCATCACGATCCCCGCGGCTATGCTGATGAGAATCACGGCCGGCAGACGATGCGTCAGCCCGCGCCGCGGAAGGAAAGCCATTGTGACCGCAACGAAAAGGTAGCCCGCGACGTAGAGCGGCAGCGCCTGGAGCGTCATCATGCGGTATGGCGAGAAGAGCATGGCCAGCACGGCAAGCACGAAGAAGACCAGCAGGCGGAGCCAGATCCCCGAGCGCAGATTGCGCATGGGCTGCTTGCTGGGCAGGACGTGAAAGACGAGCAGGAATGCCAGGAACGCCCCGACGAGCCAGTGGATCCTGATAAAGCTGAAGTCGCCGGTGAACCCGCGCAGCGTGCCGAACGGAATGACGGCGGCAATCACATAGATGCCGATCTCCGGCCAGCGCCCGAGCACGAGCGCCACCAGCAGCACCAGGCCGGGAGCCAGCGCCAGCGGGCAGATCGGGCTGACCAGCAGCGCGACGGCGAGGCCGACCAGCACAAAGGCCAGCACCGCGAAGAACGGATTTTCGGTCCTGACGGCCAAGATTCTCTTGATGTGCCCGTTCATGGCGCGCTTCCGGCCGCCTTCATGCCGCACTCCGGCAGAGGAAATACTGGTGCACCTTGTAGTAGTTCAGGGGGGATACCGGCGTGTACTTGACAACGTACATGTGTGCGCCCCCCTCCCGCGCGGTCTCGCGGTACAGGACGCCTTCGCACACCGCCGATTTTTCCCTGTGGCGGTGTCCGCGCCGCCGTCCGTCCCCGGCGCGCACCTGCAACTTGAACAGCATGGGAAAAGGGTTCCCGATCGTAGCGTTGGACCGCATGAGGAACGCCTCTTCGTTGATGTCCACGAGCTCCGCGAGCCGGTCCAGCCCGCCGGCGCGCCGATCGCCCGCGCCGTACCAGACGAGGCCCTGCCGCGGGTGCACGCGCTCCTGATCGCGCCGCTCGCTGTGCGGTCCGCGGGCCGCTGTCAGCCGGACGGCCTTCCAGATGGCGTTCCCGGCAAGGCGCAGCGTGGTTCTGATCACCACCAGGATGGTGAAGCCGACGATGGCCGCGTCAAACATCAGCACCTGCTTCTTCCTCACCAGCGTGTTGTCGATCATGGCCCGCAGGCGCTTCGGGGAGCTGTACGGGGTGAAGAGCTGCGAGTACCCGATCAGGCCGGGCTTCACGCTGAAGCGCCGGTCGTAGTCGCGGATGTGCCTGCATATCTTCTCGTAGACAACGGGCCGCTCGGGCCGGGGCCCGACGAAATCCATGCTGCCCCCCAGGATGTTGAAAAGCTGCGGCAGCTCATCCAGCCGCGTGTCCCGCAGGAACTTGCCGGCGCGCGTGACCAGCTTGTGCCTGTGCGACAGCAGCTCCGCGCCGACGATCTTCTCCGCTTCAGGAACGAGCGTGCGGAACTTGTACATGCTGAAGACCTGCTTGCCCAAACCCAGCCGGTCTCCCTTGTAGAAGATCGGCCTGCGGTCGAATATCAGTATGACAAGGCACACCACCCCCATCACGGGCAGGGCGGCCACAACGATCAGGAAGGCCAGAACGAAGTTGAAGCCCCGATTGACCGCCAGCGACGTGCGGCGGTAGCCGCCCCATCTGCCGCCCGCCGCCAGGATGCGCGCCCCGCCGCGTCCGGCGCCCCCCGACGCAGACACCGACCTTCCGCCGTACGTGCTTTGCGTGGCTGTTGGCACCGGTCATCCGCACGATGTGCGGTCCGCATGAAGGGCGCTCCACCAGCGTCGTCAGCACTTGGTGATGGAGAACACCACCGGCAGGCCCGAGTAGCGCTCGACGTCCTCCGGCTTTCGGACAGTATGGTCGAGAAACTCGACCACGAAACCGAGGCTGCATCCCGTGATGAAGCCGACAATCAACCCGAGCAGCAAGGTCATGACCCGCTGCGGGAAGACGCGCACCGCGGACATCGCCGCGCTGGTCAGCACGGCTACGTCGGCGGACAGGCTCGCGCCGCCAAAGCCCTGCTCCACCTCGGCCTGCTCGGCGCGGCGGGCGTACGTCTTGAAGGAGTACTCCAGCATCTCCGCCTCACGCATCGCGCGGCGGATCTCGATGGCCGTCCTCTGAAGCTGCTCGTTGCGGTCCTCCAGCTCCATGATCCCGATCGAGAGCATCTTCATCCGCGCCTCCATCTCCTTGTTCTCCAGGAACTTGGAAGCGACAAAGTTGTCGCGCAGGTCCGCGAGACGCGTGCTCAGTTCACGCTTCAGGGTCACGTTGCTGGTCATCTCCTCCTCGAGCGAGGCCAGCGAGCCCATCCGCGCCGACTCCATGAGCTTGTCTTCGACCTGCTCCAGTTTCTCGCGGTACTCCTCCGCGCGTTTGGACAGGAACTCGTGCTGGCCCATCGGGTTGAGCTTGGCGCTCCGGAACGGCACATAATTCCCCAGCAGCGCTTCCAGGAACGCCTCGGCCCGGCTGTCGCTGCGGTTGCGGTACGCGATCCTGATCACGTGCGAAGCCGGGACGACCTCGGTGCGCAGCTTGCCCTTCTCGCCGCGGACGCGCGCCGCCATCTCCTGCGCATCCGCCTTCGGCGCGCCCACGTCCTCCAGCGCCCGCCGGACCAGTTCCGGCGAGGTCAGGATCTCCAGCTCGGAGGCGACGTCCTGCTCCGTCAGATCGAAGACGCGGACATCGCTGACCTCGAGCGAGGTCGGGCTGGAAGGCGGCCTGCGGCCCTGCATCAGGACCGAGCCGGTGGCTTCGAAAGTCGGCGGCCAGAAAAGGACGATGGCCACCGCGCAGGCAAAGACCACGAAGGTCACGCTCCAGATGATGCCGCTGCGCGCAAAGAAGATCTCGACCAGCTCCCGTTTCCAGTCTTCCGCCGGCATGGTGTTGTTGATTTGTGCGCTCATTATGGACCTACTATTGCTGTTGCTGTTGCCTGAGGTACGGTTTGCCCTTCGTTCAGATCATAACCCAGCCCGATGCTCCAGCCTCGGAACAGGATAATCTGCGCAAAGTCGCGCATGAAGTCGGCCATCTTCGTGCTCGTCTTCCGCGGCACGTACACGATGTCATCCGGTTCCAGGAAGAAAAACGCGCTGTCATTCCTGAGACCGAGCGACCGCTTCACGTTCACCTTGGTGCCCACCATCTTGTCATCGTGCCGCCGCACCACGGTCACGTCCGAGAGCTTGGCGGTCTGCAGCAGCGGACCGCCCGCCAGGGCGAGCGCTTCCGCGACGGCCGTGGGCCGCAGGATCTTGTGGGCGCCCGGCACGGCCACCTCGCCCAGGATGTAGACCACCGACCCCTCATGCTTCTCCAGGAACAGGTCCACCGACAGGCCCGGCAGAACCGACCCGTACTTGCCGTTCAGGATGTCGTTCACCTCGGGAATGGTCTTGCCGACCACGAACACGTCGCCCACCATGGCGAACGTGCAGTAGCCGTCCGGGCGAACCGTAACCAGGCGGCTCAGGCCGCGCGGCGCCGTATGCAGGTCGTTCTTCAGTTCCTTGATGGCCGAGCGGAATTCGGGAACCAGCACGTACAGCTCCACGTCCTTGAGGATCTTGGCATACTCTTCCTGGAGATGCTTGGTGAGATCCGTGACCGTCATGCCCACGACATAGACCTCGCCCAGGTAAGGCAGCGATATCTTGCCGTCAGGCCGGATGCGCTGGCTCTGGTCCAGCTCGGACGCCTTCGGAAACCGCACCGCCACCTCGTTGTCGACCGTGAGCTTGAAACTCTCCTTCTCCTCCCAGGTCTTGATCTGGTACAGAACGTCCAGTATGTCGCCCGGTTGGATGCGGTACTGGTCGAACAGGCTGAACTGCGTGGTGTCCTTCTCGAACGAGAAGGTGACCTCCTCCATCTCCACTTCGCGGCCGCGATGTTTCGGCCCGGAAGCGCACCCCGCCGCGAACGCCGCAAGCAGCCCGAGGCGGACGGCGCCCCGGCCCGCAAGGCGGAGCGACCACTTGAGTGATTGAATCCTAGACTTTGCCATATAGCCCCCGCGGTATGTAGAAGCGGCGCTTGTTGAGCACGACGCCCAGCACGTTTCCGCCGACGTTGGCGATCTTCTCCTTCGCCAGCTCCAGCACTTCCCACTTCGTCCT
>Ga0194113_10003288_pt1 | contig 21739 bp, 19 predicted proteins | sample TA2MahC200mmetaG_FD_146193 | JGI IMG/M metagenome (GOLD analysis project Ga0194113, IMG submission 146193) | Freshwater microbial communities from Lake Tanganyika, Tanzania - TA2015017 Mahale Deep Cast 200m | ecosystem: Environmental > Aquatic > Freshwater > Lake | place: Tanzania: Lake... | reverse complement strand
CACGATCAATGCGATGGCCCCGGTGCAGGGCATGACGATCTCGAACATCCGCAACGGATCGCAAATCATTCGCGAATTCAAAACATCCTGCACCGTCACCGGGGTCTGGAGTAACGCGTTGGAAAACTGAGCTGCATGGCGACGGGCGTTCACGACCACTTGCGCGAATGGCTCATCACGCGCCCCGAATTCGTGTTGGTAACGTCGTTTGATGAGCGCATACGCGGAGTTGTCCCCCATCGGTCCGTAGATGGTGTCGAAGTCCCGCTCGAACGACACTGAGTTCTCCACGCTGTGAGGCGCAGGCGGGCCGTTGTGGAAAACCGATCCGCCCACGAGCAGCACCGTCTGACAAAGGCCGGCCTGAATGGCGGCGGCAGCATGAAGAATTCCGGCATTGCCGGCGGCTCCGCCGAAATAGGGTGTATCAAGAAATCTCAGACGCAGTTGCAGGTACTCCGCGAGATCCATGGACCAACTGGAGCCTTGGTCTATCGGCGGGATCACAACCAGTCCATCAATCTCGTCCTTGGCAATCCCTGCATCCTCGATGGCGGCCCGCGCCGCCGCGCATTGTTCCCCGTAATGCGACCGCCCAGCCGAATGTTTCGCCTTGGCGAAAATGGTTTCTCCGTATCCGATGATGGCGCATTTGCCTCTGATGCTCATGGACATCATCGTTGCAGCGAATACTTTTGACAGCAAGCGCGGCGTTGTTAACATCGTTCAATGAAAATGAACGTCACGATGCAGCAAGTGGCTCGCGCAGCAAAGGTCTCCTGCGCAACCGTGTCGCTCGCCCTGCGCGGCAAGCCTCAGATCCCGGAGGATACCCGCCTGCGCGTCTGTCGCGCCGCCCGGAAACTCGGCTACACCCCCAACCCCCTCGTATCCGCCCTGATGGCCACTCGACGGTGCAAACGCGTCCAGTTTCAAGCCACGCTCGCTTTTCTCACCGGCCACGCCAGCCGCGACGGCTGGCGACGGTTCACTCCCGCCTATGCCGCCCTCTTCGACGGCGCCAGCGCCCGTGCCCGCGAACTCGGCTATGCTGTTGAGGACTTCTGGTTGCGCGACCCGGAAATCAACCCTGCGCGGCTGCAGAAAATCCTTCTGACCCGCGGCATCCATGGCGTCATCCTCGCGCCGCAGCCGCTCGAAGAAGCTTCCTTGCCCGCACTGGACTGGAGCGACTTCAGCATCTTGGCCATCGGTTACTCCATCCGCCGTCCTGAGTTTCACCGGATTTCCCACGACTATTTCCACGGCATGATGCTGGTCCTCAGCCGGTGCCGGGCCAAAGGCTACCGCCGCATCGGCCTTTATCTCGACCGTCGCGTCAGCACCGTCACCTTCAACCTCTGGTACGCCGCGTATCTCGCCGAGCAGCGCACCAGCTCGGATTCGGAATTCATCGAACCGCTCATCACGGAAGGCACAAACGACACAGCGCTGCGTTCTTGGCTGAGTCAGCAACGCCCGGACTGCCTCGTTTGTCTGGACCCTTGGCGGCTCGAGCAAAACGGTCTCATCCCGCGCGGTTTCCCGACCGCCAGCCTCAACGTTGACGAATCGCCCCGTCCCATCCCCGGCGTCAGCCGCGATTTTGGAGTCATTGGCGCCGCGGCCGTTGACCGCATCGTTTCCCTTGTGCAATACAACGACCGGGGCATCCCCGCCCGCCCCCAGACCATCCTGCTCCAAGGTCTCTGGGTCCATGATGACCTCCTCATCCCCAACCGTCATACGCAACAGACAGCAACTCACAAGCGTTTCAACAAAAAGCGCGTCTCGGGTCGTTCCTCAAGGCCAAGGCGAAACAACCGACTATCAGCAAGTTCATTGATGACGCGATGATCGCCATGGCGCGCGACAACCCGGTGCTGAAACATACGCTCCCGAAAGATTTCGCCCGTCAGGAACGGCGTCAATGAGAGATTTGAGACCGGTAAATTGGCTGCGGAGTTCTCCCGCTGAGATGAGCAAGCCGTTGGTTGGTTTGGTGGGGTCGAACATTGTAGGCATCACGCGGAGCGTGATGAGTACTTTCCTGCGTGGGACTGGGCTGCGCTTCGCCGGCATCATTCGCGGCCACGATCTTCACGCGCCACGAAATTCTCGTCCACGCCCACGAGCTGCACAAATGGACGATACCGCGTCGCGCGCGAATGAAGTTGGCCAACTGTTTTTCCATGCTGACTTTCACGGCAAAGAAAATGCAAACTCAGGACTCATGACTCCTGAAAGCGTTGATGGCCGCAAGAGCCAAGTCAGACGAGACGCTGAGGGGTCATGGCCGGCAACGCGCAAAGAGCACAAAAAGAAGATCGCCCAATCAGTGGTCAGTGTCGGAAGCTTTGCGCGTCTTTGCGCCTCTTCGCGGCTAACCAATCCGTGAACATCCGTGGCTAAACACTCCGCGTCCTCTGTCTCGATTTTCCGAGACGGCGCAGGTCTCCGACCGCGACGCGGCAGGACGGACAAGCCGGTCTTGTCCGCCGTAGGCGGAATGGTGTGAGGTCCGGACCCTGGCACAACGGAGGCTTAGAAAGCTTCGCGCCTTCGCTGTTCATCCTTCCGGGGTTCCGTGTTCGTTCCGCAAGACCTTCGGTCATGCCTTGTGCGAGTTCAGGAGACCGCCACACAACAGAGCACAACAAAGATCGCGGCCGGAAAGCCGCTCCTACTTGCGCGCGTCAGGAACGGATCATGACGAGCATCATTTTGAAACGCGCCACGGCCTTGACGGCGTGCGGGACGTTGGCAGGCATGATGATGGCTTGACCGGCGGCGACCGGGTGCGGTTTGCCCGCTATCAATATCTCCGCCTCGCCTTCTAGGACACTGACCAAGGCGTCGAACGGAGCAGTGTGCTCGCTCAGCGCCTGGCCTTCGTCGAACGCAAAGGCGGTGACGGTGCCGGTCGCTTTGCGGAGCACTTCGCGACTGACGATGGCGCCGGTCTGGTACTCGACCAGCGCGGGGATGGTGATGGGTTTGCCGACGATGGCGCCGGCGGGATTCGGGTTGTGCGTGCACTTGCTCATGGAGTTCCTTTTCGTGTTTGATTCTGGCGCACTCTACGCGCTCAATCCGCAGGATGCAATGCGGCGTGCGCGGTTCTGGTTGACGGAGGTCAACGGGGCGGGTATTTTGCGCGCCCATGCCTGGCTCGATGTGGAAATGGATCATCTTCAATGTGTTTGTGCTGGCGATGCTGGCGCTGGATCTTGGCGTGTTTCACCGCAAATCGCACACAGTGAAGCTCAAGGAAGCGCTCGCGTGGAGCGCGCTGTGGATTGCCATGGCGCTCGCGTACAACGCGGGCATCTATTTCTGGCTCGGCAATGTCAAGGCGCTGGAGTTTCTCACCGGCTACGTGCTGGAGAAATCGCTGAGCGTGGACAACATCTTCGTGTTCATCATGCTGTTCGCCTATTTCCGCGTGCCGGGCGAGTACCAGCACAAGGTGTTGTTCTGGGGGATTCTCGGCGCGTTGATCATGCGGGCGGTGTTCATCGCGCTGGGAGTGACGTTGATTCAGCGGTTCGAGTGGATCATTTACATCTTCGGCGCGGTGCTCATCTACAGCGGCATCAAGATGGGATTGCACAAGAACGAGGAGGTCAACCCCGAACACAATCCGATCTTGCGCCTGTTCCGACGGTTCTTCCCCATCACCCCGCAGTTCGAGGGGAACCGGTTCTGGGTGCGGCGCGAGTCGCGGCTGATGGCCACGCCGTTGATGGTGGTGGTGCTGGTGGTCGAGACAACCGACGTGGTGTTCGCCGTGGATTCCATCCCCGCGGTGCTGGCCATCACGCAGGACCCGTTCATCGTCTATACGTCGAACGTCTTTGCGATCCTCGGGTTGCGGGCACTCTACTTCGCGTTGGCGGGCGTGATGAACATCTTCCATTTCCTGAGCTACGGCCTCTCAGCCATCCTTGTCTTCGTGGGCATCAAGATGATCTGCTCCCACTGGTTCAAGGTTCCCATCGGCATCGCGTTGGGCGTCGTGATGGGGGTGCTGATTGTTTCCGTGATCGCCTCGCTGATCTGGCCGGAGAAGAAGAAGGATCAGACCAACAACATGCAGTCGCCGTAGCTGAAGAAACGGTACCGCTCGCGCACCGCTTCCGCGTACGCTTTCAAGACCAGTTCCCGCCCGGCAAAGGCGCTCACCAGCATCAACAGCGTTGACTTCGGCAGGTGAAAGTTCGTCAGCAGCGCGCCGACGACGCGGAATGGGAACGGGGGATGGATGAAGATGTCCGTGCTGCCGGACAGCGAGGCGTTGGAGTGCTGGAGTGATGGGGCAATGGTTTCCAAGGTTCGCGCGACCGTTGTTCCAATGGCAACGATGCGTTGCGCTGCCCGGATGGCCGCAACGGTTTCGCCTGATACGGTAAACTTCTCGGCGTGCATCTTGTGGTCTTCAACGTTCTCGACTTTCACGGGACGAAACGTGCCGATGCCGACGTGCAACGTGATGAATGCGTGCGGCAACGTCGCCAACATCTCCGGTGTGAAATGCAGGCCTGCCGTCGGCGCGGCGATTGCACCGGGAGTTTGTGCGAAGACCGTCTGGTAACGTTCGCGGTCAGACAATCTGGGAGGGGCCTCAGCACCCCGACCGGTCGCCGCACTGAGGCGGCTCCCACTCTGCACAGGCCGTCGAATGTACGGCGGCAACGGCGGCGCGCCGTGATGTTGGAGATACGAGTCAACGTCGCCGGTGAACTGCAGGATGCGCCCGCCGAAATCGGTCTCGCCCTCGATGGCGGCGGAGAGCCACGGCGTGAAGAACAAGTTGCGGCCGACCTTGGCCCGGTGGCCGGGTTTGACGAGCGCGCTCCAGCGGTTGCTGCCGAGGTGCTCGACGAGCAGCAGTTCGACGTTCGGTTTCTGCGACCAGATGCGGGCGGGGATGACTTTGGTGTCGTTGAGCACGAGCAGGTCGCCGGCGCGAATGTAAGTTGGGAAACTGCGGAACTGGTCGTGTCGGATTTCGCCGGTGGCGCGATTGACGACCAACATGCGCGAGGCGGCCCGGTCGCCCAGCGGTAGCTGGGCAATCAGTTCATCGGGCAGATGATAATCGAAGTCAGACGTTTTCAAACGCTGTGGAAACAATAGGGGCGCACAGTGTGCGCCCCCATGTGGTTATGATTGTGCGTGTTTAGATCTTCCGGGGCATCTTGGTCCAGAGGCCCTTCTTCTTGGCGCTCTTGACGCAGGTTTCGATGAACGCGATGCCCATCCAGCCGTCTTCGACGTTGGCGTACTTGCTGCCGTCAATGTGCATGGGTTTGCCGGTGGCTTTCCATTTGCGGACGTCAGCCTCGAAGCAGCGGTGCAGCCGCGCAAAGGCGTCGTGGAAGGCTTCGGGATGTCCCGGCGGAATGACCGGTTCGGCCATGAGGTCGGCGGGCATGTCCTTGAGGAAACCGTCGTTGGGCACGACGCAGCCGCGGTAATAGACGCGGTCGGGTTGTCCCATGAGGCTGACGGTGATGCATTCCGGGTCTTCCTGACGCCAGCGGAGCGAGCCTTTGGTGCCGTTGACGGAGATGCCGAGGTCGTTCTTGTGGCCGATGCAAATCTGGGAGGCGCGGACGAGTGCCTTGGCGCCGTTGTTGAGCTTGCAGTAGATCGTGAAATGATCGTCCAGCTTGCGTCCCGGCACGAAGGCTTCGAGTTGGGCGGACAGTTCGGTGACTTCGAGGCCGGTCAGGAAGCGCAACTGCATCAGCGCGTGGGTGCCGATGTCGCCGCCGCAACCGCTCGCGCCGGCGAGTTTCGGGTTCACGCGCCAGGAGGCTTGTTGCTGGCCGGTGTCTTCGAGCTTGGTCGCGAGCCAGCCCTGGATGTAGTAGCTGTCCACCCAGCGAATCTCGCCCAGCAATCCGCTGCGGACGATGGCGCGAGAAAATCGCGTCGTCCAGTGGCCGAGATAGGTGTGGGCAACGCCGAACGGGATGCCGGTCTTGTGAACCATCTTCACCAACTCGGCGGCCTGTTCCAAGTTGACCGTGAGCGGTTTCTCACAGAAGACCGGGATGCCGGCCTTGAGGGCTTTCATCGCGGGGTCGAAGTGGACATGGTTCGGCGTGACGATGAGGACGTAATCGAGCTTCTTGTCATTGGGCAGGCCGGCTTGCGCGGTGATCATGTCGTCGTAGGACGGATAACCGGTAATCGGGTACGGCCACTTGGCGGCTTCTTCCATGGCGATCTTCGGGTCGGGGAAAAGCGCGCCGGCGGTGACGCGGCGTGTGCCGTCGCTGTTGATGGCGCGCTGGTGGGGCTGGACAATGAATGCGCCTTTGCCGCCACCGATCAAACCAACATTGAGAGGTCTCTGTGACATGGTGTTTTCTCCTTCGTTGTTGAACGTGCGGCCGCAGTAAAGCAAAAACATCTTCCGTCCACAAGTCTTTTGCGCTATAAAATCCGCCATGAACCGTCGCGAGTTTTTTCGCTGTTCCGTTGGCGCGGTCGCGCTGGCGGGCGTCATGCCGCTGGCGTCCGGCCAATCCAAGCCACGCCGCCCCCTGCGCCTCGGCGCGCCGGCCTTTGCCAAGACAACCGACCCGGAAGAACTGGCGCTGGCGCACCGCCAACTCGGCTATCGCGCGGCGTATTGCCCAAAGGTCGCGCTCGCCGAGACCGACCGCATCCGGGCGTTGGAACAGGCGTTCGCCAAGCACGATGTCGTCATTGCCGAAGTCGGCCGCTGGTGCAACCTGCTCGACGCCGACCCGGAAAAGCGAAAACAGAACCTCCAGAACGTCACCGACGGCCTCGCCCTGGCCGACGCGATCGGCGCGCTGTGTTGCGTGGACATTGCCGGGTCGTTCAGCGCGACCCACTGGTACGGGCCGCACCCGGACAATCTGACGCCGAAGTTCTTCGATGCCGCCGTCGAGAACGCGCGCAAGATCATTGACGCCGTCAAACCGAAGCGGGCGAAGTTTTGCTACGAGATGATGGGCTGGACGATGCCGGACAGCGCGGATTGTTACCTCAACATGATCAAGGCCGTGGACCGCCCTGCGTTTGCCGTGCATCTGGACCCGTGCAACCTCGTCAATTCGCCGGAGCGGTTTTACCGCAACCGCGACCTGCTGAACGAATGTTTCGACAAACTGGGCCGGTGGATTGTGAGTTGCCACGCGAAAGATTTGACCTGGGACGTGGAGCCAAGCGTCCACTTCCGGGAAGTCGCCCCCGGCAAAGGCTCGCTCGACTACGTCACGTACCTGCGCCGGCTCGCCGGGCTGTCGCACAACCCCCCGTTGATGATCGAGCACCTGAAAACGGCAGACGAGTATGCCGAGGCCGCCGCGCACATCAGGGCCGTCGGCAAGAAGGAAGGCCTGCGTTTCGAATAACAACAAAAGGTGAAGATTCACGGCGACAGCGGCGCGTTGCTCGAACAGATGAAAGGCTTTCACTGGATGCTCTCCTATGGCGATTACCTGAAGGAAACCGGCTACGCCCTCAAGAAAGTGGGCGTCGAGTTTCTCAATGTCAGCGCGTCGAAACCCGCGTGAACGAGAATTGTTCTTTACATCAAACGGTCATCCGACTAACTTCCAGCCAAATTGCACGAAAAGAGATGACACAAATGGAAAAGAAAGCGTATGTAGAACCGACGTTGGAGAAACGAGAGGAACTAATTGAAGTCGCCGAAGGCGACATGGTGATTATCTCGGGTGTGGACAGGTGATGGCAGAATCATTAATCAGCAGAAAAAGGAACAGAGCCATGCAAAAGAAACAATACACAGAACCGACCTTGGAAAAGCGCGAGCAGCTTGTGGAAGTCACCGAACAAAAGCCGCCACTTTCCGCTGCAGATTGATTCAGCAATCTTGGTAGTTCGTTGCGAGTATGCACCCCACCGCCGCCATGGTATAATGGCGGTAGCGGGGTGCATGTCGTTTCAGTCGAGTTCAAGGGCGCGATGCAGCCGAAGAGCGTTTGTCACATTTTGATACTAGCCGCTGGCTGGTGGTTTGCGGCGTGCAACGCGTTTCCGGAGTCGCGCCTGATTGCGCTCGACAACATTTCCACCAATGCCGCGGCAAGGTTTGATCGCGCCCATGCGACCGTTGACGAGCGCCTTCGGATCACCAGCATCGAGAACAACGCCGTCATTCCGAGGAATCACCTCTGCCCGATTGTCGAATGGGACTCGCCGGAAGAGTACAGCACCGCCTTTCTGGTCGAGTTGAAATCAGAAAAGCGGGCGCTCGCCGTCCTCCTGCGGAACGGTTTGCGATGGCAACCGGTCGGCGACGAGTTCTCCGGACTCCTCAATGACAGGGAAGTGTTCATCACGGTGTACAGTCTGATTCACGGGAGAACTTCTAAGAGCCGACCCGTCCGGCTTGTCATTTCCGAGCGCCCCTTGACCGACCGTATCGTATATCGGCTGGTGCCGTTATACTTCACCCCCGGCGACCCGGTGGCCATCAGCCTGCTTTTCCTGCACCAGAGTCAACCCACCCGTTTGTTGGAGGTGCAGCAGTCCTGCGTCGGCTGTCACGCCTACGCCACGGGGACCGCTGTTTTCAATTGCGTGAAAAAGAAAACCCGCAAGGCGGTCACCATGATTGAAAACAATCAACGGCTCAATCTGCGCCATCATGTCTTCAAGGAGTTTTCGTTCGTCTCCCTTTCCCTCGATGGCAAGTACGCAGCCTTGGTCAAGAACACGAGTGGCAAGATCATCAAAAGGAAGAATGTCGGGGACCCCTTCGACTTCGTGTACAACTCCGGTGACATCTACATCTACAGTTTTGAATCCGACACGTTGGAGCCGTTGCCGGGCGCCAGCGAACCGCAGTTCACGGAGGACATGCCGTCGTTCAGTCCCGATGGCCAGAAGGTCATGTTTTCCCGGTATCAGGCGGTGGGCAAGGCAAAGAAACTTCGCGCCATCCCCTCCATGGACCTCTACGAGGTTCCATTCAACAGCGGCAAAGGCGGCGAAGCAACTCCCCTCCCCAATGCCTCCGCCAATCAGATGCACCACTATTTCGCCCGATACACCCCGGACGGCAAATGGATTTCGTTTTGCCGGGCCGATGCCACCAAGGGGGTGTTTGCGCGGAAGGACAGCGACATCCACCTGCTCTCCCGCGCTGACCATGACGTCACCGCGCTGTCGCTGAACAAAGCCGGCACGATGGATTCATGGCATGATTGGTCGTCCGACTCCCGATGGTTGATCTTCAGTTCCAAGCGCGACAAGAACCAAGTCACCGCCCTCTACCTGTCCTACGTGGACGAAAACGGCAAAGACCATCCGCCGATCAAAGTGGCTGATGACCCCCACCGAAAGATCAACACCCCGCAATTCGCGCCCGCAACGCTCGCCTTCGAAACCGTCGGCAACATCTCCGACTTTATTTACGGCTGCTTCGAGTAACAGCTACTTCAGCGTCTTCTTGAGGAACGCAAGCCCTTTGACGGCGATATCCTCCCGGCGCGGCTCGATCTTGCGCCAGATGGCCGCGGCCTTGGCGATGATCTTCACATCCTTCGTGAACGATTCGATGACGACATCGTCCTTGTACTTCACCGCCTTGAGCGCCTTCGCGATACCGGGCCAGTTGATGTGATCGTTGCCCGGCGTGCCGCGGTCGCTGCCGCAGGCGTGAAAATGGCCGAGATGTTTGCCGGCGCGTTTAATGGCGCACGGCTGGCATTTCTCCTCGATGTTCATGTGGAACGTGTCGAGGTGCAACTTGAGCGCGGGGCTGCCGACGTCCTTGATCATCTTCAATCCCTGATCAACGGTGTTGATGAAGTCGGTCTCGAACCGGTTAAGCGGCTCCATGCAGATGACCTTCCCCTTCTGCTCGGCGTACTTGCAGAGGTTCTTGAGGTTCTTGACCACCGTGGCCCATTGTTTCTTGTACTCGTCCGGCTCCACCGCGTCAGCGCGGCCCACCGCCGAATACACCGGCCCAATCAGGCGCGGGCAATCGAGCACGACCATGATGTCAATGCACTTCTTCATGTAGTCGAGCGATGTCTGTTGCGCTTCGGGCGTGCCGCGCAGGTCGCGGTCGGGACCGAGACAGGCGCATACCGACCCGCAAGCCAGCCCGGCCTTGTCCAGTTCGGCCTTCACGAACTTGGGACAGAACCCGTTGGGATCATCTACGGGAATCTCGACGGTCTGGAAGCCCCATTTCTTGAAGGTCTTGAAGAGCTTGGCGCTCTCGTTGGTGAACGGAAACGTATAGAGGAATGTATTGATGCCGAATCTCATAGTGGCTGACCCAATACCGCTCTCCGCGCCGACTTGCAATCCTTTTTTGCTGACAATGTCAGAACGCGGAAATAGAGTCGGGGGCATGAAACAAATCGCCGTGGCGCTGATGTTCATGCTGGGTTCCACCTGTCTGGCGGACAACATCTTGTTCCAAGACGATTTCAACGGAAAGATCGCCGATGGCTGGACATGGGTGCGCGAGGAGAAATCCGCGTGGCGCGTCGCGGGCAAAGGGCTGGAGATGCGCGTCTTGCCCGGCAATCTTTGGGGACGCGCAAACAACGCTCGCAACGTGCTTGTCCGGCCTGCGCCTGACGTTGCACAAGGCGCAGTGGAAGTCTCAGTGACCGTCACGAACCTGCCCACGCATCAATTTGAACAGGCCAACCTCGCATGGTACTACGACGACAGCCACATGGTGAAACTCGGACTCGAACTGGTCAATAAACAGGTCTGCATCGTCATGGGACGCGAGGAAGCCGACAAGACCCGCACGCTTGCGAAGATTCCGATTGCTGCCACTTCGGTTCGTTTGCGGCTGCGTGTCGCTGGGAACCAAATTCGCGGCCAGTATTTGCCGGCGGGAACGGACAAGTGGCTGGATGCTGCATCAGGTGATTTGCCGGTGCCGCCAAACGGCAAAGCGAAGATCAGCCTCCACTGTTATCAAGGACCGCCAGACGCCGAGCACTGGGCGCGATTCAGCCAGTTTCAAGTCGTGCTGTCCCAACGATAAGTGTGGCGGTAGGCGGACGGTGCTGTCTAAAATCGACCAAGCTTGCTCTCCGCGATGAGACACGCTGTGTTCCGGTTTTGTTCCGGCATCCGTGTCATCCGCATGGTCCGGGGTGAAAAAGCTCTCGCCGTCAGCCTTCAGTCCGCTGCTTTGTGCCCTCGCCTTCGTGGCGAAAAGTCGCGAGCCGGTTAAGATCGTCCAAGACTTTGGCAAGATAATTCATGGACTCCAAGCGGTGGGTTTCTGATACAATCGCCAGAGTTGATTCAGAAGTTCTATTGCCGCAAAAGATCGCAAGGATCACAAGGAAAATGAAGTGTTTCTGCGTTCTCTGCGTTCCTTCGCGGCTACAGTCCGAATGAAACCGCTCCAATGGAGGCCAGTATGACATCGAAAGAACGAATGATGCGGGCTTTGCACCGCGAGAAACCGGATCGCCTGCCGGTCACGATTCACCAGTGGCAGGGTTTCCACCTCGACAACTACATGGGCGGCGTGGACGCGCTCGATGCGTTCAAGATGTGCGGACTCGACGCTGCCATCCAATACTTCGAGGCGATGGGACAATTCTGGATTCCCAACGCAGAGAAGTACGCCGTTCAATCCGCCGAGTGGCGAGATGAGATGATCGTGGTGGACAATAATCCCGACCACAAAGTCATTCATCACACCGTCGTCACACCGGGCGGGAACCTCACGTACAAGACCGAAGCGAACCGCCAGACGACGTGGATCACCGAGTATCTCATCAAGAAACCGGAAGACGTCGAGTTGATCGAGCGATACATGCCGGTCGCGAAGTTGAACAAGGCAGCCATCGCGAAGGAACACGACCGCATCGGTGATGCCGGGATTTTGCGCGGGTTTGTGTGGGGCGACCAGGCCGGTTGCTGGCAGCACGCATGTTGCCTGATGCCCGAACAAGACATGATCATGGCGGCAATGGACACGCCCGACTGGGTTCACCGGCTCTTGAAGGCGTTGCTGAAACGGAAACTGCGTTTCATCGAGGAGTCGCTCGATGGCGCGAAGTTCGATATCGTCGAGACCGGTGGTGGCGCGGGCAGCGACACCTTGATCTCGCCGGCGATGCACCGGGAATTTTGCCTGCCATACGACCGCGAGATTCACCGCGCGTTGCACGCCGTCGGGCAGATCAGCACCTATCACACATGCGGCGGCATGATGAACATTCTGGACCTGATCGTCGAGAACGAGACCGACGCCTCAGAGACGCTCGCGCCGCCGGGCGTTGGCGGCAACATCACCGAACCGTCGAAGGTACGAGCGGTGTTTGGCGGGCGAGTGGCGATGATCGGCGGCATGGATCAGTTCAACATCCTCACCACCGGCACGAAAGAACAGATTCGCAATGAAGTGTTCCGGTTGTTCGATGGCTTCGGCAAGAACGGCGGCTACATTTGCGCCGCCTCCGACCATTTCTTCGACACATCCGTCGAGAACCTCAAAGCCTTCGCCGCCGCCGGAAGGGAGTGTGTGTATTGAAGGGCTTATCTTCGGAAGTCTCGTGCGTTGCAAACGGTTCACGTTTCGTCTATAAAACTGGCGTGAAACAGAGCGTGTCAAAGCTGCCGTCCTTGGAGACCGTTCGCACGGTGGTGCGCGCGGTTTGCGAGAAACAACCGGTCGCGCGCGTCCAAGCGTTTGGTTCGCTCGTCAATGGCGTCCCGAATGCGGCGAGCGACGTGGATCTGTTGGTGGAATTCCTGACGGACGTGCATGTCGGCTTGTTGGAGATGGGCGCATTGAAGGAAGACCTCGAAGAACGTCTTGGCTGTCCCGTGGACCTCGTTAGCCGCGCCGCTGTCGAGAAGAGCCGCAACCCGTACCGCCGCCGTTCGATTCTCGCGGCCCCGGTAACCGTTTATGCCGCGAATGATTACGATGAAACACCTTTTGAGGGTGGACGGCTGGTGAGTTGTAGCCGCGAGCCTGCTCGCGGTCTGGGAATGCGGTGGCACTCGGAGATGCCGCGAGCAGGCTCACGGCTACAATGACTGACAACCGCGACCACGGATCTCGATAATCTGATCGCCACTTTGGAACGCCATTTCGCGTCGAATGCCTGACCTGCGTCAGGAGTGAAAGGAAACCCGAATGAAACGCCTGATGATGATTGCCGTGGGATTGATCTTTAACGCATCGCTTGCGTGGTCCAGCGAGCCCAATGTGTCGGCGTTCTGCTGGGCGCTCAGTGGCGGAACGCGCATTCTCGAGTCGGGGGAGTGGTACACGTGGTGTTGCGCGCCGATTTATGGCGAGGACGGAAAGGTGCACGTGTTCGTTGCGCGCTGGCCGAGCAAGACGAAGATGCGCGGTTGGCTCACGGACTCGGAACTCGTTCATGCGGTGGCCGATCAACCCGAAGGGCCGTACACCGTTTTGGGCACGATCTTGAAAGGAGGCGACGACGCTTGGTTTCGTTCGATCTATAATCCAAACGTTCATCGCGTCGGCGACCGTTACGTGCTGGTGTTCGCCGGTCAGACAGATGGCTTGCAACAGATCGGCCTCGCCACAGCGTCTTCTTTGTCGGGGCCGTGGACGACCGACCGCAAGAAACCGATGATCGCTTGTTCAGGCAAGCCGGGCAGCTGGAATTGCACGCATGCGTCGAATCCGTCGTTTGTCGCGGCGCCCGACGGGCGGTTCTACCTCTACTACAAAGGCATGTCTGATGCCGTGCCGAAGTTGCGAACCATCGGCGTTGCTGTGGCTGATCGCTTGGAAGGTCCGTACCGCGAGCATCCCGGTAATCCGTTGTTGAGCTACGTGGATCGCGGTTTGGACATCGAAGATCCTTACGCGTTCTACTACCGAGGACGTTTCTATCTGATCGCGGAAGATCGAATGGGCATTGCCGGGGTGAGCGGTTCAACGACCGGCAAGCCGCACGAAGGTGGTGTGCGGCCGGGGTTGTTCTACGAATCGGCTGATGGTTTCAGTTGGGGCGCGCCGCAAATTGGTTACATGACGAATGACTTTTACATGCGCGAACCACGGGAACGATTCGAGCGCCCGCAGATTTTGTGGAAGGACGGCAAGACGGTGTGTTTGTTCCTCGCGCTTTCCGGAGGAAAACACCGCACATCATCGCCGGCTGTGCTGAAGATCGGCGATTGGAGGTAATCCCACCGTGAAACGCAAACTCATCCTCGCCGCGCTGTTGATTGTCGCGTTTGAGACAAACGCCGCTACACCGCTTGCCGACAAGGTGGACTGGCCGGCGTTCATGGCGCGGCAGGACTTGGTCTTTGAAACATTGCCGACGCATTTTGATTACGGAGCGTTTCTCGGTAACGGCTTGCTCGGCGCGATGATTTATCGCGACGGCGACAATCGTCTTCGCTTCGAGATGGGCCGCTCCGATGTCACCGAGCACCGTCGCGACAACGCCCGTCTCCCCATCGGTGGTCTTGTGCTCGAAACCATCGGCAAGATCCAGGACGGCACGATGCGGCTCGATCTCTGGAACGCCGAGGTGCGCGGCACCGTTACGACCGACAAAGGCACGCTCCAGTTCCGCGCGTTCATCCACACCGACGTGATGGCGCTGCTCCTCGACCTCGAAACCAGCGACGGCGAGAAAGCCGCGAAGTTCGTTTGGGTGCCCGGCCACGGCCAAGACAAACGTAACCGGGAACGATTCAAAGAAGATCCGCCCAATCCACCGGCCACGACCGAGACGATTGACGGCCTGCCGGTTTGCGTTCAGCCCCGGCACGCGGGCGGCGAGTTCGCGACGGCTTGGAAGGAATGTGGGGCAGGTTTGCAACCTGCCCGTGATACAAAGATGGCAGGTTTCAAACCTGCCCCACATTGTCGCCGCGTCATTCTCTCAGTTGCCGACTCGTTCCCCGGCAACGCGGCGCGACGGGAGGTGGTCGCGACGGTGCAGACGACGATTGCCGCTGACTTCGACAAGCTGGTGGCGAGTCACCGGGAGTGGTGGCACGCGTTGTATCCGAAGAGTTTTGTGTCGGTGCCGGACCCGAAGCTGGAAAGTTTTTACTGGATTCAGTTTTACAAGCTCGGTTCGGCGTCGCGGCCGGACCGGGTACCGGTGGATTTGCTGGGGCCGTGGTTTCGCGACACCGGTTGGCCGCGCATCTGGTGGAACCTCAACATCGAGACGCTCTACCTGCCGGTCTATGCGGCCAACCAACTCGAACTCGGCGAGTCGTTTGTCCGTTTCCTCGACGCGAAGCGCGCTAACTTCGTCCGCAACGCCAAGGAGATTTACGGTTTCGACGACTGCGCGACGGTGCCGCACACGACCTGTTACGAGGGCTTGCGCGGCGACGGCTCGTGCGCGCCCGACAAATATATCAACCCCGGTGACTTCACCTGGGCGCTCCACAATTATTACCTCCACTACCGCCACTCGATGGACCACGCGCTCGTCACGAACCAGACCCGGCACGCTTTCTATCCGTTGTTGCGCGGCAGCATCAACCTCTACCTGCGCCTCCTGAAGAAAGGCGACGATGGCAAGCTTCATCTGCCGGTGCAACACTCGCCCGAATACGGCGACGCGGCCGACAACAACTACAACCTCGCGCTCCTGCGTTGGGGCTGCCAGACGCTCATTGACCTCAACCAGCGTTACCGGCTCAACGACCCGCTCCTCCCTCGTTGGCGGGAAACACTCGCCAACCTCACGCCGTATCCGGTTGACGAAAACGGCCTGCGCATCGGTGCCGACGTGGCGTTCACCAAGTCCCACCGGCACTGGTCGCACATCCTCATGGTGCATCCGCTGCACATCATGGACGCCAACGATCCCGCCCAGCGCGAACTCCTGTATAAATCCATCCACCATTGGCTCACCGTGGACGGCAGTCGCGGCGTCAATGGCTGGTCGCGCGCCGCAGCCGCATCGCTCTACGCCGCGCTCGGCGACGGCGACAACGCCATCAAGCAGATTCACGGACACATGGCCGACAGACGTTTCGTCCGTCCCAACACGATGTACATCGAAGGCAGCCCGGTCATCGAATGTTCCATCGTCCTCGCCCGTTCCTTGCAAGACATGCTTCTCCAAAGCCACAACAACATCATCCGGGTTTTCCCCGCTGTCCCCGCCGCATGGACCAATGCCATCTTCCACAACCTCCGCGCCGAAGGCGCGTTCCTCGTCAGCGCCGAGCGCCGTGGCGGCAAGACACAATGGGTCCGCATCAAGAGTCTCGCCGGGGAACCGTGTCGGATTCAGTTCGACGGCAAAATCCACGAGTTCCAACTGGCGCAAGGTGACGAACGAGTTCTTGGCAAAGGCCCCGCCACAGTCGCCCCGCTGCCCATCGCCCCCGCCGAAGCCAACCCGCACGGGATCAAGAAAGCGATTTCCACCGGCAAGCGCGCCACTGCCTCCAGCGTCTGGGGAAAAGGTTACGAGGCTGACAACGCATTCGACGGCGATGAAACAACTCGTTGGAGCGCCGCGCCGAAGACGCGCAGCGGCTGGCTCGAGGTTGACCTCGGCGCGCCAACACCGATCAGTCGCGCTGTCGTCGGGGAAGCCAACTTTCGCCGAATCGAGCAATTCGCCATCGAATACAAGGACGGCGACACGTGGAAACCGTTGGTGAGCGGCGCGACGATTGACAGGAGCAAGTCGTACGATTTCTCGCCAGTCACTGCCCGTTATTTCCGCCTCAACATTCTCAAGGCGAACGAAATCCCGACCATCACGGAGTTTCAACTGTTCCATCAAAAAGGAAAACCATGAAAACCAAGACGCTGTTGTTAGCCGTACTGGCATCCGTCACCTGCGCCGGAGCAGTGGACATGGCCAAACGCGCGGACGAACTCAAGAACCTCCGCTGGGGGATGTTCATCTGCTGGAGTTTCTCGACATACTCCGGCAAGGAATGGACCGGCGGCATCACCGACGTGAACTTCTTCCGGGCCGCCAACGCCGACACCGACCAGTGGGCGCGCACCGCCAAGGAAGCCGGGATGGGCTACATCCTGTTCCTGACAAAACACCACGACGGCTTTTGTCTTTGGGACACGAAGACCACCGACCGCAAAGTCACGAAAGCGCCGCTGGGTCGCGATGTGCTCGCAGAACTGAAGAAGAGTTGCGACAAGCACGGCATCAAGCTCGCACTCTATTTCTCCGAAGGCGACTGGACTTGGCCCGGCGCTGTGGACGGCAAGAGCCGCAGTGCCGGTGTGGGCAAGAATCCGGAAATGAAAAAGGCGCAGTTGAAGGAACTGCTCACGCAGTATGGTCCCATCGAGTACATCTGGTTCGACCATGCTGTCGGCGACGGCGGACTCAGTCATGCGGAAACCATTGCGTTCTGCAAATCGCTTCAGCCCGGTTGTTTCATCGGTTTCAATCACGGCGACCAGGAAGGCTCTGACATTCGTCTCGGCGAAATGGGCAAGCCGGGGCCGCTTGCCGACCACACAGCCGCCGGGCCGCACATGAAAGACGCGCCTGCGACAACCTATCTGCTCGCCGAGTTCACGTATCCGATCCTGCCGCCGCACAAAGGCGGCGCGATGTGGTTCTACTCGTTGCCGGAACACGACAAGCTCTGTCATTCCGCCGAGAAACTTTACCGCGATTATCTCGGCGCGGTGAAATACGGCAACATCTTCTCCATTGATGTCGGCCCCGACTACAACGGCAAGCTCCGCGCAGTTGATGTCGCCACGCTCCGCAAAGTCGGCGAGATGATTCGTAACAAGGTGGTCTTGCCGGAGCCGATCCGCGCATTCTGCGTGGACTTCAATTGGGGACCGGGCGGCCCGAACGGCTTCGCACCGCCGGGACTTTGGGCCGACGCCGACCCGGTGAAACACGTCGCGTGGTACGAGGCGCTCGGTGCGAATGTGATTCAGACGTTCGCCGTCTCCTGCAACGGCTACGCGTGGTACAAAGGAGGCAAGATTCCGTCGCAGCCGGGGCTAAAACACGATTTCCTTTCCGAGGTTGTGAAACTCGGCCACGCAAAAAAGATGCAGGTGATGGGTTACTTCTGCATCGGCGCGAACACACGCTGGGGAACCGAACATCCCGACCTCAGTTACGGCGCGCCAAGCACGTATCACATCCCGTTCACCGACGAGTACCTCGACTACCTCGCCCTTGCCATCGCGGAAGCGTTGACCAAGAGCGGCATGGACGGTTTCATGATTGACTGGATTTGGAACCCGCACGACAAGGCGCGCAACGGCAAATGGCTCGCGTGCGAGAAGAAGCTGTTCGAGAAACTCACCGGCCAACCATTCCCCGGCGAGGACAAACTCACGCCGGAGGCTAAACTCGCCTACGAACGCAAAGCGATTGACCGTTGCTGGGAACGCATTCGTTCCACCACGAAGCGAGTGAATCCCAAGTGCGTCATTTGGCTCTCGTGCAGCCGGGTCAAGGACCCGTCCATTGCTGACACGCGGTTGCTGAAGGAAGTGGACTGGGTGATGGACGAGAGCGGCACGCCGGAAGCGATGCGCGAAGTGGCGCCGATGTTCGGGCCGCAGACGCGTCAACTGCTCTGCGTCGTCGGCTGGGGCGACCGGCACGACGCCCGCAAGGTTTGTGCCGATGCCGCCAACGCCGACTACGGCATCTACGGCTTCAGCCGGCCGAATCCCGACTCGTTGCCATTGCCCATCGAGACGTATTTGAAGCAACCGATTGAATCCTTCAAAGGGAATGATCGCAACATCGCCATCCTCGCCTATTTCTTCAACGGTAAGCCGATTCCGAAACCCGTTCCACCGCCGATACGGGCGTCAACCGAATGGGGCAAGGGATACGAAGCCGGCAAGGCATACGATGGTGATGAGAAAACCCGCTGGGGCGCTGCGCCGAAATCGCGGAGCGGCTGGCTCGAAATTGATCTCGGCAAGGAAACGCAAATCGGACACGCCATCGTCATGGAAATCGATTACCGCCGCACGGAACGGTTTATTATTGAGTACAAAGACGGTGCCGTCTGGAAACCGTTACACCGCGGCACGACCATTGCCGGCAAGAAGACGTACGACTTCCCGCCGGTGAATGCTCGGTACGTCCGCCTGAACATCCTCAAGGCCAACGAAGTCCCGACCATCGAGGAATTCCGAGTCGGCCCGCCCGCCGCGAAACAGAAGTGATGAGGGCGATGTGACAAGGAGCGGCGGTTTGAAACCGCCGTCGGGGATTTCACGCGCGAGGCATTATTTGGTGCATCGAATCAGCAGCGGTTGAAAACCGCCGCTCCTTGGAAGAGCGTGCGACAAACACTCAAAAGCCAATTCCACACTTTATAAAGTGTGAAAACAGCCTGACAGCAAGATTTGCACATCACACATTCTGTGTCATTCCGAACGAAGTGAGGAATCTCGAACTTCTCTCCGGAGGGATTGCACCCCGACTCAGAGTTGTGGCTCGCAAGCTCGGAATGACATCATGTTTTTGCGGCTCGCTTCAGTCCTACCAACGCCTCTTGCTCGTGCTGCGTTCGTTTGGCGAGTTCGGCTTCCGGCAGATTTGTCTTTGCCCCGGTGAAGGTCAGTGTGAGGTTCGGGAATTCGCGGCGGAACAGAAACTCGGCGCGGGGAATGTGGAAGTCGGAGGTGACGACAATCAGGTCGGTGATGCCGTGGCGCTCGACAATCGGCTTGGCGAGTTGGGCGTCTTGGATCGTGTTGGCACTCTCGGCGCACTCCAGAATGTCGGCTTCGGGAACGCCGTGCGCTGTCAGGTATTGCCGGAGGTAATGGCCGTGCGGTTTGTTCGTGGTGTTGAAGTGTTCGCCCCAGCCGCCCGTTGGCAGAATCTTCGCGCCGGGATTCCGGGCGTACTCGGTAAGCGCCTGTTGGCATCGCTCGATGGCGATGGAGGAAAGGCTTCCTTCGGAGTCGTTAGGCGATCCCAAAATGACAATAGCTGATTTGCTCATCCGTCGCGGAGGTTACCGGAACAAAACCGGAACACGCAAGGAGTTTTGGCCGCAAAGAGGCGCAAAAGGCTCAAAAAGATCGGCTCATCTTGCGTCTTCTGCGGCTTGTTGCGGCCATTCCGCAGGATCTCGGTTGTGATTGGGATGGCCACGGGCAATTTGCTCTTGATTTGCCCATGACGACCCGGTAGCTTCCGTGCCGTCCAAACACACCAAGGCGAGTGTCAGCGGACCAATAATCAATTTCAAAAGGAGGCAAATTATGGGCGGCTTGTTCGGCGTGGTCACAAAAACTGATTGTGTGACGGATTTGTTCTACGGCACCGACTATCATTCCCATCTCGGCACCCGGCGCGGCGGCCTCGCCGTGCGCGATGGCAGCCAGCTCACGCGTTTCATCCACGACATCTCCAACGCCCAGTTCCGCTCGAAGTTCGAGCACGACATCCTCAAGATGAAAGGCGCGATGGGCATCGGCGTCATCAGCGACACCGAGGATCAGCCGCTCATCATTGGCTCCCACCTGGGCACGTACGCGATTGTGACCGTCGGGCGCATCGCCAACGCCGCCGATTTGGTCAAGAAGATCTTCGGGTTGCGGGCCGCCCATTTCTCCGAGATGAGCGGCGGCGAGCTTAACCCAACGGAACTGGTCGCCATCCTCATCAACCAGGGCGCGACCTTCGCCGAGGGCATCGCCATCGCGCAACAAGCCATCATCGGCTCGTGCTCGATTTTGTTGCTGACCGAAAAGGGAATCTACGCAACCCGCGACCGGCTCGGACGAACGCCGCTCATTCTCGGCCAGAAAACGGACTCGTTCGCCGTCACGATGGAGACCTGCGCGTTCCCGAACCTCGACTACGAAGTCGTCCGCGACCTCGGCCCCGGGGAAGTCATCCGCCTCAGTCCCGACGGCATCGAGCAGGTGTCATTGCCGGGCAACCGCTGCCAGATCTGCTCGTTCCTCTGGGTCTATTACGGCTACCCGGCCTCCAGCTACGACGGCATCAACGTCGAGGATGCCCGCCATCGTTGCGGCGCCGCGCTGGCCAGTCGCGACAGGACCGAGGTGGACGCCGTCGCCGGCGTGCCGGACTCGGGGACCTCGCACGGCATCGGCTACGCCATCGCCAAGAAGATCCCCTTCAAGCGGCCGTTTGTGAAATATACGCCGACGTGGCCGCGCAGTTTCATGCCGCAAGACCAGACGATGCGCGACCTCGTCGCCCGCATGAAACTCATTCCCATCAAGGAACTCATCCAGGGCCAGCGCCTCCTGTTCTGCGAGGATTCCATCGTCCGCGGCACGCAGCTCAAGGATACCGTGCAACGCCTCTACGACTACGGCGCCAAGGAAGTGCACATGCGTCCCGCTTGTCCGCCGCTCATCCACGGCTGCAAGTTCCTCAACTTTTCCCGGTCAAGAACGGAATTGGACCTCGCCGGCCGGCGCGCCATCAAGGAACTCGAAGGCAACGACAATGTCGCCCTCGCCGAGTACGCCGATACAACCACCGACAAATACCGGGCGATGGTGGAACGGATTCGCCAGCGGCTCGCCTTGACCACTCTCCAGTACCAGCAACTGCCCGACCTCGTCGCGGCCATCGGTTTGCCGAAGGAGAAACTCTGCACCTATTGCTGGGACGGCGTCGAGTAAGCCTGCACGTTACGATTTCTGCTCGATCACGCGGGTCACGCCGAGTTTGCCGATCATCACATACACCAGCAACATCGCGAGCGGATACAACGCCGCGCTGGCAACGAACAGCGGCGCAAAGCC
>Ga0194113_10003283_pt1 | contig 21750 bp, 16 predicted proteins | sample TA2MahC200mmetaG_FD_146193 | JGI IMG/M metagenome (GOLD analysis project Ga0194113, IMG submission 146193) | Freshwater microbial communities from Lake Tanganyika, Tanzania - TA2015017 Mahale Deep Cast 200m | ecosystem: Environmental > Aquatic > Freshwater > Lake | place: Tanzania: Lake... | reverse complement strand
GCTCCAGCTCGCCGGCGGGGATTCCTGGATCCCGGCGGTCGCCCCGCTGCTGAAGGACGCCGCCCTCTGCGACGCCGCCGTCGCCGCGCTCGAGGACATCGCCACCCCGGCGGCCGACGCCGCCCTTGCGAAGGCGCTTGCCGACACCGTGAAGCCTGCCGCCGTCATCCTCGCGCTCGGCCGGCGCGGCGTGAAGTCCGCCGCCCCCGCGATCGCCGCGCGCACGCAGAAGGGCGACGCCGCGATCGACGCCGCCGCACTGCGCGCACTCGCGGCCCTCGGCCAGCCGGAATCCGCATCCCTCGTCACCACCCTCGCCGCACCGGCGGCTGATGCGGCCGAGACAGCCCGCCGGCGGGCACTTCACCTCGACTACGCGCGGCGCCTCGCGGTGAACGGGCGCGTGAAGGACGCCGTCGCGATCTGCCGCGGCATGGTCGCGGCGCAGACGCACGCCGCCCGCATCGATGCGATGGACGCACTCGCCTCGATCTCGCCGAAGGACGCGGCCCCCGTGCTGCAGGAGGCTGTCGGCGCAGACGACATCGCCCTGTCCCGGGCTGCACTGCGGCGGCTGGGCGCCATCGAAGACCCGTCCGTCGGCCTGTGGATCGCCTCCCGCTTCGCCCCGGCGGCCCCGGAACTCCGGGCCGACATCCTCTGCACCCTGCGCCTCCGCGGCGACAAGGCCGGCGCGCCGCTGGTCGAGCCCGGGCTCGCCGACACCAACGAGGTCGTAACCACCGCCGCGTCGCTCGCGGTATCCCTGCTGCCGGCGGAACGACAGGCGCCGACGCTGCTTGCCGCCCTCGGCCCCGCCGCCGCGAGCCCGGCGCGGGCGAAGGCGATCGCCGATGCGCTCGGGCGGCTGCCCGGCGACGCCCCGACTGCGGCGATTGCCGCGGCGCTGCCCGGTACGGCGTCGGTGGACGCGAAGAAGGCGATCCTGCAGGTCCTCGCCGCGCGGCGAGGCGAGGCCGCGCGGGCCGCGATCCTGAAGGCGATGGACGACACCGACGCCGCGGTGCGGACGGCCGCGGTGCAGGCCCTCGCGGCGGCCGGCACGCCGAAGGATCTTCCGAAGCTCGTGGGCGTGGCGGTCCGCGCCGCCGACCCCGAGGCCGCCGCCGCACGCAAGGCGCTCGTTTCGATCGCGGGCGACCTGCCGGCCGATGCGCGATCCGGGGCGGCGCTCGATGCATGGGCGTCGGCCGACGCCGCCGAGCGCGCGAAGCTGCTGTCCGTCTACGGCGCCCTCGGCGGCTCCGCGGCGATGGGCAGGGTCGTCGCGACACTCGGCGACGCCGACGCGACCCTGCGCGAGGCCGCTCTGCGAGCGCTGTCGGGCTGGGCCGCGCCCGAGGCCGCGCCGAAGCTGTTGGAGCTTGCGACCACGGCCGAGCCGGCCACGCTTCGCATCGTGGCGCTCCGCGGCGCGATCCGGCTCTCCCGCGACGCGTCCGCGTCGGCGAAGGACCGCCTGGCCTGGATCGACGCGGCGCTGAAGGCTGCAACGCGGGCGGACGAGAAGCGCGAGGCGGTCTCGGCCCTCGCGGAACTCGATACGCCGCCGGCCGTCGCGCGCGCCGCCGCGCTGCTGGACGATGCGGATGTCCCGCGCGAAGCCGCCCTCGCCCTCGCGCGCATGCTCGCCCCCGAGAAGCCGCCCAAGGGCGCAAAGCTCTCCGCCGACGACATCGCCGCCCTCCGCAAGGCCCTTCCCCACCTCCCCGCCGGCGACGTGAAGGCGCGCGTGGAGAAGCTCCTCCCGAAGTAGACGTCTCGATGGGCCTTGATGGGATCGACACGCCTCGGAAATCTGAGTTCTCCGGCGCGGCCTGTGCTATAGTGGAACGGAATGGAGATGGCGCCATGAGAACGCTCGATCGGATCACGTTCAATCCGGAGGTCATGGGCGGCAAACCTTGCGTGCGAGGCATGCGCGTGACGGTCGGGATGCTCGTCGGCCTGATTGCGTCGGGGAAGACCGAGGCCGAGATTCTCGCCCTCTACCCCTACATCGAACCGGACGATATCACGCAGGCATTGAAGTATGCGGCGTGGAGGGCGGAGGAGATCGAGGTCCCTCTTGCCACGGCATGAGAGTCGTTATCGACATGAATCTATCCCCTTCGTGGGTGCCGGTTCTACGTCGTGCCGGCCATGAAGTTCTACACTGGTCCGATATCGGTTCCGCCAGCGCCACCGACCGCGAGATCCTGTTGTGGGCGCGGACGCACAAGAACATGGTCCTGACGCATGATCTCGATTTCGGGGCGATCCTCGCAGCCACGAAAGCCGAGGCTCCGAGTGTTCTGCAAATACGCAGCGCGAATCCAACGCCAGAGCATTGCGAACGGATTGTGCTGCATGTCCTCTCGGCGCACGAAGCGGCGCTTACGGCCGGCGTCCTGGTATCCGCCGACGAGAGCAGCGCCCGCGTCCGAATGCTGCCGTTGCAGCGATCGTGACCTCATCATGGATCGCCACCGGCCTTTTCATGCGAGGGATGGCCGGATAGCGCGAGGTCGGATCAGGGTCGGGCCGCCGTGCCGTCGAGACCGGCGATCGGGAACTCGGCCGACGCGCTGCGGACGGACTTCATGAGCCGTTCGAACCGGGCGATCACGCCCGGGTTCTTCGCGGCAATATCGGTGGATTCGGCCGGATCGGCATCGAGGTTGTAGAGCTCCGTCACGACAGGCGGCGGGGCCTTCGACGGGTTCTTGCCCTTGGGCTGGAGGTTCTGACGGATGACCTTCCACGGTCCCTGCCAGACGGCCTGCTGCCCGCCGTAGCCGGCAAACTCGCGATACAGGAACGGGCGCTCGATCTGCAGCTTGCCGAGCAGCGTCGGGAGCAGGCTGACGCCGTCCGCCACGGCCGGCACATCCTTCGCCGCGCCTGCCACGTCGAGGAACGTCGGCAGCCAGTCCTCGAAGCCGCTGATGAAGTCGGTCGTCCGCCCCGCCTCGATCCGGCCCGGCCAGCGCGCGATGCACGGCACGCGGATCCCGCCCTCGTAGAGCGATCCCTTCAGCCCGCGCAGGCCGCCGGCGGACTTGAAGAAGCCGGTGTCCACGCCGCCGACGTCGTGCGTCGGGCCGTTGTCGGACGAGAACACGACGAGCGTGTCCTTCTCCAGCCCCAGTTCGCGCAACGCGGCGAACACCTCGCCGACCTGCGCGTCGAGGTGCGTGATGAAGGCCGCGTAGGCCGCGTGCGGCGTGCGGTGCGGCGTGTAGCCCTTGCCGCCGACGTACGGCGGATCGTCGCCGAGCTTCCCTTCGTACGCCTTCACCTCGGCGTCCGGCACCATCATCGCGAGGTGCGGGATGACGGTCGGGTAGTAGAGGAAGAACGGGCGGTCCTTGTTCGCTCGCAGGAACGCGAGCGCCTTCTCGTGGATGCGGTCGGGCGCGTAGTCGGTGCCCTTGAAGGCGGCGTAGGCGCCGGGGTCGGCGGGGTCGGCGTCCGGCGGCAGCTTCGCGTGGCCGGGGATCGGCGGGTTGTTCTTCAGCGGGAACTCGCGCCCGTCATCGCGCAGGTGGGCGGGGTAGAGCGAGTGCGCGTGGGCCTGGCAGATGTAGCCGAAGAAGTGGTCGAAGCCCTGCGCGAGCGGATCGCCCGTGCCGCCGACCGTGCCCAGCCCCCACTTGCCGAACGCGCCGGCCGCGTACCCGCGCGCCTTGAGCAGCTCGGCCAGCGTGACGGCGTCGGCGGGGATGTCGAGCTGGCCCTCCACGCCCGGACCGACGCTGCGGTTGTCGCGGATGAAGGCGCGGCCCGGGTGGCGGCCGGTCATCAGCACGCAGCGCGACGGCGCGCACACGGCGTTGCCGCTGTAGTGCCGCGTGAAGCGCAGCCCCTCCGCCGCCATGCGGTCGAGGTTCGGCGTGCGGATCATCGTCTGCCCGTAGCAGCCGAGTTCGCCGTAGCCGAGGTCGTCGGCGAGGATGAAGACGAGGTTCGGCGTCCGCGCGGGGGCGGACACGGCCGCGGCCAGCGCGGCGGCGGCGAGGATCGTGCGGGACGCGTTCATGGGCGAATCCTACCCGGCCACTCGTCCGAAGCGAGTCCGATTCGCGAACGTCCCGTGGTTGACCAATCCGGGGCCCTGTGATTCCGTCCCCCCATGAAGCGCGCCTCCGCGGGAAGCCGTCTCGTACGGGAACAGCCGCATCAAACCGGACAACGCCTGGCGGGCATCGCGGCGCTTGCATTCTCGGTGGCCGCCGCCGCCGCCGAGCCGTGGTGGCGGACGGTCACGCCGGTCGCCAGCGTGGGCGTCGGGGTGAAGGACATCGAAACGGTTCAACCGGGCGCGGCGCGGGGCGTCGGCACGCTGGGCTGGTACGGCTTCTGGTTCCTCGACCAACAGGACGCGGCCGGCTTCCTGAAACCCGGGCGCGCGAAGCTCGACGCGGCGGGCGTGAGACAAATCGTCTACTACGATGTCGGCGAGGTCGGCGACTTCGCCGGCTTCTTCGCCCCCGACGGCCGCATGGTCCGCACCGGCTGGTCGCTGCCGTGGTGGAAGGGCAAACCGGCCCTGACCGCGCGCTGGGTCGGCCTCGACGCCTTCCTTCGCGACGCGCCGTGGGCGCCGCACCCGGGCGCGAAGGCGTACGGCCTGCCCGCGTTCACGACGCCGGACGGGAAGCCCGCGGACGATCTCTACGCGACCCTCGCGCGGCGCGGGCTCGACGGGCAGTGGCACTTCGACCTCGAGAGCAACGCGGGCATCACGGACGACGCCGCGCAGCGCAGCGGCCTCGCCGGCCTCGCGGAGCGCCAGGCAGGCGCGGCGGACGTGCAGGGCAAGACCGGCTGGCCCATCGTGCGGCTGGTCGACCTCGACTTCGCCAACCCGCAGATGGCCGCCTACTGCGCCCGCGAGATCGAACGCATCATCCCCGCGCTGCGGCCGGCCGGCATCCACGCCGACAACCTCGGCGAGAACAACCTCGGCTATGCCAACCGCGGCGCCTTCGGCGCGTGGTCCGTCGCCACGTTCCGCGACCATCTCCGCCGCCGCTTCACCGCGGGCGAACTCCAGGCGATGGGCGTCACCAACGCCGCAACGTTCGACATCGCCTCCTACATCCGGGAGAAGCCCTTCGAGTCGCGCGGCCTCGCGTGGCATCCGCTGAACCGGAAATGGGCCGACGATCCCGTCTGGGCGGCCTACCGCGTGCACAAGGTCGAGACCGCCCTCGCCTACCATCGCTCGTTCTTCGCCGCCGCCAAGGCCGCCGCGCGGAAGGCGGATCTCGACTGCGCCGTCTTCGGCAACACGATCCCCATGCCGCTCGGCGGCGCGCTGATGAAGGGCGCCTGCGACATCGCCCACTTCGAGTGGAGCACCGTCCACGGCTGGTGGAACCTGCGGCCGACGGGCCTGGCGCCGACCGGACGCGTCGACTTCGTCACCCGCCTCGGCGCCGCCGTCTCCGACGCCGGCTACTGCTGGCCGAGCATCTACGTCCGCAAGGACCTGTCCGGCCCCGGCCACGAGAACCTGCACAAGACGCTGGCCTTCGACTGCCTCGCCAACCGCGGGCTGCTCGACTTCGGCCACTGGTACCGCGACGGCTACTCGCCCGGCACGCCGGAGAGCGCGGGGTTCATCAACCGGTTCATCCGCGACCACGCGAAGGTGCTGAGCGGCCGCCGCTACGTCGCCGACGTCGCCGTGGTCCACTCGGCGTGGTCCGAGATCGCCTCGTGCACCGTCTTCAATCCGCTGCCCGACCTCTTCATCGACGAGTACACCGGCTGGTGCCGCTTCCTGGGCGACACGCACCGGCCGTGGGACGTCGTGCTGCAGCAGGATCTGACGGCGGCCAACCTCGCGCGCTTCCCGGCCGTCGTGCTGCCCTCCGTGCTCACGCTGACCGACGGCGAGATCGCGGAGCTGCATCGCTATGTCGAGGGCGGCGGACGTCTCATCGCCACCGGCCTCACCGGAACGCGGCACGGCCCCGACCGGAACCTCGCCGCGCGCGCCACGGCCTTCGCCATTCCCGGCGCGACAATCGTGACGAACCGCCCCGGATTCCGCTACTGGCGGGAGAATGCCGACGCAACCGCCGCGAAGACCATGGCCGGCCTTCTCGCGGCGGCCGGCGCGCCCGCGCGCATCGAGACCGACGCGCCGGCGACCGTCGGCGTGAATCTCAACCGAGGCGGCGGTGCCGCGGCCCCGTTCCTCACGCTCGACCTGAACAACGTCGACCTCGATGTCGCGGCCGACGCGATCCGTCCCGCGCCGGCCGTCACGACCACGATCCGCCTCCCCGACGACTGGCCCGCCGGAGCGGTGAGCGTCACGTGCCTTCGCCCCGGGGCACCCGGGGAGCCGCTGCCGGCCGAGGCGGTGGCGCTGGACGCAACGGCGCGCACTCTGCGCCTGCGCGCGCCGTCGTTCGACACGATGCTGATCCTGTGCATCCGGCCCGCGAAGGGGACCTGATCGCGTCGATCCCTCGTCCGGCCCGCGGGGCCGCGAGCCCGCCCGGGGCCCGGCATCCGCCGGCCGCCGTTCGCGGTGGATGCTCTACTGGGCCTTCTTCCCGCCCTTGCCGCCCTTCTTCGGCGCCGGCGTGTCGCCGGGGATCTGGGGGAGCGGGAGGTAGTCGAAGTCGAGGATCATCTTCTCGGCGAGCGCGAAGCGCAGTTCGCGCTCGACGTCGGCGACCTCGGGCTTGCCGGAGAGGTTGTCGAGCTCCGAGGGGTCCTTCTCGAGGTCGTAGAATTCGTAGACCGGACGCGGCGTGGTGAAGTAGGTGCGCTTCAGCGGCTCCGCCAGCGTGCCGGCCTCGGCGGCGGCCTTCATCTGCTGCCAGCCGGCGCCCGAGGCCGAGTCGACGGGGCTGTAGGGGATCCACGGCGTGCAGTTGTAGATGCACTTGTAGCGGTCGCTGCGGACGCAGCGGCTGAGGTCGTAGCTGCTGTTGGACATCTGCACGGTCACCGGCGCGCTGCCGTGAGGGCCGCGCTCGGCGAAGATGTGCTTCCGCGGCTCGAACGGCTCGCCGCGCAGGAGCTTCAGGATGCTCACGCCGCTCATGCGCGCCGGTACCGCGACGCCCGCGGCGTCGAGCAGGGTCGGGCCGAGGTCCTCGCCGGAGACGAGGGTGCGGGTCGCGCCGCCCGGTTTCACGACGCCGGGCCAGCGGACGATGAAGGGCACGTTGAGGCCGGGGTCGTAGAGCGAGCCCTTGCCGTGCGGGAGCGCCTGCCCGTTGTCGCCGCAGAAGATCACGAGGCTTTTCTCGTAGAGCCCGCGCCGCTTCAGCACGTCGATCGCCGCCTGAAAGGTGCGGTCGAGGCGCGTGACCTCGCCGCAGTAGGCGGCGACCTGTTCGCGCATGCCCGGAAGGTCGGGCCAGTGCGGCGGGAGCGTGACGGTCTTCGGGTCGGGCTCGTCCTCCTTCGCGTTCCAGACGTGGTGCGGGTCGCTGTAATTGATCCAAAGGAAGAAGGGCTTGTCCTTCGGCACGAGGTCGAGGAACGCGTCCACCTGGCCGGCGACCTCCGGGTCGGTGCATGTGTTCACGAAGTCCATACGGTCGGGGAAGGTCTTGAGCCCGTGCTTCTGGAGCAGCGCGCCGATGCCCGCGCCGGCGCGATCGCCGGAGCCGTCGAGGTGGTAGCTGCGGCCGCAGACGCCGGTGAAGTAGCCCGCCTTCGACCGGAGGAGCTCCGGAAAGATGATCTCGTCGCGCGCGAGCGGCGCGCTGAAGCGCGTGATGCGGGCGGCGACGGCCGAGCGGCCGGTCATCAGCGTCGCGCGCGACGGGACGCACTGCGGGGCGCCGGTGAAGAAGCGGTCGAACCGCATGCCCTCGGCCGCGAACCGGTCGAGGTTCGGCGTCTTCACGTCCTTGCAGCCGTAGCAGCCGACGAACGGCGCGCTGTGGTCGTCGGACAGCAGGAACACGATGTTCGGCGGGGCCGCGCACGCCGCGATCGTCCACGTCGCCGCAAGACCCGCCATCCATGCTGCTCTCATGATCCGTCTCCCGTCCGGTGGTTACCCGCGATCCTCCCGCCGGGCCGCGGGAAGGTCAAGCGGGTTGCGCGGGATGGAAGGACGGAAGACGGAAGACGGAAAACGGAAGTTCTACCGAAGCGGTCCGGTGCCATCATCCGGTCCGCCGCCTTCGTCCGTGGCATTCGGTTCTTCTTCCGTTTTCCGTTTTCCGTCTTCCGTCCCGTGCCGCCGCGGCACGTACCGGCCGTCCGGCTGCCGTTCCAGCCCCGCCTTGGCGGCGAAGCGGGCCCAGGCGCGGTCGGGCTCCCCGTGGAACCGCGGACCGCCCTTGAAGCCGGGCGCCTGCATGCTCTGGATCCAGGCGGAGATCTGGCGCGAGATGTCGCGGCAGAGATCCCGCAGATCGTCGCAGGCCCGCGGATCCGCGTAGCCGAGATCCTCCGCGTGGTAGAGCTGCGAGCGGACCTCGCCCGCGGAGCCCTTGGCGTAGAAGAGGAACCGGACCAAGTCTGGCGTCGAGCCGCGCTCGTGGCCTTCGGCGAGATTCGAGGGAACGGAGACCCCGGCCCGCTGGATCTGGTCGCACAGTCCCGGTCGCCGCGGAACGGAGGCCGGCGGGTCAGGGCGTAGATCCGCCGGACAAGCTCACGGCCCGCCTGCCAGACGGGCAGATCTTCGAAGGTCTTCATCGCAGGTCCTTTCATGAACGGAACACGGAAGACGGAAGATGTGCGCCCGCACAACGCCGGCCCGTCCCGGTCCCCTACCCAAAGGAAGGAACCCGCCACCGGGAATTCCGACAGTTTCTCTTCCATCCTCCGTTTCCCGTCTTCCGTCTTCCGTCTTCCGTCCGGCCGCCGCGCGCTTGCGCGCGGCGGCCGGGCCGTGCTATGGCTGGCGCCATGAGATGCGCAGCGGTCGCGGTCCTCGCCCTCGTCCAAGCGGCGGCCGGCCTGGACTTCATCGACACCTCGATCGAGAACGCCTCCCCGCTCCGGTACGAAACGGACACGAACGGCGTGGTGCAGGTGCACCTCAACTACGACCACGAGCGCGACTCGCCCAATCGCGCGGCCGGCCACATCCACTTCGTGCTGCACGCGAAGCCCGGCACGCGGCTGACACTGGAGTTCCGCAACCTCGACAACGTGTGGAACGGCCGGCCCGGCTCCGTGGCGAAGGAACTGAAGGCCGTCTCGATCTCCGAGGACGGCAAAGCCTGGCGGCAGGTCGACACGGTGGCCCTGCCGACCAACCGCGTGCAGGTCACCCTGGAGATGCCGGGGCCGCGCCTCCACGTCGCGCGCATCGAGCCCTACCGTCTCTCCGACCTCGACCGCCTGCTGGACTCGATCCGCCCGAACCCGCTCGTGGAGATCGCGCCCATCGGGCAGACCGCCGGGGGCCGCGGGTTGGAGATCGTCCGCGTCGGCCGCGCCGACGCGCCGCACCGTGTCTTCGTCCGCGCCCGAGCGCATCCGTGGGAATCCGGCGGCAACTGGGTCGTACAGGGGCTGGTCCGGCGGCTGCTGTCCGACGACGCCGTCGCGAAGGCCTGGCTCGCCCACGGCTGTGTCTGGATCCTTCCGATGGCCAACAAGGACGGCGTCGCGCGCGGCATGACGCGATTCAACCTGAACGGAAAGGACCTCAACCGCAACTGGGACAAGCCGGCCGACCCGGCCCTCGCCCCGGAGAACGCCGCGCTGGAGGCCTGGCTCGACGGCATGACCCGCGCCGGGCGCCGGCCCCAGCTCGCGCTGGAACTTCACAACGACGGCGGCGGCCTCCTCCACATCAGCCGCCCGGACGTTCCGGACCTCGATCGTCATCTCGCGCGCATGCAGCGCTTCGAGGATCTACTGCGGAAGCACACGTGGTTCACGGAGGGCGCCACGAAGGCCTCGTTCCGCAATCCGGGCTCGCTCGGCGACGGCTGGCTCGAGCGCTTCGGCATCGACGCCGCAGTGCTGGAACTGAACTGCAACCGGATCGCCGGACTCGACGCCCCCGCCTGCGGCCGGCACTGGGACACCTTCGGCGCGGGCCTCGTGCCGGTCTTCGCGGACTACTTCGCCGTACAATGAACGCCGCGCTCCTTCGTTAGTCTTCCATGGCCCTCAACCGGGCTTCACGAAAGGGACCGACATGCGCAAGCTGCTGATGACGATGCTGGCCGGGACGATCGCCGTTGCCTTCGCCGGGGACGCGATGGCGGGCAAGGGCAAGGACAAGGGCGGGAAGAAGGACGAGTTCGCGGCGGCCGACGCCGACAAGGACGGCAAGCTCTCCGCGACCGAGTTCGCCACGATCGCCGGCGACAAGCACGCCGACAAGAAGTTCGCGAAGGCCGACGCCAACAGCGACGGCTCCGTCACGCCCGAGGAGTTGAAGGCCGCCAAGGAAGCCCAGGCCGAGAAGGGCGCCGGCAAGAAGGGCAAGAAGTAACCGCCCGTCCCGTCACAACTCGTTCCAGTTTCCAAGGGTTGGAACTCCCGGGAGCCGGGGTTTCCAACCCTTGGACGTTTCTGCAGCCGGCTCAGAGGACGGGAGGCTTCGGGCCGCCCGTGACCGCGGCGAGCGGGTCCTTCGGCGGAGGCCTCGGCTCGAAGCGCTCGCAGGTGTGCGTCGCCTCGACCTCCTTGCGGTGGACGCCGCACCACTGGCGGAACGGGTTGACGACGTAGTGCGCGCAGTAGCGGCACAGCCGGCCGCGCGGGTCGTTCTTGAACACGTCGACGACGACGCTCCGGTCGGCGTCGGTGAAGACGGCGGTCTTCTTCTCCTCGCGGAAGGGAACGTCCGCCTCCGACGCGAAGGCGTGGCCGCACGCGGTGCAGGCGAGGTCCTCGCCGGTGCGCTTGAAGCCCTCGTAGCGCGGCGTGCGGAGCAGCAGCGTGTCCTTCCCGCATCCGGGGCAATGGATCTCGGCGCCCATGGCTCAGAGGTAGACGATCGCCGCCGCCGTCGCGGCCCACAGCACCACGGTGGCGAGGATCGGGAGGTCGGTCAGCAGCACCCACTCGGGGCTGCCGCCGAGCTTCTTCTGGTGGATCAGGTACAGGTAGCGGAAGACGCCGAGGATCACGAACGGCGTGGTCCAGATCATGTGGGCCGAGCCGAACTTGCGGACGGTCTGCTCCGCGAGCGTGTAGAGGGCGTAGGTCACGACGGTCGCCGCCGCGACGATCGAGATCATCTGGTCGAGCAGGTGCGGGCTGTAGCTGTCGAGGACCTTCCGGTGCGCCCCCGCCCCGTCCTCCATCTCGATCAGTTCGTGCCGGCGCTTGGCGAGGGCCAGGAAGAGCGCGAGGTTCATCGTGCAGAGCAGCAGCCACGGCGAGACCTCGACCGCGAGGATCCACGCGCCGGCCGCGACGCGGATCACGAAGCCGGCCGCCAGCGCGAAGACCTCCAGCGTCGGCACGTGCTTGAGCTTGAGGTTGTAGGCGGCCTGCAGGGCGAGGTAGGCCGCGACCGAGGCGACCAGCCGCACGCCGCTGAGCGCCGCGGCGGCGAACGCGGCCGCCACGAGGACCGCGGCGAGGACCCACGCCTCGCCGACGCCCACCGCCCCCGCCGCGATCGGCCGCCGCGACTTCACGGGGTGGAGGCGGTCGGCGTCGCGGTCGCGGATGTCGTTGACGATGTAGGCCGCGCTCGACGCCAGGCAGAACGCGACGAAGGCCTCCATCACCTCGGCGAGGCTGGCCGGATCCGTCAGGCGCCGGGCGAACACGAGGGCGGCGAACACGGCGAGGTTCTTGGTCCACTGACGGACCCGGAGCAGTCCCGCGTATGCCCGCATCCCGCTCATCGCCGTCGCGGGCCCCACTCCGGCGCCTCGCGGATGCACTCGCCGAGGATCGCCCACGCGCGCTTGAAGTGGGCGGCCTTGGGGGCGGCGCCCCCGGGCCCCGCATCGAGCACGGCCGGCCAGCCCGGCGCGGCCAGGTCGTCCGGCGGGATCGCCAGCTTCTCCCACGACTGGAAGAGCCGGCCCCAGGGGCTGGCGAGCGCCTGGTCGACGCGGGCGCGGTGCGCGGGATACCAGAAGAAGTCGTGGTAGAGGACGCTGGCGATGTAGGCCCACGGGGCGAGGAACGTCTTGAGCGACCACTCGATCGGCCGCTTGAGCGGGCCCCAGTAGATCTTGTGCTGCATGCGGCTGGCGAACGTCATCTTCTTGAAGGGGCCGGCGAAGTGCCAGTTCTCCGCGGCGGCCTCCCCGTCGCCGACGATGCGGATCTCCCGCGGATCGCCGCACCCCAGGCCCGCCTCGTGGGCGAGGCGGACGAACTTGAGGTCGCGGAGCGGGTCGAACCCCATCAGCTTCGCGGCGACGGCGTCGATGGCGACCATGTCGCTGGAGGCGAGCAGGACGTTCTTCACGTGCGGCGTCATGCACCGCGGGCCGGGGCCGTCGCCGGCGAAAGTGCCGTCCATGACCGCGAACAGGCCGCTGTGGATGTGCTTCTGGATGCGGAGCAGGTCGACGAGCGTCTCGTGGATCACCGGGTGAGTCCAGTGGCGCCGCTCGTTGAGCAGCCCGCCGAACGCGTTCTTCATCGCGCCGGTGGTGGTGGTGAAGACGTGCGTCTTGACCGTCGGCAGGTGCAGGATGTTGGTCCCGAGGAACTCCTTCGGGATCATGAACCCGCCGGGGTAGACCTGGTTCAGGACGAGGAACCGGTCCGCCACGTCCCCCACCGCCTCGCGCACGTTGATCCACTCGACCCCGGGCTCGTACAGGTGGACGTTCCGCAGGCCGTGGGCCTCGACGACGGGAACCTGCTTGTTCTCGCGCTCGCCGAGGCGGGCGTCGATGACGACGGTCCGGTTGTGGCAGCCGTGGATCTTCGCGGGATCGTAGCCGTCCCGCTTCATCGCCCGGATCACGCCGTCGAGCTGCCACGGCGTCGTCGAGCTGGCCGGGTAGAAGAAGTGCCAGCTGATGTTGATCTTGAGGGCGGTCTCGCGGTCGCGCGGCAGGGCCGATGCGTAGCCGGCCAGGTTCATGACCCGGTGAACGTCGTCGAGGACGGTCGCCGGGGACGTGCGGACGATGGCCACGCGGGACTCCATGCGGAAAAAATACCCTCCCGGCGGCCGGGCCACAAGCCGGCGGGCCCCGGCGCGCCCTACGTCACGGCGTTCGGGTTGGCCAGCACGGCGCCGCAGCTCGCGTTGGTCGCGAAGGCGGTGTAGCGCGCGAGCCAGCCCTTCGTGAAGCGCGGGGGCGGCGGCGTCCAGCCCCGGCGGCGCTCGGCGAACTGGGCCTCGGTGAGGCGGGCGTTCAGCGAGCGGGCCGGCAGGTCGACGTCGACGATGTCGCCGTCGCGCAGGAACGCGATCGGCCCGCCCTCGGCGGCCTCGGGCGAGATGTGGCCGATGCAGGCGCCGCGCGTGCCGCCGCTGAAGCGGCCGTCGGTGATCAGCGCGACCTTGTCGCCCAGGCCCTGGCCCATGATGTAGCTCGTCGGCGCGAGCATCTCCTGCATGCCGGGGCCGCCCTTCGGGCCCTCGTGGCGGATCACGACCACGTCGCCGGCCTTCACGCGGCCGGCGAGGATGCCCTCGCACGCGGCCTCCTGCGACTCGAAGATCACGGCGGGCCCGGTGTGCTTCTGCATCTTCGGGTCGACGCCGGCGGCCTTGATCACGGAACCCTCGGGCGCGAGGTTGCCGCGCAGCACGAGCAGGCCGCCCTGCGCGCTGTAGGCGTTCGCCAGCGGGCGGATGCACGCGGGATCGGCCGTGGCCGCGGAGGCGATCGTCCGGCCGAGCGTCTTGCCCGTGACCGTCTTCGCGCGCAGGTGGAGCAGGCCGTCGATCGTCGAGATCTCCTTCAGGATCGCGGAGATGCCGCCGGCGCGGTCGACATCCTCGATGTGATAGGCGGACGACGGCGACACCTTGCAGATGTTCGGCGTGCGGCGGGACAGCGCGTCGATGCGGTCCAGGTCGTAGGTCACCCCGGCCTCGCGGGCGATCGCCAGCGTGTGCAGCACGGTGTTCGTGCTGCCGCCCATCGCCATGTCGAGGATGAAGGCGTTGTCGAGGGAATCCCGCGTGACGATGTCGCGCGGCAGCGGGCCGCCCTCGACCGCCATCTTCACCACCAGCCGCGCGGCCTTCTTCCAGAGCGTGCGCCGCTCCGGCGACATCGCGAGCTTCGTGCCGTTGCCCGGCAGCGCCAGGCCGATCGCCTCGAGCAGGCAGTTCATCGAGTTCGCCGTGAACATGCCCGAGCACGAGCCGGGGCCCGGACACGCGGCGCATTCGAGCGCGTGCAGCGTGCCCTCGTCCACCTTGCCGACCTTGTACCCGCCGACGGCCTCGAAGACGCTGATGAGGTCCGCGGCCTTGCCGTCCTTCGTCCGGCCGGCCGCCATGGGGCCGCCGCTGGCGAACACCGTCGGGATGTTCGCGCGCAGCGCGCCCATGATCATGCCCGGCGTGATCTTGTCGCAGTTCGGGATGCAGATCATCGCGTCGAAGCAGTGCGCGTTGGCCATCGTCTCGACACAGTCCGCGATCAGTTCCCGGCTGGGCAGCGAGTACTTCATGCCCGCGTGCCCCATCGCGAGGCCGTCGCAGATGCCGATCGTGTTGAATTCGAAGGGGGTGCCGCCGGCCCGGATGATCTCCTTCTTGACCAGCTCGGCGACCTTCTTGAGATGGACGTGGCCCGGGATGACGTCCGTGTAGGAGTTGCAGACGGCGATGAACGGCTTCCGCATCGCCTCGTCGTCCAGCCCCGTTGCGCGAAGCAGGCTCCGGTGCGGCGCCCGCTCGAATCCGGACTTGATCGTGTCGCTTCTCATGGAATCACCCGTTCCGTACGGCGTTGGGAGGGTCTGGGGTGGATGACGGGGCTCGAACCCGCGACAACCAGAGCCACAATCTGGCGCTCTGCCAACTGAGCTACATCCACCACAAACGGTCGGACACTATGCCCCGCGCCCGGGGGGAAAATCAAGCCCAACCGCCGCGGGCGCGTCTGCCGTTGATGGACCGGATCCTGCGGGCGCCGCTTCGCGGCCACTATGGCGCGGCGGGACGGCACGCGGTATGCTGGCGCCCGGATGCGACGGGTTCTCCAGTCCTTCGCGGCGATCGCGGCGTTGACGCTGCGCGAGATGCTGCGGCAGCCGCTGACGCTGCTGCTGACGGCGACGGCGGTCGCCGGGATGGCGCTGATGCCGGTGCTGACCACGCACACGCTGGGCGAAGGCGCCAAGATCATCGCGGACAACGCGCTCGCGCTGCACTTCTTCCTCGGCCTGCTGCTGGCCGGGACGGCGGCGTGCCAGTCGCTGTCCGGCGACATCCGGCGCGGCACCGCGGCGACGATCCTGAGCAAGCCGGTGGACCGCGTCACGTTCCTGCTGGCCAAGTTCGCGGGCATCGCCGGGGGCATGCTGCTGTTCTCCGCCGTCGCGACGCCGGCCTCGATGATCGCGATGCGCGCCGCGGCGCTGACGTACGAGATCGACTGGCCCGTGCTTCTGCCGCTCGCCGGGGCGATCCCCCTGGCCTTCGCCGCCGCGGCGGCGGTGAACTACCTCACGCGCCGGCCGTTCGTCTCGGACGCGATCGTGCTGCTCGCGATCGCGGTGGGGCTGGCGTTCGTCGCGGCGGGCCTTCAGCCGAAGGAGGGCGGGGCCGCGGCGCACTTCGGCGCCCACCTCACGTGGACGCTCGTCCCGGTGAACGTGCTGATCGCGATGGCGCTGCTGCTGCTGGCCGCGATCGCGCTGGCGCTGGCCACGCGGCTGGACGTGGTCCCGACGGTGACGCTCTGCAGCATCGTCTTCCTCGTCGGCCTGATGTCGGACTACCTGTTCGGCCGGCACGCGGCGACCAGCCGCGTCGCGGCGGCCCTCTACGCGGTGCTGCCGAACTGGCAGCATTTCTGGGTGGTCGACGCGCTGCACCTGGACGTCCGCGTGCCGGCGTCCTACGTCGCGCGGGCCGCGGCCTACGCCGGGCTTTACTTGATCGGTGTGCTTTCGCTGGCTATCCTCTCGTTCCGCAGCACGGAAGTGAAGACCTGATGGAGCGCACCCCGGAGCGCGCCGCCCTTTTCGCGGCGATTTCCTCCCTTCTGCTGGCCGTGGCCTCCGCGGTCGGCCGGACGGCCGAGGGCTCGTTCCTTTTCGCGCCGCTCGCGGCGCTGCACGCGTGGGCGGGCCTGGTCGCACTGGCCGCGGCGCTGCGCGAGTTCTTCGCCCGGCGCGCCGCCGAGGAGGCGGTCGAGGCCGAGGCGGCCCGCCGCGAATCGCCGGACGGCTCCCTGTTCGCCCGGACGGGCGACGCCGCGGACGAACCCTTCTCGATGGCCCGCAGCGCGCGTCTCTTCGAGCGGTGGGCGTCGCCGGCGGTCGCCCCCCTGCTGGGCGCCGGGCTCGTCGCCGCGGCGTGGCTCCAGGCCCGCGCGCTGGCCGCGCTGCCGCCGCCCGAGGCCGCGGTGCGGACACCGGCCGCGGGCTGGTTCGGCGCGGTCGGGCTCGCGCTGCTGGTGCTCGGCCGCTATCTCGTCGTCCACGCCCGGGCCCCGGGCCGCGGGCGTCTCCGCGCCGCCGGCACGGCGGCGGGCGCCACGGCCCTGGCGGCGCTCGCCGCGGCGGCGGGATGCCTCGCGTCCGGCGCGGGGTACCCGGCGGTCGAGCGCGGCATGGCGGGGGGGCTCGTCGCCGTCGCGGGGCTCCTCGGCATCGAGCAGATCCTCAACACGCTGCTCGAGCTCTACCGGCCGCGCGGCCGGGACGCGGCGCCGTCCTCGCCCTACGAGAGCCGGATCGCGCGGCGCCTCTGCGACCCCTCGGCCTGGATGCGCGGCGCGGCGGAGTCGCTGGACTACCAGTTCGGCTTCAAGGTCTCGCAGACCTGGCTCGCCGGCTTCCTGGGCCGCACGCTGGCGCCGCTGCTTCTCTTCCAGATCGCCGTGCTCTACGCGCTGACCTCGGTGGCGGTCCTCGGCCCCGACGAGGAGGGCATCCTCGAGCGGCTCGGCCGGCCGCGCGCGGAGTCGGCGGGCGGATGGCGTCTCGGCCCGGGATTCCACTGGAAGCGGCCGTGGCCGTTCGAGACCGTCCGCCGCGTGCCCGCGCGGCGCCTGCTCGAAACGCACGTCGGCTACGAGGGCCGCGTGACGAACCCCGACGAGACCCTCTGGACGCGCCCGCATTTCGAGCGAGAGGACCCGTTCCTCACCGCGGCACGCGACGGCGCGACCTCCGCCGTGCCCCCGGCCGGCGAGGCCGCCGTGCCGGTCAACCTCGTCAGCGTGAACCTGCCGGTCGAGTACCGCGTGACGAACCTGCTGCAGTACGCCTACGGCCACCGCGACCCGGCGGCCGCGCTGCGCGCCGTGGCGACGCGCGCGGTGACGCGCGAGGCGGCGGGCCGCGACCTCTTCGACGTGCTCGGCGCCGGCCAGGCCGGGTTCGCGAAGGCGGTGGGCGACCGGGTCCGCGACGAGGCCGCCGCGCTGGGCCTCGGCATCGAGGTGACCTTCGTCGGCGTGCAGGGCGTGCATCCGCCGGTGCCGATCGCGGACGCGTTCGAATCGGTCGTCGGCGCGCTGGAGGAGAAGGAGACGGCGACGCTCGCCGGCCGCGCCCACGCCGCGCGGGTGCTCCCGGCGGCCTCCGCCGCGGCGGAGGCGGTGCGCCTGGCGGCGCTGGCGCGGCGCGACGGGCAGGTGCTCGGATCGCGCGCCGAGGCGGAGCAGTTCCTCGTCCGCAAGGCGGCGCACGACCGGTCGCCGGCCGTGTACCGCGGCCGCGCGCACCTGCAGACGGTGCAGGACGCGCTGGCGAAGCCGCGGCTCTTCGTCGTCGCCGCCCCGTGCGACGCCGAGGTCCTGCAGCTGAATCTCGAGGAGAAGATCCCCTCCACCCTGTTCGACCCCGGCGCGATCCCGGTCGCGCCCGCGGCCGGACCGGGCGCGGCGGGAACGGAGAACCGGAAATGAGCGGGCACGACCACCCCCACCCCCCGCGCAACCGCTGGATGCTCGCGCTCGGCGCGCTGGTCCTGGCGCTGTTCGCGCTCTCGCAGACCGTCGTCATCGTGCGGCAGGGCGAGGCCGCCGTGCGCACGACGTTCGGCCGCGTCGACGGCGCGATCGCCGAACCCGGTCTCTACGGACGCTGGCCCTGGCCGGTGCAGAAGATCGAGGTCTTCGACGCGCGCACGCAGGTGCTCGAGGGCGCGCTGGAGCAGACCCTCACGCAGGACGGGCGTCCGGTGCTGATGTCGCTCTACACCGGCTGGCGCATCGCCGACCCGGTGCGCTTCCTCGAGCGCGTCGGCACGCCGGAGCAGGCGCGGCGGAACCTCGCGGGGCTCGTCGGGCACTGGCGCAACGCGACGGTCGGCCGGCACCCGTTTGAGGCGCTGGTCAACCCGGATCCGAAGGCGCTCAAGCTCGAGGCGATCGAGATGGCCATCGCCGGCGCCGCGGGTCCCGAGGCGCGCGAACGCTACGGCATCGAGATCGCGACCGTCGGCATCCGGTCGCTCGGCCTGCCGCAGGCGATCACCGAGAAGGTCTTCGACCGCATGCGCGCCGAGCGCAAGGCCGTCGCCGAACGCTACCGCTCCGAGGGCGAGAGCGAGGCGGTCCGCATCCGCGCCGAGGCCGACAGCGCGCGGGACAGCAAGCTCGCCGCGGCCGACGCCGAGGCCCGGCGGATCCGCGCCGAGGGCGATGCCGCCGCCGCCGAGGCCTACACCGTCTTCGAGAAGGACCCCGGCCTCGCCCTCTTCCTGCGCAAGCTCGAGGTGCTCGAACAGACGCTCGGCCAGCGGTCGACCGTCGTTCTCGGCGCCGACGCGCCGCCGTTCGACCTGCTCGCCGGAGCCAGCAACGCCGCGCCGGCCGCCGCGCCCTCCACGGGGGGCGGGAAGTGACGCGATGAGCGGTTCCGTCCACGGCCCGGACGACGTCGCCCCCGCGCTCGCGGAGGCGCTCGCGCTCGCCGCCCGCCTTCTGCGCGGCGCCCTGCTGCTGCTCGCGCCGCTCTACCTTCTCTCGGGCCTGCACATCCTCCGGCCGCAGGAGCAGGCCGTTGTCCTGCTTCTCGGGCGCGCGGGCGCACCCGGCGGCGAGCGGGTCTGGGGACCGGGCGTCCACTGGACCCTGCCCCGCCCCTTCGCCGAGGTCGTCCGCCTCGAGACCGGCCGCGTGAAGACCATCGACCTCGGCGTGACCGACGCGGACGCCGCCCTCCCCGGACAGCCGGCGTCGCCGGACGAGGACGAGTGGAAGCGGCTGCTGCTTACCGGCGACGCGAATCTCCTGCGCGCCCGCTGGGCGCTGCGCTACACGATCGACGATCCCGCCGCGCACGTCTTCGGCTTCGACCGCCCCGCCGCGATGGTCTCGAACGAGTTCCGGCGCGCCGTACTCCACGCGACCGCCGCCTGCACCGCCGACCGCGCGCTGCGGACCGACGTCGAGGGCCTGCGGGCTGCGATCGAGGACGCCGCCCGCGCCCGCTTCGCCGCCCTGCGCGCCGGGGTCCGCGTCGAACGCGTCGAGGCCGTCGCCCTCGCGCCGCCGCCCGACGTGGCCGCCGCGTTCGACGAGGTCGTCCAGGCCGAGCAGGAACGCAGCACACGGATCAGCGAGGCCCGCGAGTACGCCGCCCGCCGCGCCAACGAGGCCGGGGGCGAGGCCGCCCGGCGCCGGAGCGAGGCCGCCGCCTGGCGCGACCGGCTCGTCGCCGGGACCCGGGCCGACGCCTCCTATTTCGAGCGCCTCCTGCCGCACTACCTGCGGCAGCCAGGCGTCGTCGGGCCGGTGCTTCTGCAGGACGGCGTCCGCCGGGCGCTGGACCGGGTGTCGGAGAAGTACATCCTCCGCCGCGGCGCCGACGGGAGGCAGGAACTGCGGCTGTGGCTCGGGCCGGAACCCAAACGACCGGGGGCGAATGCAGACGTCCGCTAGGGAGACGCGCCACGACGGGCACTCGCACGGCTCCGCCGAGGGCCTGCTGCTGTGGGTCCTGCTCGCAGCCGCGTTCGTCGTCGCCGGCTACGCCGTGCCGTGGCTGCAGCCCGGCAACCCGGGCGCCGGCGACATCGCCGCGGCGATCGGCGCGATCATGCTGGCCGCCCCGATCGTCTGGAACGCCGCGCGCGACCTGCTCCACGGCCACCTGCACATGGACGAGCTCGTCGCCATCGCCGTCCTCGCCTCGATGGCCCAGGGCGACTTCCGGACCGCCGGCGTCATCTCGTTCTTCATGCTGATCTCGATGGTCGTCGAGACGCGCACCGCCGAGGGCGCGCACAAGGCCATCGAGGGGCTCGTCCGCCTGACCCCCACCACCGCGCGCCGCCTCCGCGCCGACGGCGCCGAGGAGGAGGTGCCCGCGCACCTGCTCGCCGCGGGCGACCGCATCCGGATGCGCCCCGGCGACAGCGTCCCGGCCGACGGCCGCATCGCGGAGGGCCGCACCACGCTCAACGAGGCCACCATCACCGGCGAATCGATGCCGGCCGAGAAGGGCGCGGGCGAGGACGTCTTCGCGGGCACGCAGAACCTCACCGGCGCCGTCGAGGTCGTCGTCACGCGCGCGGGCGAGGACACGACCCTCGGCCAGGTCCGGTCGCTCATCATGGCCGCCGAGAAGACGCGCCTCCCGTTCACCGCGCTGATCGACCGCTACGTCGGCTACTACACGCCCTTCGTCCTCGCCGTCGCCGCGTTCGTGTGGTTCTTCACGGGCGACTGGGATCGCGTCGTGGCGATCCTCGTCGTCGCATGCCCCTGCGCGCTGATCCTGGCGACGCCGACCGCGATGGTCGCCGCGCTCTCCGCCGCGGCGCGGACCGGGATCCTCGTCAAGAACGTCGCGGACCTCGAGGCCGTCTCGCGGACCGACGCCGTGGTCTTCGACAAGACCGGCACGCTGACCACGGGCGAGCTGGCCGTCGCCCGGCTCGCGCCCGCCGGGGACGTGCGGCCGGCGGACCTTCTCGCGGCCGCCGCGGCGGCCGAACGGCACAGCAACCATCCCGCGGCCCAGGCGATCCTGAGGCTGGCGACCGGAAGCGGGCTGTCCCCCGCGACGGCGGAGGACCTCCACGAGGAACCCGGCCGCGGGGTGCGCGCCCGCGTCGCGGGCGGCGCGGTCGTCTGCGGGCGCGCCTCGTGGCTTCGCGAGAACGGCGTCTCCGTCCCTGCGACGGCGGACGACGGCGCCTCGGACGACGCGGCGGACCTGAGCGTCGTCCATGTTGCCCTGGACGGCCGCCATCTCGGCTGGGTCGGCCTGCAGGACCAGGTCCGCCCGGGCGCGAAGGAGGCGATCGCCGAGCTTCGCGACCTGCGCGTCCGCCGCATCGCGATGGTCACCGGCGACCGCCCCGCCGCCGCGCGTCGCGTCGCCGCGCTGATCGACTGCCCCGAGTTCCGCGCCGGCTGCCTGCCGCAGGCGAAGGTCGACTTCGTCAACGAGGTCCGCCGGGGCGCGGCCCGCGTCGCGGTCGTCGGCGACGGCGTCAACGACGCCCCCGCGCTGGCCGCGGGCGACACGGGCATCGCGATGGGCGCGGCCGGCAGCGACGTGGCGATCCACAGCGCGACGATCGCGCTGATGAGCAACGACCTCCTCCGCGTGCCGTTCCTGATCCGCCTCTCGCGCGCCACGCGCACGGTCGTGGGGCAGAACATCCTGGTCGGCCTGCTCTTCATCCTCGGCGGTATCGCCCTCTCCGGCGCCGGCCGGATC
>Ga0194113_10003281_pt1 | contig 21756 bp, 17 predicted proteins | sample TA2MahC200mmetaG_FD_146193 | JGI IMG/M metagenome (GOLD analysis project Ga0194113, IMG submission 146193) | Freshwater microbial communities from Lake Tanganyika, Tanzania - TA2015017 Mahale Deep Cast 200m | ecosystem: Environmental > Aquatic > Freshwater > Lake | place: Tanzania: Lake... | reverse complement strand
GGTCGAGCGGACGAATTCGATGCGGCCGCGGAGGGCGTGGGCGAAGTGGGGGTGCTTGTCGCGGTTCTGGGCGTCGAGGCCGGTCTTGCGGGCGTTGTGGAGGATGGCGCGAAGCCGACGGCGATAGGCCCGCGGGACGCGGGGGCCGTCGTTGACGACGAGGCCCGTGACCTTCTGGCGTGCGCCGCGCCGGGCGAGGTGGGTCTTGTCCTTCTTGAGCTTGAAGCCTTCCGCCTTGACGATCTTCTGGAGTAGGGGGAGGAAGCGCTTGAGGGAGCGCTCGAATGCCGCGTCGCCGCTGAACGTCAGGTCGTCGGCATAGCGGGTGTAGGTGCAGCCGAACTTGGCGGCGAGGCCGGCCAGCCGCAGGTCGAGGTGCCGGCAGGCGAGATTGGCGAGGGCGGGGCTGGTGGGCGCGCCCTGCGGGAGCATGCGGTGCCGCTGGCCGCCGACGAACTCGCGCACCTTCGCCGCCGGCTTCACCGTGCACAGCATCGCAAGCGGAATGGCCACCTCCTCGCCGTAGCCGAGCGACTGGAAGATGCCGCGCACGCGGCGATAGGTGACGGACGGGAAGAAGTTGTCCAGGTCGAGCGTCACCACAATGTCCTTCCCCGTGTGGGGCGCGGCGTTCGTGTGGATTGAGCGGCCGGCGATGAAGCCGTGGGCGGGGTCCTCGGCGAAGGTCTTGGCCAGAATCTCGCGGCGAATCCAGTGTTGGGCGGCCTTCAGCTTGGCCTTGGGCGCGTAGAGCACGCGGTAGCCGCCGGAGCGCTTGGGCACGGCGAAGGCCGTGTAGTGTGGCGGCTCCTTCTTCCTCTCGGGCAAGGCCAGCCAGTCAAGAGTGCCACGCGGGATGCCGAGCGCGGCGGCCAGTTCCTCTCGGCTCGCCAGATTCGGCAGGCCGTTCTCCGCCAGAAGCTCGGGACGGTGTGCGGCGGTGGCGCGAAGCCTCATGCGTCCCTTGCCGCTGCCGGGCGGGATCGGTTCGCCGGTCTTGGGGTTCCGCATCCTCACGAAGGGGTCGCCCACAACTCGCGCTGTCCTGCGGCCGGTCAACGCCCGGAGCACGATCCAGGCGGCGATTAGGGCGACGACAATCCAGAACACACTCACCGCCAGATTCCCTCTTCAATCTGTGATCTGGAATCTGGAATCTGGGATCCGCGAAGCGGGGGCGGGGAGGGCTTTACATCGCTCTCCTGCGCCGGAAGTGCCAGGAAATTCGCAGAATTTCCTGCACTTCCTGCTGGCGTGAAGCGAGCTAAGGCACGTCCGCGGCGTATCGCCGCAGCGACACTTGCGTGTCGGCTAAAGCCGCGCTCCCCGCCCCAGGCTCCGCCTGTCAGAGGACGATGGATGGCACTCTAGCGCCGGGAGGCTGCCTTGTCAAGCCCGCAGGAGTTGGCAAGTGGGAAAGCGGGAAACGGGATACGCCGAGACAGGGGCGGGGGGTTGGGGGGGTAGAAGGCCGAAGGCCAGACCCCCCAATGCCAGGACGGGCGTGCGCGGGAGACTTGCATCGCGGCGGGGGAGAGGTGGGGAGGCCATGCTCGAGGGGCCAGATCGGCACCCAATGGACGCCAGGCAGTACCAGGCAGTACGTGAAAGAATCGTAAATGCCTCTGCCGCCAGGAGTTGCGGCACGTACTGCCCGGCGATGGCTCGGGCCGGCGTCATAGGGTGGGGGAGGAGGTTGGAGGACAAGGAACGAGAGACAAGGACGAGGGACGAGGAGGAGGGCGATTGGGGTGGCGCCCCCCCGTCGAGCCGCGGTGGGCGCGCGAGTGAGCGACTCTGGCCGACTCTGAGCGACACTGAGCCGGAATGGCGAGAATCGCCAAACGGCGATTGAGCAACACTGAGCGACACTGGGCGACACTGGGCAAGGGCCTCGCGGCTTTGGGGGGGGGCGCAGGAGCGGTCGAATGGACGAGCCACAAGAAATTACACCTTTTCACATCTCCATGCCCTCAAGGGAGTTGAACCGGCCATGTGCTCATGCTACATTGACAAGGGAGATGCTCGGCATACCACGTGCCATGCGAAAGGAAGGACCATGACTTCCGTGACCCGAATGGCGCTCGCCCTGCTCCTCTCCGCCCTCGCGGCGGGGGCGGGGGAGGAGCCCAAGGCCCCCGCCGGCGAGGCCGACGTCGCGTTCAACCTCGCCAACGGCTTCATGGCCAACAAGGAGTTCGACCTTGCGATTGACGCCTACGCCCGCCTGCTGAAGGCCCACCCGGACTTCCCACAGGCCGCGGTAGCGCTCTACCGCCAGGGCTGGTGCCTCCACGCGGCGAAGCGCTACGCCGAGGCCGTCCCCGTCTTCCGCCGCTTCCTCAAGGACTTCCCCGATGCGGAGGAACTGCCCAAGGCCCTCCACCTCCTGGGCGACTGCTATCTGAAGCAGGACAAGCTGGCCGAGAGCGCCCAGGCGTTCCTCGACCTGGTGGCACGCTCGCCCAAGTACCACCTGGCCCCCGATCTCCTCTACCGCGCGGGCGAGGCCCTCTACAAGCTCAAGGAGTACGACAGGGCCGCCAAGGCCTACGCCCAGCTCGCGAGCAACTACCCCGACTACCAGAGCGCGGACTACGCTCACTACTCGCTCGGCTGGTGCCGGATGCAGCTCAAGGACCCCAAGGGCGCCGCCGAGGCGTTCCGGGTCGTCCTCGCCAAGTTCCCCAAGTCGGAACTCGTCCCTGAGTCCCAATACAAGCTCGGCGACGCGCTGCTCGAGCAGAAGGCCTACGCGGCGGCCGTCGCCGCCTTCCAAAAGGTGCTCGACGAGTCCCCAGACAAGTTCGGCGACGTCGCGCTCCTCGGCATCGGCCGCGCCTGCTTCGAGCAGGAGAAGTTCGCCGACGCCGCCCAGGCATTCCGGCAACTCGTCGCCCGCTTCCCCAACAGCCGCGAGAAGAACCAGGCCCTCCTCGACGCCGGGAACAGCCTCTACAGCGCCGGCGACGCGGCCGGCGCCCTCAAGGCATTCGACGAACTCCTCGCCGCCAAGCCCGCGCCTGCCCTGGCTGAGGGCGCGCGCTACGCCCGCGCCCACGCACTCCTCAAGCTCAACAAGCCTGAGGAAGCCATCGAGGCCTTCACCGCCTCCCTCACCGCGCCCAGCCTCGCCGACATCCTGCCGCGCGTGACCTACAACCTCGCCGAGGCCTGCTTCGCCGCCAAGCGCTACGGCGAGGCCGCCAAAGCCTATGCCACCGTCGTCGAAAAGCACCCCGACGCGCCCATTGCGGCCGACGCCCTGAGCGCCCTGGCCTTCTGCCGGCGAGACATGGGCAACCTCCCCGAAGCCATCCAGGCCGCACAGCAATTCGTCAAGAAATACCCGCCCGACCACCCGCTCTTCAAGCCCACGCTCTTCGCCCTCGGCGACTTCCAGTTCGCCCACAAGGCATTCGCCGACGCCAAGGCCACCTTCCTCCGCCTCGCCGAACTCGGGCCGCCCGCCAAGAAGGCCGACTGGACTCTCTACCACCTCGGCTGGTGCCACCGCGAACTCAAAGAGCCCGACGAGGCGGCAACGGCCTTCACGAAGCTCGTCGCCGACCACCCGAAGAGCGACCTCGCGCCCGAGGCCCTCTGCCTCCTCGCCCACATCGCCGACGAGGCGAAGAGGCCCGACCAGGCCGCCGAGCACTACACCCGCTGCCTCAAGGACTATCCCAACAGCACCCACGCCCCCCTCGCACTCCTCGACCTCGGTCTCCTCGAGTTCAACCGCAAGCGCTTCCCCGAGGCCGCCAAACACCTCGCCGCCTTCCTCGACAAGTACCCCGCTCACCCCAGCCTGCCCGAGGCACGCCTCCACCTCGCCGAAGCCCTCTACGAGACCAAAGCCCACGGCGAGGCCATCAAGCACTTCTCCGCCTTCCTCGACAAATCCCCCGACCACAAGCTCGCCACCCGCGCCCGCGACGGCCTGGGCTGGTGCTACCGCGACCTCGGCCAGCTTCGATTGGCCCTCGACGCCTTCACCGCCGTCGCCACCCAGGACGCCAAGGGCGAGCTCGCCCCCCGAGCCCTCTTCGCCGCCGCCACCATCCGCATAGACCAGAAGCAGCCGGCCGACGCGGCCAAGCTCTTCGCCCAGGTCGCCGCCGACTACCCCAACCACAAGCTCGCCATCGAGGCCCTCTACCGCGCCGCCTCCGCTCTCCTCGCCGCCGACCAGTTCGACGAAGCCGCCAAAGGCCTCCAGGCGTTCCTCGACAAGAACCCGAAGAGCGAGTACGCCGACGACGCTCTCTCCGACCTCGCCTGGGCGAACCTCAAGCTCAACAAGCCCGACGGCAAGCTCGCCGCCCTCAACCGCCTGCTCAAGGAGTTCCCCGAAAGCCCCCTCATCCCCGGCGCCCACTTCCTCCTCGGCGAGCACGCCTTCGAGGCCAAGCAATACCCCGAGGCGGCGACCCGCTACGAAGCCTGCGCCAAGGCCGCCAAGGGAGACGAGTTGGCCAAAGCCCTCTACAAGCTCGCCTGGAGCCACTACCACGCCGAAGAGCTCGAGAAGGCCGCGGCGGCCTTCGCCGACCTCGTCGCCAAAGCACCCCGAAGCCCCTTCATCGCCGAAGCCCACTACATGGCCGGCACCCTCCTCCAGAAACAGGGCAGGCACGACGACGCCCTCGCCGCCTTCCGCAAGGCCCTCGACGCCAAGCCCCAGCCGGACTATGAGGAGCGCGCTCTCTTCCAGATCGCCGAGTGCCACCGCGCCCTCGGCAAGTGGGCCGACGCCCTCAAGCAGTACCAGGCCACGCTGGAGAAGTTCCCCGAAGGCGAGACGAAGCTCGACGCCCTCCACGGCATCGGCCTCGCCAGCCAGCACTTGGGCGCCTACGCCGACGCCGAGGACGCCTTCAAGAAAGTCATCGCAGCCACCAAGAGCGACCTGGCGGCCCGCGCCCAGTACGGCCTCGGCGAGTGCGACTTCCTCCGCGGCAACTTCAAGGACGCCCTCGCCAAGTTCCTCGCCGTCGAGATCACCTACGCCTACGACAAGTGGCGCGCCGCCAGCCTCCTCAAGGTCATGGAATGCCACGCCAAGCTCGGCAACCCCGAGCGCGTCCGCTTCTACGGCGCCGAACTCCTCAAGAAGTTCCCCACCAGCGAATGCGTCCCCGCCGCCCGCAAGCTCCTCGAAGCCCTCGACGCCCCCCCGCCCAACAAGGCCCCCGCCCTCAAGAAGGCCGAGTAGCACAAGCGGCTGGCGGCGCGCGAGTATGGCCCCGAGCTCTCGTAACTATCTCCCTCCCCGTCTTCTCGTCCTCGTCGTCGTCCTCGTCGTCGTCGAGTCCGCAGGCTTTCCCCCTTCCCCATTCGACGACGAGGACGACGACAACGACGACGATTCGGGAGGCCCCCTGGCACCAAGATTGGGGGCCATACTCGCGGCAGCCCCCGCGGGCGCGGCCCTGCCCGGGGGCACCCGCTCCGGCCGGGCTGACATCCACCTGCGCCCCATCCGCCCGCGACCCTCCAGCCAGGGCAGGGGCCATAACTGTAGGCAGCGGGGCGAGCCCCTGGCCGCACGCCCAAACGAGTTTGGGCGTAGCACCCGCGGTTCTCCCCAAGAGCACAAGGGGGGTGCCACCCACAAAAGACACCCGCTGTCTTTTTCTGGCCCCTGTAGGCTAGAGCAGCCGTAACAAACTGAAAAAACAGCACTTATGTCCGTCGGAGCACACGGGATGGAACAAAAGACAGCGGGTGTCTTTTTCAGACTAGGACTTCGCGGGACGGCCACGAGGTCGGAGCGTCTTGAGTAGACCGAGGCGTTCAGCAACCATGAGTGCCCACCCATCCGCACCATACGGCCGACCCCGGGACAAGCAGTCCCTGAGCGCTGCGACCTCATCATCGGTGAGGGCGGCGTTGACCTTCTCCACCCAGTCGCCTGGCAAGGGCAATGGGCCATCACTCAGCAGTGCCCGCTCGTCGGCAGTTCCCCGCAACCTCCGGTAAAGGCTACACCAACGCCAATCCTCCGCGCGAACGACCAGCCCAGCGCGCATCGCATTACGCTCGACGTAGCGGCAGACGGTGAGGTAATGGGCGTCCGACTGGACCGGGAACGCCTTGTACCGCCACTGGTAGACGTGGCCATGTCCCATGGTCTCGTGGAACCCGCGCCACCTCTTGGCATGGGTCATGGTGAGCCAATGCATGAACTCGGAGAGGTCCCTAGCCGCCCTCGGCCACAGGACGAAGTGCCAGTGGTTCGGCATCAAGCAGTAGGCAATCGTCCGCATCGCCACCTGCTCGTGCGCCTGCTCCAGGACCTTCTCGAAGGCCGCGTAGTCCCTTGCTTCCTCGAACAGGCGCACCCCGGGGGTCGCCCGGTTGAAGGCATGGAAGACGACCTCACTCGCGGCCTCTCGGTAAGGCATGGCCACATTGTACCCGTTTCTCAGCCCAAGCGCAAGCAAAAAAGACACCCGCTGTCTTTTTTGCGGTCAGAAGCGAACTCATCTGCGTAAATATCTCACTTGTTGGACGTTACGGCGAGAGACAGCTTCGGTGGTCGCGAAAAGACAGCGGGTGTCTTTTTCAGCGGCGGCTGAGGCGCTCGTAGAGCCGGTTGTAGTAGAGAGCGGCCTCGACGGGGGTGTTGGGGGGGATCATGTTGGTGACGCCGATGAAGTAGCCGGGGCAGCGGCGGCCAATGGTGATGCAGCGCTCGACCTCGGCGCGGATGCGAGCTTTCGAGCCGCTGAGGAGCGCTCGCGTATCTACATTCCCGATTAGGACATGCGTCTGCCCGTAGCGTTCGGCAAGGACGCGGAGGTCGGTGAGGGGCTCGAAGAAGAAGCCTGCCACACCGCAGGCCGCGATGTCGTCGTGGCTGTAGACGACATCGTAGTTCCAGGCGCGGATGAAAGCGAGGCGGGCCTGGTGCTTGAGCTCGCCCGGGCTCTCGACGCTGACGGGGATGCCGGTGACCGCCTTGACTAGTTCCCAGTGGCACTCGGCGTCGAACTCGCTTCGCGGGATGCGGCGCGGCATTTCGAGGTTGAACGCGGCCCAGCCGTCCTCGTAGCTCATCCTACATGCCTCCGGGTTCTCGCGGGTGTCTTCGCGGGAGGGCGAGGCTCCGGCCGAGCCGTCCCCCCCGTGGACGGCGCGGCTCAGCAGGAGCTTCGCCCTCCCCTGCTCACATCTCGGCGCCCGGCTGGAGGAGGGTGAAACCGGTTTGCGGGTCCTTCACGCGGGTGGCGGGGGCGCCGAGGATTTCGCAGAGGATGGCCTCGCCCACAAGCCAGGTGGTGACGCCGGGCCGCAGGCAGCCTGTGAGGGTGGCGCCGGACCGCCCGAGGGTGCCGTGGATGTGGAGGACGGGCTTCCCGGCCTCGTTTGGCGCGAGGACACCGACGGCTGCGACCTCGTGCGCGCCGTCCACCGGCAGCAGCATCGGGTCGGGCGGCATCGCGTCGGACCGCCTCGGCCCCACGACCACCTGGCCGCCGCCGATGCCGCCGAGCAGGACGACCTGGGCGACGCGGACGCCCTTCTCCTCCGCGAATCGCTCGATGCACTCGGGCACCACGTCGCCACCCTCGAGGCGGAGCACGAACACGCGGCCTACAGTGCCTTCACACGCTTTCATGTGCTTTGCCCTCGCTGCCGGCTCTCCCGTGCCTGCGCGCCCTCGCGGCGCGGCACGCTGGCATTGTAGCTGCATGGCACTCGCCCGGCAAGGAGCGGAGCGCACTTGCGCGCGATGGGGCGTTCCTGTTCGTAGTTCGGCCTTTAGGCGGTCTTGGCCGTTGCCAAGCCGGACGGAAGAACCGCGTAAACGCCGAACTACGAACCAAGATGGGCAGCGCGCAGGTCCGCTATTGCACCCCCACCCGCGAATGCCGTTTGATTTGCCGGGAAGGGGCGGTATAATCTGTGTGTCTGCGGCGAGTGCAGGAGGGGCCGAGCATGGGCGAAGCGGACCAGGTGCGGGCGCGGGTGGCCTTCCGCGGCCACGTGCAGGGTGTGGGATTCCGTTACACGGCCCGCCACGTGGCGGCCTCGCACGCGGTGACGGGTTTCGTGAGGAACGAGCCTGACGGCTCGGTGCTCCTGGTGGCGGAGGGGACGCGGGGAGAGGTTGGGGCGTTCGTGGACGCGGTGGCGGCGGAGCTGGCTCCGTACATCCGCGAGCGCGAGGTGTGGTGGGAGGAGGCGACGGGCGAGTTCGACGGGTTCGGGATTCGCCACGGGTGGTGAGGGGCCAGGCGGCCCCAGGGCGGAGAGAGGCGAGTTGCGCTACTGCGTGTTTGGCGACATACATGGGAACCTCGAGGCGCTCGAGGCGATGGTGGCCGACGCACGGCGCCAGGGGGCCGAGCGCTACGTGTGCGTGGGCGACATCGTGGGCTACGGCGCCGACCCCGTGGAGTGCGTGGACCGCGTGCAGGGGCTGACGACGCAGATCGTGGCCGGGAACCACGACTGCGCGGTGGTGGGGCGAACGGAATTGGAGTATTTCAACCACTACGCCCGCGACGCGGTGGTGTGGACGCGGACCCAGCTTTCGCCGAGCGACAAGGCGTTCCTGCGCGACCTGCCGCTCACGCTCGAGGTGGACGGGATGAGGATCGCGCACGCCACGCTCGACAAGCCATACGAGTTCGGCTACATCGAGTGCGAGGCCTCGGCCCGGCGGTCGTTCGACGCATTGGAGGGCACAGTCGCCTTCGTGGGCCATTCACACGTGCCGCGCGCGTTCTTCGCCTTCCCCACCGAGAAGCAGATACTCTACTCGAAGGACCAGGAGCTCGAGCTCGACAAGTCGGGGAAGGCGATCGTCAACGTGGGGAGCGTGGGGCAGCCGCGTGACAACGATCCGCGCGGGTCTTACGCGGTGTACGACAGTTCGAAGCGCACGGTGATCATCCGCCGTGTGAGCTACAGCGCGGAGGCCGCGATGCAGAAGATCGTGGCCGCGGGCCTGCCCGCCGTGCTCGGGCAAAGGCTGCTCTACGGGCGTTGAGCCCCACGGGTCCCGCAGTTCGTAGTGCGGCCTTCAGGCCGTATCCTAGACTGGCGGCCTGCCCGCGAAGATACGGGCTGAAGCCCGCACTACAAACGTGGCTTCTCTTGTACGTGACTTTCCGGAGCAAGAACCCCTGAGAACCGCGATTGCCTATGGGCGGCGCCGGCTGGAGCTTCGGTTGCCGGCGGACGCGCATGAATTGCGCCCCGAGGCGCCCGAGCCGCTCCCGAGGCCGGTCGAGGCCATCCTGGAGTCCCTTCGCCGCCCGCTGGGCCCCCCACCCCTCCGCGAGCTGGCCGCGGGGCGGCGCCACGCGTGCGTCGTGGTGTCCGACATCACGCGGCCCGTGCCCTACCGCCTCCTCCTGCCGCCCCTCCTGGCGGAGCTGGAGGGCGCGGCCGGGCGCATCACCCTCCTCGTGGCCACGGGCACCCATCGCGCGAGCACGGTGGAGGAGAAGCGGGAGATGTTCGGCCCCGACGTCGTCACCCGCTATCCCATCGTGGACCACGATTCGCGCGATCCCGCGCAGCTTGCCGCCCTCGACCGCCGCACGTCCAGCGGCACGCAGGCCTGGGTGAATCGCCTCTACCTGGAGGCTGACCTGCGGATTCTCACGGGCCTGGCCGAGCCGCACTTCATGGCCGGCTACTCGGGCGGCCGCAAGGCCATCTGCCCAGGCCTGGTGGACCTGCGGACGATTCAGAAGTTCCACGGGCCGGGCTTCCTCGAGGACCCGCGCGCGGCCAGCGGCGTGCTGGAGGGCAACCCGTGCCACCGCGAGGCGGACGAGGTGGCGCGCATCGCGGGAGCGGAATTCACGGTGAACGTGGCGCTCGACCTCCAGCGGCGGCTGGTGGGCGTCTTCGCAGGCGGCCTCGACGCAGCGTTCGAGGCCGCGGTGGCGAAGGTGGACAGCTACTGCCGCGCTGAAGTAGCGGAGCCGGCCGACATCGTCGTCACCTCGGGCGGCGGCTACCCGCTCGACAAGACGTTTTACCAGACCGTGAAGGGCATGGTCGGCGCGCTCCCCGCCGTGCGCGAGGGCGGGGTCGTCCTCATCGCCTCCGAGTGCAGCGAGGGCATCGGCAACCGCGAATACGCCGAGCTGATGTTCCGCTACGAGGGCCGCCACGAAGCGTTCCGCCGCGACATCGTCGCCCGCGAGGCGGTGGAGCAGGACCAGTGGGAGTTCGAGGAGCAGTGCAAGGTGCTGGCCCGCGTGGGCGTGGAGGGCCTGGTGGTCTGCACGGGGGGCATCGAGGGGGCCACGCTGCGGCGCTTGTCGGTCACGCCCGCCGCCGCGCTCGGTGGCGAGGGGGGGCCGGAGGCTCAGCTCCAGGGGGCGCTGGACGCCTTGCTGCTGCGGCGGCCTGGCGCCCGGGTGATTGCGATCCCCGACGGGCCATACGTCCTGGCCACCATCAGGTTGTGGCCTGGTCCGTAGTTCTCTGGCCCGTTCTTGAGAATGTCGGAATGTCGCGGCGCTCACCCGGCCGCGCGCCGCGGCGACGGAAACGGGCCGCCGCGGTTGACAGGCGGACGCCAAATGGCTATCCTGCTGTGGCGGCGTCTCCGTGCCTTTGCGGGTCCGCACTCCTGAGGGTGGCTGCGCGCCGATGAGCCAGATGACCCCTGCCGAACGAATCCTGGCTGCCCTCCGCCGCCAGGAGCCGGACCGGATCCCCCACTTCGAATGGATCATTGACCGCCGCGTGCGCGACGCCATCTGCCCAGGCGCCTCGATGGAGGAGTTCACCGTCCGCATGGGCCTCGACGCCATTCTCACCGCCCCCGACTTCAAGAAGGAGCGGCTCGGCCCCGGCCTCGCCCGCAGCGAATGGGGCATGGTCATGAAGGACTCGGGCGAGGAGCACGGCGTCGCCGTCGAGCACCCCGTCCAAACCCTGGACGCGCTCCGCAAGTACCGCCCACCCGACCCCCACGCCCCCGGCCGCTACGCGAGCATCGAGCGCGTGGTCGCTCGCTACAAGGGGCGGCTCGCCGTCGGCGTCCACCTCAACGACGTCTTCTCCATCCCCCGCTACCTTGCGGGCTTCGACACCCTGATGATGGCCTTCGCGGCCGAGCCCGAGCTGGTGCACCGCCTCGTCGAGGTCTCAGTGAGCACGAACATCGAAATGGCCCGCGAGGTGGCGAAGCGGGGCGTTGACTTCGTGTTCACGGGCGACGACTATGCGTCGGCCAGCGGCCCATTCGTCTCCCCCGCCATGTTCCGCGAGTTCCTCTATCCCGGCCTCAAGCGCGTGATGGCCGCCTTCAAGGACTGCGGCCTGCCCGTCATCAAGCACAGCGACGGCGATATCCGCCCCGTCCTTGACATGATCCTCGATTCGGGGATTGACTGCCTCGACCCGATCGATCCGATGGGCGGGCTGGACATGGCCGAGTTCAAGCGGAAGTACGGCGGCCGCATCGCCCTCAAGGGCAACGTGAATTGCGCCCAGACCCTCACCTTCGGCACCGAGAAGCAGGTGGTGGAGGAGACGCTGGCCGTCATACGCGCCGCCGGGCCGGGCGGCGGCCTCATCGCCTCGTCCTCCAACAGCATCCACTCATCCGTCAAGCCAGGCAACTACCTGGCGATGTGGAACACCATTCGCGCCTATGGCAGGTACCCGCTTCAACTGGAGGGGTGGAAGGACTCGGGGGCCATCGAGGCGTTCTCATGACGCGTGACCCGTGACGCGTGACTCGGAGGCCCGCTCTCTTGGCTTGGTCACGCGTCACGGGTCACGCGTCGTGCGCAAGCCGCTGAGGAGCAAGGCATGGACTACCTTGTGGGGATCGACCTCGGCTCGACGAGTCTGAAGGCGGTCATCTACGATCTCAAGGGCAACGCGGTCGCCAAGGCCAGCCGCCCGACCGAACGCTTCAACCCCGACCCCGCCCACCCCGACTGGGCAATCTGGAAGCCCGAGCAAATCTGGGGCGGCGTCTGCGAAGCACTCAAAGAGGCCATCTCGAAGCTCGACAGCTCTTCTCCCGGCGCGCGGCACGCGGGACGCGGCACGCATGCCATACGCGGCGTAGCCGTCACGGGCATGGGCATGGATGGCGTCCCAATGACGAAGGAAGGGAAGTGGCTTTATCCCTTCATCAGTTGGCACTGCGCCCGCACCAAGCCGCAACACGAGTGGTGGCTGAACAACATCGGGGCCGAAAAGCAGTTCAGCATCAGCGGCAACCCCGTCTGGGCCATCAACTCGGCCCTCCGCATCCTCTGGATGCGCGAGAACGAGCCAGACATCCTCAAGAAGGCCCACAAGTGGCTGCTGATCGAGGACTTCGTGAACTTCATGCTCTGCGGGGAGTTTGCGACCGACTACTCGATGGCGTCGAACACTCTCCTGCTCGACCAGCGGACGCGCACCTACTCGGACGAGTTGCTGGAGATTTCGGGCATAGACCGCAATCTCCTCGCCGGCCCGCGGCCCAGCGGCACGATTCTCGGTGAGGTGCATGCGAAAGCCGCCAAGGCGACCGGGCTGCCCAAGGGCACGCCCGTGGTGCTGGGCGGGCACGACTTCCTGTGCGGGGCGCTGCCGGCCGGGGCGTTCAAGCCGGGCGTCGTCCTCTCCGTCCTCGGCACGTGGGACATCGTTGTCGCCGCCATCCCCGAGCCCGTGCTCACGATGGAGGTGTGCAAGATGGGCACGTGGGTGGACTCCCACGTGGCCCGCGACATGTGGGCGGTGATGGGCTCGGCCGTGGCCGCCGAAATGCTCGAATGGTTCCGCGACCAGTTCGGCTCCGACGAGAAGCGGCGGGCCGAGGCCGAGGGGGGAGTTGACTGGGATTACCTCATGGCCGCGGCCGCCGCCTCGCCGCCAGGCGCACACGGGGCCATGTTCCTCCCCCACATGTCCGGCAGCAGCTTCCCCATCGTGGACCCCAATTCCTCCGGGGCATTCGTCGGCCTCCGCAACATCGTGACGAAGGGCGACATGGTCCGCGCCGTCGTCGAGGGCCTCAGCTACCAATTCCTCCAGATTCTCAAGGGCCTCGAGAGCGGCTTTGGCCTCAAGGCCGAGTCGCTGGTCGCCGTGGGCGGCGGGACGAAGAACCGCTTCGCCATGCAGAACAAGGCCGACATGGCGGGCAAGCCGATCGAGACGCCCGAGATCGAGGAGGCCACGCCCCTCGGCGCTGCCATCCTGGCCGGCATCGGAGTCGGCCTCTACCGCGACGAGCAGGACGCCTTCGGCCACGTGGCCCGGCCCGGCCGCGTCTACGAGCCCGACCCGGCGCTCACTGCGCGGTACGCCGAGTGGTACGGGACCTTTGAGCGGCTCTATCCCGCCCTCAAGGAGGTGCACGGGCGGCTGCGGGGACAGGGGTGAGCGGCGCTCACAGGGCCTACAGGTCCCTGGCGAGGAGACAACTCTCCCCCTCTCCCTTGGGGAGAGGGTCGGGGTGAGGGTGCTTCTGGTACTGGGCCAGGCGTCTCGAAGGCACCCTCACCCGCCCGCCTCCGCTGAAGCTGCGGCAGGCGACCTCTCCCCAAGGGAGAGGTCGGACAGGGGCTGTCCGGCGTCTGGCGCACTGGCATAAAGGAGCACGCGACATGGAAATCTGGCTCGGCTTCCTCTTCCTGTTCCTCGGCGCGGCCTGCGGCGGGTCGTTCGGCCTGCCGAGCAAGTTCGTGAAGAAGGACACGCCCTGGGAGGTGCTCTGGGGGCCGTTCTTCTTCTTCGTGACCATTCTGCTCCCCGTGGTGGTCGGGCCGGTGCTGGTGGATGGCTTCTTCTCCGTCTACGGGAGGGTCGAGGCGGCGAAGCTCCTTCCCGTCCTCCTTTTCGGCTTTCTGTGGGGCCTGGGCTCGATGACGCTGGGCCTTAGCTTCGCCTTCATCGGCCTGTCGCTGGCCTATGCGCTCAACTACGGAGCGCAGATCATCACTGGGTCGGTCCTGCCAATGGCCATTTTCAGCCCGCAGGAGATCCCCAAGTCGCATGGCATCGTGATCCTGGCCGGCGTGGCCGTGCTGGTGGCCGGCGTGGTGGTGGCCGCGCGTGCTGCGTTGCTCAAAGAGGCCAGCATGAAGAAGGACGACGCCCCCCAGGACGCGGCGGCCGCGAGGAAGCCGAAGATGCTCATCGGCGTGACCATCGGCATCCTGTCGGGCGTCCTGTGCGCCTGCTACTCGATGGCGTGGTGCTTCGCAGACGACGTTGGGAAGGTTGCCACCAGCCCGCCCGAGTTCGGTAACCTCCCCTGGCAGGCGGAATGGGCCAAGGCGGCACTCATCCTGTGCGGCGGGGTGCTTTCGGCCTGCGGCTACTGCGCCTTCAAGCTCACCAAGAACAAGACCTGGGGGCATCTGTTCAAGCCAGGGATCGGGCGCACGCTCTCGCTGGCCTTCGCCATGGCCGTGCTGCACGACGCGGCGATCTTCCTCTTTGGCCTCGGCGCGTTCAATCTCGGCGACCTCGGCGGCAGCGTCGGATACGCCGTGTTCATGACCTTCGCCATCATGATCGGCAACGTCCATGGGTTCCGAACGGGCGAATGGAAGGGCGCCAGCCGCAAGAGCATTCGCTGGATCGGGGCGGCCCTCGTTGTCCTGGTCATTGGCGTATGTGTCCTCGCGAAGGGCAAAGCGATGAAAGCTGTGGCGGACGATGCGGCTAAGAAGAAGACGCCCGACGTTTCGGCACCCGAACCCCCCCAAGCGAAAGGAGGCTGAGTAGCATGAAGTCCGTCCTCATCGCGCCGCGCAAGTATGTCCAGGGCCGCAACGTGCTGGCCGAGGCCGGCAAGTACTTCGGCATGGTGGGCAAGAAGCCCCTGGTGCTGTGGGACCCGCGCGTCAAGGCCGCCGTCGGCGCCACCGTGCTCAAGAGCCTCGAGGAGGCCAAGCTCGAGGTCGTGGACGTGGAGTTCAAGGGCGAGACGACGAAGGCCGAGGCGGCCCGCGTCCTCGCCATCGCCAAAGAGAAGGGCGCCGACGTGTCGGTCGGCGTCGGCGGCGGCAAGACCCTCGACACGGCCAAGGCCGTCGCCGTCGAAGGCAAGCTCGGCGTGATCACCTGCCCCACCATCGCCTCGAACGACTCGCCCACCAGCGCCGCCACGGTCTGGTACAGCGAGAAGGGCGACTTCATGGGCTTCGACTGCTGGCCCTTCAACCCCGACATCGTGATGGTGGACACTCAGGTCGTCGCCAACGCCCCGGTCCGGGCGCTGGTGGCCGGCATGGGCGACGCGCTTTCGACCTGGGTGGAGACCCAGGCCGCCATGCGCACCCGCAAGGTCCTCAACCTCGGCGGCGGCACACCCACCCTCGCCGCCGTGGCCCTCGCACGCCTGTGCTACGACACGCTGATGGAGTTCGGCGTCGAGGCCAAGCGGGCCGTCGAGCTGCACGTCGTCACGCCCGCCGTCGAGAAGGTCATCGAGACGAACGTCCTGCACTCCGGCCTCGGCTTCGAGAGCGGCGGCCTGGCCACCGCCCACACGATCGGCAACCTGCTCACCGGCTACCCCGAGTGCAGGGCGCTGGGCATGATGCACGGCGAAAAGGTCGCCTTCGGCGTCGCAAGCCAACTGTGCATGGACCCCGACATTGCGACGGCTGAGACGTATCGGATCATTGACTGGTGCATCGCGGTGGGCCTGCCCGTGACCCTGGGCGACCTGGGCCTGGCGGGCGCCGCGCGCGAGCGCTTCAAGCTCATCGGCGACATCTGCGCCGGCCCCGGCTCCCTCTGCGCCAGCCACGCCTTCGAGGTCACGTCCGAAGGCGTCGTGGATGCCATGTTCGCCGCCGACGCCCTCGGCCAGGAGCGCAAGAAGCGGCTGGGCGCATAGGCCGCGTTCGCAGCACTTTGCATTCCGCTCCGTGCGTGGTATACTGAGCGCAAGGAGAGCGCGGGTGGCGAAGCGCGCGTGGCCCCCGTGGTGGGCATGGGAACTCAAGTTCGACAGACACGTGTTCGGACGCATGGTGCGCCGACACTTCAACGAGGTTGACCTTCGCGTCATGCTCGAGGACGCGACGGGTTTTCGACGCGACGTGGAGGAGGGCCGGTGGCTGGTGGAGGTCCGGCACTATGGCTGCCGTTGGGAGGTGGTGATCGAGCCGGAATTCGATACCAAACTGCTGTGGGTCATCACAGCGTACGAAGTCAGGAGCAGGTGAGATGAACGATTACTCTCTGGAGATCAGTTACCGCCGTGGGAAGGCAACTGCCGCCTACCTTGATCTAGTCTGCCGACCGAGCGAGAGGAGCTATCGGACGACGCGTGTCGAGCCGGGTTTCATCATTGATTTCAACCGCAGGGGCAAGCCGATCGGGATCGAAATCACCGCCCTCAGCAAGCTCACCCTGCGGAACCTCAACCGCCTGCTCCGTGACCTTGGGCTCCCCCCCCTCAAGCGAGCAGACCTTGGGCCACTGCTTGCCGCTTAGCCACATACGCGGCCGTGCCCTACCCCAAACGGCGATACTCAGGACGGGATTGCGATGAGACTACAGGCTCTGGTTGCGGCAGCCTTGTGGTGTTGCGCGGCGATGGCGGCAGAGGCGCCGGAGGCCAAGGGGGCGACGGAATCGCCGATCAAGTTTGCGCTGCATCGCCTCGGCAACGTCCGCACTGAGGCGTGCGGGGTGGCCGACTTCAATGGCGACGGCAAGCTCGACATTGTGGCCGGCCCCTTCCTCTATCTTGCCCCCGACTGGAAGCCGCTCAAGGTGCGAACCATCCGCGGCTCGGTGGACGACAAGGGGAAGGGCTACGCCGACGACTTCATGAACCTGCCGCTCGACGTGGATGGCGACGGGAAGCTCGACGTCGTGTCCTGCGGCTGGTTCTCCACGAGCATCACCTGGAGCCGCAACACGCTCGGCGCCGAGGGCGAATGGCCCGAAGAAGTCGCCAACAAGGGCGGCAACTTCGAGTGCGGCGACCTCGCGGATATTGACGGCGACGGCAAGGCGCTCGAAATCCTCCCGCACCACCCGCAGACGTTCTGGCTCGAGGCCGGCACGCTCCCCTCGGGCAAACGCGGCCTCGTCAAGCACGTCATCTCCACGAAGGCGATGGCCTACGGGGCGGGCGTGGGCGACATCAATGGCGACAAGCGGCCCGACGTGCTCCGCCCCGACGCCTGGTTCGAAGCCCCCGCCGACCCCCGCAAGGGCCAGTGGACCGAGCACCCCTGGGCGCTCGGCGCAAAGGACGGCAAGAAGGACCACACGCCCCAAATCCTGGTCTACGACGTCAACGGCGACGGCCTCAACGACGTTATCACCAGCAACGCGCACAAGTACGGCATCTTCTGGTATCAGCAGGTGAAGGAGGGCGATGCGGTTTCCTGGAAGCAGCACGTCATTGACGACACCTGGTCGCAGCCCCACAGCCTCGCCCTGGCCGACCTGGACGGCGACGGCGACCTCGACCTCGTGACGGGCAAGCGCTTCATGGCCCACAACGGCAGCGACCCCGATGAGTTTGGCCCCCTCGGCGTCTATTGGTATGAGCTCCGCCCCAAGCCCACCCCCACGTGGGCCAAACACGTCCTCTCCTACAACGAAGGCATCGGCTCCGGCATGGACATCCACGCCGTGGACCTCGATGCCGACGGCGACCTCGACATCGTCGTCACCGGCAAGTGGGGCGGCCCGGCCTGGTTCGAGAACAAGCGGAAGCCGTGACCGCAGAGGCCCCAACCCGCTCACATCCTCCGCCAGGTCACCGCAGCGCGATCAGGCTGTCCCTCGACCTCATGCTCACCACGCGCGAGTATGCTCTGTAGGCACAACGCCCCGCAGATAAGGGGACCAGTTCGCAGTCCCGAAGGGACTGGAGTGGGTTGCCGGCGGCTTCAGCCGCCGGATCGCAGCGCGCACGCGGCCCAGTCCCGAAGGGACGGCAGACGCCTTCACGGACGCGGCGCGGCACAGGTGCCTGCCGTCCCTTCGGGACTTCTCTATCTCTGGCGCACGGGTCCGGCGGCTGAAGCCGCCGGCAACCCCCTGTGCTCCTTCTGGGAGCAGGACACCGGGATGGCAACGAGCTTGTCTCTTCATTTGTGGGGCGCTGTACTGAGCGTGTCAGGCACACTCAGGGGGACGGCGAGGCAGTCGGCGAAGTCGGGGCGGAGCTTGAGGTCCGCCGTTCTACCGTCGGCGAGGGTGAAGCGGACCGAGACGGCCTCCGCCTGGGCAGGGTCGGCGACGAACTTGGGTGAGGGGAGGTAGGCGAAGAGGTAGCACTTGCCGTCAACGAGCCGGGCGCGCCAGCGCACGCGCGGGTCGGAGACGGCCTTGACCGCCTGCGGCGCGTCGGGGGCCACGAGGGCCGGCTCCAGCGTCTTCAGTTCCTTCGTCACCTTGACCAGCCGCCGCCAGTACTCGTCCTGCTTTGGAAGGCTCTCGGACATCAGGCCGCGGTTGCCGAAGCTCCAGTAGAAGAGGCCGCGTGCGCCCTCGGCAATGGCCATGAGGCTCATCGTGCGCAGTTCCTCGACCGTCGGCCAGCGGTCGGCGGCCCAGCCCTGGAAGAACTGGACGACCATCCAGACCGGGCGGCTGCCGTGGGTCGCGGCCACGCCGGCGCGGGTCCACTCGCCGGCCAGCGAGAGCGGGCGGCCGGCCTTCATGTTGAACAGCGGGTAGGGGTCGAGGCCGAAGACGTCGAGCGCGTCGCGCCAGAGGGGGAACTCAGGCGGCAGGTTGCTCACGCCGAACGTCGGGTGGTCGGGGTCCGCCTTGCGCAGCACCTGGTACTGGTGAAAGTGGCGGGGGACCTCGCCGAAGCCGCGCTCGTCCATCACGTACCAGCCGAGGAACGCGGGCAGTTCGCGCATGGCCGCGGCCAGGCGGGCGAGGTAGGTGTCCACCATCTCCTGCGTGTCGAGCTTCTCGAGCTTCGCCGCCTCGGGCACCAGCTCGGCCACGCACGGCGTCCGGGGGAAGGGTGGGAAGACGTTGTTCACGCAGTCGAGGTAGCCCAGGCCGTGCTTGTGCATCTCGGCCAGGTAGCGCTGCCGCGCCTCGCGCCCGCAGGGCCACCACCAGTAATTCGTGTTCGCGTTCACGGGAGCCTCGGCCATCTTCTTCAGGCGCGCGAACTCCTCGTCGTAGTTGAAGTCCCCGCTGTAGAAGTGCCGCGTGGTGTTGTAGAGGCCGAGTGGGAAGACGGGCTTGCCGCCGACGTGCATCACCTGGTGGGGGTCGAACCAGACGGCGAGGCTCTTGCGCTGCTCGGCGGAGATTTTGTGGACTATATAGGGCGGGTAGCGGAAGGAGCCGAGGCGGGCCTCGACCTCGTAGCGTCCCAGCGGCCACTTCCCTGCGTCAAGCTCAACGACCTGTTCCCTCGCTCCTGCCTGGAGGCCGGCGGCAGCAACTGGAGTGTTCTCCCCGATGCGGCGGACCTCGATGCTCGCCAGCTCCGCGGCCTCCGTGTCGTTCACCCGCACCCAGAGCCTCAGCTTGGCGGGGCCGTCGTCGGGCAGATAGCCGCGGTAGTTGGGGTAGAGGAGGAACGCCTCGACTGGGGCGGGGCGGACGCGTTCCAGGCTGAAGTCGTCGAAGAGGGCTTCGCCGCCGCTGGCGCCGCCGTAGCGGTGGATGCTGATGGCCACGCTGCCCGGCTTCAGCTCGGGCGGGATGAGGACGCGGAGTTCCTCTTGCCGCCAGTCGCCCGTGCCGCGGAAGACGTGGGTCGAGGGCCAGGCCCGCTGGCCGTCCTGGAGCAGGTACTCGATGCTCACGCGGGCGCCATCGCCCTTCGACGTGCCGCCGACGCCACGGGTCTTGAGCCAGAAGCGGAGCGCGTAGATGCCTGGACCGAGGTCTTTGAGCGGCTGGCGCAGGCTGGGGACGTACGGCGTCGCCTGGCCGCAATCGAGCCTCGCGCACGCCTTGCCCGCGTGAGCCGCGGCGTCGAGGGCGAACGCGGCGGGGTTTCGCGGCAGCCAGCCGTCCAAGCCCGTCTCGAAGCCGGGATTGGCGAGCAGAACCGCGTGGGTCTCCTCCCTGGGGAGGGTGCTCAGGCCACCAGCTTCGGGCGGTCCGGCGGCCAGGCCGCAGGCCGCCAGGGCCAGCGCTGCGGCGAGACAGACCGACTTCGCGAGTCGGGGCATTGCAGTCTCCTGACCTCCCCAGGGGAAGAGGGGGCAAGGGGGTGCGGGGGGCGCCGCGGGTAGTGGCCGGTCCTTCGCCCCGCTCGGTGCCGCTCGGTGGCGAGCGGCGCAGCCCAGTGGGGGCGGGCACTTCATCAGGCTGAGGTGTTACGGCCAGAGCAGTATCCAACGGGGGGGTGTTCAGGCGCAGGCCTCGGCGGTCAATTCGGCTGGTCCCGGCCCGTGCCCCTTCGTCAGCACGTGGCGAACCGCGTCCTTCAGCTCCCGCAGGTCGCCGCGCTTCAACACGTAGGCGTCGGCGGCCCAGGACATGAAGTTGTCCTTGTAGCTCGCGTACGCCGTGTGGATGATCACGGGCAGGTGGTGGTTGAGGGCGAGGAGCCTGGCGAGGAGCTCCAATCCGTCCATCTCCGGCATGGCGATGTCCATGACGACCAGGTCGGGCATGGCCTTCTCGATGGTGGCCAAGGCGTCCGGCCCGCTCGCCACGGTGAGCACGGCGTGGCCATCGCCGGCCAGCTCTTCTTCGAGAAGGAGGCGCTGGTTTCGGTCGTCCTCGACAACGAGTATGGCCGCCATCGCTACGCCCCTGCCCGGGCTCCCCTTGTGGCGAGCCGCCCTGCCGTATAACGAGTATATCCCATGTTTGCATGACGTCAAGGAATCAGGGCAGGATTTCGTGGCTTCGTCTACACACCAGGGTGCAGAGCCATGGGCGTGCCAAGTGGGAGAGCAATGCCTCCCACTGGCGGTAGGCCTTGCCGTCGGGTGTCCGGCCTGTTGGGGCGGCCTCACTTTGCCGGCTGCGCAGGCTCGGGCGCGGCGGGCGGGGTCGGCTTGTCGCCTTCCTTCAGGGGGCGCACCTCGATCCTCTTGATGCGTATCTCCATGCCCTTGAAGGGGCCGCCGTGGACCTGGATGCCGATGCGGCCTTTGGCTGAGCGGGTGTCGTGCACCTCGCCGAGCTGCTTGCCGTTGAGCCAGAAGATGATGTGGTCGCCGTTGGCATACACCTGGCCCTCGTTCCAGCCGTCCTGCTTCTCGAGGCTCTCGTCGAGGTTCACGAAGGCGAAGGTGCTCTTGGTCCCCGGGTAGAAGGCGCCGCTGAAGGTCTTGGGGCTGGTGTACTTCAGGATGTCGAACTGATAGTGGTCGCGGAACCAGATGCCGCTGTTGGCCGGCCACTTGACCTTGTAAGTGAAGCGCAGCTCGAAGTTGTCGAACGCCTCGGTGGTGTAGAGGTCGGCGCCCTTCCCGTCGTCCTGCGTGCCCACCAGGCAGCCGTCCTCGACCTTGAACTTCGTCGGGTCGGCCTTGCCCCAGCCCTCGAGGTCCTTGCCGTTGAACAGCGCCTTCCACTCCTCGCCCGCCAGGGCCACGCCGAGGCCCAACAGCACGCCACACACCAGCGCCAGTCTCCTCATCCTGTCCACTCCTTCCGCTCCCGACGGATTGCTCGACACGGCCATTGTAGGCGGAGCCGCGGGGCGAGTCAAGGGGCGCTCGCGCTGACACGCCCCCGGTTTGCGTAGAGGGGAGCCTTCAGCCCGCCACGGGGCGGGCGGCAGGTGGTAGCCCACGGCGTAAGCCGTGGGTCGCGGCGTGCAAGAGGCCCAGCCCCCGCAGGGGGCGG
>Ga0194113_10003280_pt1 | contig 21756 bp, 16 predicted proteins | sample TA2MahC200mmetaG_FD_146193 | JGI IMG/M metagenome (GOLD analysis project Ga0194113, IMG submission 146193) | Freshwater microbial communities from Lake Tanganyika, Tanzania - TA2015017 Mahale Deep Cast 200m | ecosystem: Environmental > Aquatic > Freshwater > Lake | place: Tanzania: Lake... | reverse complement strand
ATATGCTGGACGCAGGGCTTGAATCGCGATATGAGATGTTACAGGCGTTTTGTTTTCCATGGTGTTAATTATCTAAACATCTATAAGGTTAAATTTTAACTCTTAACATAAGTTAAGTAAATTCGTTAACCTGGGAGCCTAAGAGAGCGGATGAGATTCTTCCAGGCTTCCAATTTAGAAGTACTTCATTTGAGATCGTTCCTGGCGATAACTTTTTGCAATAACCGGGCCAACCTGGTCTCCTCGCGGATCCCGTTCATCCGGCGCCCTGATGCCAAGTCGCAGTCGAAAGGCAAAAGTTTTAGGGGCGTGATTTATCACGCCCGCCTTTCGGGCGCAATAAATCGCGCTACAATAATACCTTTTCGATTGCATCTTGAGACCTCTGGGGAAGTCCTCGCAACTGTCATTCTGAGGGAGCGAAGCGACCGAAGAATCTCATAATTACGAGTAAATACGAGATCCTTCGCTTCGCTCAGGATGACAAAAAGGCTTTTCGCAGAGGTCTCATCTTGATATGAAACCAAGTAGGCGCAGTTCCCCACGCCAGGAGGTCCCTCTCCGCCACCATGGACAAGGCCCACCGGGATCAGCAGGGATTATGGCAAATTATAACCTAATCGTCAACCTTGTGCACTGTCGGGAGGGAGGAGGAGGGAGGGCCGGGGACCGCGACCCCGGCCGCCGCGCTTTTTTGCGGTTAAAACTTAACGGCCGCGCTCACCCCCAGGGAATGGGAATCTGAAGCATAGGGGCCGTTGGCTTGAAGGGGCGCGGGAACGCCATTAACTGCAATAACGTTGTTTTTGGTGCGGTTTTCAAAGAGGATATAGTTGTAGGCCGCGCCGAAAGTGAATCTTTTATAGGTAAATTCTTTGCCGATGGTGAAAACATGACGGTTGGCGTCGGCCAGTTGGGGGTCAAAGGTGTGGTTGGGCACTGGAGTCATGTCGTAAATATAGCCGGCGCGCACTTTCAAACCGGGCTTGATCTCGTAGTTGACTCCGAAGCGAAAGGCCCAGGCGTCCCGCCAGTCCTTGGGAGTAACCAGGGAGAAGGCGCCGGCCAGGGGGGTTTCCAGATCCACCTTCAATTGATCGAAAGTGGACCATCCGGTCCAGGTGACGTCAAATAAAAAGGTAAAGGGCTTGATGCGGCTGTAAGCCGCGCCGAAGGTCACCGAGGGCGGAAAAGCGATTTTGGCGGACCCCCTGATCGAGGGCGCGAGCAGAGGGGGCGGCAGTCTGAGGGTTAAGTCTCCCCGGTGGACTACGCTGATCTGGCTCCGGAAGTGCACCCCCAGTTTCACGCCGCTCACGGGTTCATAAAGGGCCCCCAGGTTATAGCCCATCCCCATGCCGTCGGCGGCCAGGGAAACATCGCCATCCCCCAGGGGGGTAGGGATATTTCTCTTCAACTCCGGCGCCGACCACAGCATATTCACCCCCGCGGCCAGGGAGAGATTGTCCAGGACTTTGACGGAAACCACGGGATTGACGTTGTAGGTTCTAAGCCTGGAGAAGGTGGAGATATAGCGGCCTGCCCAGGTATCCGGCCACTTGCTGCTCAATCCGAAGGGGCTGAAAAGGCCCAGCCCCAGGGCCACCCGGTTGGTGACCGGCCCGGCCACATACACGGCGCCTGTATACAAAAGCCGGGATTCGGTTTCGGAAGGGGGGAACCCGTGATATTCCCGGTCAGGATAATTGAAAATAGTTCCGGAGTAAACTTCGAAGCGCTTCAGTTGATTCAGACCGGCGGGATTGTAATAAATAGCCGAGGAATCACTGGCTTCGGCCACAAAGGCGTTGCCCTGACCCATGGCCGCGGTTCCCTGCTGCACCAAAGCGAAGCCGGCGCTCCAGGCGGGAGCGCCCCATACCATTAGCAGTCCCAGCCAGCAGGAAAGCCAGACCAGGATCTTAGCCCAAGCTTCTAACTTCCGGTCCCGGCAGCAGGCGCCGCGTTTGGGAAATGGGCCCAACATTCCGGGCCACCGACGGAGTGGGCAAGATTTCTTGGTTCTTTCTCCGCAATAAACCGGAAATACAGCAATCCCCCCCCATTGCCAAGAACCCATAGGCACCTCGGAAATAAATAACTACCCGGCTAAATGGCGAAATGAAATAATTAATTCCACCTTAAAGAGCTTCTCCAAAAAAATCAACTTTTTTTAATTAGATTAGCAACTTTATAATTTTTCTAAAGAAAGCGAGTTTGGAAAAGGGGAATGTAAACCTTGGGCACTACGTATGCTGATAAGTATGAGTTTATTTTGAATATAAAGTTTTAAATAGAAATTAAATTTGCCAAGATTATTACCGGTAAATAAGTCAAAGTTTAAGAATAAGTTCAAGATTTGGAATAAGGAAAAAGGGTATTTTCACCTGGCTCATTTTAATGTTTTAGATTCGCATGAGAATTGGATTTTTCCGTTTCACTCGGGATGCAATGAAAGGAGGTTGGCTATTAAATTACTATTAAATCCGAAGTGCTGGAAAAAGGCCGGGCAAGGGGCGGCGGCCGCAAGGAAGACAATGGCAGAAAAAGAAAGGGTTTCTCCTATCTCCCTGATCTCTGAATCGTGGGAGCCTTTTGCAAAATTACCCCGTCTTTAGGTAGCCGCAGGCTTCAGCCTGCACCCGCACAGGCTGGAAAGCCTGTGCTACCGGATATTCTGTAATCAGCTTGATGAAATTTCAGCTTCAAATAGAATTTTGCAAGAGGCTCGTGGGTTAAGAGGGTTGAACCAGGCGGTGCAATAAGCCTGGTTTTAATGGCCACAGGAGATGTCAGGTTAAACTTGATTTTCTCTTATAAAGAGAATAAAAATTATCTTTATGATTGATATCCACTCCCATATATTGCCAGACCTCGATGACGGGGCCCGAAGCTGGGAAGAAGCTTTAAAAATGGCCGCGCTGGCGGCGGAAGACGGCATCCAGATAATGGTGGCCACGCCTCACCTTTTCAAGGACCGGTTTAATAATATGGAAGTAATCAATGATAAGGCCACCATCTTGGTTAAGATTCAAGAATTTAAGGAAAAATTATTCGAGGAGCAAATCCCCCTGGAAATTTTACCCGGCTGCGATGTCCATTTATGTCTGCGGGCCCTGGATTTGCTTGAAGAAGACCGAATTCTGACAATTAATGACACGCAAAGTTATATGCTCCTGGAATTGCCGGATATGGCCATTCCCCCGGGTATGGAGAACATCTGCTTCCAGCTTAAGTCCAGGGGCATCACCCCTATCATAACTCACCCGGAGCGGCATTTTCTCATTCGGGAGATGCCGAAAAAGCTCAAGCGTTTCATGGACCTGGGATGCCTGGTGCAGATTACCGCGTCCAGCGTCCTGGGAGGATTTGGCCGCACCGTCGCCAGGTTTACCCGGGAGCTGTTAAAAAAAGGCTACGTCCATGTCGTGGCCAGCGACGCCCACAATACCCGCACCCGGCCGCCGGCGCTCCGCCGGGCCGTGGAAGAGGCGGCCCGCATTGTGGGTAAAGCCAGGGCCTGGGACATGGTCACCACCGTTCCCGATAAGATTGTCAAAGGTGAACCGTTGGATTGAAAACCAGGCGATACGGCTTGCGGTTATGGGTGAAATTTTCCGGGGCGGCCGGGAGACCCTGAAAAAGTCTCCGATTTCTCATTCGGGGGGCTTGGAAGATTTTTTTTCCACCAAAATCTTGGCGTCTTCCTGCCGGTCCAGGTCCAGGTTGAAGAGCCGGCGCACCAGGTCCAGGTCCTTTTGGATTTTTTTGGGATGATGGTTGCGTTTGAGGAAGATGATGGGGTCATGCAGCAGCTTCTGGGCGATGGAGTGGGTGAGCACTTCCAGGGCCTGGCGTTGCTCCTCGGTAAGAGGGCCTAATTGCTTTAGAGTCTTATCCAGTTCCGCCCCGCAGATGCGGTCGGCCTTCTCCTTCAGATCAATGATGGTGGGAAAAACCTCCAGGGTTTCCAGCCATTCCAGGAACTTCAGGGTTTCCGCGGCCACCAGCCTCTCGGCCTTGGCCGCTTCCTGGTGGCGGTGCTCCCAGCCCTGGGCCACCACCTCCTGGAGATCGTCAATATTGTAGAGATAGACGTTGTCCAGGTCGTTGATGCCCGGATCCAGGTCCCGGGGGACGGCGATATCAATGAGAAACAGGGGCCGCTGCTTGCGCCGGCGCATGGCCGCCTTCACCTGGTCCCGGGTGAGGAGGTATTCCGGCGAGCCGGTGGAGCTGATGAGGATGTCGGCGCTCAATAGCTGGGCCTCCAGTTCTTCCAGGGACACGGCTTCCCCCCGGAACCGTTCCGCCAGGCGCACCCCTCGTTCCAGGGTGCGGTTGGCGATGACGACTTGGGCCACCCTTTGGCCCCGGAGGTGTTCCAGGGCCAGCTCCGCCATTTCCCCGGCGCCCAGAAGCAGAACGTTTTTTCCCGCCAGACTGCCGAAGATTTTCTTTCCCAGGCTCACCGCGGCGTAGCTGACGCTCACCGCCGCGTCTCCGATGCCCGTTTCCCGTCGCACCCGCTTGGCCACGGAAAAGGACTTGTGAAGCAACCGGTTCAAGATCGGGCCGGAGGCGTTTTGGGAGGTGGCCTGGCGATAGGCTTCCTTAATCTGGCCCAGAACCTGGGGCTCCCCTACCACCATGGAATCCAGGCTGGCAGCCACCCGGAAGAGGTGTTGCACCGCGTCCAGGTCCCGATGGATATACAGGGACTCTTCCAAGGCCCCGGCGATCTCCTCGTCCCGGGCGAAGAAGGCCTTGAGCCGGGTCTCCGCCTCCTCCGCCACCGCGGTGACGCACAGGACCTCCACCCGGTTGCAGGTGGAATAGAGGATGAGTTCGGACAACTCCGGATAAGTCTTAAGAGCGCGGCAAGCTTCTTCCGGGTCGGGAATAAACGAGGCCAGCTTTTCCCGCAGGGCCACGGGCGCAGTCTTATGGTTGACGCCGACTAGGAGGAGGTTCATGGCTGCCGGGTGAAACTCTCAAAGCTGTGGTAGCTGCTGAACCACAGGTTGGCCCCCAGGAAGGTGATCACTAGGACCAGAAAGCCGCAGATAGCCAGGAGCGCGGCCCGGCGCCCCCGCCAGCCCACGGTGAGGCGTTCATGGAGGAGCACCGCATAAATGAGCCAGGCGATGAGGGTGAGAACTTCCTTGGGGTCCCAACTCCAGAACCGGCCCAGGGCGTGCTGGGCATACAGGGATCCGGCGATGATCCCCAGGGTGAAGAGCGGGAAGCCAATGGTGAGGCACCAGTAATTAAGGGCGTCCAACTGCTCCAGGGATGGCAGCCGCCGGTAAAAGAAGGAACCGAACTTTTTTCCCTTAAGCTGGCGTTCCTGCACCAGGTAAAAGATGCCGCCCAAAAAGGCCAGGGTGAGGGCGGCGTAGCCCAAAAGCGCCAGGATGATGTGAACCGCCAGCCAGAGGCTGTTAAGGAGCGGCGACACCGGCCCCCGGCCCGGCGGCAGAATCAAGGCCCCGCAGATCATGAGGGCCGCCAGGGGCGCGGCCAGGGCTCCCAGGACCTTGATGGGAAAGCGCCAGTTGAGAAAGAGGAACGCGGCCACCAAGGCCCAATCCAGCACCAGCAGGGTGTCCCCCAGGGTGGCCGCGGGGAAGTGCCCGTAATTCCAGGCCCGCAAACACAGGGCCAGGGTATGGGGAATCAGACCCAGGCCCATGACCCAGGCGCCGGCGCGGCAAAGGCCCTCCCGCTGGGCTAGAAAAAACCCCAGCCACAAGGCCGTGCCCCCGAAATACGCCATGAGGCTCAGGTAAAGTAAGACGTCCGCCATGAATGGGGTCATCTAAATTTTAAATCGAATTTAACCGCTGATTAATTCTCCCTTACCCGAACGCCGGGGTCAAGAAATTAGGGAATAGGGAATAGGGAGTTGATTATCCGGGTCTATCTGTGTTCATAGGTGGTTAAAAATTAGGGATCAAGGCGTTATCCAGCAAAATTGGGAATGGGAAGGGGCTTCCGCGTACTTTTCCCGGATGGCTCCGATGATGTCGTAAATGGCGAAAAAGGCCGCCACCACCTCCGGGTCGAAGATTTGCCCCGAATTTTCCCGGATAAGATCCAGGGCTTGGGCTTCGGGGAAAGGCTCTTTATAGGCCCGCTTGGAAACCAGGGCGTCATAAATGTCCGCCAGGGCGACAATCCGGCCGGCCAGGGGAATCTCCTGGCCTCTTTTGCCTGGGCCCAGGGTCAAATTACCGGCAGAAATATCCTCCAGATGCCCCGGATAGCCTTGGCCGTCCCACCTTTCATGGTGGTTCAGGGCGATTTCGGCCCCCAACGCATCCAGCTCCGAGGTGGCGTTCTCAAACAGCCGGGCGCCGTAAATGGTGTGGCGCTTCATAATCTGGTATTCTTCGGGGTCCAGCTTTCCGGGTTTTTTCAAAATCAGGTCGGAGATGGCGATCTTGCCCAGGTCGTGGAGCATGGCGGCCACCCTTATGAGGTCCCGCATCCGCTTGATCTCTTCCGGGGCAATGCCCTTGCTCAAGGCCCACTGCTGATAAATTTCCGCGGCGTAGGCCGCCACCCGGTTGGCGTGGGCCCCGGTTTCATGGGGATCCCGGAGTTCGCACATCTTGATCATCCGGAGAATGATCTCCCGGGTCATCATGGCCCGTTCGATGGCCGCCGCCGCATGGACCGCGAAGTAGTTCAAGACCAGCCGGTCCCGGTCGGTAAAAGTGATGACTTTTTTTTGGTCATTCAAGGCGTTGATGATTTGCAGCACCCCCACGATTTTTCCCCGGCTGGTTTTGAGCGGCACCACCAGCATGGACCGGGTGCGGTAGCCCGAAGCCTCATCAAAGGAGGGGTTGAAGGAAAAGGGCATGTGGGCCGGGATCTGGTAAACGTCATCCAGGACCACCGACTCCCCGGTGTTGGCCGCGTATCCGGCCAGGGACTGGTTGTTGATCTCCAGGGTGTGGCTGGAATAGATATATTTGTTGCTGGGGGTGGTGAACAGGGTGTCGTTGTGGATGTTCCTGAAATTGAGGACGTTGTTTTCCACCAGGAAGATGGAGCCGGCATCGGCGCGGGTGAGGTGGCGGGCGTCCAGGAGAACCCGGTCGAGGAGCGCGTCCAGGTCCTTGATGTGGCCGGATTCCTCCACAGTATTCAAAATTCGTCTTAGGGTGTCCTGGTCATCCTTGAAATGCATATCCGCCTCGTGGGTTGCTTATCGCCACAACATGGCTTTTCCCTGATTTCTAAGGAATTACTTTCACCGGGAAATATCCACCGGCGCGCCGTTCTGCTCCTCCACGGCCCGGAGGAAGCGGGGCCAGTTGATCTTGTCCGCCAGTCCCTTATCCATCATGCGTTTAATGGCATACTGGAGCATATGGGGAATCTTGAAGTAAATATCTTCGTGCACTTCCACGAAGACGCGGCCGTTAAGAAAGCCGAACTTCACCGGTTCGTAAACGATTTCCACCGGGGTGCCCACGGGGGTAATGCCAAACAGCTCCTTGATGTCTTCCGGATAGTGGCGGATGCAGCCGTGGCTCACCAGGCGGCCCACCCCCATGGGCGCGTGGGTGCCGTGGAGGCCGTAGTGGGACAGGCCCAGCCAGTGGGTTCCCAGGGGATTTTCCTCCCCCGGGGGCATGTAGGATTTCTCGTATTTCCACTGGAGGCTCTTGGGGATGCGCCAGCCCGGGTTCTCGGCCTTCATCTGCACCCGGAACTTGCCGAACGGGGTCTTGTAGTCCAGCACCCCGATGCCGATGGGGAAGGTGCGCACTTCATTTTTCTCCGGGAAAAAGCGGTAGCCCCGGAGTTCCGCCACATTGATGAGGTAGCCGGGATAGCTGCTCCTATCCGGTATGATCCAGCGGGTGGGGATGGCGAGGTCCGTGTCCCAGGGGAGATAAAAATGGTCCAGGGCGCGGTGGAAGCGGGCCAGCTCCCAGAAACCCAGGTCATACTGGCGGGCGATCTGGTACAGGTTCTCATAGCGCACGAGATGGTGGGTCTGAAATTCCCCCACCACCGTGGCCGCCTGGGAGTCAACGCCGGAGCCCTGGGGCAGCCGGTAGTTGAACGGCCCCGCGGCCCAGGCTGCGGTTTGAGCCGAGAATATCGCCAGGGAAAAAAATCCCAGGAGTTTCAGAATGATTGACATGCGAACAATTTTATATAAAAAACCAGAGAGAAAGTAACCCTAAATGTGAAAGATAATCATTCCCCGCCATTGGCAAATATGGAAATCTGCCGGGGAGATAACTTTGATTGACAAAGTTTATCAGCCTGTTAATTTGTATCAAATGAATTATCGCAAATCCCCCCCAAAGGCGCTGCTCTATTGTTAAAGCCATGATCCTGGACGCGCACACCCACGTTTTCCCCCCGGAATTCTGCCGCCGGCGGGAGGACTTTTTCTCCGACGAGCCGGGTTTCCGGCTCCTGTATGACTCCCCCAAGTCCAAAATGCTGGGGCCGGAAGAGCTGGTAAAGGGCCTGGACGAAGAAGGCCTGGACGCCGCGGTGGTCCTGGGGTTTCCCTGGCGTAAGGAGAAAAATTGGCGGCGCCACAACGAGGTGATCCTGGAGGCCATGCGCCGCTGGCCCCGGCGCCTCATGGGCTTTTGCGCCGCGAACCCCCGGTTTCCCGGGGCGGTCCAGGAGGTGGAGCGCTGCCTGGCCGCGGGGGCCCGGGGGGTGGGGGAGCTGGCTTTTTACCTGACGGACCGGAGCGAAGACCTGACGGCCCTGCTGGCGCCCCTGGCCGAGCTCTGCCACCACTACCAGGCGCCCCTCCTCCTACATGCCACCGACCGGGCCGGGGCGGAGTACCCGGGGCGGATGCTGACGCCCCTGGCCGCGGTTTATCAAGCCATCAAGGCCTTCCCGGAAACCACCTGGATATTGGCCCATTGGGGCGGGAGGCTCCCCTTTTACGGGCTGCTGAAAAAAGAAGCCCCGGAAGTCCTGCGCCACGTCTATTACGACACCGCCGCGTCCCCCTTCATTTACCGCCCGGTGATCTACCGGGTGGTGGCGGACATGGTGGGCCCGGAAAAGATCCTCTTCGGCAGCGACTACCCCCTCCTGGGTCTGAAGCGCTACCTGGACGACATGGACGAAGCCGGATTGCCTGATGACTGGAAAGAAATGATTTTGGGGAAAAATTTGGCGAGGTTGATGAAATGGGAGGTGTAGCGGGCAGCTTTCGGCTTTTTATTTTTTTGCTTGAAATTCTTTTGGGGAGGCGATAGAATTGACCTAAATATAAGGTCACTTGAATTAATTATGGGGTCATGTGATCTATCTATTAGGTCTTTTAAATGTTGGAATCATTGTTTGGATCAATCAATAGTGAGCGAGTACTCCTTTTCCTTTATGCCAGGAGGGAAGGATACGCCCGCGAAATAGCAAGATTTTACCACACCGGTCTAAGCCCTATCCAAAAGCAGCTTGAAAAGCTGGAAGCCAATGGAGTCTTATCCAGTCGTCTTGCCGGCAGGACTCGTCTGTATTCATTCAATCCCAGATATCCCTTTAAACCGGAGATCGAAAACCTTCTTAAAAAGGCTTTAACTTTTTACCCTCCAGCAGACCGTGATGCGCTTTTAATGAATAGACGCAGGCCCAGGAGGAGTGGCAAGCCGTTGTGAAGCCAATCAAAGATATGTCAACGGGGGAACTGGCAGCTTTCGTAAGCAGTCATCTCAAACGCCATGGGATCGAGGTAGTACTATCCGGGGGAAGTTGTGTATCCATTTACACCCATAACAAATATAGCTCTCTAGATCTTGATTTTATTGAAATCGGCCATGTAGGGAGAAGGAAATTAAAAAAGGCACTGTTGGAAATAGGATTTCATGAAGTAAATAAGTACTTTATAAATACTGAAACAGATTTTTTCTTGGAATTCCCTTCAGGCCCGCTTTCTATCGGAGAAGAACCTGTAAAGGAAATTGTCACCCTATCCTTCCCTACAGGTCAACTGAGGATTATTTCTCCCACTGATTGCGTTAAAGACAGACTGGCCGCTTATTATCACTGGGGAGACCGACAAAGTTTAGAACAAGCAGTTTTGGTTGCCAAAGATAATAAAATCAACCTAAATGAACTAGAACGGTGGTCTGAAGTCGAAGGTAAGCTTGCAATATTTCATCAAATAAAGGATCGCTTTATTGAAGCGGATTAATAATAAACTCAGATATGACCTCTGAAAGCTGACAGGTTCTTACTTCTAACAAAGGAACCCATATTGGAATATACCTCTGACGTATTGGTAATCGGCTCGGGGCTGGCGGGGTTGAGTTATGCCCTGAAGATGGCCGAAGTCGCCACGGTGAACATCATCACCAAGCGGGGGCTGACGGAGAGCTCCACCCGCCTGGCCCAGGGGGGCATCGCGGCGGTGCTGGGGCCCGACGACCGCTTCGAATATCACATCCAGGACACCCTCACCGTGGGCGAGGGCCTGTGCCATCCGGACATCGTGGACCTGGTGGTGCGGCAAGGCCCGGAGCGCATCCAGGAGCTGGTGGCGCTGGGGGCCCATTTTGATGAGGGCAAGGACAACGGCTTCGACCTGGGCCGGGAGGGGGGCCATTCCCGGCGGCGCATCATCCACGCCCACGACATGACCGGCGCGGAAGTGGAGCGCATCCTGGCCGAGAAGGTCCTGGCCCACCCCAACATCCAGGTTTACGAAAACCACATGGGGGTGAACCTCATCACCCTGGAGCGCGTGGTGCGCCAGGGGCGGGTGATCACCGAGTCGGACAAATCCTGCCTGGGAGCCTATGTCCTGAACACCGAAACCGGGCAGGTGGAAACCTTCCTGGCCCGCATCACCCTGCTGGCCACGGGCGGGGTGGGCAAGGTCTATCTTTACACCAGCAACCCGGACGTGGCCACCGGCGACGGGGTGGCCATGGCCTACCGGGCCGGGGCGCTCATCGGCAACATGGAATTCGTCCAGTTCCACCCCACCTGCCTGTATCATCCCCAGGCCAAGAATTTTCTCATCTCCGAGGCCCTGCGGGGGGAGGGCGCGGTGCTCATTGACCGGCGGGGCCGGCCCTTCATGGAGAAATACCACCCCTTGAAAGACCTGGCGCCCCGGGACACGGTGGCCCGGGCCATTGACCTGGAGCTGAAAAAAAGCGGCGATGACTGCGTTTATCTAAACATCAGCCACAAAGATGCCGATTTTATTCAAAGCAGATTTCCCAATATCTATCAAAGGTGTTTGGAATTGGGCATGGACATGACCCGGGAGCCCATCCCCGTGGTGCCCGCGGCCCATTACATGTGCGGCGGGGTGGTGGTGGACGCCGGGGGCCGCACCACCATCTCCAACCTTTACGCGGTGGGGGAAGTGTCCATGACCGGGCTGCACGGGGCTAACCGGCTGGCCAGCAACTCCCTGTTGGAAGCCCTGGTCTTTTCCCACCAGGCGGCCCAGGCGGCCCAGGCGGCCGGGGAAACTTTGCCCCGGTTGCGGTTAAAGCCCACGGTGCCGGTGGCCGCCTGGGACACTTACGGCGCCACGGACAGCGAGGAAGCGGTGGTGGTGTCGCACAGTTGGGAGGAAATCCGCCGGGTCATGTGGAACTACGTGGGCATAGTGCGCTCCAACAGCCGCCTGCTACGGGCCCAGGCCCGCATCGGGCCCATCCTGGAGGAGATCAACGAATATTACTGGAAATTTCTCATTACCAGCGACCTCCTGGAGCTGCGCAACATCGCCTATGTCGCGGACCTCATCATCCGCATGGCCTTGTGGCGCAAGGAAAGCCGGGGTCTGCACTATAACCTGGACTACCCTCAGCCCGACGATGAACAATTCCGCCGGGACACCCTGATTTCTATGGAAGGTGGGCCTTAATGCCGGGTGAGAAGATTCTCCTGGTGGACGACGATCCTCAAATTCTGACGACCCTGCAGGAGTTTCTGGAAGGCCAGGGTTATGCGGTGGCCACTGCCGCGGACAGCCGCCAGGCTCTGGATATCCTGAACCGGGAGGATGAACTGCATCTGGCCCTTGTTGACCTGAGGCTCCCGGAGATTTCGGGGCTGGATCTTCTGTCCCAGATAAAATCCAAGGACCCGGACATTGAAGTCATAATGTTCACCGGCTACGCCGACATCGACACGGTGCTCCAGGCCATGCACCAGGGGGCATATGATTACTTGATAAAGCAGGACCTGCGCCTCCCCGACCTGCAGGCCATCGTGGCCCGGAGTTTGGAGCACCGCCGTCTGGCGTTGCGCAACCGGGAACTCTTAGGGGAGATTAAAGAGGCCCGAGATGAGCTGGCCCGGCGGCGGGCCGCGGAGCTGGCGCAGATCCGGCGCATCGGGGTGGCCCTGGCCTGCCCCCTATCCTGGGAACAGATCGTGGAAGGGCTGTTAAACCTCATCTGGGAGAGCATCCCCTTGTGTCTCCTGGGCCTGGGACTTCACGGGCAGAGGGAAAACCTTCCCCTGGAAGCCTACCGGCAGCGGCCGGGGGTGTCCGCGGAGAACCTGAGAACCTTTAAATCTTGCCTGCATGACGGCTTAGAGCGAGGCAGTATTTTCCCCGACCCGGGTCAAACGGCCCAATTGCAAGCGCTTCTGCCCGGGATGCTGTGGACCAAGGTTAAAGCCGGAGAAGTCCTGGGACTCCTCGGAGCCGCCCGGGAGACCCCCTTTTCGCCGGAAGAGGCGGAACTCTGCCGCATTTTCACTCTCCAGGGGGAATCGGCCTTGCGCAACCTGGTGCTCTATGACCAGCTGCGCAACCAGGCCATCCGGGATCCCTTGACCGGACTCTTCAATTACCGCTATTTTTGGGACGTGCTGCACCATGAAATTCGCATGAGCCAGCGTTACGACACGCCCCTGTCCCTCCTGTTCATGGATATTGATGATTTCAAGATAATTAATGACACCCTGGGCCACCCCCTGGGGGACCTGGTGCTGAAAAATCTGGCGGCTTATCTGGAAACCGTGGTGCGTCAGGCCGACGTCATCTGCCGCTACGGCGGGGAGGAGTTCGTGATGCTGCTGCCCCAGACCCCGACGGACCAGGCCCTGGCCCTGGCGGAACGGCTGCGCCACGGCATCTCCTGGCTCGCCGTGGCTTTACCCGGAGGGGAGATACGCTTCACCGTGAGCATCGGGGTGGCGGGATTGAAACCGGGAATGAACGGCGAAGGCCTGGTTAAGGCTTCCGACAACGCCCTCTACCAGGCCAAGCAAACGGGGAAGAACCGGGTGTGCCAGGCGGATTAATACAGTTTTCAGTTTTCAGTTAAAAAACAATAAAGCTATCATAGTATTATTTGGCGTTTGTTACATTTGCATGGATGAATGGCACAAGAGTTAATCCATAGATTAACGGGTCCCGGCAGGGTGCGCACGGCGCACCTTTTTTATTTGGACCGGTGACACCGATCAGGGAATAAAGCCCATAACCTGCAGGCCTCCCTTATTCAGGGCGTCGATAATGGGCGCCAGGGCGCATCGGTCCAGGCGGAAATAATACGCCCGACGGAGGTCTTTAACCGGCCCCAGGGCCACGTTGATAATCTTTCCTCCCGCGGCCTTGATAATCCCGGTGGCCTTCTCCAGGGCGTCCGGATTATCCTCCAGCAGCAAATCTATCCGGGAGCTGCTGCGCAGCAGTTCCAGCATGGTGAGGAACGCGGAAATCAAGTCCAGCATGGTGATGATGCCCACCAGGCGGTCGCCTTCCATCACCGGCATGCCCCCGATTTTGTGGTCCAGGAGCAGGCGGGCCGCTTCCTCGATATGGGTATCGGGGCTGACCCGGATGGGTTCTTGGATCATCAAGTCACCCACGGTGATTTTCTCCAACATGGAGGCCAACAGCACTTCCCGCAGGTCCCGGGAGGTGATCCAGCCCACCATGTGGTCGTTCTGCACCACCGGGAGGTGGCGGATATTGTGCTTCTGCATGAGATTCAAGGCCTGCCCCACCCGCTTGTCGGGGGAGATGGCCACGATATCCTGGCTCATGATCTGACTGACGCGCATGGGCCGCTCCTGGCGTGAATTTGGCCGCTTTGGAACCCAAAATAAAACAAAAGGGCGGAATTTTCAAGGAAGTTCCAGGGGAAATTGAGGAGGGGGGACAGAAGCATCTAGCCTAACCCTTTACAGGGGGTTGGGAGGGGAGTTTGGGGGGAGGGCGGGGGACTCGTTGTCCCCCGGCCCTCCCCTCAAATTATCTTAATTAGTCCCCAAGGCCATCTGTAGGGTGGAGATGACGTGCTCCGCCTCGCCGATGTAGGTGGACATGTTGGCCCGGTGATTGGCCAGGATGCCGTCCTTGGCGCCATTGGTCACCACCCAGGGGTTGAGGTGGGCGGCCTCATGGAGGGCGTGAACCGCGTCTTCCATCAGCTTGTGCAGGTTCTTTTTCTGGAGTTCGGCGTGGAAGTCCTTCTGAACCGCCTCCAGCATCTGGGACATGCCCAGGGCGATACCCTGGGAAAAATAGAAGTAATCGTCCACCACAAACCAGGATATGGCCGAGCCGTCGGCCTCCTTGTCCTTACTGAGGTTGTAGAAGCTGCTGCCCAGGAGATCTTTGTAATTGCTCATGAGGACCATTAGATTATCCACCCGGGTGTAAAACCTGCTCCGTCCCTTGGAGAGGGCCTCCAGGTAGATTTCCAGGTCATGGATGGCCTCCCGGTATTTGCCGGAGGCCGAAGGGAACCAGTACTTGTCGGCGCTGACCATGAAAAAGTTCATGGCTTCGTTGATATGGGGGTTGTAGGCTTCAGTGATGGCAAACCGGGTCAGGTGCTCATTGAGGACGATAATAGTGCGCCGGGCCACTTCCAGGACTCCCCGTTGGACGTGATTGACATTGTCCGTCAGGCCCATTTTGCCGAAGACAATGGTGTTGGACCGCCAGCCGAACCAGGTTTTATTCACCTGATCATCCATGATCTTGATCAAGGCTCGGGTGAAGGCCTCGCCTTTCAGCGGTTCCCGGGGAGGCGCCGGGGGTGGCGGAGGAGCAACGGCAGCCGAAGGAAGGGCCTGGACCGCTTCTTTCTCGGGTGGCGCCGCTTTTTTGGCTTCCGGAGTTATTTCCTGATGCGGGGGCAGGGGAATTTCCCTGGCCGGAGCCGGGGCTTTGGCAGGGGAAGGCAATTCGGGGGTGGGGATCGTCCGGAAGCTATCCCAGATAAAGAGCATGGCGAAAAACCCGATGATCGCCAGGGAAACCAGAATGAACCGCTGGCGCAGCAAGCGCCTCAGGATGCTCTCCGGAGGCTTGGGCTCCGGGGTCACGGGAACGGGAAGACGCGGGGTCATGGCTAGTTGGACTCCTGAGGGGCGCAGGCCCCGGGATGGGAATGCTCACAGATAATTTCCGCAGTGAAAGTATAAATCTTGGCGGCCTGGTCTTTCCAGGCATCCGGGGGCAGCCCGGCTTTGCGGCAGGTCTGCTCCAGGAAGGTGTTGCGGTCCCAGCCGTTCTGGACCGCCACCTGGGGCAGCAGCAGGCCCCGGGAGAAACCCCGTTCGATGTACAGACCGTGGGTTCCCACCTGGATTTCTTCTACTTTCTTGGTCTGGACCATGGGGGTGAGGATGGAGATTTCCACTTCCAGGTCCTTGAGTTCGTGAGCCTGGAGAGGGCGAAACCGGGGGTCGTTGAACGCCGCCGCGACGGCCATCTCCTGAATGGCCTGGCCCAAAGGCTTCACCGCCTCCAGATAGCCGATGCAGCCCCGGAGGCGTCCCTGGCGGTGGAGGGAGACGAACACTCCCCGGGGCTCGCCCAGAAAGGGAGGCAGGTCTTGGGGGAGCCTGGGGGTTTCCCCTTTGAGGTGCGTCTCGATGCTGGCCCGGGCCAGCTCCAGGAACACTTTCTTATCGGATTCGCGGTAACTCATAGCTTTTGGCTCCTCCCCAGCCGGAGCGGGGGTCAGGCAGGTCCCGGTGGCCAGCAGCACCAACGATATCAGAACCAGGGGGCGGCATCGCATGGTAACTCCCGGGAGCCCCCGAAGGGCGGAAATTTCCTTAACCTGTTTCATATAATCAGGATTAGCCGCGCCTGTCAATGGCAAAGGGGGTTGCCCCTTTTGCAAAGGCCGTTGAACTGGGATAAGATGGAGAAGTGGCAAAAGTTTTTTCCTGAGGGAAAGGTAGTTGCATGCCCCCCGGGGTTAAGAGAAATCTGGCGCTGGTCCTGGGACTGCTCATGGTAATTGCGGCGGGTCTGGGGGGGACCTATGTCTGGCGCAAGCTCGAAAGTCCCCCGCCGCCGCCCGCCGGTTTCGCCGGGTCGGGGAGCTGCCGGGAGTGCCACGAGAAGTTTTATAAGCTCTGGTCCACCTCCCACCACGGCCTGGCCATGCAGCCCGTTACCGCGGATTTTGCCCGGACTAAGATGGTCCCGCTTAAAGACGGCCTGAAAATCGGTCCGCAGCGCTACCGGGTGGAAATCGCAGACGCCGCGGCCCGGGTAGTGGAACAGGGCCCCCTGGGGGAGAAGCGCTACCCCATGGAGCAGGCCCTGGGCGGGAAAAATGTTTATTATTTTCTGACGCCCCTGGAAAAAGGCCGCCTCCAGGTCCTGCCGGTGGCCCTGGACGTGACCCGGAAAGAATGGTTCGACACCGCCGCCAGCCACATCCGTCACTTCGCCGAAGGCAGCAGCCGGCCCGTGGATTGGAAGGATCCTCTTCTCACCTTCAACACCGCCTGCTACAGTTGCCACGTGAGCCAGCTCTCCACCAACTACGACTTGGAGACCGGGACTTACCGCACCGTTTGGGCCGAGCCGGGCATCAACTGCGAAACCTGCCACGGCCCCGGGGCCGAGCACATCCGGGTCTGCCGGGAAGCCCCCCAGGGTTCGGTCCCCGCGGACCTCAAGCTCATCAGCGCCAAGCGGTTCACGGTGGAGCAGCACAACGACACCTGCTCGCCCTGCCATGCCAAGATGATCCCCCTCACCGCCGGTTACCCGCCGGGGGAGCGGTTTTTCGACCATTTCGATCTCATCACCCTGGAAGACCCGGACTTTTCCCCGGACGGCCGGGACCTGGGGGAAAACTACACCTTCACCCTGTGGCGCACCAGCCCCTGCGTCAAGTCCGGGAAGCTCTCCTGCCTGCATTGCCACACCTCCAGCGGCCGCTACCGGTTCAAGGAAGAAGGCAGAGCCAATGAGGCGTGCCTTCCCTGCCACGCGGCCCGGGTGGCCCAGGCCGGGGAACACATCGGCCACCCCTTGGACAAGCCCGGGACTCCCGGCAAGTGCATCTTCTGCCACATGCCCATGACGGAGTTCGCCCGCATGCGGCGCAGCGACCATTCCCTCAGGCCCCCCACCCCCGCGGCCACCCTGGCTTACAAGTCTCCCAACGCCTGCAACCTCTGCCATGCGGATAAAGACGCGGCCTGGGCCGATGCGCAGGTGCGGCAACGGCGCCCCAGGGATTACCAGGGCCCGGAGCTTTACCGGGCGCACCTGATTGAGGCGGCCCGTCGGCGTGATTGGTCCCGCCTGCCGGAGATGCTGGATTATATTACCAGCCAAGACCGGGATGAGGTCTTCGCCGCGTCTCTCATCAGACTGCTGGCGGCGTGCGGCGATGACCGCAAGTGGCCGGCGCTGCGCCTGGCCCTTAAAGATCCCTCGCCCTTGGTGCGGGGCGCCGCGGCCAGCGCGTTGCAGAATAATTTAGTCCCGGAGATCCGGGAGGCGCTCCTCGCGGCAACCCAGGATGGCTACCGCCTGGTGCGCGTCCGGGCCGCCCAGGGTCTGGCGGCTTATCCCCGGGAATTGCTCAGCACACCGGGGCAGCAGCGCCTGGCTGCAGCCACGAAGGAGCTGCTCGCGGCTCTTATGTCCCGGCCCGACGACTGGAGCTCCCACTACAACCTGGGGAATCATTACTTCAGCCGGGGGGAGTTTAACAAAGCCCTGGAGTCCTTTGCCACGGCCACCCGGCTCCGGCCCGACACTGTCCTTCCCCTGGTGAACGCCTCCCTGGCCTATGCCCGAATGGGGGAAAAGAACAAGGCGGAGGAATCCCTGCTCCGGGCCTTGCAGCTTGAGCCGGAAAACGCGGTGGCTAATTTCAACCTGGGCTTGCTGTTGGCTGAGAAGGGCCGGACCGCGGAAGGGGAGCAGCGCCTGCGGGCCGCCTTAAAAACTGACCCCGATTTATCCGAGGCCGCGTACAACCTGGGAGTGCTCCTGGCCCCCCAGCGGTTGGCGGAGGGGCTGGAGCTTTTCCGGCAGGCGCAGCGGCTCCAACCTTACCAACCCAAGTACGCTTATACTTTGGCTTACTACCTGGGCCAGAAAGGCGATCTGGAGGGGGCGGCGGCGATCCTTAAAACGCTGATCCGGCGTCATCCCACCCTGGGCGAGGGCTATTTGCTCCTGGGCGAGATTTATGAAAAACAGGGAAAAGCCTCGGAGGCCAAAACCGTTTACTTGAAGGCCTTGGAAAATCAAGACCTGCCGCAAAACAGCCGAATTCTTTTTCAGGCCCGGCTGCAAAGATTGTCTCAAGGAAAAAAATAACCACGGAGATTCAGAGAGCACAGAGAAACTTGAGGCTGTTGCAAAAGTGCGCCAAGTGGGAGTAGCTTGTTGCGTTTTGTCATTCTGAGCCACCATAGGTGGCGAAGAATCCAGACCCTTCGCTTCGCTCAGGGTGACAATTTGGGGTTATTACGGTAATTGCAACAGTCTCAACTTATACTTTATTCCCTTTCAAATGCAACAAATACAATTGGTAACTTATTGGTATTCCAGGTTTTCCTAACCGAAAACCGAAAACGGTATTATACCCCAGGCTTCCAGCCTGGATGCCTAAGATCGTTCATTATTTTTTTTATCTTGCCTGTTGGTTAGTGGTATATTGACCTCATTTCGGATGGTTCTTTCCCAACGAGAGGAGAAGCCGATGGCGCAAATTCATTGCGGTTGCCGGATCGGTAAGGCTGTCCTGGCCTTAGCTTTGACGGTCAGCCTGTTGGTTTTCTTGCAGGTCCAAGCGGGCCTGGCGGAGACCCTGCCGTTGCCGGAGCCCAAATTTAAAGGGAAAATCGGCAAGACCTATAAAGATTCGGTTCCGGATTTTCCCAAGCCGCTACAGGCTCCCAAGGACGCGCCCAACGTCCTGCTGATCATCTTGGACGACGTGGGCTTCGGGCACGCGGGGACCTTCGGCGGCCCCATTCCCACTCCCACCCTGGACCGCCTGGCCGCCAACGGCCTGCGCTACAACCAGTTCCACACTACGGCCCTGTGCTCCCCCACCCGGGCGGCGCTGCTCACCGGGCGCAACCATCACTCCGTGGGGGTGGGAAACATCATGGAGTTCGGCACCGGCTTCCCGGGCTACAACAGCATTATGCCCAAGAGCGCGGCCACCGTGGCTGAGATTCTCAAACAGCACGGCTTCAACACTGCGGCCTTCGGCAAATGGCACATGACCCCGGACTGGGAGACCAGCCCCGCCGGCCCCTTCGACCGTTGGCCCACGGGCCAGGGGTTTGAATATTTTTATGGTTTCCTCCCCGCGGAGAGCAACCAGTTCTATCCGGCCCTCACCGAAAATCTCAACCACATCCCGCCCCCGGCCACGCCGGAGGAAGGCTATATCCTGAACAAGGATTTGGCGGATAAGGCCGTCAAGTGGATCCGGTACCAGCATTCCGTGGCGCCGGCCAAACCGTTTTTTATCTACTATGCTCCCGGCGCCTGTCATGCCCCCCACCACGCGCCCAAGGATTGGATCGCCAAATTCAAGGGCAAATTCGACCAGGGCTGGGATAAGGTGCGAGAAGAAACCTTTGAACGCCAGAAAAAACTGGGCGTCATCCCCCCCAGCACCCAGCTCACCTCCCGGCCTCCGGAAATCCCTGCCTGGGAACCCCTCAGCCCGGACCAGAAACGGGTGTTCGCCCGCATGCAGGAAGCTTACGCGGCCTACCTGGCCCACACCGATCATGAAATCGGCCGGGTCATCGGCGCCATCGACCAACTGGGAAGGCTGGACAATACTCTGGTCATCTATATCGTGGGGGACAACGGCCCCAGCGCCGAGGGCACCCTGCAGGGCACCCTGAACGAGGTGGCCGCCGCGGGCAACGGCATCATCGAGCCCCTGGAGGTCCTGCTCAAGCGGATTGACGAGATCGGCGGTCCCAACACCGTGGGCCATTACCCGGTGGGGTGGGCCTGGGCCGGCTCCTCCCCCCTCAAGTGGGTCAAGCAGGTGGCCTCTCACTTCGGCGGGGTGCGCAATCCCATGGTGATCTCCTGGCCCAAGGGGATCCAGGAAAAAGACGGGCTGCGCCCCCAGTTCCATCACGCCATTGACGTGGTGCCCACCATCCTCGAGGCCGCCGGCATCCCCGCGCCCACCATGGTGAACGGGGTGAAGCAAAAGCCCATGGAAGGAGTGAGCCTGGCCTACACCTTCAGCCCGGGCCAAGCCCGGGCCAAGAGCCGCCACCTGACCCAGTATTTCGAAATGTTCGGTAACCGGGGCATCTATCATGACGGCTGGATGGCCAGCACCCGCCACGGGCGGCTCCCCTGGCAAACCGTGGGTCATGGCACCGGCGACTTCGACGACGATAAGTGGGAACTGTATAACGTGCAGGAGGATTTCAGCCAGGCCAACGACCTCGCGGCCCAGCATCCCCAAAAGCTCAAGCAACTCCAGGCTCTCTTTATGGGGGAAGCTAAGAAGTACAACGTGCTGCCCCTGGACGACCGGTTTGCCGAGCGGGCCATCGCGGCCCGGCCCAGTCTCACCGCGGGCCGCAACTCCCTGACCTATTATCCCGGCGCGGTGCGTCTGCCGGGCGCGTGTTCCCCCAACCTCCTGAACAAGTCCTACAGCATCACCGCCCAGGTGGACAATCCCGACGGCAAAGCCGAAGGGATGTTGGCGACCTATGGCGGCAAGTTCGGCGGCTACGGCTTCTTTATCCAGAACGGCAAACCCACCTTTGTGTACAACTGGGGAGACAGCGCCCGGTACACCATCACCTCCGCGGAGCCTTTGCCCCAGGGCAAGTCCACCGTCCGCTTCGACTTCGCCTACGATGGCGGGAAGATGGGAGCCGGGGGCGCCGGCGCCATCTTCATCAATGACCGGAAGGTGGCAGAAGGCCGCATCGACCGCACCGTGATGGTGGGCTTCACTTTCGACGAAACCTTTGATGTGGGAGAAGACACCGGCACCCCCGTGGGGGATTACAAAATACCCTTCCGCTTCACCGGCAAACTGGAGAAGCTGACCTTTGATTTAAAGCCGTAAAGCCCGTAAAGCGCTCTGGGTGATGTGGAACAGCCCCCCCGGCTGCAAGGATAAGCTGCCTCCGGTCAACGCCTTCTGGTCCTTGACCATGTATGGGGCGGACAGCTTCCTGGTCCCCAACCCCCTGGGGCGCTGCGCCCTGGGAGACCGGTATAACCTGAAATACAACGCCGACGGCTCCCTGGACCTGTTTCTGCAAAATCAATCTCCGGGCCCGGACCAGGAGTCCAACTGGCTACCCCCCCCCGGCAGATGACTTTAACGTCACCCTGCGGCTCTACTGGCCGCAGAAAGAGGTCCTGGAGGGCGCCTGGACGCCGCCGGCCATCAGGCGGGTGGAGTAGCCCAGGCTTTCCAGGTTTTGCGGCCTGGAACTTTTCGTAATAAAATAAACTGGGGTGCCGTGCGCCCTTACATATCGAAAACG
>Ga0194113_10003275_pt1 | contig 21771 bp, 21 predicted proteins | sample TA2MahC200mmetaG_FD_146193 | JGI IMG/M metagenome (GOLD analysis project Ga0194113, IMG submission 146193) | Freshwater microbial communities from Lake Tanganyika, Tanzania - TA2015017 Mahale Deep Cast 200m | ecosystem: Environmental > Aquatic > Freshwater > Lake | place: Tanzania: Lake... | reverse complement strand
ATCTCCTTGAGAAAAAACAGGTTTCAGCCGTTCGCAAGTCAACAGGCCAAACGGTCTGAGGTCAAGAGGAGCAGCCCGCCAAACCGGCTGGAACTGCTGTTAGCACTCAAAGGTTTTGAGTGCTACCAACCTATTATAGGGACGGCTCTAAGCCCTTCAAGGGCAGACTGGTCAAGATTACGGGTTTTCCCGCATCCGCTCAGCTGCACACCCGCTCAGCTGCACAAGGCGAACTCAAAGTGCACATCCTCGCCAGAGGGCCTCAGGCGCCCTGCGGTGTCGGCTCGCAGGAAACGAACCGACACCATCAAACGATGGCCGGTGATTTCCGGTACCAGTTCCAAGCGGTCGTCGAGCTTTAACCTCAACAGCTGGTAGGGCTTGCCTTGCGGCAGGCTCTGTTGGAACTGACCGCCAGGGGCTGCCGCACGCACCGCTTGACCTGACTCTCGCACCAAACCCATGATCAGGCGAACGCCCTGGGCCACCGCCTGCAGCCCCGCTGTCCAGCGCTGAAGGTCGGCGCGGCGCCCTTCAGCGTTGCGGTGCAGCCACGCGTGGTAGCCCGGTGCGTCGAACTCAAAGGTGCCACCCGGCACCGCCGAGCGCCCGCGCAAAGCCATCAGCCATTCGTTGGAAGTGATCTCCGAGCCCAGCTTGCCGCTGAGCCGGTTCAGGGCTTCAAAAGCCTGGCTGAATTGTGCAATCAGCTGTTCCAGCGGCTCGCTGGCCACGGCTGGGTTGACGCGGTAGCTTTGGAGCACCAGTCGCTGCCGGTCGAGTTCGCGCATCATGTCGCCCTTCAGGTCGGACCGGCCCAGCAGCTCCATCACCTCGAACACCGTCATCAGGGCGTGGTGGTGGTCAACTTCGCCATCACGCGAGACCAACAGCTGCAGCCGGGCAAACAAGCGTTCCAAACGCAGCAGGGTCCGGGAACCTTCGTTGAGGGGGTATTCGTAGAGGATCAAGGGCGGCCCGTGCTGAGCGATTCGCCGCAACAACTGCGCAGCGATCCAAAATTCACGCGCTCATTGTTTCACAGGCCTGCCGCACCAGTGCATCCACAAGCCCTGAACCGCTTGCTCCAACGCGGTCAAGCTCAGGTCTTCGTTGAAGATCACTGCGTCGGCCACTGCGCGTCGCTGCGTGCGGGTGGCCTGGCTGTCCATAATGCGGTGCACGTCGTCAGCGTTTAGGCCCGAGCGGGCCATCACCCGGCTGACTTGGGTGGACTCCAGGCAGTCGACCACCACAATGCGGTCTACCCGCGTGCGCCAAGCCGGGGATTCGGCCAGCAGTGGCACGTCGAACACCACGTCGTGGCCTGCAGCAGCCTGAACAAAGGACTCGCGCCGCTGGGCAATCATGGGATGCAAGATGGCCTGCAGGCGCTGCCGCTGCGCCACGTTATCGAACACCAAAGCGCGCATAGCGGAGCGGTCGAGCGAGCCATCAGGGCCAACAACGGCGGGCCCAAAGGCCCGCGCAATGGCAGGCATGGCCCCACCGTGCGCCGATGTGAGTTCGCGCGATACCGCATCGGCATCAAACCGCCACGCTCCACAGGCCTCGAAAAAAGCACCCACCGTGCTTTTGCCTGAGCCAATGCCACCGGTCAGCCCGAGCTTCATCACCCACCCACCCCCAGGACCCAGGGGCCCGCTTCCCAACATGCCACCACCGCACCGCCCAGGGCCAAAAAGGGCCCGAAGGGTACAAAGCGCCCTTCCCGCAGCACGCCCTGGGATTTCATCACCAAGCCCACCACCGCACCGAGGCACGAAGCGATGAACACCAACGGCAACAGGGCCGCAGGCCCCAGCCAAGCACCCAAGGCGGCCAACAGCTTCAGGTCGCCGCCGCCCATGGCCTCTTGACCGACGATGCGTTCGAACACAGCCACCACCACCCACAAGCCAAGATAGCCCCACACCGAGCCCCAAATGGCATCGGACAACGGCAGTGTCCAGCCCAAGGCTGCCACCACCAGGCCTGACCACAACAAGGGCAGTGTCAGCGCGTCGGGCAGCCAGGTGGTGTCCCAATCGATCAGGGCCATGGTCGCCAGCGCAGCACCCCAGGCCCCCCACAGCAGCGCGATGGGCTCGAAGCCAAAGCGCAAGCCCATTGCCCAAAACAGCAGCCCGGTAAACAGTTCCACCAGCGGCATCCGCCAGCCGATTGCCATACCGCAGGCACTGCATCGCCCCCGCAGGCGCAGCCAACCCAGCAGTGGAAGGTTTTCATGCCAAGCCAGCACATGGCCACAGCCCGGGCAGTGCGACCGCGGGTGCACCAAGCTCAGGTCAGGCAAGCCGTTCAGGCGGGCGTGCAGTTCTTGAGCCACCGCCAGCCGCCGCGCCAGCGCCGCTTCATCCTCGGCCACGGGCCCCGTCCATTCCGCCGAACCCGGGGTGCTTTGCAGCTGCGCTGCGGTGTCTCGCCACCCGTGCCGCCCCATCATCAGGGGCAGGCGGCGCACCACCACGTTGATAAAGCTGCCCACGCACAGTCCCAGCAGCAGCAGGCCCACGGGGCTCCACAGGGGCCAGAGTGCCGATTGGATGTCGCCGCTTGCCATGGTGCTTTAAACGATGGAGCCGAGCTGGAACATCGGCAGATACAAAGCCACAACAATGCCCCCAATCAGCGTGCCGAGGATGACGATGATCAGGGGCTCCAACAGGCTTGACAAGCCCTTTACTTCGTCGTCAACCTCGGCCTCGAACAACTCGGCCGTTTTGCCCATCATCCGTTCGAGTGCGCCGGCTTCTTCGCCCACGCTGGCCATCTGCACCACCAAGGGTGGAAACACGGCAGCACCCTCCAACGCCTGTGACAGCCGCTGCCCATTACAAACGCTGCGCTGCACCTGGCGCGTGGCCTGTTCGAACGCAGGGTTGCCCGCGGCCTGGGCCACGCTGCCCAGGGCGTCGACCAAGGGAATGCCCGCTTCCAACAAGGTGGCCAAGGTTCGTGCCCAGCGTGCCAGCAGCGCGCGCCGGATCAACAGCCCAAGCAAGGGCAGGTGCAATGGCGCCGCGTTGGCCAAGCGCTTGAGCGCTGGCCAGCGCGTCATCACCCACCGGTACACCCCAGCCGCAACCACGAGGCCTGCCAGCATGGGCCACCACGCGGCCATCAAGGCCTGAGAAGCGGCCACCACCAGCTGCGTGGGCAGCGGCAATTCCGCCCCGAAGGAGGCAAACACCGATTCGAATGTGGGCACCACCACCGCCAAGATGAGGGCCACCACTGCACCGGCGACCCCCACGACCACAGCAGGGTACAGCAGGGCAGCGCGCATCTGCCGGCGCAACGCCCAGGCCTTTTCCTCATGCAGCGCCAGGCGCTCCAGCGTGTGGTCCATCACCCCCGCGGCCTCACCCACGGCCACCAGCTGGCGGTACAGCGCGGGAAAGCTTTTGGGGTGTCGTGCCATGGCACTTGAAAGTTGCTGGCCTGTGGCCACATCGAGCCGCAGTTGCTGCGCGATCCGGCGCAGGCCTGGCTTGCCTGGGCCGCGTGCCATCAGGTCCAGGCTTTGCAGCAGCGGCAAACTTGACCGTGCCATGCTGGCCAGCTGACGGGTGAACGCCACGCGTTCGGGCCTGCTCAAGGCGGCGCAGCCCGCCCAACGGGCTTGGTGCACATGGGTCATGAAGATGCCTTGTCGGCGCAACTGGGCCTGCACCGTCAACACGTTTGCCGCCTTCATTTCACCCCGCATGGATTGGCCATGACGATCTCGGCCTTCCCAAAGGAAGCGGTGCTGGCGGGCGGTTTCGGTCGCACGGTTGAACATGGGCTGATCGGCGTAGCAGGTTTTGGACCTTTATGACGCTGATCAGAATAGCGGACGGCGCTGCAGGCGATGGGGCTGTACCCCTGCTTGGGTGAGGCACAGCAGGCCTTGCTGTCCCAACACGCTGTATTCCACCGCACGGGCTGCGGCGATGGCATCGGGTGGTGTGCACGGGTGGTCGGCCCTGCCGGGCGCAGCGGCAGGGTGCATCATCAACACGTCGCCGTCTTGAGCCTGTTGTAGCCAATCGCGCAGCCGGCGGGCGTAGCCTGTCGTATCGGCGTCAAAGCTGTATACCCCCAACAATGCCCCGTTGAGGTTGAAGCCGGCGCGTCGCGCAATACGCTCGAAAGCGCGAGCTCCTAGGGCCTGGATCAACCGCTGCTTGAAGGTCACCCCATGTGGGCCAGCCCTAGCGCAGGTCAAGCGCAGCCAGGGCCGCTGCGCTGGTGCGCCATAGCGGCGGCTGAGTTCAGCCAATAGCTGTTCACGCACCTGCGGCAGTTGGTGCACATGCTGGTGGCCGTCGACATAGTCGGGCGCTTGGCCAAAGGCCTCTTCAAACGCATCGAGCTGGCTGCATACCGCGCGTTGCAGCCACGATCGGTTCAAACTGTGCAGCACCGCCCGTCCAATCACCATGCCCAAGGGCAGCGCCTCGTGGGGGGCGGCAGCAAAGTCTTCGGTGAGATTCAGGTGCAGCCCAACGTCCAGGTGCTCGCGGCGCGGCCCCTTGAGCAGCGCAGCACCCTCGCGCCAGGCGGGGCCCCAGCTCATGCAACTGGTGGCGCTGACCACGCCGGCGTCGACCAATTCCACCACCGCCCGGTTGACACCCGGGTGCAAACCGAAGTCATCGACGCACATGACTACCCGCTTCATGGCTGTTCCTTTCTGTGGCTGGGCAGCAGGGCCCACCACAGTTGGCGTTCATGATGCGTGCCCAGATCGTCGACCAGCTGCGCCCCAGTACGCGCGGCCTCCAGGGAGGCTGGGTCGTCCAGCTTCACAGCCAAACAGGTGCCAGCGCTGGGCCAATGAGCCAATGCCTGTTGAAGCTCGTCCACTCGCACGGTCTGGCCCTGTGTGTAGAAGTGCGCCGAAAACGAACGTCGGCCCAACAGCACCAAGCGTGCTGCTGGGAGTACTGGGCTGCTGTCGTTTGCTGTGCGGGGCGGGGCGGCCCCGTTTGCAGCGCCTGTAGCGCCCATGGCCTGCCCCTGAGCCTTCCCCAGCAGGCCGTCTGGCGCGTGCCGAGCCCAGGCCGCCTCGCAAGCTGCCACCAGGCCCTTGGCCGACGAGCGCTCCAGGCGGCCGTTGTGGTGGCTTGCCCAGGCCAAGCCGCCCCAGGCCAGCACCGCCACCACCACCCCGGCGGTGGCCCAACGCAAGCCCCCCTCGCCGTCGCGGCCCAAGTGCCTTGCAGCCCACCAGGCCAAGCCCGGCATGGCCGGCAGCACATAGGTCCAAATGATGTTGCTCGATGCGGTGAAGAACAAGAGCGGCACCACTGCCCACAGGCCCACGAATCGCGCGGTTTCGCGATCGCTCAGTGACCAAGGCCCCTGTGGTGGCATCTTTGCCCCATCGGGCTGGCTAGGCTTGCGGCGCCAGCGCCACAGAGCCCAAGCGGGCAGCAGCAGCGTCCAGGGCATGCAAGCGCCTGCGGCAAACACCCAAATCATGCCCAAGGGCTCGTGGTGTGCCTTGCCATACAAGTCGCCCGCCCAACCCGGTGTGGCAAAGCGGTGAAAGTGTTCGCCCACGAAGAAGTATTCGAAGAAGCCAGGCGTCTTCATTTCTGCGGCCAGGTACCAAGGGCCGCTCACGGCTAACATCAACAGCAGTCCCCGGACCCATGGCAGCGCCTGCCACAAGGCGCGCCAGCGCCCGCACCAGGCAGCCCACAACAGCAGTGGTGTGCCCACCAGCACCAAGGCCAAAGGGCCTTTGGCCAGAATACCCAGGGCCGCGCCGATAAAGGCCCACCAGGCTTGGCGCTGACGTTGTACCGGGTCTTCACTGCTCAGGGCAAACCAGGCGCCGGTGGTGGCCACGGTGGTGCCCAACACCAGGGCGGCATCGGTCATCACCGCGCCGCTGCTCAAGAAGAACAACAAGGCCGTGCCCAACACCCCAACCGCGATGGCCCCTTCATGCGCCGTGCGCACCCGTGCCACATTCCACACACACCAGGCTGTGGCCACGCCAGCCAGAAAGTGGGGCCAGCGCGCAGCGAACTCGTGGACGCCCAAGCCCTTGAGGCTGAGCGCGGTCATCCAAAACGACAAGGGCGGCTTGCCCCAAAAGGGCACACCGTACTGATGCCATGGAGTGACCCAGTCACCCAGCTCCGCCATCTTGCGGCCGATTTCGCCGTAGCGGCCCTCTGCGGGGTCGGTCAGGGGCATCCACGCCAGCAAGAACAGGCGCAGCAGCACCGCCGCGCCGATGGCCAGCCACAGGGTGCGGCCCCAAGGGCTCATGGGCCTTCCTGGGCGGATGCTTCGAATTGCCGCGCAGGCCAGTGGTCTTGCACGATGTACAGCGGCCGCTGCTTGGATTCCAGCCACAAGCGCCCCAGGTACTCACCCAGCAGGCCGATGGCCATCAGCTGCATGCCTCCCAACATCAGGATCACCACGATCAGCGTGGGAAAGCCCGGAACCGGGTCACCCAACAGCAAGGCACGCACCAGGTAGAACAGGCCCAAGCCTACCGCGAGCAGGGCCGTCAACAGGCCTAGCTTGGTGGCGAACTTTAGGGGCTGGATCGAAAAGGCGGTGATACCTTCCACTGCCAAGCGGGTGAGCTGGTGCGGGCTCCACTTGGTGGCGCCGCCGGCGCGTTCGGCTACATCGTATTCCAGGGTCACCTGCGGAAAGCCGATCCAGGCGAACAGCCCCTTCATGAAGCGGTTGCGCTCGGGCATGCGGTTCAAGGCCTGCACCGCGCGGCGGCTGAGCAGCCGAAAGTCCCCGATGTCCGCCGGAATCGGCGTGTCGCTCAGCCGGTTGATGAGCCGGTAGAAGGCGCCTGCGGCACGGCGCTTGGTCCAAGATTCGTCGCGCCGGCTGCGTCGCTTCATGTTGACAATGTCCGCGCCCGCACGCCATGCCGTCACCATCTCAGGGATGTGCTCCGGCGGGTGTTGCAGGTCGGCGTCCAGGATCACCACCGCTTCACCCCGCGCGGCCTGCAGGCCCGCACTCATGGCCTGTTCCTTGCCGAAGTTGCGCGAAAAGCGGATCACCCCAACCTGGGGATCTTGGGCCGCCAGGCCCTGCAGCACTGCAGCCGAATGGTCGGTGCTGCCATCGTCCACGAACAGCAACTCCACTGGCGCTTGCAGGCCAGCCGTGGCGGCCTTCAGCCGTGCGTGCAGCTCGGGCAAGACCTCCTGCTCATTGAGCAGGGGTATCACCACCGTCAGCAGGCAGGCCGGCTTTGTGCCCAGGGGGTCGGTCATTTGCAGATGGTACGCGAGCGGCTTTCGCACGTGCCCGCATGCGTGGTCGTTACGGTGGGGGCGGGCCGAAGGTCCAAATCCGGTTGAGGTGGTAGGTGGCCAACACGACCAAGGCGGTGGCAATCACCTGCGCCAGCAGGTAGTGCAGGCCCAGTGCCACCCCTCCGCCCACCACCGCAGCGTTGGCCACGGCACCTAGGCCGGCAATGGCCGCAAAGCGCAGCGCCGATTGCCCATGGGGCATTTCGGTGTTGGAAAAGGTATAGCTGCGGTTACCCAAGTAGGCCACCCCAGCACCCACAAAGGCGCCCAGGAGTGCGGCAGGCCCGGGCGGCGCAGCCGCCCACTCCACCAACAACACCAGCAGCGCGTAGTGGGCTGCCGTGGCCACCAGGCCCACCAGGGCGTATCGGCTCAGGCCCCTCATCGCGGCCTCCTTCATCGACAAGCCGCGGCAGCGCAAGCTGCTCGTGGCCGGCGGTGGACGGTGGTCGGGGTGAGAGGATTCGAACCTCCGGCCTCTACGTCCCGAACGTAGCGCTCTACCAGGCTAAGCTACACCCCGCTGAACCTATTACTGTAGCAGGGCATTCCACACGCTCACGGCGAGAGGTCGCCCCAACCATCACGGCCGTCCATCAAGCCAATCGCTGAGCCTCCATGGGGGCCCAGAGCTCTCGGGGACCTACACATCAGCAAAGTAGCGCTTCACACCAGCCAGTAGCATCTCGATCGCGATGGCGGTCAGTATCAGACCCATCAACTTTTCCATGGCTGAGACCACCGCATCGCCCAATAAGCGACGTATGCGGTCAGCCAGCAGCAAAACCAAGGTACTGGCCAACATGGCCACGGTGAGTGCTGCGGCCCATTGGCTCAGCTTGTCGGGATGACGCGAAGCCAAGAGAAGAACAGTGGCCATGGCTGAAGGCCCCGCCAACATGGGAATTGCTAGCGGGAAAATCATCGGCTCACGGTGGACCGATGACTCGCTGTCGTACAAATCCGATGTGCTGCCGAACACCATCCGCATGGCGATCACCAGCAGAATCACGCCGCCGGCCACCTCCAGGGACCTCTCCGACAGGCCCATGACTTGCAGGAACCCCTGGCCGCCGAGCATGAAACCCAGAAGGACCAGAAACGCAATCGACCCCTCTCGCAAGGCCACACGAGTGCGTCGATCGGGCGGAATTCCGCGCATGACGGAAATGAATACGGGCAGGTTTCCCAGAGGGTCGAGCACCAGGAGCATCAGCACGAGCGCGGAAGAGAAGGTGTGGTCCATGTTCGATCGAGTGAAACGCAGTCATCATGGAGTATCCCTCCCGCTAAGACAGCTACTCAGATCAGCTCCAGCGTGGCAGCAAGGTCCCAATCAGACGCGACCTCAATGGCGAACTTGCCTTTGGCCAGTTCCAGTGCCCGACTGCCGTAGCGAACATGCAGCGCCAGCTTGCCGTTCTCTGCGGTGAACCACCAGGGCTTGACCCGCTTGGGCATTTCCACCTGACGCCGCAAGCCCGTGTCGTGTTCCACGAAAGTGCGGAATCGAGTGGGTGCGAACTGCGTACCTGCCTGTTGCGCCTTGACCAGCTCTGCCTGTTCCCAGATGCGATGCGCCAGCTTGTTGCAATTCATGACCAGTGCGGGTTCCGCTGATGCTCCGAGACCGCTAGCCCGAGGCTGCACCTGAGGCTGCGCGCTCATCGCGCAGCCGACCCCACGCCACATAGCCCATGCCAGCATGAACGCTTTGCACCGTCCATGACGCGCAATGCTGCTGTAGATGGTCCCACGGCCGCCACAACTCGCCAGCCCTGGTGTTGTAGGGCCAGTTCTTCAACCAGGGCAAAAGGTTCAGCGGCCCGGCCCACCACGGAAAGAACTTTATCCCGGCCACCGCCACGCGGGCGCCGGGCCTGGCCTGCACCAGCAGATGTGCAAGTGCCTGCCGGGAGCGCAGGATGTCGTGGACGTAGTTAAACAGTATGGCGTCGGGTGCGCAGGGCAATAGCACCTCGTGCGCCGATGCGCACACATGCCACAGTGATGCGTCGGCGCCCTCGGTGCGCCAGCCGTGAGCGACCGCCCGCGCGTGCGCCTGCGCGAACATTTCGGGGCTTTGCTCGAAAGCCAGCACGCGACCTGTCCCCGAACCTACAACCGGTCGTACCGCCTGCAGTAGCCACTCGTAGCTCAGTCCGGTGCCAGCACCCACATCCAGCACCACCTCACCAGGGCATAGTTGCAGCAGGTCGATCACGCGCCGGCGCAAGGCCATGGTGTGCTGCGCCGAACGGTTGTAGCCGGCAGCGCGCCGGCGGTATTTGTCGATCGATGTGGCGCGCTCTTCAGGGGTCATGATCAGCGAAAGCGAAGCCGGTTTAAGGCCTTAGGTCGCCCAAGACACGCAACAGCCTGTGATGATAATCAGTTAGCGCAGGCCTTTCATCGCGGCCTCCTGCATCGACAAGCCGCGGCAACGCGCGGTGCCCGCAGCCGGCGGTGGATGGGAGTTGGGGTAAGGGGATTCAAACCTCCGGCCTTGACATTGCAAACGCAGTGCTCTACCCGGGTAAGTTACGCCGCAAAACGCCTGAGGGGTAGCCAATCGTTTGCAGGCCTACCCGCGTCTCGGATGATGGCATCATTGAATCGTCTACGGGAGCTCTTCATGATCGATCGCCGCACCACTTTGGGCTTATCCCTAAGTCTCTTATCGTGGCCCGCGCAAGCGCAGCCAGACTACCCCAATCGGCCTATTCGATTGGTGATCCCCTTTCCGGCAGGCGGAAGCTCAGACGGCATTGGCCGCCAGGTGGCCGACAAGCTCTCGCTGCTGCTCAAACAGACCGTGGTGGTCGACAACAGGGCGGGTGCGGGCGGCGTGATCGGCACTGACTTTGTGGCAAAGGCTGCCGCCGACGGCTATTCATTGGTGTTGGTGGATGTTTTTCACACCAGTACGCCGATCTACACGCGCAAGATGCCTTACGACGCTGTACGCGATTTCACACCGATCTCGCTCATCGGGCGCTCGCCGGCCTTTCTCGTGGCCGGCCCCGGGCTTGAGCAGCGGACTGCGCGCGAGGCGATCGCTTACGCCCGCGCCCAGCCCGGAAAGCTGACTGTGGCCATTGCCGGTACAGGCAGCGTGGTGGTGGATTTGTTCAAGGCACGCTCTGGCGTGAACTTCATCAGCGTGCCTTATCGAGGATCTTCACCCGCAATGATCGATCTGATGAGCGGGCAGGTTCAGGTCATGATCACGACCATGGCCAGCGCAGGCAGCCATATCCGCGCAGGCAAGCTCAGGGCTCTGGCGGTGACCGGTGCCAAGCGCAACCCTGAGTTTCCAGAAGTTCCGACCTTCGCCGAGTTGGGCATCCAGGGTATGGACTACGAACAATGGTTTGGCCTCGTGGGCCCAGCCTTCATACCCAAAGGAGTTGTCGATAGGCTCAGCGCGGCCATGGAGGAGGTGCTGCGAATGCCCGATGTTCGCGAACGACTGGCCGCAATGGCACTAGAGGTGGCAGTGCCTGGCCCTGTTGCCATGAAGGCCAAGCTTGAGGATGATGCAGCCCGCTGGGTTCGGCTAGCCCAGGAGTTGGACATCAAACCACTGGACTGATACCCCAGCCCTGCCTCATCACCCAGTCACTGTTTACAGCGAACCAGTCACCAAGGGGAAGCCCGTTCATCATCAATACGATGATTGTTTTCCTTAGATGGGCTGCCTCTTTCGCTGCTGCCCTACGTTCTTCTTGTATTCAGCGTCGTAGGCGCTATCAATGACCGCACCCGCAATGATCAACATGTGAGTCTCTTTGCCGCGCAGCTGATCAATGGCTTTCACGGACTCCAAGTTGCTGTAGTGCCGTCGATCATCAATATGCTGATGCCTAGGCGCGGCGGTGCACCCCACAGGAGACGCCCGAGATTCAGGCGCAATTCCACCTATCTGTTCGCCAGCTTCTTCTTTGCGGCATCCAGCTCGTCTTCAAGCGCCACGATGCGCGCCTGCATGGAGGCCAGGCGCCCGTTGAGCGCGCCGATATTGAAAACCGTGGCGTTATTTGCTGGCGCATCCAGCTTGTTGCCATAGCCCAGCCAGGATGCGTCATAGACCTTGACGTTCCTAAACCCGAGTTGCTCCAGCACGCCGGCCGTCTCGGCGGCGCGCGCACCCGACTGGCAATAGACCACCGTTTCCTTGTCCGGATCGAGCGCGGCATAAAGCGCCTTGAGATCGGTTGTCGCCTTCAGCGCCATGCCACGCGTGTCGTTGACCTGCCTGCGCGCGAGTTTGTTCAAGGTGTCGGGGTCTACCCAGTTCTGCTCATAGGGGATGTTGACCGCGCCTGGGATGTGGCCACCGCGCAGGGCGCGGATATCCTCACCGGCAAACTCCTTGGGGGTACGCGCATCGACGATCTGCACCTCCGGTCTGTTCAGCCGGTTGAGCACGTCCTGCGTGCTCACCGCCAGCGTGGGGTTGACCGTAAGCGTGAGCTTGACCGGCCTGGGCTGAGCGGCGCCGCTGGCCAGCGGCAGGCCAGCGGCCTGCCAGCCCTCGATGCCATCGTGCAGCACCGTCACCTGGGTACCACCGAAGTAGCGCAGGGCGTAGCGGCCGAAATAGGCATTCCAGGTGCCGCGCGCGCCATAGACCACGGTTTCACGGCTCGGGTCAATACCACCGCCGCCCAAGATCTGCGCCACCCGCTCAGTGGCCAGGAAATCTTCGGCATTGGGATCGCGCAGCACGGCAGCCGCATCGCCAATGTTCAACGCCCCCGGCAAGTGCCCCTTGATGAAATCACGCTCGCCACGCACATCCCAGATCTGGGCGCCGCGCTGGATTGCCGCCTGCACAAAGGCATTGTCCACAACCGGCTGGGCATGCGCCGGAACCAGGGCCACGCACCACGCCAGCGCGACGCCGATCATCGAATACTTACACATGAGCCATTCCCTCCAGAACAGTGGAAGGCATACGATACGGGTGAGCCGCGAGCAAAGCAACCCGGCGTTTACATGGCGGGATGAAGTCAGCTGGTCATTCCGCCGCAAGCTCCCCACCCTGGGATCCAATTGAAATTGGAGACTTATGCTCTTATGCGTTTCTGCGCTTGCAGCCCAACTGAGCGCGTACGACTTGATCTATGACCACCGAGCCAAGCCGTGGAAGATGGTCCCGTGAACCCAAGCGCTAAGTCACTTTGCATGGCGGTCTGCTGGCTGTGGGGCGCTCACTCGAGCGCACAAGGCAGCTCTCCTGCTGTCCCGCAAGTTGAAACCTCCAACATCATCGTCAAGGCTTCGTCTTATGCGAAGTCTGACGTTCAAATACCGGTGTATACGTTTAAACCTGCGCCGGCTCACAACACCGGCGCCAGCGGTCCCTGGCCCGTGGTGATCTTCTCCCACGGCCGATCGGGTAGCGCTGCCGGCCGTGCGGCGACAGTCCCGATTCCCGCTAATGGAGACGCCATTCGATATTGGAACAGCCGGGGGTATGCAGTCGTAGCCGCAATACGGCCCGGCTACGGTGAAAACGTCTCGCATGATCCCGAAGACCATGGTGCACGTTGGAGCGGTGGCAGTTGCTCGGGGCCGGCCGAGTTTGGAAAGACCACGGGCGCAGCTGCCCATGCCATGCGCAGCGTCCATGCTTGGGTCGTCGAACAAGACTGGGCACGCAAAGACAGAATTCTTCTGGTCGGACAGTCTGTGGGGGGCCTCACCACGATCGCTGCCTGTGGCCAAAGTTGGCCAGGGGTGATGGGTTGTATCAACTTCGCCGGCGGCGCAGGTGGTAACCCAACGGTCTCGCCGGGTGCGTCGTGTCGCGCGGACCGATTGGAAGAGCACATCGCCAGTTCAGCAAGTTCAACTGACGTGCCCAGCCTATGGCTCTATTCCGCCAACGACAGGTTCTGGGGTGAACAAGCGCCTAAGCGCTGGCACAAGGCCTATCTGCAGGCGGCCGTTGCTGCGGGGCAGAAGGCCGAAAGTGAGTTTTTTGCAGCTCCGCCTGTGGGGCAGGATGGGCACTCCCTGCACAGTGCGGGCAGCCACTTCTGGATCCCTGCCGTCACCGCTTGGCTTGAAAAGCATGGGTTCTAGCTGGCCGTTTTACCCGACCCTGAGGCCTTTAGGGTGCACAGTTAACGGATTGAACCTCTGCAGCGGTGTGGCCGAACCCTGTCCCGCGCCGCCCTCGGAGTGACCCCTCCTGGGGTATGCAGGCTCGGCGACCTGAGCGACGACTTTCCAGGGGCCGTTTGAAATTCCTATGCACAGACGACAACGTTTAAGATTCGAAAAGCGATTAGCTGCCGCCAGCGGTAGCGGCTCTTGTCGGTCGCCCCAGCCTCGCGGCAGGCAATGAGTACATCCTTGCCATGACCTATCGTGACCTCAATCTCGCGCAGCATGACCACGATCTAATCAGGCTTTAATCGAACTCCCTTGGGCGTCACTGACTTCTTTGGAAGAATAAAAAAGCAATATTATTCTTACTCAATCTGGATCAGTTTTTAAAGGTAGGTCACACTGATGCTGAATAGACCAGGGCATCTGCTGAGATTAGCACCGAAGTCATAATCACTTCTTACCACAAGCAATTTTCAGTCTAATTTCATCAGTTGACCCTGGAGCAATTGGTTCCCATTCCCATTCTCTTTCTTGTCTGGTAATAGAGTAAATATTTTCTCCTTCGCCCATATTACTTGAATAGAGAGAAAGTGAAATTATTGCGGATGTCTCATCTTTACAATTATATGCCTGAAGAACCTTTACTGACGACCATCTGGCACTGTTGTCAGCTTGATATATGGAGTAATCTATCAGATGCAACATTCGTGAAATTGCACCATTTTTTCTTATCGTTGATTTGTCGTAATAATACCGCTCAATAGCTCCATCACCACAACCTGCTTTGCAAATCTTTTCCCACCCTGCCCACGACACCGAGCAGACCGTTATCAGCACAACAAATAGTAGTCGTTTCATTTTCCTATCGTCCAACCAGTACCCGTCCAGTATCACCCACTACCTGCGTATTCTGCTTACGATTCAGTATCATGGCTTGGCGTGACACCTTGTCCGGCAGATAGTCATGTAGTTCACCTACCGTGAGCTTACCGTCTTTGTTTGCATCCGGCGAGGAATCGCGCACGCTGCGCCCGCTGCAGGCCGCAGCGGCCGTCAAGTGCGAGGTCGAGAGCCTTCAGGCGCGGCCGAACCGCATCAGCTGGGCGCGGCTTCTCAAGCGGGTTTTCGACATCGACATGCAGCACTGCCCGAACTGCGGCGCTGGGGAACTCAAGATCATCGCGGCCATCCTCGAGCGGCCGGTGATCGAGAAGATCCTGACGCACCTGGGTCTGGACCCGCAGCCACCTCCCCGAGGGCCGACGCGCGAGATCGGGCAACACTGACGCTGCCTGAGCCGCGCCGGCCGCCACAAACAACTCGCCCCAGGCTGTGCCGCCAGCAGCAGCCGGGGCGGCGCTGCGTCACATTTAGGCTCGATGCCGACCCACCCCGGGGGAACCCTGATGTCGAGGCCCAACGAGCCCCAACGAGCCCCAACGAGCCCGCGAGCGAACCATCAGAGGCCGGCCGAATCACGAGAAGACAACGCTGTGGCCGCCAGTTGCCATCCCAGTTCCAGCTCTCTCGGACTTTCCAGGGGCCGTTTGAAATTCCTATGCACCATTTTGAGCGCCATGCTGGGTGTGTGGATCAGTGGTCTCATGGGTGCACCAGGAGACAACAACATCTTTACCAAAGTGGCCCTGGTGGTGCTGGTGGGCCTGGCGTGTAAGAACGCGATTTTGATTGTGGAGTTCGCCAAGGAACTGGAAGACCGTGGCGAAGAACTGATCAAAGCCACGGTGCATGCCTGCCGCATGCGGCTGCGCCCGATCCTGATGACATCGATCGCTTTCATTGCGGGTGTTGTGCCTCTGGTGCTGTCCACCGGTGCGGGCTCGGAAATGCGCCGCGCCATGGGCATTGCGGTGTTTTCGGGCATGGTCGGCGTGACCGTGTTTGGCCTGGTGCTGACACCGGTGTTTTACGTGCTGCTGCGCAAGCTCACATTGAAGCGCGGTCACGCGGCCCAAGTGGCCAAAGGAGCGCTTCATGGTTAAGCCGCTGAACATCAGTCTGATCGCCGCTGCTGTGTTGTTGTCCGCTTGCGCTGCAACGCCACTGACTGAAGCCACGCTGTCCAATCCCATGGACGAGCGTTTCACCCAAAACGCGGGGCAACGAGAGCCGGGGGACATCGTCAATTTTTGGCGCGCCTTCAACGACGCCACCCTCACTACCTTGGTCGAACAAGCCCTGCAAGGCAATGTGGATGTGAAACTCGCCCAGGCACGCTTGAAAGAAGCCGAGGCCAGTGCGGGTGAAGCTCGTGCAGGACGCTTGCCGAGCATTGGCCTGAGCAGCAGCGTTGCCCGAGTGGATCCGCCGGGTGCAGTGGGCAGTGCCAGCCAGTACTCAGCCGGTACCAACATCAACTGGGAACTCGACTTCTTTGGCCGCAACCGCCGCGCCAGCGACGCCGCAGCGGCTTTCGTCACCGCCAACCAAGCCGGGGTCGGTGCGGCTCAGCGGGTGCTGACCGCAGAAGTGGCGACGCAATACCTCACCCTGCGCGGCTTGCAGCAGCGCTTGCGTGTGGCGCACGAAGCGCTCATGAACCAACGCGAGTCTTTGCGAATCGTCACTGCGCGCCAAGAGTTGGGTCGAGGCACGCCTTTGGACGTGGCACGTGCCCGGGCTTTGGTGGAAACCACCGAGGCCAGCATTCCTACCTTGCAAGCCTTGGTGGAAAAAAGCATCTACCGCTTGGCCACACTCGTTGCTCAAACACCGCGCAGCGTGACCGCCACGGTGGCGGCGCCCAGTGGTCAGTCGTCTTTATTACCCACTTTGCCTTTCACCGACTTGGGCCAAATCGCCGCTGGCACACCGCAAACCTTGCTGCAAAGACGTCCTGATGTTCGTGTGGCGCAAGCCCAGTGGGTGGCTGCCAGCGCCAATACCGATGTGGCCCGCGCCGACTTGTTCCCGCGTATCAGCTTGACGGGTTTGCTCGGCTTCACCAGCAACCGCATTTCAAATTTTGGCGTGGCCGATTCGCGCAACCACAGCGCCGGCGCTTTCCTGACTTGGCCCGTCTTGGACTTTGGCCGCGTGCGCTCACGCATTGCCGCCAGCCAGGCTCGCACCCTACAAGCTCTGCTGGTTTATGAACAAACGGTCTTGCTCGCGCTGGAAGAAACCGAAGGCTCGCTGGCACAGTTCAACCGCAACACGGAACAAACCGTCCGCTTGGAGAATGCTGCCATCGCATCTGAAGAAGCCGCCCGTTTGGCGCGCATTCGGTTTGACGCGGGTGCCAGTGACTTTTTGACGGTGCTGGATGCAGAACGCAGCATGCTGCAAGCGCGTGATGCGCTGGTGCAAGCGCAGACCGGAACGGTGACCGCCCTGGTGGGCGTTTATCGGGCTTTGGGTGGTGGCTGGCAGGGGCCTTGACTTGTTGTGGGATCAATCCACCACCCTTAAGCGCCGCCCCACCTTAGCGAACGCCGCCACGGCAGCATCGACATCGGCGTCGTCATGTACCGCCGAGAGTTGCACGCGAATGCGGGCCTTGCCCGGAGGTACAACGGGATAGAAAAAACCCACAGCCAAGATGCCTTCCTCGCGTAAGCCTTGTGAGAAGGTTTGCGCCAACTGGGCATCTCCCAGTAACACAGGCGCAATGGGGTGACCGCCGCCCAACACGGTGAAGCCCAGCGCAGTCATCTGGCTGCGAAACCGATTGGTATTGGCCTCCAGTTTGTCGCGTAAGTGGGTGGACGCGTTGATGAGTTGCATCGCCTTGAGTGAGCCACCCGCCACCGCTGGGGCCAAGGTGTTGGAAAACAGATAGGGTCGCGAGCGCTGGCGCAACAAGTCCACAATTTCTTGGCGCGCAGCGGTGAACCCCCCCGACGCGCCGCCCAGTGCTTTGCCAAAGGTGCCGGTCACGATGTCCACACGCGCCATGCAGCGCTGCAATTCGTGGGTACCGCGCCCGGTGGGGCCCATGAAACCCGTGGCATGGCACTCGTCGATCATCACCAGGGCATCGAAACGATCGGCGACATCACAAATCTTGTCGATCTGCGCGATCACGCCGTCCATCGAGAAAACACCATCGCTGACAATGAGCACGCGCCGCGCACCCTCACGGCGCGCTTGAACCACTTCAGCTTCCAGCGCATCCATGTCGTTGTTGCGGTAGCGGTAACGCTTGGCCTTGCACAAGCGGATGCCGTCAATGATGGACGCATGGTTGAGCTCATCAGAGACGATGGCGTCCTGTTCGCCCAACAAGGGTTCGAACAAGCCGCCATTGGCGTCAAAGGCAGCGGCGTAAAGAATGGCGTCTTCCATGCCGACGAAACGTGCGATGGACGCCTCCAGCGCCTTGTGCAGGTCTTGCGTGCCGCAAATAAAACGCACGCTGGACAAGCCGAAGCCGTGGCTCTGCAGCGCATCGTGCGCCGCTTGAAGCACGTCAGGGTGTGAAGACAGGCCCAGGTAGTTGTTGGCGCAAAAATTCAGCATGCGTTGACCGTCCACAGTGATGTGAGCTCCTTGAGGGGAGGTGATCACGGCCTCTGACTTGTACAGACCTTGTGAACGAATGCCCTGCAATTCCTCGGACAAGGTTTGGCGCAAATGGGTGTACATGGGGTGCTCCAGAAGATGAATTCAAGCGGTGGCACGTGAATGTTTCCGTGTGCTCGCAGACAGATTCGCCAGCATGTCATCAACCAAGGCAGGCAAATCGAATCGGGGGGACCACCCCCAGTCAGCGCGAGCGGCGCTGTCGTCCAGTGAACGCGGCCACGAGGCCGCAATCGCTTGTCGGAAGTCGGGCGCGTAGTGCATGTCCAAGCGCCCCAACCGTTGTTTGATTTGCGCCGCGATCTGTTGCGGTGTGAAACTCAGACCCTGCAGGTTGTAGCTGTTGCGGCGGCGAATCGAGTCTGCGGGTGCTTGCATGATTTCCAGGGTGGCTCGAATCGCATCGTCCATATAGATCATGGGCAGCGCCTGGTCGGCCTGGAGGAAGCAGGTGTAGTGACCGCTGGCCAAGGCATGGTGAAAAATATCAACTGCATAGTCCGTGGTGCCTCCACCAGGCAAGGATTGATGACCGACTACGCCGGGATAACGCAAGCTGCGCACATCCACGCCCCAGCGGGCATGGTAGTAGGCACACCAAGTTTCGCCGGCTGCCTTGCTCATGCCATAGGCGGTGCTGGGATTGAGTACGGCGTCTTCAGGTGTCGCGTCCGCAGGCACGTTAGGGCCGAACACAGCGATGGTGCTGGGAAAGAACACCTTCTCGATCAAACCGTCTCGGGCCGCATCCAGTACGTTCAGCAGTCCGCGTACGTTCACATCCCAAGTTTTGGCAGGGTCTGCTTCTCCGCGTGCCGACAGCACCGCTGAGAGGTGGTAGACGGTATCGATTTGGTGTTGCGCCAGCACCCGGCGCAAACGGACAGTGTCCAGCACATCCAGGCGCTCAAAGGGGCCATGTGGTGCTTGCGCGGGCATTGCAATGTCGCTTCTTACCACGCAAGACACGTCAGGCTGCTGACTCAACGCCGCAGACAGAACCGTACCAATTTGCCCATTGCTGCCTGTGACCAGTATGCGTGAACCGGTTCGACCACCTGTGACTAAACCGGCTTTAGTTGGAAGCGAGACAGGGTTCATGGAAAATCCCTCATGATGGAAGTTCCGATATATTGAACTTTTATTCCGTTTTAGTCAACATGTTAGAAAGCTGTCCATCATGATGGAATCCACACCTCTCGCCCCGCCTTCGGTTGCTGCGACGTTGAAGCGACTGCGCCGCCAAAAAAATCTGTCCTTGGAGGAACTGGCGCAGGTGTCGGGTGTTTCGCGCTCCATGCTGTCGCAAATTGAGCGCGATGCAACCAACCCAACGGTGGCCACGCTGTGGCGCATCACCAATGCTCTGGGCGTGTCCATTGACCAGGCGCTGGGCAGTCCCGTACCCCCATCCGATCTGGAGGTGCTGCCAGCCCACGCCTTGCCGCAAATCGGCAGCGCCGACGGATTGATGGTGTTGCGTGTGCTGGGCCCACTCGCCACCGCCGGTACCCATGAGTGGTACGAGCTGACCGCTAAACCCAAAGCTGTCTTGGACAGCAAAGCGCATGCCTCAGGTACCCGTGAGCACCTTTACGTGACAGAAGGTGAAATCACGGTCACCAGTGGTGAGCAACGGCAACTGGTGATGGCGGGTAGCGTGGCGCGTTATCGTGCGGATTTACCCCACACCTTGCGTAACACCGGCAGGAGTCTGGCCAAGGCCTGGTTGACCGTGATGCTTGGCTGATGAATACCCGGCGCGCCCTATCGTTTCACGCCCGCTCAAATTTGAACACCGCCACACTGGCGCGCAGGTTTGGCCACAGCCGCACTGCTTGACCGTCCTGAATGCCGAAGGCGTCGAGGATGCGCAGACCGCATTGCCGTGCCAGTACTTCAAAGTCGGCGAAGGTACTCACTCGGATATTGGGTGTGTCGAACCACTGGTAGGGCAACACCTTGGTGACCGGCATGCGGCCACGGGCCACACTCAGACGATTCGGCCAGTGGGCGAAGTTGGGGAAGCTGACGATGCCGATGCGGCCCACACGAGCGGTCTCGCGCAGCATGCGTTCAGTGTTGCGCAGGTGTTGCATGGTGTCCAGCTGCAGCACCACATCAAAACTCTGGTCGTCAAAAATTTTCAGGCCTTCTTCCAAATTGAGTTGAATCACGTTCACACCGCGCTGGGTGCAGGCCAGCACGTTCGCATCGTCCAATTCAATGCCATAACCGCTGCACTGCCGCTGCTGCGTCAGTTGAGCGAGCAGTTGGCCTTGGCCGCAGCCCAGGTCCAGCACCCGGGATTTTTCGGGTACCAGGTCAGCAATGAGTTTCGTGGTCGCTGCGCTGCTCATGCGAACTCCTTGGCCACGTGATCGAAACACGCACGCCCGGCAGCCTGGGCGCGCGGGGTCTTGCGCGGCGCGGCCCGCCCACTCTCACCCGCTCCACCACGAGCGCCACCGCCCCGAGCAGACCACGCTGTGCCGCGTGGTGCAGCAGCACGCGGCCAGTTTCATCGCCCATACCGAGGCCAGCACGGGTGCCGAGCTGCCCCGCTACATCAAGGACGAGTTCGACGCCTTCCTCGAATGCGGCATCCTGGCGCACGGCTTCCTGAGGCTGCGCTGCGGCGAGTGCGGCCACGACAAGCTGCTGGCCTTCAGCTGCAAGCGCCGCGGGTTCTGCCCGTCATGCGGCGCGCGGCGGATGTCGCAGACGGCAGCGCACCTGGTGGACCACGTCATCCCGCATGTGCCGGTGCGGCAATGGGTGCTGTCGCTGCCGATCCCGCTGCGTGTGCTGCTGGCCGCTCAGCCCGAGCTGGTCACGCCGGTGCTGCAGGTGGTGCAGCGGGTGATCACGCGTCACCTGCTGGACACCGCCGGGCTGTGCGCCGACAAAGGCCAGGGCGGCGCCGTCACGCTGATCCAGCGCTTCGGCTCGGCCGCCAACCTAAACATCCATCTGCACTGTCTGGTGCTGGACGGGGTGTACCGCTGCGGCGCCGATGGCGCGCCGGCCTTCATCGAGGCGGATGCACCGACCGACGACGAGCTCGATGCACTGCTGCGCACCATCATTGCCCGGCTCATGAAGATGCTCACGCGCCGCGGCGTGCTGGTCGAGGACATGGGCCAGGCTTGGCTGGCCGAGCCAGATGCCGACGGCGAGGAATCGCGTACGCTGCGCCCGCTGCAGGCCGCGGCCATCACTTACCGCATCGCCTTCGGCCCGCGCGCCGGGCAGAAGGTGCTGAGCGTCCGGGGAGCGATGCCGCGCGAGGGCGCAGCGCGCCAGCCCCTGTGCGCCGACATCAATGGTTTCAGCCTGCATGCCGCGGTGCGGGTGCAAGCGCACGACCGCAAGCGGCTGGAGCAGCTGTGCCGCTACATCACCCGGCCGGCACTTTCCGACGAGCGGGTGCAGCTCAATGCCGCCGGGCAGGTCGAGCTCAAGCTCAAGACGCCTTGGCGCGACGGAACCACGCACCTGATCATGAGCCCGCTGGAGCTCATGCAGCGGTTGGCGGCGCTGGTGCCGAGGCCGCGGTTGCACCTGATCCGGTACCACGGCGTGCTGGCACCCAACGCCAGGCTGCGCCCGCTGGTGGTGCCGCGGGGGCCGCAGGTGCAAGACGCGGCCAGCGAAGCCGCAGCGGCCGTCAAGTGCGAGGTCGAGAGCCTTCAGGCGCGGCCGAACCGCATCAGCTGGGCGCGGCTTCTCAAGCGGGTTTTCGACATCGACATGCAGCACTGCCCGAACTGCGGCGCTGGGG
>Ga0194113_10003267_pt1 | contig 21803 bp, 23 predicted proteins | sample TA2MahC200mmetaG_FD_146193 | JGI IMG/M metagenome (GOLD analysis project Ga0194113, IMG submission 146193) | Freshwater microbial communities from Lake Tanganyika, Tanzania - TA2015017 Mahale Deep Cast 200m | ecosystem: Environmental > Aquatic > Freshwater > Lake | place: Tanzania: Lake... | reverse complement strand
GGTATTGTAAAAACATCTCCTTCAATCCGGCAACTCGGTAGCATAATCTGCCTCCTTTGAAGTTTCTTTATATTCTTGCAGATTATGCTCTAATTGTCAATTTATAATTCTTTTAAATGTCGTTGTAGGGCTAATATTTCTATAAATAATCTCTACTTGACAAAAGGGAAAGAGTTGATTATCATTAAACACCTTTCTTAGGTCTTACAAAAAAAGAAGGCTATTTTCTTTAAAACTTTAGTGAAGCTCTCCGACTAAAAGTCGGGGTTTCGATGTAAGGAAAATTTTTTCATAAAGCTGGCTTTCATCCCCGACTGAAAGTCGGAGCTTTCAGCCAGCATTCATGTAAATACCCATAGAAGGAAGGGGGGTGAAGAGAAAGTCTAAATTTTTACTCTGTTGGCCTGCATTTTATAAAAAAACTCAGCAGAAGGAGGTAGAAGATGTCATTGCCAGGACAGGAGAAGTTGTGGGATAAAGAAGAGAAAGAGCATCGGAAATATAACGATGTGAGGATTTTTACTGATGAACAGTTGAAAAATTATACAGAAGAAGAGCTGAAAAATTACAAGTGTAAGCATGATATTTCAATGTTGGAGCAATTAGAGTCAGGGCCCTGGCCCAGTTTTGTAAGCGATATAAAGAGAGAGGCTGTACATAGACACAAATTGGGACAAGATAATCTGATGATACCAACGGATCTTTGCGATGATTTGTTAGGGGTAGTAGAGCTTTCATATAAAGAGGGTGAGACCCACTGGAAACACGGCGGTATCGTTGGAGTTCTTGGTTATGGCGGAGGCATTGTTGGCCGTTACTGCGACCAGCAGCAGAAATTCCCCAATATTGCGCATTTCCATACCATCAGGGTGAATCAGCCCGGAGCCAAATTTTATACATCTGATTTCCTGAGAGCGTTTTGTGATATAGCTGAATACCGCGGAAGCGGTTTAACCAACCTGCATGGTTCAACCGGTGACATGGTCATCCTGGGTTCTTTTTCAGAACAATTAGAGCCTCTATTCTTTGATCTGACCCATGATCTTGGTGTTGATTTGGGTGGTTCGGGTGGAAACCTCCGTACACCTTCTGATTGTATAGGTAAGGCAAGGTGTGAATTCGCATGTTTTGATACCATGGATATGTGTTATGACATGACCATGACCTTCCAGGATGAATTACACAGGCCGGCCTTTCCGTATAAATTTAAATTTAAATTTGATGGATGTCCCAATGGCTGTGTGGCATCTATTGCCCGGTCGGATATGGCTTACATCGGTACATGGAAAGACGATATACGCATTAATCAGGATGCAGTAAAGGAATACGTTGCAGGCAAGATCCCACCAGATGGTGGAGGATTTGCCGGAAGAGATTGGGGACCCTTCGACATTCAGAAGGAGGTAATCGCCCTTTGTCCTACCCAGTGTATGCAATGGGATGGTAAGAAACTGAGTATCAACAATGCAGAATGTAACCGTTGTATGCATTGTATAGACGCTATGCCAGAGGCTTTGAGAGTGGGTGCAGATCAGGGTGTGAGTATCCTCTTTGGCGCAAAGGCACCAATATTAGAAGGGGCTCAGATGTCAGTAATGACTATACCCTTTATGTACGCAGTAAAGCCTTATGATACCCAAAAAGAGGTTGCAAGGAAGGCTTTTGAATGGTGGATTGAAGAAGGCAAGAACCGTGAGCGTATTGGCGAATTGATTCAGCGTATGGGTCTGAAGACATTTGCTGAAGTGCTTGGAATTCCGCCTATGCCTCAGATGGTTAAAGAGCCTCGTTCTAATCCATATGTCTTCTTTAAGGAAGAAGAAGTCCCAGGTGGATTTGCAAGAGATATTGACGACTATAGAAGCAGACATCCAAGATAATATAAAGGAGGATATGTTATGTCGAAAGGCAAATTTGGTTATTATAATCCCCAAAAAACACAAGAAAACAGAATAACTGACATTGGACCCTGTCACTATGGACAGTTTCTGCCACCTGTAATCAAGCGTAATTACGGGAAATGGGTTTCTCACAGGATATTGGAGCCCGGTCTGTTGGTGCATGTTTCTGAAACAGGTGAAAAGGCTTATACAGTAAGAGCCGGTGGAGCAAGGATAATGTCAGTAGAACATATCCGTGAAATCTGTGATATAGCAGATAAACACGCTAATGGGTATGTAAGATTCACAACAAGGAATAACATTGAATTTATCGTAGACAGCGAAGAAAAGGCAAAGGCGCTCAAAAAGGAACTGGACAGCAGAAAACATGTAGCTGGTTCCTTTAAATTCCCAACAGGCGGCACAGGAATGGGCATGACCAATATTGTCCATACCCAGGGATGGATTCACTGCCATACCCCTGCAACCGATGCCTCCGGTCCGGTAAAAGCTGTTGCAGATGTGTTATTTGATGAGTTCAAAAACATGAGATTGCCTGCTAAGTTAAGAATAGCTTTAGCCTGCTGTCTGAACATGTGCGGTGCTGTGCACTGTTCTGATATTGCACTGCTCGGTTACCACCGCAAGCCACCTGCAATTGACAGCGAGGTTATCGGAAAGGCCTGTGAAATTCCACTGGTTGTTGCAGCCTGTCCTCTCTATGCTATAAAGCCTATTACGACCGAGGAAGGGAAGAAAAGCGTATCAGTCAATATTGAAAAGTGTATGTACTGCGGAAACTGTTACACTATGTGCATGGGCCTACCTCTGGCAGACAGCGCAGGAGACGGTGTAGCTATCCTGGCTGGCGGAAAGATTTCAAACCGTATCAGTAGACCGAAATTCTCGAAGGTTATCGTGCCTATTTTACCAAACAATATGCCACGCTGGCCCGAGGTGACCGATGTTGTTAAGAAGATAGTCGAAGTTTGGGCAAAAGAAGCGAATAAATACGAAAGACTTGGAGATTGGGCAGAGCGTATTGGCTGGGAAAAATTCTTCGAGAAGACAGGTCTGCCATTTACGCATCATTTAATTGACGATTACCGCCTTCAATACGATACATATAGGACTTCAACTCAATTTAAGTACACTGAACATGCGTGGGCAGTATCCAAGGCTGTTGGCGGCATATAGTTGTATTTAAAGCTGTTGATAGTATATAATAAGAAAAAATAGATTTTTGAGGAGTAAAAATTATGGGAAGAACAGAAGATATTAGACAGGCGATTATGGATTATGCCTCAAAGGGTGCTAAAACCAAGTTCTATTTTAAAGATATGCTCGTTGGTGTCAAGAAAACAATACCGGATACCAATGTAACAGAGGTTAAAAATATCGCCTCTGAGATGGTGAGAGAAGGTGTTTTAGAACTCTTTTCAACTGGTAGCTCCACGATGTACGGCCTGAAAGGTAGAGGCATATCTCCTGAAAAAGCAGGGGATACAGGAGGCTCGTAAGCCAGCCTGTCAAATTTTGATGTCAATATGGGTGGCTTTCATAGCCACCCATATCTTCAAAATGTCTTTTACAACATTACAGGTTTAACATATCCAGTCTTTTATAAGGTTACCTTATAAGATAAGGATAATTTTATAAAAAATAACCTACCTGTATTATTATAAATGCTAATGAAAGAACCAAAAGATATAGAGCAGTTTATTGCTGAACAGAAACAACGTCTAATAGAAAAACCGGAATGTTCAACTTCCCTTTATAATTTAGGGGTAGCCTTTATGAATCAAGGAAAGTTCGATGAGGCAATAGAGGCATTCGAAGAGTCTATTGATACCGGTGTCCGGATGTTTGAAGCCTTTGTTAATCTGGGATATATCTATTTCAAGGAAGGTGATCTTGAGAAAGTAATTAAAGCGAACTTAAGAGCTGTCGAAATAGAACCGAGATATGCAAGAGGCTATGCAAATCTGGGCTTTGCTTACCTTCAGATGGGAAAGACTGATGAGGCAATAGAGGCTTTGGAAAAAGCATTGGAATTGAATCCTGAGATTATTCAGGCGATGTGCAACCTTGCAAATGCCTATCTGCAAAAAGGAGATGTCAAAAAGAGTATCGAGACGAACAAGAAGATGCTCGCATTAGCCCCTGATTTTGCTTTAGGTTATAATAACCTTGCCAATGCCTATTATTTGAAGGGTGAATTTGATGAGGCTATCAAGAATTGTGATAAGGCATTAGAATTAGGTTTTGAGGTGCACCCTGAATTTTTAAAGCTTCTGGAAACCCACCGCAGTAAGACAAAGAAAGAAACAACGAAAGAAACAACGAAAGAAACAAGAAAGAACATTACCAGGAAAGATAAAAATTAGCTATCAAAAATGATCGATGACCTTTTTTCACAATATGTGAATGTTGCCCGAAAAGCGGACATTCTTTTCAAGACAATCCAGGAAAAATATCCACTTAGTGTTCTTTGCAGACTCCATTGTTGTGATTGTTGTCATGCTGTTTTTGGTGTCTTTCCTATAGAAGCAGCGTATATCAATTATCATTTCAACAAGCTTGAAAGAAAGATAAGGAGAGATGTTCTCCGCCGGGCTGAAAAAGCAGAAGCTGAAATGCTAAAGGCAAAAGACAGATTAAAGGTTTTTGAGGATGACCCCAAGATGAAGGTCTTTGGTTTAGGAAAACAGAGGGTAAGGTGTCCTCTCCTTCAGGACTCGGAGGAATGCGTTCTCTATGAAAAACGCCCGATTATCTGCCGTATTTACGGAGTGCCTTACAGCGTAAAGGATGGGGGAAAAGAGATGTCTTTTGTCTGTGGTATTTCGGGGTTTGAGGAAAAAGCAACGTATCCGACCGTAAAACTTGATAGGCTATATCAGGAGCTTGTCCGGCTCTCGAAAGATCTTTTAACCGAGGCAGGTTACTTAAACCCCGGGGCTAAGGCAAGTCTCATGTTGCCGCTCGCAAGGGTTTTAAGGATGCCCTTTGAAGAAATCATGCAGGGAAATTTTGGAGAGTAGCATACAATGCTTCCACATGCCTGTCTAAATTTTCGGCAATTACAGGGTAATCACCCGTCATGTTGTACAGGTCAATTAAAGGACTATAAGCAGTCTTTAAATCTTCCAAGCGAAATGATTTCAGTATATTGAAAAACTCCTTTTCTGAACTGAAATAATTTTTAAATTCTTCTTTTAATCTCAATCCATCAAGGAAACCTTTCATGGTTGCCTCAAGACAGAAGTCTTCTGCCCATACTGTATCACCCACCCCATCCAGTTTATCCAGACGCATTTTGATAGTGAGGTTTAGAAGAAAATAGAATAAGGCAATAATAGGATTCATATTCTCTTTTTCTTGAAATATCATGTATGGTTCATACTGTCTTGCTGTTGTGAGGCGTACATCTATTTTTTCACCTGTAAATCCCCCTAAATCCCCCTTTTTCAAAGTGGGACTTTCTGAATCCCCCCCTTTAGTAAAGGGGGGTGAGGGGGGATTATTTTCAAGTTCTATTTTAACTACAAAGTCACCTGCTGCATGGTGCCAGGGATATATCTGGCAAAAGTCATTCATACCATAATAAAGTGTGAGTATCTTTGATGCCTGTCTGTATATTTCAAAACTCTGTTCTGAAGTCAGGTATTTATATCCTTTGCCAAACTCCCAGAGTTTAATCGACTGTACCCCGCTCTCGGTCATAGAAAGATGAAACTCGTGATACCCTTCAAACCATTCTTCCAGAAGGAAGACCATGGAATTCAATTCATCCATAAAATAGGGTTTTGGAATATATGGCAGGTTGAATTTTTCATGGAGTGTTTTAAGAACAATGAATTCTTTCTTCAATAAATCCTTGCCTGTATCTGTGACAGCTACATTGAGCCCAAATTTTACACTATCACCTTTGATTATGACTTCAATGCTTGCAGGATGGTAGAGAGCCCCATGTTTTTCTGAGCGGATAATGATTTCATCAAGTTCATCAGAAAATCCCCCCAACCCCCCTTTACTAAAGGGTGGCGAGGGGGGATTTGTAAGTAAAGATTCGAAATCCTTTTGTCTCAGAAAGTCACGGATTGATTGAAAATAAACTCTATAGGGTGTTTTCAACGGATCCACTTCTAATGGCAGATCCAACTTATCATTATCCACAGGAACATCGCCATAAGGCGAAGAAACAAGATATCTTATGAGAGGTGTGTGCATTATTTGGGTTTGCTGAGTTTTTCCATAGCCTCTTTTGATAATTGTGCGACTGTTGTTTCTTCCAATTCAGAATTTCTGAATATCGAAAGCTTCTCATCATCTGTCTCAAGTTTTTTCAAATCTTCTATTACATCATCGTACCCTAAATTACCCAATGCCCATGCAGCGTATCCTCTCAAAGCGGGATCCTGCTCATCAAGAAAAGAGCGAAGTGTTTTGAAGGCATACTTGACCAATTTCGGTTCAACCATAGCGATTTTTCCGATTGCCCATGTAACTTCCTTCCAGAGATTCTTCTGTTGTAAAAAAGAGAGTAAGGCCGGGCTGAATTCTCCAAACAAATCAGGGTTTGTACTTATTATTGAACCGGTGGCTTCTATTGCACCCCATGCAGATGCACCGGGGGAGGCTGCACTCTGTAATAAATTGGATATTAATTTACTGATGATATCAGGCCGGATCTCTCCTGCTTTTTTGCTCACTGCACCGAGCATGTCAATGATTCGCCAGCGCAAAGATTCATCAGGAGTATAGAGCATGCGCTGTAATTCGTTCATTACCCGTGTGTCTTCTTCTGCCAAAGCTATAAGTTCTTCACGTTTGTTTTCTAATGCATACTGACGCACTATTTCTTTAGAAAATTTTTCAGAGCGTAATTTGGTTTTGGTAATAGGTAGCAAAGTTTTTGATTTTTCTTTGACCTTCTGTTCAGTTGCTTCCTGATACTGGGCAATAAGTTTAACGAAAATGAGTACTCCCCTTACAAACCGTTCGTTGTAGGTTCTTTCAGGAACGATTGTATGGGTAATGATATCATAATTTCCAACAACCGCATCTGTATAATCTTCTCCATATGAGAGAGAAAAAGCCAGATAGTCATCTTCATTGCAGGCGAATAATAACGCCTCGATAAAGGCAGCTCCCATGTTATGTCCTGTTACATCATAAGCATACACAACTCCGCAATGCTCACAGACACCAAGGGGGAATTCGACTATTTTCCTTGATGGTAATTCCTTAGGCTGTTCTATTCTGTGGTAACAAAAAGGGCAACGAGGCTCTTCAGGTGAAGCTTTCATTGTATCTCCTTTGGGTATTTACTCTATTATAGCTGTATTCTTCGGTTTTCTTGTAGCCTATCTTTTCCACGCTATGTTAGTATTATTAAGTGTCTTTCGTATTTTAGTTGAAAAGACATCTGGATTCCCCGATCAAGTCGGGGAATGACCATTAATTGTAAGTAGTTCTGTCATTCCCGCGCAGGCGGGAATCCAGTCGTTTATGATTTTCAACTTTTTTACAAATGAACCATTATTAAATGTAGTAATTGGTTGTAATTCTCAATCATCATAATCTGTGAAAGGAGGAGAACTGATGCCCATCTATGAATTTAAATGTCTTGGCTGTGGGCATGTGTTTGAACTTTTGAAACTCAAGAAAGAGGATGAAAAGTCAGGTATGAAATGCCCGAAATGCAGTTCGCCGGAAGTGGAGAGGATTTTAAGTTCGGTAAGTGTAATTACATCAAGTGGTGGGAAAAAGTCTAAACAAACAGTTAAAAGCTGCGGCAGCGGTTCCTGTGCTTCATTTGAGATTCCAGGTCCTAAAAGATGATCAGATGCCCAAGGCTTACTATTGCAGGCCTTGGTGGTGATACGGGGAAAACTGTTATTACGGTAGGTCTCTGCAGGGTTCTGCACGAGAAGGGACAGAAAGTCATACCGTTCAAAAAGGGCCCTGATTATATTGATATGGGCTGGTTACGTTTAGGAGCATCACATCCTTGTTATAATCTTGACCTTTTTTTGATGAGTAAGGATCAGGCACTTTCTTCCTTCAGCCTGAATACAAAAGATGCAGATATTGCCGTCATCGAGGGCAATAGAGGGCTTTATGATGGTATGGATCTGGAAGGCAGTGTAAGCACTGCTGAATTGGCAAAGCTGATTCAGTCTCCGGTCATCCTTGTGATTGATTGTACAAAGGTCACACGCACCATTGCAGCATTAGTGCTTGGATGCCAGATGTTCGATCAAGATGTTCCGATTAAAGGTGTGATTCTTAATAGATTAGCTGGGAATCGGCATGAGGAAATTATCCGTAAAAGTATAGAACATTATTGCCATCTGCCAGTGGTTGGTACAATTCCTAAATTAAAAAATATTACTTTCCCGGGAAGACATCTTGGCCTGATACCGTCTCAAGAACATCCCATGGCCGAAGATGCAATAGACAACGCTACAGAGATAATGGCTAAGCATTTAGATGTCGAGCAGTTATTGCAAATCGCAGTTAATGCACCGCCATTAAATCCCCCCATCCCCCCCTTAATAAAGGGGGGTGAGGGGGGATTATTAGATGAAATTATAAAAAATCCAGTCACCATTGGTGTTATTCGTGATTCAGCATTCCAGTTTTATTATCCTGAGAATATAGATGCGTTAAAAAGAGCAGGAGCAGAGATCATAGAATTCAGTGCCTTAGCAGATGATTTGCCGCCTTCTCTCGATGCACTTTATATTGGAGGCGGATTCCCTGAAACTCATGCATCTCTGTTATCCTCTAATGAAACATTACGGCTATCCATCAGAAAGGCTGCTGAAGAAGGTCTGCCGATTTATGCAGAATGTGGTGGTTTGATGTATCTTGGTGAAGAGCTGATCTGGCAAGAGAAGAGGTTTCCCATGGTCGGTATTTTGCCGTTCGTTACAGGAGTAAGTAAAAAACCACAGGGGCACGGATATACTGAGATAGACGTTGAAGTATCGAATCCCTATTTCAAGAAAGGTCAGGTTCTGCATGGGCATGAGTTTCATTATTCTCATGTTCTGAATATGGGTGAAAAAGACGGTATCTATTTTTCCTTCAAGATGAAAAAGGGGGAGGGTATCAGGAAAAAAATGGACGGGCTCTGTTATAAGAATGTCCTTGTGACGTATACCCATGTGCATGCACATGGCACACGAGAATGGGTTGAGGGCATGCTGCATAGTGCAGCAGATTACAAAAAACAATGTAAAACCTTTAATATTAACTAATATCTTTTCAAGTTAAAATTTTAAATTTAAGTTGATTTTTTTGAACAACTGATGTACTGTAAACCCTAATCTCAAAAGAGAAAGATATGAGCCAAACTTTTAGCTTTCATGGATATGTTTGTGGTTGGCTTAATGATCTTTTCCAAATAGAAATTCAAAATGAAAAGGGTCAATACAAAGGGTGTTCACCACAAAAAGGAAAAATTATCTTTTGATAAATTTTTTTTATTTGACCATAGTTATGCCGTTGTATTACTGTTTATAACTTCTTAAAAGAAATCATAACCCTTCAGTTACAGGTGGTAGCCGCAACCTTTAGGTTGCGCCATTAACGCAGGCTAAAGCCTGCGGCTACCAAATTCCACCCGTCACTGAATGGTTACAAGAAATCATTTTTTGTACTTGCAAAGAGAATAGAGAGGCATGTATCATATGCTGATTCATGATGATAGAAGATTTCTTCTATAAATCAATTCAAATAATAAAATCAAGGAGGTAGAAAGATGCCGCAGTTAGAGTTTGAAGGAAAACAGTATGAGGTTGATGAGGATGGTTATCTCCAGGACTGGGAGGAATGGAAGGAAGGGATGGCTCAGCTTATGGCATCGCAGGATGGTATCACTCTTGGACCTGAACACTGGGATATAATCAAGTTCTTAAGAGAGTATTTTATAAAGTTCCAGATTGCTCCTATGATAAAAATACTCGTGAAAGAAATTGGTAAAGTTATGGGACCTGAAAAAGGAAATACTAAATACTTATATCAGCTATTTCCAGGCGGTCCCGCAAAGCAGGCATGTAGATATGCTGGGCTTCCAAAACCAACAGGCTGCGTATAATTAATCGTATAATTAATTAAGTAGATTCTGGAAAAGCAAGAAGTTGGAAGTATTTTACTTCTCACTTCTTGCTCTTAATTTTGTGATTTTAGTTTATGCAATAAATTAAAAATTACGTTGACTAATGTAATTCTATGAAATAAAATTAACCGATTTGTAAATACGATAGTTTGAAGGCATAAGGAGAAGCACAGACTGGATATGAACCTTGAGGCTCTCTTGTCAGAAAAAAAAGCTGCAATCGTTAAAAAATGGTTTGACCTTATCATTGATAATTATCCATCTGATTCTTCGAATTTCTTTAAAAAGCAAAAAGACCGTTTTCTCAATCCGGTTGGACATACAATCTCGCAAAGTATAGATAGTCTCTTCGATGAGATTCTTCATGGTATTGATTCTGAGAAACTTTTCCCATTTCTTAACGATATTATAAAAATAAAGGCGGTTCAGGATTTTTCTCCATCAAAAGCTCTCTCGTTCATCTTTCTTTTAAAGCAAGCGATAAGAAAAGAAATAGGAAGCGATATCAAGAAGAAACAAATCTCAGATGAGTTGGCATCAATTGAATCACACATAGATGACCTTGCACTGCTCTCATTTGACATTTACATGAAATGCCGGGAGAGGATTTATGAAATTAAAGCAGATGAATCCAGAAGAATGATGTTCAGGCTTTTACAGAAGGCAAATCTTGTCTGTGAGATCCAGGAGCAGGAATCGGATCTCAAATCAAAAACAGTATTAACTCAAAATATAAAGGGGTAAGAAAATGGGACTTTTATTTTCCTTCTTTACGGTTATAGCGCTCATAGTGATTGTTTTCATAGGGGTAAACGGGGCAAATCTCCACTATCTTTTTGGAGTTCTCATACCATATGCCACTTTTCTCGCATTCATAATCGGAATTGTATACAAAGTTGTACAATGGGGACGCATTCCCGTCCCATTCCGCATACCCACAACTGCCGGTCAAGAGGAATCTTTTCCCTGGGTAAAACAGAATAAAATTGACAACCCCTCTACCTCACTGGGCGTGATCATCAGAATGGCGTTTGAGGTACTTCTCTTCCGTTCCCTATTCAGAAACACAAAGGCCGAACTGAGAGAAGGGCCAAAGCTTTCATACGGATCGACCAAATGGCTCTGGTTAGGAGGGTTAGCATTCCACTGGACTTTTCTCATTATTCTCATTAGACACTTTAGATTATTTTTAGAGCCTGTTCCTGTACCGATAAAAATACTGGAATCACTCGATGGTTTCTTTCAGGTTGGTGCTCCTGTACTTTACTTAACCGATTTAATATTCCTCGGTGCTGTAACATTCCTTTTCCTGAGAAGAGTTATTATTCCTCAGATGCGCTACATCTCCCTCGCTGCTGACTACTTCCCCCTTTTTCTGATATTTGCCATTGGTTTTACCGGCGTTCTCATGCGCTATTTTCTCAAAACGGATGTCGTAGGTATCAAACAGATGACACTGGGGCTCATTACTTTTAAACCTGTATTCCCTGAAGGTATTGGTATTATTTTTTACATACATCTGTTCCTCGTCAGCGCTCTGTTTGTATACTTCCCGATGAGCAAACTGATGCATATGGCAGGAGTTTTTCTCAGTCCTACAAGAAATCTTGCAAATAATAACCGTGCAGCAATGCATGTTAATCCATGGAATTATCCCGTAAAGGTTCATACCTATGAAGAATATGAAGATGATTTTAGAGAAAAAATGAAATCAGTTGGAATACCGGTAGAAAAGGAGTAAATATGGCAAATCCAAAACCAGAAGAACTTGCGAGGATAGAATACAACCCTCCAAAAACGGGGTGGATGGATACCCCGACTGTATTTAAGCCAGGCATCTTTCCCTATGGCTGTAAACCGAAATCCCTTGAAACTGTCAGCTTTCCAAATCCAAGATCTTGGTCTGTAAAGGATGAGGACTGGAAACTGCCTGAAAACTGGCAGGAGATCTTTATAGAAGGGCTGAGGGAAAGGGTCAATAAATACCGTTCTTTCCGGCTCTTTCTGGATATCTGTGTAAGATGTGGTGCCTGTGCCGACAAGTGCCATTTCTATATCGGTGGTGGAGACCCGAAGAATATGCCTGTTCTTAGGGCAGAACTTCTGAGATCAGTTTACAGAAAATACTGCACCACGTCAGGAAAGATCATGGGGAAAATAGCAGGCGCCAGAGAGCTTACTATTGATGTGCTGAAAGAGATATGGTACTACGCATACCAGTGCACCGAATGCCGCCGTTGTTCCCTTTTCTGCCCATACGGTATTGATACTGCTGAAATCACTATATTGGCAAGAGAGCTTCTGAACCTGTTAGGTTTGAACATTGACTGGATCGCAGGACCTGTTGCGAATTGTTGGTTGACAGGTAACCATCTTGGTCTCCAGCCCCATACTATTATAGATTCCTTCGATATGTTTATCAATGATTTAGAGACTGCAACCGGTATCAGAGTATCGCCTACCTTTAATAGAAAAGGAGCTGAAATTCTTTTAGTTGTACCCTCTGGAGATTTGTTCGCAGACCCTGGCACTTATACTACGATGGGCGAGCTTCTGCTCTTCCATGAGCTTGGGCTTGATTACACCTGGAGCACCTTTGCATCAGAGGGTGGAGACTTTGGTTTCTTCACATCAAATGAGATGGCAAAGAGACTGCATAATAAAATCTACGAAGAAGCCAAGAGGCTGAAGGTGAAGTGGATAATGGGCGGAGAATGCGGTCATATGTGGAGGGTATGGCACCAGTACCATAATACATGGTTTGGACCAGTAGATTTTCTTGAAGAACCTGTCTCTCCCATAACAGGCACGAAATTTGAAAATACAAAATCCAACAAGACAGTCCATATCTGTGAATTTACTGCTGATTTAATCAAGCATGGCAAACTGAATCTCGATCCAAGCAGAAATGATAACCTGATAGTAACCTACCATGATTCATGTAATACCTCAAGGGGCATGGGATTTTTTGAGGAGCCAAGGTATATAATCAACAGTGTTTGCAAGAATTTCTATGAAATGCCACCGAATACCATCAGGGAGCAGACCTTCTGCTGTGGAAGCGGGTCCGGGTTAAATGCGTCAGAAAATATGGAGAACAGGCTGAGGGGAGGTCTCCCGAGGGCAAATGCTGTGAAGCATGTTAAAGAGAAATATGGGGTCAATATGTTGGCCTGTATCTGTGCTATCGACAGAGCAGCCCTTGTTACCGCGGTGGATTACTGGGTTCCAGGTGTAGGAGTCACCGGAGTCCATGAATTAGTTGCAAATGCCCTTGTGATGAAGGGTGAAAAGAAGAGAACAAAAGATTTACGTGGAGAACCACTCCCCGGAATGGAGGGTGAATAAAATGTATAACGGAGGCAAAATAATCATCGGGGTCATCATCTTTGTGGGATTAGTGACCTTTCCCTTCTTATATAGTGGAGGGAAAACCACTGCCAAACCTGATCCAAAAGTTGACACACCTGAAATTCTCAAATTAGCTGAGAATGAGAGGAAATGTGTGGAGCCGAAGGCTTACATGAAAGGTGAACATATGAAGATGTTGAACGAATGGAGGGATTGGGTTGTCCGTGATGGTAATACAATTTATACAGCCACGAATGGGAAGCAATACACTATGAGTCTTCAGAATACCTGTATGAAGTGCCATTCAAACAAGAAGAAATTTTGTGATGAATGCCACAATTATACAGCAGTAAAACCTTACTGCTGGGATTGCCATATCGAGCCGAAGGAGAAAGAGTCATGAGTATGAATAGAAGAGAATTTTTAAAGATCGCAGGAATTTCTACTATATTGGGACTTGGAGGAGTGTCTGCTGTTCATGGTCTCAGAAATCGTGTCGAGGCGTCGCAGATCTCGCCGGCCCCAAAAGCTTTAAAAGCAAAAAGATGGGCAATGGTTGTGGATATGAGTAAGTTCAAAAAAGAGGAAGACTACCAGAGATGTATTGATGCATGCCACCAGGTTCATAATGTCCCTAACATAACTGATAATCCGAAACATGAAATCAAATGGCTATGGAAAGAGACATATGAACATGCATTCCCGGGCACTGAAGATGAATACCTTTCAGAGGAAATAAAGCATTTACCATTTCTTGTGTTATGTAATCACTGTGACAATCCATCTTGTGTAAGAGTCTGTCCTACAAAAGCTACTTTCAAGAGAAAAAGCGACGGCATTGTCATGATGGATATGCATAGGTGTATTGGATGCAGGTTCTGCATGGCAGCATGCCCGTACGGAGCAAGGAGTTTTAATTATAAAGATCCAATACCGTTTATCAATGAAGCTAAAAAAAACCTGGAATTTCCAACAAGGACAAAAGGTGTTGTGGAAAAATGCACTCTGTGTTATGAGAGGCTTGCAACAGGTCTTCAGCCCGCCTGCGTTGAGGCCTCGAAAGGTGCATTGATCTTTGGAGATATTGAAGACCCGAATTCTGGGGTCAGGAAGGTTCTCGGTGCACGCTACAGCTTCAGACGTAGACCTGAGCTCGGAACACGGCCCAGTGTTTACTACATAATATAGGAGGTAATATATATGCTTGAACTGGCGATAAAAGGAAGTCGAAGATACTGGGGGTTGGTAATCTTTTTGTTAGCTATTATCGGAGTAGGATTTATTTCTTACCTTTACCAGTTTAGAATTGGCCTGGGAATAACAGGCATGAGCAGGGATGTTTCATGGGGTATTTATATTGGTCAATTCACCTTTCTTGTTGGAGTAGCGGCAGCAGCAGTTATGGTAGTTTTGCCTTATTATCTTCATAACTATAAAAAATATGGCAAAATAGCTGTCTTAGCAGAATTTTTAGCTGTTCCTTCTGTAATCATGTGTATGCTGTTCATTTTTGTTGATATGGGACAGCCGCTACGGGTCTTGAATGTCCTACTACACCCCACACCAAACTCTGTTATGTTCTTTGATATGGTCGTCCTGGCTGGTTACCTTTTTCTCAATATCTTGGTCGGCTGGACCATCTTGGGCGCAGAGCGTAAAGAGGCACCACCGCCTAAATGGATAAAACCTTTTATATATATCGCTATTGCCTGGGCCCCCAGCATTCACATAGTGACGGCATTCCTTTACGCTGGTCTTCCGGGAAGGCATTTCTGGCTAACTGCCATCATGGCAGCCCGTTTCCTGGCATCAGCCTTTGCTGCTGGTCCAGCACTAATTATAATCCTGTGCTTGATTGTGCGCAGATTCACAAAATTCGATCCCGGCAAAGAAGCCATTCAAACTCTTGGAAAAACCATCACTTATACTATGATCTTAAATGTACTTTTCCTCGGATTTGAATTCTTTACCGCATTCTACAGCCAGATACCAGGACACATGCACTCTTTTGTTTATCTCTATACTGGCTTGCACGGTTACAGCCAGCTTGTACCTATAATGTGGCTCTCAAGCATTCTTGCTGTAGTTGCCCTTTTCTTATTGATTTTCCCGCAATTCAGGAAGAATGAGAGCTTATTAGCAATTGCCTGTATGGCAACATTCTTTTCTTTATGGATTGATAAGGGATTTGGCCTGGTTGTTGGCGGATTTGTACCAAGTCCACTCGAAAAAATTACCGAGTACTGGCCTACATTGCCTGAAACGTTAATTACCCTTGCGGTTTGGGCAATTGGATTCCTGGTTCTCACAATACTGTATAAGATAGCTGTCTCAGTTAAAGAAGAAGTAGTTTTTGACAAGTATGGTGAGAAGCAGGTTCAAACTGAATAGATAAGGCTTTGCCTTGATAAAAAGAGGTTTTTTTATTTAAAATATATAAACACTAATGAACTACCCCGCAGCAAGCTGCGAGGTATCAAATATCTCCCCTCCCTTGATGGGAGGGGATGAAGGGGAGGGTGAAAATAAGTTCAAAATCACCCCCACCCTACCCCTCCCCCTTCGATGGGGAGGGAACTATTGTAAACCCCGAAGCAAAGCTTCGAGGAATTTTTTTGCTTAAATAGAAAAAATAAATTAAGGAGGTGAAAGGGAATGGGGGTATTTATTGTTACGGTAGATAGAGATAAATGTGAGGGTTGCGAAGAATGCGTCAACAACTGCCCAGTAGGTGTGTTTCAGATGAAAGACGGCAAAGCAGACCCTTATCAGGCAGAATTATGCGAAGGTTGTGAAACTTGTGTCAGTGTCTGCCCAAGTGGTTCAGTAACACTGAAAGAGCAGTAATGCAAACGAAGATGTGAAGAATATGCTCCAATAAAAATCAAAGGGGATGCTGGATTTCCCAGCATCCCCTTTTTTCTGTCCATATTCTTGACATGCAGTGCCAACTTCAATATATTGTCCCGGAGGGTTTCTGGAAGAATTAATCTCAAGATATGGCTATATCGCCATATTCATACTTACCTTTGTTGAAGGTGAAAGTGTCCTCATAGCAGCAGGATTTCTTGCTTATAATGGGTACCTCAATACCCATGCGGTAGCACTTGTCTCAGCTGCGGCATCATACATAGGTCACGGAGCATTTTTCCTCATTGCACTCTACAGAAGGGAACCGTTCCTTAAGCTTGCCAAGAAGGTGATTAATGTTAATCTCCCAAAATTCGAATCCTTCATGGGGAAATATGGCATCGCATCAATATTTATTAGTCAGTGGTTGTATGGTTTTCGGCTGCTGAGTGCAGCAATACTGGGTCTTGCGCGTATGGGCACGAAAAAATACTTTACCTTTCAACTCATTAGTTGCCTTATTTGGGCATATATATGCACCTTTGGAGGCTACTTTTTTGGAGCAACACTGAAAAATGCCCTTGGCAACATAAAAAAATACGAATTCCATATAGCATTGGGCATTGTGGTAGCAGGCTTTATCATCTGGTTTATAAGATATGTGAGGAGGATGAAAAGAAAAAACTAATCCTTCCGGATATAAAGTTCCCAGTACCCCTTCTCTTCACACCATACTGATTCGAATTGATAGCCATTCTTTTCGCAGTATCTGGGGATAGAGTCCTCTGCAGTTACTGATGAATCACAGAATATTTTTAATATTGCTCCCTTGGGTAATTTTTGCATGGTCTTTTTTGTAGTAACAAGAGGGTACGGACAGGATCTTCCCTGAACATCAAGAATTTCTGTGGGTGTCATTGATTTTAAATCAGCCATAATTAATCTCCTTATAGTATTTTACCTATGATACATGCTTTGATACAATAGTTAATTTCATCGGGAAGGGTTCCGAAAGAAATATCGCATGTGTTAGTATTTTGAATGCTCTCCATAAAATTGACTAAAAACAATTTGGAGCAGGTTTTATACCGTGCTGTTGAAGCACTGAGAAAAGGGAATATTGTCGCTTATCCAACAGAGACATTCTATGGCCTTGGAGTAAAGTTTGATATGGAAGATCCACTGAAAAAACTCTACGATATGAAAAAGAGACCGAAAGAGAAGGCAATGCCACTGATTATCGGTGATAAACAATTGCTGCCTATTCTTACAGAATCTGTGAATAGCTTAGCGATTCCCCTTATGGAAAAATTCTGGCCAGGCCCCCTCACCTTAATCTTTCAAGCTAAAAATAATCTTTCAGAATATATCACAGCAGGCACCCATAAGATTGCAGTCAGAATTCCTGGTGAGTCTTTTGCTCTTTACCTTGCAAAAGCTGCCCTCTTCCCTTTTACTGCAACAAGCGCAAATCTGTCAGGTATACCTCCTGCACAGGATGCAGATACTGTCATTCGGTACTTCGGAGATAAGATAGACCTTCTTATAGATGGTGGCACTACAGCCGGAGGTTTGCCTTCAACAATAGTGGATGTAACAGGACGTAAAATCAAAATTCTACGAGAAGGGGCGATAAGGAAAGAATTATTGTTGAAAATTTAAGACAACAAGTTGAAACAAAGGTGATAAAATTGTCTTGTGCTAAACGTGATAGTATAACGAAATGTCATTCCCGCTTGTCGGGAATCTTTCTTGAAGAAGGATTTCGGACAAGCCGAAATGACGTAAAAAGATTAGGTATTATATTTGTCCACCTGTATTTTATGCTTATTATTTCTCATTTCTTAATCCTCACTTTTGCTCATGCAGAAGAAACACCAAAACGAATAGTTTCCCTCGCACCGAATATAACGGAAATTTTATTTGCCTTAGGGCTTAGTGACAGGATTGTTGGCGTCACTACATTCTGTGATTATCCTGAAGAAGCGAAAAGGAAACAAAAGGTCGGAGGTATATCAAATCCGTCACTTGAGGCAGTTGTCTCATTAAAACCTGACATTGTTGTTATGACCACGGATGGCAACCCAAAGGAATTTGAGGAAAGACTGCACTCATTGAACATAAAGACATATGTATTTAAAGCAAAAAGACTCAAAGAATTACCAAATGAGATAAGAAGTGTCGGTACTACCCTCGGAGTTAAAGGTAAGGCAGATGAACTCGCGAGAGATATAGAAATTTCAATGAATAAATTAGCTACCTCATCCCTCATCCCTCATCCCTCATCCCTCAAAAAAAAGGTCTTATTCATAGTTTGGCCTGAACCATTAATCGTTGCTGGACCTAACACTGCTATTGATGACACAATTACTCTCCTTGGTGGTGAAAATATAGCATCATTTGCAAAGGTCTCATATCCAAAATACTCTATCGAGGCAATTATCCATCAATCACCTGATGTGATTATTATTGGGAAAGGGCATGAAAACATTAAAAAAATTTCGTCACGGCTCCTTGAGAGATTACAGAGCCTCCCTGCTGTACAAAACAATAATATTTGTTATGTGAGTGATAATCTGTACAGGCTCGGTCCAAGGATTATAAAGGGTATAGAGGAGTTACATGAATGCCTGAAAAAATAAGGATAAAAACAAGGGTGCCCTTCATACTGATAGTTTTTATAATATCAGCCATACTTCTGGGGTCACTTTTTCTTGGACCTACGATCATAAATCCATTCACGATGAACCATGTAGAGAAGGAAATTCTCTATTCAATAAGACTTCCCAGAATTATCATCTCGGTATTAATGGGAATGGCCCTTGGAGCTTCTGGAGCTGTTCTGCAGGGCATATTAAGAAATCCTCTTGCTGACCCGTATATCCTTGGTATCTCCAGTGGGTCATCACTGATGGCAGCTCTGGGACTTTTGTCTGGCTTTTCCCTCTTCGGCAAATTCACCATACCGCTGACAGCTTTTATTGGCGCTTCTCTGGTCAGCATCATTGTTGGGGCTTTTGGGTGGAAGCGTGGAAGGTTGTGGCCTGAGCGACTCTTGCTTGCAGGGGTTGGTCTGAGTTTTCTCTTCCATTCAGTTCTCATACTCCTCATGAGCATTTCTTCCGCTGATAGTCTGCGCAAGACACTCTTCTGGATCTTTGGAGATCTCTCGATTGCTGACTGGTCATTAATACCCTATGGTTCTCTGTTTATCGTCTCAGGACTCTGTATCGCTTTTTTTCGAGCAAAGGCGCTCAATGCATTAATGCTTGGCGATGAGCTTGCACACAGTCTCGGGTTTTCTGCCCAGAGGGAAAGGATGCTGTTATTTATTTCGATAGCTCTCATGACTTCTGCATCCGTTTCGCTTGGAGGGACAATCGGTTTTATAGGTCTTCTCATGCCTCATATTGCAAGATTCTTTGTTGGTTCTGATAACAGTATCCTGATACCAGCATCCGCTCTCAGCGGCGGGGCATTCCTTTGCTTGGCAGACCTGATTGGGAAATCTATTCTGTCCCCAATGGAAATTCCATCGGGAATTGTAACTGCACTCATAGGTTCACCTTATTTCCTGTATCTTTTAAGGAAAAAAGATGTCCTCAGCGTATAATCACCCGATTCTTGAGCTTGATGGTGTCGGGTTTGAGTATTTCAAAGATAAAAAGTTCATCAATAATCTGACATTTTCTGTAGGAAACGGAGAGTTCATCGGGCTTTTGGGTGCCAATGGATCAGGCAAATCAACAATCCTCAAACTAGCAAGTGGCATATTAAGGCCATCAGAAGGTATCATAAAGCTGTGGGACAAACAATTGCAGTCCTATCATAACAAAGATAGGGCAAAACTGTTATGTTATCTCCCGCAGCTTCTTGATATATATGTGCCATTCAAGGTCAGGGAACTTGTCATGATGGGGATTTATCCATATGATATACTCCCGAAAATCAGTGTTGATGAGGCATTAGAGTTAGTTGGACTCAAGGAAAAATCAGAAACATATGTTGCAAACTTGAGCGGTGGCGAGAGGCGGAGGGCATTCATTGCGATGACCCTTCTTCAGGGTGCTGGGCTTTTACTTTTAGATGAACCCCTTGCCAACCTTGATATCAAGTACCAGATAGAGATACTCAGGTTGCTCAGAGAATTAAAAGAGAAAAAAAACATTTCAATAATCATGGCACTTCATGACATAAACATTGCATTACAATTCGAAAAGGTGATGCTGATTCAGGGTGGGAGAATTCTCGGCATCGGAAACCCTGAAACAGTGTTGACAGGAGAATTGCTTGAAAAGGCATTTGATCTGAAAATCGAGATAAAAAAGCAAGGTTCAGGAGAAGCATATATTCGCTATGGAAATACTATCTGAGATGGAACAGAACATTTACAGACTTGCAGGAGAGCTTAAGTTACAGGAGAGAAAAATAGTTGATTTCAGCGTATCAACCAATCCACTCGGAGTATCAAACAAGATAAAGGCAGGGATCAGAAAGCATTTGAAGTACCTTGATCATTACCCTGACCCTGACACGAAAAAACTGAGAAAACGACTCGCTCAGTATCTTGGAATTGATCCTGAGATGATACTCTGCGGCAATGGAAGCACAGAACTTCTTTATCTAATGATGCGGGTATTGAAACCAAAAAGCATTCTTGTTCCTGCTCCAACATACTCAGGATATGAAAGGGCATGTAACATAAGTTGCAAGTCACAAGTTACAAGTTACAAGTTAAAAATAGAAGATAATTTTGATATTAACCCCGATGAATTTATCTCAGCACTCAGCACTCAGCACTCAGCACTAAGTATGGCATTTCTCTGCAATCCGAACAATCCAACTGGCAGACTTCTTGAGAAAGGAGATGCTCTCAAGATTGCAGGGGCAGCAAAAGAGATGAAATGTTATCTCGTTGTTGATGAGGCATTCATTGATTTTTGTAATCCCCCTTACCCCCCTTTGGGGACTGTCCCAGATTTACTGCCGAGCCAAAGGCGAGGGGTAGAATCGGGACTGTCCCCAATCCTTTCTGTAATATCTGAAGTCCGGAATAATCCATACCTTATTGTTCTGAGATCATTTTCGAATTTTTATGCCCTTGCCGGGTTAAGGCTTGGATATGGTGTCTTTCCTCTGCAACTTATTGAAAGGCTGAAAGAATATAAAGAGCCATGGACTGTAAACAGCCTTGCACAAAGGGCAGCGGTCTTAGCACTCAAAGATAAGGCATACAGAAACGAAACATTCAGATTCCTGAGCAAGGAAAAACTTTTTCTTGAAAAGGGATTCAGGAAAATCGGCATTCAATTCCTTGATTCTGATGTTAATTTTTATCTGTTAAAGATAAATAATGCAAATGAGATTTATCAGGGATTAAAGGAAAAGGGCATTCTCATCGAGGACTGCTCTGATTTCAGAGGGCTTGACAGAACCTATATCAGAATTTCAGTAAAATCACACAGAGAAAACACTATTCTGATAAGAGAACTTGCAAAAATATTGTAGAATAGTCTTTTCAATTGTGCTTTTGACAAAAAGATAGGCAAACCATAAAATAAAGCCGAAAAGAGCTTGTTGGAAAAGGAGCG
>Ga0194113_10003265_pt1 | contig 21813 bp, 21 predicted proteins | sample TA2MahC200mmetaG_FD_146193 | JGI IMG/M metagenome (GOLD analysis project Ga0194113, IMG submission 146193) | Freshwater microbial communities from Lake Tanganyika, Tanzania - TA2015017 Mahale Deep Cast 200m | ecosystem: Environmental > Aquatic > Freshwater > Lake | place: Tanzania: Lake... | reverse complement strand
AAACGGCCAAGATGCATCCGGGGTCCGTTTTAGCGATAGCTTTGACCGGATTGGGTATTTTGAAGGACAGGTTTAAAAAGGAGAGAAGCCGTCCACGTCACGGGGACGGCCGGCTTTCACATAGGTGCTCCCTTGCTGCCTTTTCCCTAGTGCTTGGCCTCTGCGACGTGCTTCTCGTAGGCGCTGTGGTCCAGGAGGGACCTGAGCTCGTCGGGGGACTTGGGCTTTATGACGACCATCCAGCCGTCGCCGTAGGGGGACTTGTTGACCATCTCGGGGTTCTTGGAGAGGGCCGAATTGATCTCCAGCACGGTCCCGCTCACCGGCGCGTAGAGGTCCGAGGCCGACTTGACGGACTCGATGACGCCCATCTCCTTGCCCTGGACGAGCTCCGCCCCGACCTTGGGGAGCTCCACGAACACGATGTCGCTGAGCTCGCCCTGGGCGAAGTCGCTCAGGCCGACCCTCACGCGGTCCTTCTCGTGTCGGGCCCACTCGTGGGTCTTGGAATAACGCAGGTCCTTTGGAATCTCCACCATCGCTGTCACCGCTCCCTGCCGTTTCTGCCCTTGGTCGGGCACAATCATATGGTCGGAGAAAAAGCTTTCCATTCGGTTCGGGGGCAGCGGGCAGCGGGCAGCAGGGAGCGGTGGGCGACGGATTCCGTTTCGTCACCGCCCCCCGCTCCCCGCTGCCCGTTGCCCGATCCCCCACCGCTCCCCGCTGCCCGTTGCCCGATCCCCCACCGCTCCCCGCTGCCCGTTGCCCGCTGCCCTCAACCCGCCTCACAAACGCTTTTAACCCGGCACGCCGTTCCGACAGCGATGGCGGACCTCACCGTCGATGTGGCCGGGCTCCGGCTGGAGAACCCGTTCATCCTCGCCTCCGGCGTCTGGGGCGAGACCGGGGCCACGCTGGCGCGGGCGCTCCGGGCCGGGGCCGCGGCGGTCGTTACGAAGTCGGTCGGGCTCCGGCCGAGGCCGGGCTACCCCAACCCGACGATAGTCGAGGTCCCCTCCGGGCTCATAAACTCGATGGGCCTGCCCAACCCGGGGATAGAGGAGTACGGGGCGGAGATGGAGGAGGCGCTCCGGCCCGGAAGGCCAGTGATAGGCTCCATCTTCGGCGCCACCGCCGGCGAGTTCGCCGCCCTGGCGCGCCGCATGGAGCGCTGGGGCGTCTCGGCGCTCGAGCTCAACCTCAGCTGCCCCCACGCGAAGGGGCTGGGAGCGCAGCTCGGCCAGGACCCCGGCACAACGAAGCGCATCACGGCCGCGGTCAAGGCCGCCGTGGACATCCCGGTGTTCGTCAAGCTCACCCCGACCGTCGCGTCGATAGCGGCCATCGGCAGGGCCGCCGCGGCCGGCGGAGCCGACGCCCTCGTCGCCATCAACACGCTCAAGGCCATGGCCATAGACCTGGACCTCTGCATCCCCGTGCTGGGCCACGGCACCGGCGGGTACTCCGGGCCGGGCATCAAGCCGGTCGGCGTGGCCTGCGTGTACGAACTATTCAAGGCGGTCAGGGTGCCCCTCATCGGCGCCGGCGGGGTATCCACCGGCGAGGACGCCGCCGAGTACCTCATGGCCGGGGCGACGGCGCTCGAGGTCGGGACCCTCGTCCTCAGGAAGCGCGACCGGACCTTCCGGCAGCTCTCCCGGGAGCTTGCCCGCTTCCTCGCCTCGCGCGGCCACCGCTCCGCCCGCTCCCTGACCGGAAGGGCGCACCGGGGGGACTGAGATGGCCCGGCGCCTGACCCACCGGCCCCGCATCGTGACCATCACAGGGAAGAGGGCCGAGACGCCCCTGGTCTCCACCCTCCGGTGGAGGGACGCCACGAAAGCCCGGCCCGGTCAGTACGTCATGGTCTGGGTCCCCGGCGTGGACGAGGTGCCGATGAGCCTGTGCGACATCGGTGGCGTCAAGGGCATCGCCGTCCATGCCAAGGGCGAGGCGACCTCGGCGCTCGCGAGGCTTCGGGCCGGGGACCGCATCGGCATACGCGGGCCCTACGGACATGGCTTCCGCCACAAGCCCGGCAAGTGCCTCGTGGTCGCCGGCGGGACGGGCATCGCCTGCCTGGCGCCGCTGGTCGAGAAGCTGGCCCGGCGCTGGCCCCGCCCCAGCGTGGTCGTCGGCGCCCGGACCCGCTCCGAACTGCTGTTTGTCGAGCGGATGCGCCGGACCGGTGCCGAGGTCGTGGTGACCACGGACGATGGCACGGCCGGGCGGAAGGGGCTCGCCACGGACGCCGCCTACGAGCTCCTGAACCGCAACCGCTACTCCCAGGTCTGCTCCTGCGGCCCCGAGGCGATGATGAGGGTCGTGGCCTCTCTGGCCCAGTGCCAGTCCGCCCCGGTCCAGCTGTCGCTGGAGCGCTACATGAAGTGCGGCATCGGGATATGCGACTCGTGCGCGATGGGCGGGCTCCACATCTGCGTCGAGGGGCCGGTGATGGACTCCCGGCGGGTCGCCGGACTGCCGGACTTCGGGGCATTCCGGCGCGACGCTTGCGGACGGAAGGAGAGAATGTAGGAGAGACCCGATGAGACTCCTCTTCGAGCTTTCCGGGGAGCACCCGGCGCTTCCCGCCGCCGAGGCGGAGGCCGTGGCCGTGGCCGTCGACAGCGGGACCCGCCGGTTCCTGTCCGAGCCCGGGCTCCTCGGCCTGGAGCTGCCCCGACGGCACGACTTCCCCCTAGAGAGGCTGGCCTACACCCATGCCATCCACCGGCACCTGTTCTCCTGCCCGCTGGACGTCGCGCAGGAGATGCTCGGGGCCGTCCGGCTGGGAGAGGGCACGGTCCGCCTCCGGGTGAAGGGCCTGGGCGGCGCGCTCCGGGGCCCCCAGAAGGTGGCCCTCGAGAGGAAGCTCGGCGGCGTGCTGGGGGAGGGCCACCGGATAGACCTCACCCGGCCCGACATCCGGGTCAGGCTCTTCGTCTCGGAGAAGGCCCACGCCGGCGTCACGCTCTTCGAGCAGGACAAGCGCGCCATCGAGGGCCGCCGGCCGGTGAGGCGGCCGTTCTTCTCGCCCGTGACGCTCCACCCCAAGCTCGCCCGGGCGCTGGTCAACCTCTCGCGGGTCCCCAACGGGGGGCGCGTGCTGGACCCGTTCTGCGGGACCGGAGGCATCCTCATCGAGGCGGGCCTCATGGGCATGCGGGTCGCCGGCTCCGACATCGAGTGGACGATGGTCGAGGGGGCCCGGCAGAACCTGCAGCACTACGGCATGACGGACCTGCGGCTCTTCCAGTCCGACATCGGCGAGGTGCCGCTCTCGATTGGTGAATTGGAGGTGGACGCGGTCGTGACGGACGCGCCCTACGGGCGCGCCTCGGGGACGCGGGGCGAGAAGGTCGCCGGGATATACGGGCGGCTCTTCCGTACGGCGTCGTCGCTTTTGGGCTCCGGCAAGCGGATGGTGCTTGCGGTCCACGACCCGGCGCTGGTGCCGGCGCACCCGGACTTCCGGCTCGTTCAGGCGTTCGAGGCGCGGGTGCACCGGAGCCTGACGAGGCACCTGATGGTGTTCGAGAAGCGGTAGAGCGGGCCGGCCGACCGCAACCAATATGATGTCGGGCGACAAATCCGCGTCGGCATGCCCTCGGAGATCCGGTTCACCCGGAGGTCGACCGAAATGTGGTTTATGGCCATGGCCGCCATCGCGGCGAACGGCCTCCTGGGAGGCATGGTGGCGATATTCTTCGGGAGGACCTTTTCCGGACCCGGCCTGTTGTCCGTGGCGGCGTTCATCGGGTTCCTATTCCTGCTCGTCAACGTCGTTTTCTTCCTGGTCTACCGCGAAACGCAAAGAGACCTTCTCGACACCCTGAGCCTCGACATCATCATCGACAAGGGCGATTCCGATCAGAGGACCGAGCGGTACCTGTCCATAGTGAAGATCGTGGAAGACCACCTGGTCCGGAACCGGCTCAACTTCGAGACGCGGTTGGAGGGACGCCGGTTCGGAGGCCCCTTCCGGCCCTACGGCAAGGTGTTTCTCATCCGCGCCTACGGGTTGACCCTCGGGGTCAAGCGGGACAAGATCGGGCGCTTCACGGGCGTCGCCAGCATATTCGTCGGTCCTGCCTCCGGTCCCTCCGACCCGGTGCCCCGCAGGCTCCTCGAGGGCCTGCGCCAGGAGTTCCTCCGCTGCGAAAAAAGCGGGGCGCCCGAGAAGAATCCTTGACTACGGCCGCGGCTTGGGCCCCGGGAAGGACTGCTCCCTGAGCGCCCCCGACCCGGCGAAGCGGTCGGTCCTCTGGCCGATGCCCTCGATGTAGGCCAGGCCGGTCAGGCCCCCGTACTCCGCCCGGATGGCTATCTGATGGTCGGCGGGCTTGAGCCCCACGACGCGCACCTGCGAGGACCGGTGGGGGGTGATGAGCACGTCGTCGTTGAACTCGGCGACCCACTCGGCGTCCACCCACTCCTCGTTGCCGTTCTCGTCGAGCGCCCGCGCGCCGAGGTAGACGAAGTTGTTGACGTTGACCTGGGCGCCCTTGCGCCCGGAGAAGCTGAGCATGCCGATCTCGTCGCGCTCAAGAACGCCTACCCTGAGTTCCTTGAGAGGGCCCAACATGGGGATACCCGCTTATTTATGACGGCGGTATGTAATAAATGTTTTCATCGGGGCGGACCTGACACGCGCGTTATATGTCTTACGTCTTAAAATTAATTGATATAATAATAACGCAAATCGGGTCCCCGGTGGAAGCATGGCGGTCGTGCAGGTGCGCGCAAGTCACATACTCGTGAACACCGAGCAGGAGGCCAAAAACATCCTGGCCCAGCTCCAGGCGGGCAAGAAGTTCTCAGACCTTGCAAGGCAGCTCTCGACCTGTCCGACGGGCCAGAAGGGCGGGGACCTGGGCTTCTTCGGCCGGGGCCGGATGGTGCGCGAGTTCGAGGAGGCGGCGTTCTCGATGAGGAAGGGGCAGGTGTCCGACCCGGTAAGGACGCCCTTCGGGTACCACCTGATAATGGTGACCGATACGAAGTGAATCACAAAGCTTAAAGTATCCTGCACGATACCATCAGACCGCAATCGGAGAGGGGACCGGCCCGTCGGGCCGGTCTTGGGGGAGGGCAGATGAGCGAGTCCAAGGAGGATGCGGCGGTCAAGGCGACAAGGCCGGCGGAAGGGGCCACCGGGGCGCCCCGAATCGGGGTCTACGTGTGCCACTGCGGCCTCAACATCGCCGGCTCCGTGGACTGCCACGCGGTCGCCGAGCACGCCAAGACGCTGCCCAACGTCGTCATCGCTAGCGACAACCGCTACACCTGCTCCGAGCCCGGCCAGGAGCAGATAAAAAAGGAGATAAAGGAGCACAAGCTCACGCGAGTGGTGGTCGCCTCCTGCACGCCCCGGCTCCACGAGCCCACCTTCCGCACCGCCTGCAAGGACGCCGGCCTCAACCCGTACCTCTTCGAGATGGCCAACCTGCGAGAGCACTGCTCCTGGGTCCACCTCCACGACCGGGGCGCCGCCACGGAGAAGGCCAAGGACCTGGTGGCCATGGCGGTCGCCCGCGCCGCGCTGCTCGAGCCCCAGGAGGAGGCCGAGGTGCCGGTCATCCGCCGGGCGCTCGTGATAGGCGGCGGGGTCGCCGGGATCCAGGCCTCGCTGGACCTCGCCCAGGCCGGCTACAAGGTCTTCCTCGTCGAGAAGGACCCGAGCATCGGCGGCAAGATGGCCCAGATAGACAAGACCTTCCCGACCATGGACTGCTCCATCTGCATCCTGGCCCCCAAGATGGCCGAGGCGGGCCGCCACCCCAACATAACCCTGCTCGCCTACAGCGACGTTGCGGACGTGAAGGGGTACATCGGCAACTTCAAGGTCACCGTCAAGAAGCATCCCCGGTACGTCACGAAGGACTGCACCGCCTGCGGCGACTGCGCCAAGGTCTGCCCCGTGGTGGTGCCCAACGAGTTCGACATCGGGCTGGCCTCCCGCAGGGCGATCTACTCGCCGTTCGCGCAGGCCGTGCCGTCGACGTACGTGGTCGACATCCGAAACTGCCTGGGCATGAACATCTGCCGCAGGTGCGTCGAGAAGTGCGAGCGCAAGGCCATAGACTTCGACATGGCGGAGGAGACGCTCGAGCTCGACGTCGGCACGATAATCGTGGCGACGGGCGTGGACGCCTTCGACCCCACGGCCCTCAAGGACTACGCCTACGGCGTCTACCCCAACGTCATCACCTCCCTGGAGTTCGAGCGGCTCATCAACGCCGGCGGGCCCTCGGGGGGCAGGCTCGTCCGCCCCTCGGACATGGCGATACCCAAGGAGGTCGCCTTCATCCAGTGCGTCGGCTCCCGCAAGCGGGTGAACGAGAAGGGCCACCCCTACTGCTCCAACATCTGCTGCATGAACACCATCAAGGACGCCCTGCTCATCAAGGAGCACTGGCCCGAGACGAAGATAACGGTCTACTACATGGACATCCGGGCGTTCGGAAAGGGCTTCGAGGACCTCTACAACCGGGCCAAGGAGCACGGCGTGAAGTTCATCCGGGGCATCCCGGCCGAGATAGAGCAGGACAACACGACCATGGACCTGGTCATCCGCTCGGAGGACACCGACTCGGGGAAGATGCTCGTGCGGAGCTACGGGATGGTCGTGCTGTCCATAGGGATCGAGCCACGCCAGGACAACGAGGTCGTGCAAAAGCTCCTCACGCTCTCGCGCACCTCGGACGGGTTCTTCCTCGAGGCGCACCCCAAGCTCCGGCCCGTGGACGCGCCCACGCCGGGCATCTTCCTGTGCGGCTGCGCCGAGGGCCCCAAGGACATCAAGGACAGCGTCACCCAGGCCTCGGCCGCCGCCGCCCGCGCCAACATACTTATGGCCCAGGGCAAGGTGCGCGTGGAGGCCCTGACGCCGGTCATAATCGACGAGCTCTGCAAGAAGTGCGGTGCCTGCGCCAAGGTGTGCCCCTACCACGCCATCGAGTTCGACAAGGAGAAGAAGGAGGTCCCCGGGGTCATAACCGCGGCCTGCGCCGGCTGCGGCACCTGCGGGGCGGAGTGCGCCTTCGGCGCCATCAGCATGAGGCATTTTTCGGACGAGACGCTCAACGCCGAGATAGACGCCATCACGGCCGAGGACGCCTGCCGAAAGACGGTCGCATTCTGCTGCAACTGGTGCAGCTACGCCGGCGCCGACTTCGCCGGCGTCAGCCGCATGCAGTACCCGCCCAACATCCGCATCATCCGGACGATGTGCTCCGGGCGCGTGGCGGAGAAGATGGTCCTGCGGGCCTTCCAGAGGGGCGCCGGGGCCGTGCTGGTCGCCGGGTGCCACCTCCAGGACTGCCACTACATCAACGCCAACTACCAGACCCTGAAGCGCGTCGAGCGATTGTGGAAGAAATTGGAGCAGAAGGGCATCCGCAAGGAGCGGCTGCAGCTCGCCTGGATCTCGGCCGCCGAGGGCGAACGATTCGCCTCCAAGGTCAAGGAGATGGCCAGAATCGTCGACACGGTCACCAAGGAGGAGTGCGACAAGACAGCCCAGCTCCTGTCCAAGGAGAAGAAGGAAGGCTGAAGGCCGCGCGAACGACAGTCATCCAGGTTCCTTCCTTGCGCTCATTACGAGTTGCCCCGCCGGGATATCCTGACCTTCGAGGGCTCCCGCGCCCTGAGCAGGTTGTGGGCGCGTTCCACGTCACGGGGGCTTATGACCTCGTAGCCGCATTTTTGGCACCTCCAGCCGCGCAACTCCGCCCGGCCGGCCACGATCCTCGCGGGCCGGCACCGGGCGCCGCACTCGGTGCACTTCAGGTCCCCCGTATCCAACATGGCGACCTTGGCCCTCATCACAACCTCCCCTTTCCGATGCAGTTCGTATGTGTAAACATCATGTTTATACGGTTATTTGACGGTTACACTCCCTGCCCGGCGCCCGGCCGCATGCCACCATCACATCCATGAACGGGACCCGGGGGGCCTGTGGGTCATAAAGGCTGCGTGGTACCTACCATATCATCAAGGCGCACGGCGCATGGCGGATGGCGCAAGGGCGCACAAACTGACCGGACTGGAGGGAGGATGGCTGGCGGCTCAGGTCAGCTCCTTCGCCAGCTTTCGGACCCTGTGTTTTGAGTCCGAGATCGCCCTGAAATCCTCGGTGGTCATCCCCTTCTCAACGTACCTTGCCACATCCTTCTCGGTCTGGATGTCATAGGGCGGGGGGCTGCCGTCGGGATGCTTCATCCGCCAGAGCTCCATGACGGCCACAGCATACGGCTCGTCCGTGATGCCCAGGGTGATGGGTTTGTCTGGCCGGTATGTCGCATTCCAAAGGGGACCCATGCGGGTCTTGAGCATGTCGACGACCTCCGGAAATTTCCTGATCTTCCAGCCACCGTAAAATATTTCCCCGGCGACTCTGCCGTGCACGGCATGGGGCAGGGAAAACCGGAGCCCCAGCTCGGTCATCAGCATCGACCCGTGCGTATATATGAAAGGGGTGACGCTGACCGCCTCCTCGAAGAGAAAGTGCCGCCAGTCGAGGTACTTTCCGCTCCGGATCACGCTGGCCGGATCCCCCTCGACCTTGAATGTGCGCATATAGACGCCGCCCTCATAGATCTTGAACCTCTCCTCCAGTCGGACAAGAGGCACCGCCAGGCCGAAAGGGATGACGAACATCGATACCAAGAACATGAACCCCCAGAGCGGTGCCCCGAAAACCGATCTGCTGCCCCAGAGGACACCAATCAGGATGCACACGGCCATCACGGCGACAACGATGGAAATATCGGCCAGCATCTTCCGGGGCGGGTACGAATCGTAGACCTTCTCTCCCAGTCCTCCAATGCCGGCGTTCATGCGGCCAATCGCCCCTTCACCCTTCACCCCGCACCCTTGACCCTTTCTCCCTTCCTCCCTTGCTGCCTTGCTGCCTTGCTGCCTTGCTCCCTTCGTCGTCTAGAGATACTTTCGCATCTTCCCCTCGTCGAGGCTCTTGTACAGGGCCTTGCGGAGCTCGGGGTGGGCCATCAGGAAGAGGGCCGGGTCTATGGTCTCCTCCTTGAGGTTGTTGAGGATGTCGCAGTTGTTGGTGCAGCGGACGCAGAACAGGTGGCCCTTCAGGCGCCGGCGGAGGTCGCGGGCGCCCGCGCCGAACCAGAGCTCGTGCACCGGGGCGTCCCGCACGTTGCCGAACGAGAACCTGGGGATGGGGAGCATCAGGCACGGGTAGACGTTGCCCCGGGCATCGAGGTACATGGTCTTGTACCCGCCCAGGCACGGGAAGGTGCGCTTGCGCAGGTGCGGCCCGGTGAGGATCTCGCTCACGCGGGTGTAGTAGTAGGCGTAGGCCGGCTCCTTGAGGCGCAGCTCCATCAGGAACTTGACGAACTGGTGGACGGTCTGCTCCGACATCTTGCCGCAATCGTCCTCGCCCGGGTTGTAGTAGGGTGATAGGATGGCCGGGGTGAGGTTGACATGCGGAGTGTGCTCCTTCAAGGTGGAGTAGATGGTCCGGATGTCTTGGATGTTGTGGTCCATGACCACCGTCTCGGTCCCGGTCTCGAAGTGCCCGTCCGCGAGCTGGACCTTCATGAGCTCGTCGAGGGTGGCCATCGCCTTCTTGTAGCCCCCGGGCGTGCGCCGGATCTCGTCATGCTTCTCCCCGACGGCGTCTATGGAGACGTTGACGTTGACGAGTATCTTGCGCCCCGGCAGGTCGAGTATCTCCTGGACCGTGTCCACCACCTTGCGCGTCAGGAACCCGTTGGTGGGTATCGCCACCAGCGCGAGCTCCGGGCACCGGTCCTTGAGCGCCTTGACGAGGTGGACCAGGTCCTTGCGGACGAAGGGCTCCCCGCCGGTGAGGTTGACCCACCTCGTCTTCGACATGAACGGGTCGGCCAGGAGGTGCTCGAACTCCCGGAGCGTGAGCTCGTTTTCGGGCTTGACCTTCCAGATGCCGCACATGCGGCACCGGCTGTTGCAGGCCGTCGTCACCTGGTAGATGAGGAAGGTGGGCAGCATCCCCCGGCCCAGCCGGCGGTGGGCCCGGAAGCTCAGTCCCTTGACGGCCCCGCCGGCCCCCTGCTTATATACGGTCCAGCGCACTCCCATTGTCCCGGCCGATGGGAATAGGGGGGGCGGTTATATATGTATCTAAGGCGCAGGGCGCAGGGCGCGAGGCGCAAGGCTTGAGGGGGAAGGGACAAGGCGCAAGGCCAGGGCGCAAGGGACTGCTCCCCCTCTTTGCCCCTCCTTGCGCCCCGCCCCTTGCGCCTTCCACCTTCGGCCTTGCGCCGCGCGCCTTGCGCCCTGCGCCTTTATATGCGCTCCAACCGCAAAAATGTTAATAAGGGACAAACGAATAACACCCGGTCCAAGGACGGAGAGAAGTCATGGTCGAGGAAACTGCGGTCGCAAGGCCCCCCATGTGGAAGTCGTTCCTGGCGGGGTTCTTCCTGTTCACTCTGGTGCTCGCGCCGGCCGTGGGCATGTTCTTCTATTTCTACAATCCGGTGACCGCCTACTTCGGCTGGTACGTGGGGACCTCCCTGCTCCTCGGCGTGGCCGTCGGCGCGGGGCTGAGCGCTATTGTCGCGGCCGTATTCGCCAGGAAGGCCAGCAGGTGATGCCATGAAGACCTTCATCCGGTTGATAGTGAACAGCGAGGGGGCCAGTCCGGTCGAGATCGCCGGGGCGCTGCAGGAGCTGGGGTTCTCGGCGGCGCTGGGCCAGCACGACTTCGTCTACGACTGGGGCAAGAAGAAGGACATCGCCGTGGAGGTCGTTTTGGGGCTCATCGAGAGGGTCCACCGCCGTCTCAAAGGGATGAACGTCCAGTACGAGATCACGACCATAATGTAGGCGACCGTGCTGATGCCGGATGCTGATAAGCGTCATTGTCACCATCCGCAACGAGGAGCACCACATCCGGGGACTTCTGGACAGCCTGGTCGCGCAGGAGGGCCCGCTCGAGGTCATCGTCGTGGACGCCTTCTCGACCGACGCCTCCCGGTCCATAGTCGGGCGGTACGCCACCGAGCACCCCTTCGTCCGCCTCCATTTGAAGGGGGGCACGCGCGGCGAGGGCCGGAACTTCGGCATCGAGAGGGCTGCCGGCGGGGCCGTGGCGTTCATCGACGGCGACTGCGTGGCCTCCCCGGACTGGCTGAAAGAGATCAGGCGGGACCTTTCCGCCGGCCGCGATATCGTGGCCGGGAGGACGGTGAGGATGGGCCGGCCCCAGTTCGCCAACCTCTCGCGGGTGGAGCTGTTCTACCAGGGGGTCGACCTCACCTTTCCGAGCTGCAACCTGGCCTACCGGACCGGGGTCGTGAAGGAGGCCGGCGCCTTCGACACCCTGTTCCGCACCGCCGAGGACATCGACCTCAACTACCGGGCGGTGAAGAACGGCCACAGGATCCACTACAACGAGAACGCCGTCGTCAACCACCACGAGCGCGACACCCTGGCGGCGTTCCTCAAGCAGGCCTTCTGGAACGGCTACGGCAGAAAGCAGCTGACGCTCAAGCACGGCCGGCTCTGGAGCAACTACAGCGTCAGCAACATGATAAAGCACGACATCAGCTTCTGGTACCTCGTCCGGACCGCCGTGGCCCTGCTGGGCTACGCCACTGCGAAGATGAGGGAGCGCAAGGAGGACTACCGGGGCACGGATTGATCCCTGCGGCCTGTCCCCTGCCGTCAATACCCCCGCGCTCCAGAACCGCTGCCAGGCACCCGGTCGTAACCCGGCTCCCGGCACCCGGCTCCCGGCACCCGGCTCCCGGCACCCGGCACCCGGCTCCCGGCACCCGGATCATTCAGCTCTTCGAGAACTTCTGAAGCGCCGCCCGGTCGGTCTCGGCCTGCTTGCCGAGCTGGGAGATCATCTTGTCGTGGTCGGCCATGGCCCTCTGGAGGTCGCCCAGGACGTCGACGTGGGCCCGGTACCACTCGTCGCGCGCCTCCACGGCCTTCTTGGAGGCCTTGATCTCCTCCTCGAGCTCCTCGGCCAGCGCGAAGAGCTTGGCGAAGCGCTCCCGCTCCAGGCGCAGGTCGGTCTCGAGGGCCTTGAGGCGCGGCTCCCAGCCGGACTTGTCGCCGCGCAGGCTCGAAAGCTCGATTTCGAGCTCGCGGGTTCGCCGGTCGCGCGTCTCTAAAACATCCTTGAGGCTCTTGATTATCCGGTCCCGGTCCAAAAGCTCGTTCTCCAGGCGGGCCAGCTTCTCCTTGAGGGCGGCCATCTCCTTCTCCTGCTTCTCGTAGGCGTCCCAGAGCTTGGCGAGCCTCTGCCTCTCCTGCTCGTACTTTCCGGCCATGTCCCCTGCCGCAGATTCGTTCCCCATCTCCACCACCGGTCCCGGAACGATTTAGGAATACCGTTTCCGTATAATATGTTTTTGGGGCGCCCGCCTGACGGGGCGGCGGCGCGAGCGTCCCGGACCGGCCCGCCCCGTCCCTTTCCTGCCGGCCGGCCCGCCCGGCCCGCCGCTGCGGCGGGCGGCCCGGAGCCGGAAGACGGCGGCCCCTGCCACGGCCGCCGCAGCGGCCGCCACCGCTCCGGCCACCCAGGACTCCGGGAGGCGCCCCCCCGCCGGGGGCTCGGGCTCGACCGTGACGTTCCAGCCCACGCGCGTGGTCGATTCGCCGTCGCTGACCTCGGCGACCACGGAGTGCTCACCGGTCCGGTCGAACGTGAGGCGCGTGGCGTTCCCCGTCCCCCGGAGCGCCCCGTCGAGGTACCAGGTCGTGACGACCACGTCCAGGTCGGGGTCCACAACCGTCAGGGCGAACTCCCGGAATCCCCCGCGGCGGACCACCAGCGACGGGCCGGGGAGGGCCGAAACGACCGAGGGGGGCGTGTTGAGGACCAGGACCATGCCCTCCGCCGTGGCCTCTCCGCCGTCGCGGTCCCGGACGCGCAGCGTGATGTTGTATAGGCCCCGCCGGGGGTAGTAGTGAATCGGGTCCTGCTCGTACGCAGTGGTGCCGTCCCCGAAGCGCCAGGTGTAGTTGACGATCTCCAGGTCTCGGTCGTAGGAGGGGGCGGACGAGAACGCGAACGGGGTGGCGGTGGTGCCCTCCAGCCGGTCGACCGTGAAACCGGCGACCGGGGGCAGGTTGAGGATCTCCACGGTCACCGTGTCGGAGAGGTATCCCTCTCCGAGGACGGAATCGGCCCGCACCCGGTAGGAGTGGTTGCCGACGGAGAGGTTGCGGTCGACGAAGAGGCAGACCCGGGTCGTCCCCAGCATCCTGCGGCGGCCGTCGTCCAGCTGGAGAAAGACCGTGTACCCCGTCACCTCGCCGGCGCCCAGGTTGGAGGGCCGGTCCCAAATCAGCGTGGCGGACCGGCCGTCGGCCCGGACGGAGAGGTTCTCCGGGGCGGAGGGCCTCCCGGACGGCATCGCCTGGACCTCGTTGGAGTGGTCGCCCTCGCCTATGATGTTGACCGCGGTGACGACGTAACAGTACAGGATGTCGTTGCTGGCGCTCCTGTCCTCGAACGAGGTGGCGTTGACCACTTCCGCATGGAGCGCGCTGGCGGTGCCGGAGCGCCATCTGGAGAGCCGGTACTTGAGCACCGGCAGGTCGTGGAGGGCCTCCGGCTGCTCCCAGGAGAGGCTCACGAGGGAGGGCGCCGCGGCAGCCGTGAGGTTCCGGGGCGCCGAGGGCGGCAGCCCGGGCATGGCCGCCCTCACCGCGGAGAGGGCGCTCTCGCCGGAGGCGTTGCGGGCCGAGAGCGCGTAGTGGTACATTACCCCGTTCTCCAGACCGGAGTCGAGGTACTCGAGCTGGCCGGCCTGGAGGCCGCAGGAGAGTGCGAGGGCCCCGGGGGCCTTTCCCCGGTAGACGGCGTACCCGGTCAGCCCGCCGGAGCCGACCCTTGAGGGCGTCCACCTGAGCAGCACCGCGTGGTCGCCCGCCTTCACCGTCAGGGTGGGTTCCCCGGGAACGCACACGGGGGCCAGGCGCGCCAAAAACACATCCCGGGAGCCGTCCGTGCCGTTGGTCGTGCCGGGAAGGTCCGGCGAGTCCGTCGTGCCGGCGAGCACGAGCTCCCCGGACGCCCCGAACGCCACTCCCGCGCAGGTGTCGTTGCCCGCGCCCCCGAGATAGGAGGCGTAGAGCAGGTCCCTGAAGGAGCTATCGAACCGGGCTATGAAGAGGTCGGTCAGGCCGCCCGACCCGTTCCCGGACGCGGCCGCGGTCACCGGAAGGTTGCCGGAGGAGGTCGAGCCCGCCAGGGTGATGTTGCCCCCGCTGTCTCGCACCAGGCCGGCGGCGCTCTCGTCCCCCGAGCCGCCGAAGAAGGTCGAGCCGTCGACGCGCGTGCCGTCGCCCGCCACACGGGCCACGTAGCAGTCCCGCCTCCCCTTCAGCGGGCCGCCGGCGCCGGAAAACGCCCCGGGGAAGTCGGACGAGGTCGTCTCGCCGGCGACGAGGCAGCCGCCGGAGTCCTCCAGGACGAGCGAGGCGGCCGTGTCCACGCCCGAGCCGCCTAGGTACGTGCAGAACTCCAGATCGTCCCCCCGGTCGCCCAGCCTCGCCACGAAGGCGTCGGTGTCGCCCAGGCTCGAGGAGAGCGCCCCGGCCGTCACTGGAAGATCGGGCGAGGTGGTCGTGCCCGCCACGGTGGCCCGCCCCGCGGCGTCCGCTTCGACGGCGAGCACGTAGTCCCGGCCCCCGCCGCCCAGGTAGGTGCAGTATTGGAGTGTGGACCCGTCCGAGGAGAGCCGGAGGACGAAAGCGTCCTCGTCGCTTGGGCCCGTCCTTATCGAGGTCTGGAAGGCGCCGGGGGTGACCGGGAGGTCCATCGAGCGGGTCCCCCCGGCGACGATGACCGAGAGGTCTCCGGCGACCGCCAGCGCGTAGCCGAAGTCGACGTCGTCCCCGCCGACATACGTGGAGAACAGCAGGGTCGTGCCGGCGGGGCTGAGCTTGAGGACGAAGACGTCCCCGTAGCCGTTGTAGGAGCGGTCGAACGAGCCGTTGGTCACCGGGAAGTCGAACCCGTAGGTGTAGCCCGTGACGTACACGAACCCGGAGCCGTCCACGCGGATGTCGTGGGCGAAGTCGTTGGCGCCGCTGCCGATGTACGTGGAGAAGAGCACCCGCCGGCCGTCGGGGGCGAGCTTGACCACCAAGAGGTCGAACGACGAGGGGTCGCCCAGCGGGCGGCCGGACCAGTTGTTCGGGGTGACCGGAAAGTCGGCCGAGAGCGTCTCCCCGGTGATGTAGGCGTTGTCGAAGCGGTCCACGGCCATCGCCATGGCGTAGTCGTCGGCCGAGCCTCCCACGACCGTGCAGCAGAGAAGCGGGTCGATTACCAGCGGCCGGGAACGGTCGTAGCCGCCGAGCCAAAATGAAACCCTCGACCCGGAAACGACCGGGAGGACCTCCACGGCCGTCGGGCCCCCTTCCGACGGCTGGTAGGCCACCGGCTCCCCGTCCCTCAGCGGGCCCGCCGGCGTGTCCAGCCGGACGGCCCGGCCCTCCGGCGAGGGAACGGCGCCCTCGTACTCCAGGGCGATCGCGGCCGGGTCGGCGCCGGGCGCGACGCTGAACTCGTACTTGAGGCCGCCCTCCCGGGCCAGGAAGCGCAGGTCGATGCCGGTGTAGAGGCCCTCATAGAGCAGTCCCCCGAACGCCGGGACGCCCGTCCTCCACCTCGCATGGTCGTTGCCGAACATGAAATTGCACGGCGCCGGAAGGAGGTCGAGGCCGGCCGGGCGGACCGGCCGCGCCCCGGCGAAGCGCATCGCGCACGCCGCCGGGCCGGCCGGGCCCCGCACGAGGAATGTGACACCGGTGTCCGTGAACGCCGCCGGAATAGGGCCGGTCGTGTGGAACCGGATGGAGCCGTCCGAAAGCTGGCCGGCGTTCTCGATGAAGCCTTGGGGCGGCAGCGCCGAGAGGCCCGCGGCCGCTTCCCGGCCCCCCGCGGTCGCTTCCAAAGCTCGATCGGGGCCCGACGGGGGCGGCCCCGCGAGTGGCAGGGAGAGAAGCAGCGCCAGTCCCAGGGCGAGAGCCGGCCGTTCCATCGGGCGGAATATGGGGCCGGCGGGTTAGTATATTTTATGATTCAATAATTGAAGAATGAGGCGCAGGGCGCAAGGCGCAGGGGAAAAGGCAGGAAGGCAGCAAGGCAGCAGGGCAGCAAGGCAGGAAGGGACGGACGGCCGTCCTCCTTGCTCCCTTGCTGCCTTCCTGCCTTCCTCCCTTCCCTTGCTGCCTTCCTGCCTTCCTCCCTTCCCTTGCTGCCTTCCTGCCATCCTGCCTTCCCTTGCTGCCTTCCTGCCATCCTCCCTTCCCTTGCTGCCTTCCTGCCTTGCTGCCTTGCTGCCTTGCTGCCTTCCTGCCTTCCTGCCTTCCTGCCTTCCACCCCTGCGCCCTACCCGACCAACCGCGCGAGAATCGCCTTCTGCGCGTGCAGCCGGTTCTCGGCCTGGTCGAAGACGAAGCTCTGGGGGCCGTCGATGACGTCGTCCGTGATCTCGAGACCGCGGTGGGCCGGCAGGCAGTGGAGCACCATGCACGACGATTTGGCGCAGGCCAGAAGCGACGAGTTCACCTGGTAGGGCCCAAAGAGGCGCTCCTTCTCCTCCTTCTGCGACTCCTCGCCCATCGAGACCCAGACGTCCGTGTAGAGGACGTCGGCCTCCTCGGCGGCCTGGCGCGGGTCCTCCACCACCTCTATCTTGCAGCGGTTCTCGCGGCCGGCGTGGACCGCGTACTCGAGGAGCTCCGGGTCGGGGTGGTGGCCCTTCGGGCAGGCGGCGGTCATGTTCATGCCCACGAATGCGGAGCCCAGGAGGAGCGAGTTGCACACGTTGTTGCCGTCGCCGACGTAGGCGAGCTTGAGCCCCTCGAAGGAGCCCCGCCTCTCGCGGATGGTCAAAAGGTCGGCCATAATCTGGCAGGGGTGCTCCCGGTTGTCCAGGGCGTTGATGACCGGAACCGTGGCGTGCTCGGCGAGCTCCCGCACCACCTTCCAGTCGAAGGCCCGGTAGACTATGGCGTCGACGTACCGGCTGAGGGTGCGCGCCGTGTCCGCCACGGTCTCGCCGCGGCCCATCTGCATGTCCCGGGGGCTCAGGAAGATGGCGTGGCCCCCAAGCTGGGTCATGCCGACCTCGAACGACACGCGCGTGCGGGTGGAGGACTTTTCGAAGATCATCCCGAGCGTCTTACCGCGAAGGGGCCCGTAGGTCTGGCCGGTCCGGAGCCACTCCTTGATGTTCCCCGCCATGTCCAGGAGCAGGGCCACCTCGTCGCGGAGGTCTATCATCGACAGGAGGTCCTTCTTCATCGGAGCACCGGCGCCGCCATCCGGCTTCCCGGATATCAAGGTTTTCGTGCCCGCCGGACGGGCGCAAACCCTTTATTGCCCCAGGCGGTTCCGGCGATGGGGAGAGGCGGATGGGCAGCGGCGAGGGGGCGCTCTTCGTCCGGCCGGACGCGGACGGGTTCCGGGAGTTCGTCAGGGCGAACAAGCCCCACTCGCCGGTGGACAAGCGGATGTCCGAGCGCGAGGCCGTCAGGAGGTTCGTCCGGCCGGGCGACTACGTCGCAACGGACCTCTACGGGATGGTGCGGGCCCCGATGTCCCTCGCGCGCGAGGTCGTCCGCCAGGGCCCGGGCGACCTGTCGATCGCCGGCCAGGGGGGGATGGACATCGACCTTCTGGTCGCCTCCGGGCTCGTGCGCAGGATAGACAACGTCTACATCGGCCACGAGGTCTTCGGCCTCTCCGGGGCCTTCCGGAGGCTCGCCGCCGCCGGGAAGGTCGAGGTGACGGAATGGACCAACGCCGCACTGGCCTGGAGGTTCAAGGCGGCGGCGATGGGCATACCCTACATCCCGTCGCGCACGATGCTGGGCACGGACACCTTCCGCCGGAGCGCCGCGGTTTTGGGCCGGTGCCCGTTCTCCGGAAAGATGCTCTGCCTCCTGCCGGCCCTGGCACCGGACGTCGGCATCATCCACGTGCACCGCTGCGACCGTTTCGGCAACGCCCAGATCGACGGCACGTACGGACTGGGCTTCGAGCTCTCGCGCGCCTCGAGGAGGCTGATACTCAGCACCGAGCGCGTCGTGCCCGGGTCGGCCATCCGGAAGGTCCCCGAGAGGACGGTCATCCCGCACTACCTGGTCGACGCGGTGGTGGTCGCAAGATACGGCTCGCACCCCGGGGAGATGTGCTACGAGTACGCCATGGACCGCCCGCGTGTGGACGAGTACCTGGAGGCGACCCGCACCGAGGAGGGGACCCGGGCCTACCTGGAGAAGTACGTCCGCGGACCGCGCTCCCACGAGGAATACCTGGAGCTTGTGGGCGGCAGGCGGCACCTGCGGCGCCTCGAGAGGGCCTGCAGGGGGCGGTAGGAATGGGGAAGAAGGCAGTGGGGAGCGGGCAGGGTGCGGGGTGCGGGGTGCGGGGTGCGGGGAGAAAGGCGACGGGCCTCCGCGCCCTGCACCCTGCACCCCGCACCCTGCCCGCTCGTGAGTATTCCGGCACCGAGCTCCTCATATGCCTGGTCGCGCGGATCATGGAGAACCGCAAGATGGCGTTCATCGGGACGGGCGTGCCCATGCTGGCGGCGGCGCTGGCCAAGAAGCACCACGCCCCCGGGCTCATGGCCGTGTTCGAGTTCGGCGGCACGGACCCGGCCCTCGATTGCCTGCCGCTCAACGTGGGGGCCCAGCAGACATTCCAGCGCGCGATCTCGGCCGTCAGCCTGGCCGAGGTCATGGAGGCGGCCCAGAGGGGTTTCCTGGAGTACGGCTTCGTGGGGGCGGCGCAGATAGACCCTTTCGGCAACCTCAACACGACCGTCATCGGGGAGCACTCCCGGCCGGCGGTCCGGCTGCCGGGGAGCGGCGGCGGCTGCGACATCGGGGCGCTCTGCTGGAGGACCGTAGCCCTGGTCCCCGACCACAATCCGCGCAAGTTCGTCGAGCGGCTGGACTTCATGACGACCGCCGGCTACCTGGACGGGCCCGGCGCCCGCGAGCGGGCCGGCCTGCCGCCGGGCTCCGGCCCGTATCGCGTCGTGAGCAACCTCGCCGTGATGGACTACGACGGGGCGACCAGGCGCATGCGTCTCCACTCCCTGAACCCGGGTGTCACAGTGGAGCAGGTGCGGCAGAACACCGGGTTCGAACTCGTCGTGCCGGAAAACGCCGGGCGGAACGAGCCGCCGACCCGAGACGAGCTGCGGATACTGAGGCGCGAGGTGGACCCGCGCCGGCTGTACATATAATCCCGGCACAGTCAAAAGATTAACATAGTGATATTCCGATTCGGCGCCGGTCGCGATGGCTCTTGTGCATCATCCCGGGTACCACGAGCACCGCCAGACCATCGGGCACCCCGAGAGGCCCGAGAGGCTCGCCGCCATCGTGGAGCGGCTCAGGCTGGAGGGGCTCTGGAAGGACGTCCTGACGCCGGAGCCGGTGGACCCGGGGCTTCTGGAAAAGGTCCACACCGCCGCCTACATAGACTCGGTGCGCAACTTCGGCGAGGGCTACATGGACCCCGACACCTACGTCCGCCCGGAGACCTACCGGATAGCCCTTCTCGCCGCCGGAGGGACCGTGCTTGCGGCGCGCCGGGCGATGGAGACCAAAAGGCCCGTCTTCGCCCTGGTCAGGCCCCCTGGCCACCACGCCGGCTCCTATCACGGCGGGGGTTTCTGCTACTTCAACAACGCGGCCGTTGCGGCCGAGGCGCTGCTCGAGAAGGTCGGAAGGGTGGCGATAGTGGACATCGACCTGCACCACGGCAACGGCACCTCGGACATATTCCACTCGAGGAGGGACGTGCTCTACATCTCCACCCACCAGGGCGGAATATACCCGGGCACCGGCGCCGTGGACGACCTGGGCGAGGGCGAGGGGCTGGGCTTCAACATCCCGGTGCCGCTTCCGGCCGGCAGCGGGGACGCCACCTTCGGGCTGTTCTCGGAACGGATACTGCACCCGGTGCTCGAGAGGTACCGCCCGGGGGCGATGCTGGTCAGCTTCGGCGGCGACGCCCACTACATGGACCCGCTGGGAGGTCTCTCGCTCACCTCGCCCGGTTACGTTTCCCTGACGGAGGAGCTCTTGGGGCTCGCGAGGAAGCTTTGCGGCGGCGCCGTCTGCTTCACCCTGGAGGGCGGGTACCACGCCGGGGCCCTTGCCGAGGTCGTGGCGGGCGCGGTGGCGGTGTTCGAGGGGAAGAGGATATCGTGCGAGCACGACCGCAGCGCCGACGAGCAGGGGGTCGGCTCCTTCGCGGTGGAGGCCGCCGTGCGCCGGCTCAAGAAGCACTGGCCCGTCTGAACCCGCTGCCCACTCCCCGCTGCCCACTCCCCGCTGCCCACTCCCCGCTGCCCACTCCCCGCTGCCCTCCGCCCGCTGCCCTCCGCCCGCTGCCCTTCCCTAGTCCACTATCCCCTTCTTGTGCGGCTTGGCCTTGACGCGGTCCGCCTCGCGCCTGATCTGGCGCTCGAGCTTGCGCATGGCGTCGTCCGTGGCCGAGAACACGTCCCAGTCGAAAGCGGAGGCGAGGTAGAGGCCCTTCCTGGTCTGGAGCCGGACCCTGATGGAGTGCTTGGATACGTCGCCCCGGGCGTTGTGGCGGGCGATGTGCATGGTCATCGTCTGGGGGCGGGCGAGGTTCATGACGCGCTTCATCGCCTTCTCAACGATGGAGTAGATGCCGTCGTAGGTGTCCGGGTCGTGGTCGTCGAGGCCGGTGATGTTGAGGTACATCCCCTCCCGCTCCTTGAGCGAGGTGAGGTACTCGAGCACGTCGGCCTGGCCGATGACCCCGACCGGGCGGTCCCGGTCGGCAACCATGACGTTGGAGATGCGGTTTTTGGCCATGAGGGCGAGAGCCTCGGAGAGGGGGGCGTCCGGGGAGAGGGCCACGGCCGGGGAGCTCATCACGCTGTCGACGGTGATGTTGAGGTCGACGCGGTCGCCCAGCGGCCGGGAGTTGCGCCTCTCGCGCTGGCTCTCCACGAGCTGGACGATGTCCCGGGCGCCGATCACGCCCACCAGGCGGCCCCCGGGGTCGACCACCGGGACCGACCGCTCGTCGAGGGACATCATCGCCTGGCGGGCGTGCTCTATGTTGTCCTTCTCGCCCACGGTGACGGGCGAGGGGGTCATGATGTCGGAGACCCTAAGCGACGAGAGCTCCTTCACGCCGGAGAGGTTGCGAACGATGTCGCCGCGGGAGACCATGCCCACCAGCTTGGACCGGCGGGTGACCGGCACGGCGCGCAGGTCGCTCGATATGAGCGCCTCGGCGATGTGGGCGACGCTGTCGTCCTCGTCCACCTCCGGGGCCGAGACCATTACGGTCCTGGCCTCGGAGCTCAGGGGGAACTGCCGGCGCTTGAGAAGGGCGCTGTAGCTCACCACCCCGACGAGCTTGCCCTTCTCGAGGACAGGGAGCTCGTAGACGTCGCTCTTCTTCATCTGCCCCAGGAGCTCTGAGAGCACCTCCCCGCAGTCGGCCTTGACGACGTCGGTGCTCATGATATCCTTCGCCTTCATGTCCTCGATGCTGAAGAACCTTGCCATTCTTACCACGTTTCCATACCCCTCATGACGGTGTTGCATTTGAATATTGCGCAAGATGTGGCGTGAGGGGGAAAGGCAGCAAGGCAGAAAGGCAGCAAGGCAGAAAGGCAACAAGGGAGCACCTATGTGAAAGCCGGCCGTCCCCGTGACGTGGACGGCTTCTCTCCTTTTTAAACCTGTCCTTCAAAATACCCAATCCGGTCAAAGCTATCGCTAAAACGGACCCCGGATGCATCTTGGCCGTTT
>Ga0194113_10003253_pt1 | contig 21860 bp, 22 predicted proteins | sample TA2MahC200mmetaG_FD_146193 | JGI IMG/M metagenome (GOLD analysis project Ga0194113, IMG submission 146193) | Freshwater microbial communities from Lake Tanganyika, Tanzania - TA2015017 Mahale Deep Cast 200m | ecosystem: Environmental > Aquatic > Freshwater > Lake | place: Tanzania: Lake... | reverse complement strand
CTTCAACACTCACCCACTCATTATTCTGCTACTTACCTCATCAGAAATCGGAAAGCACCAATCTAAGTCGGTATTATTCACAGCCGGGTCATCCGGAAAGGAAATTGTTCCGCTCTCATCTGTATTTGAAGATCTCGCGGCGAAACGCTTTCAATTGTCGAAGAAGCTTCACGACTTCTTCTACGAACAGGCGGGGGTGGTTCTCTCGCTCGCGCAAGCGGGGACAGAACGAGAAGTTTGGGAGCACAAGTACATCAATAATCTTGAAAAACTCACGCAGTTGGTTAACGAAGAGTTTGGAACTGAAAAGATTTCGTGGTAATCCGTTAATGTGCGCTAATGAGTGAAAGAAATCCCAGCAGAAAGGAAGTGATAAATATGTCCGAACTCAGACCGTTTGCAGCACTATCGTATGAAGAACGACAGTGCATTATCATATTTGATGATTCAAAATATGAGAAATTCGAGCCTGAGCATGGGTCGACTTTGCCAGAGGTTGCGGCAGAGGCGGGATACTTACCTCTTATCCTTATCGCGGCTCTTGAATTAGGCGCAAGGTTCTACTGGCCATTATTCATAGTCGTATTTGGGTTGAACCGGTTTGTCAGGAGATGGGCTAAGGAGTCCTGGAAGGGAATCTGCGCAGTACCTCTAAGCAAGGCTAAGTCTGAATTAACTTTCCCGAATCGAATCCGACAGACCCTCGGAAGAATGCGTTTTATATGGGTCATCCAATGAAGCCAGGCGTCTATTATCCTGCGGCTGAATTCCACCGACTAACCTTCCAGGACAAATTCCTCGAAGCCATCAACATCCTAACGAATCTAGGAGCCAATAAGATACATGTTGAGCACCAGGTGGGTTGGTCAGAAGAGTTTGCACTGAATCAGCAAGAACCTTTAGCGACTGCCGGGATGGCGACTGCCCGGAAGTCGCTATCTCATTTTGACTTCAGCGCTCGTCTTGCTGGCAATAGGGAACCCACACTACCAGATAATCTGGCCTGGTTCCCATCTGAACCGTCCTGGCAGAGGATTGCCGACATGCGATTAAGCCATGGCCTCCAGGAGTTCAGTCTTTCAGTGGAGTACCGTGATGACTTCAACATTCAAGCCAATATAAGGGGGGCAAAGTGGTTTGGGCTTAACTTGGGTGGGAAGTTCATAAAGCACAAGTCAACCATCTGGAGATTGACAGGAACGTTCGGCGAAACAACTGAGGATACAACAGGTTGATAGAAGGACAACTAATGACGAAGTAGAAGATTTCTCCCGCAGAGGTTGGCGGAAAACTCGTAGAACATGTTGTTAGCTTGTTCCCAAAATGGCATTTGAACAAGCAAGTTGCTTGTTCTACTACTGGTCAAATTTTTATGAGTAGTTGTAAGAAGCCCGTTTTCTCGGAGGAAACGGGTTTTTGACTATGGTGTAACAAGCGTGTATTTAATCTGACAGTTCTCCAATTCAACCACTGCTTTTTTGCCCTCTTTTCTAACGCCATACCAATCTCCGTCCCGCGCTTTTCTTGGAGAAGCTAATTGCCTTCGATTCATTGAATCAGATATGAGAGTAATCCACTGCTTCTTATTCCCTTTTGCTATTAGTTTCCCTCGAACTATCAACTCACAACGTTTGGTATCTTGCCCGCCTCTGAAATGGTCTCGAATGGAGAATTTCACGGTTGTGCCTGGCTCAATCGTCAGAACCCCGTCTTCCGCTATGATGACATCTCCGATTATGTGAACCTTTCCCGACCAGTTTTCGTTTCCATGTATCACGACAGCGTTCTCTTTATTCCGTAGTTCAGTTTTGATGGCTTCTGCCCAACGTCCTTCAGTGTTTGCATCCCAGCGGTTAATGGTAGTCATTCCGTTGCCTCTGCGTTGTTTTGATTTGCAGTCATGCCACCACCAGAACCATATACCATCTGGGGCTTCAACCCATTTAGGATTATACCCATAACTGCCGCGGTCGACCAAACCGGATTGCAGAGCATAGCGGACCTGCTGGTGCATGTTGATGTGATTGGGTTGGAGTGGACCGGATTTGTTCCAATCGTAGGTTTGTAACACAACCATAACGCGAGCTTTCTGGTTTTTCACTGAAGCAGCGTATTCTCGGATGGTTCTGACGGCATGGTGGATGCGTTCGTACTGCGCTTCTTCGATGTATGTTGGCGGATTTGTCGCCCAGATGTACGCATCGGGACTGAGCATTATCACATCGACATTTTTCAAAAACGGCGCTACTTCCTTTTCCTTATGGGTAGCGGATACATCAATGTATATTTTATGCTGTTTGATTCCCGCGTCGGATTCGGCTGATTTGATGTGTGCTATCACTTGATTTGCAATTTCAGGGCTATATTGTTTACTGGAACCGTTGGGTTCTTCGGCGATGTACCACCCGGCGATGGAGCCTGGGCAGTGTTCTTCTTCAAATTTTGACATCGCTTTGACAAAAGTTTTCAGCGCGTCCCAATCTTTTTGTGGGCCGAAGATACCATACATTTCGCCTATTAGAACTTTTAAACCGCCATCTGTTTGAGTATATGCTTCCTGCACGTATGTACTCCAGAAGAAGAGTGTCCAGCCGAGACTCGGCCCGTAAGTTTTCTTCCAATTTTTCAACTGCTCCGCTTGTTTGGGATTACGCTGAAGCCATTCAGCTAAACCAGCCCAAAATCGCTGCCCGGGACGCTCAAGGCTGTATTCGCCTCTGAAATAATGCGTTACCAGATTGCAACCGACGGCATAGACCTCGGCAAAATCATCGCGCACATCGCTATATCCGATGGCTTCGTCAAGTGAGAAATACACGTTGAACATGCCTACTTCAGGTGAATTTGAAGGCGATTCGCTTATCGCAAGTTGTGCTTGAACCACTATAAGTAAAATAGCCAAAATGTAATTTCGCATTATGTTTTCCTCCATAGATTATGAAACGTGAAACGTGAAACGTGAAGAAAGGATTACTTTAACGATTCTAAAGGGCAAAAGGGCAAGGGGGCAAGATGGCAAGATGGCAAGGGGGTTTTCAGAATCCACCTTACCCTCTTGCCTTCTAGCTCTCTTGCCCCTGTACCATCTTTAAGAAAGGACTTGAAAATAAATATGGAACAAACGAAAAAATTTCGTTCAGGATATGTGACTATCATCGGGGAACCGAATGTCGGCAAATCAACTCTACTCAACGCTATGTTGGGAGAAAAGCTGGCAATTGTGACGCCGAAGCCGCAAACGACTCGTAATCGCATAACCGGTATTCTTACGACGGATAATTATCAGATTGTTTTTCTCGACACCCCTGGTATTTTGGAACCAAAGTATAGACTTCAGGAACATCTAATTAAAACGGCCTTCGCCGCCGCGGATGACGCTGATATAATTTTGTATATGATAGATGTCAAAAATCTTCCGCCAAAGGACAACCCCCTGACCCCCTTTACTAAGGGGGAAGAGATAGAATCTAAGATTCTTGAGCAGGTTAAAAAATCCGGTGGAATACCCATTCTGGTTATGAATAAAATAGATTTGATACCTAAAGAAAACTTGTTGCCACTCATAGCAAATTATAGTCAAGAGTTTGATTTTAAAGAAATCGTTCCTATTTCAGCGATACAGGGAGATGGTGTTCTTAGCTTGCTTGATGTGATTGTAAATTATCTTCCTTATGGGCCGGCTTACTATCCTGAAGACCAGATGAGTGACTTGCCTGAACGGTTTTTCGCCGCCGAAACGATTCGGGAAAAAGTTTTTCTGAGAACCAAGCAAGAAATACCTTATGCGTCTTGCGTGCTGGTGGAAGAATTTAAAGAACGAGAGAAAGGAAAAACTTACGTTCGTGCGGTGATATATGTAGAACGTGATTCACAAAAGGGAATCATAATCGGAAAAGGTGGAAAAACCCTAAAGGAAATTGGTCAATTAGCGAAAGAAGAGATTGAACATTTCCTGCAGGTGCCTATATTTCTTGACATAAGGGTAGGTGTCAGAGAAGGGTGGCGACGAAATGAACGGGATTTGAAGGAGTTAGGGTATAGTAGCAACCCTTTGTGATTGAAGGGTGAAAGGCGGAAGAATTAGGATAATTCCATTTACTTCCGCTTTCCGCCTTCCCACTTCCGCCTTCCGTTCACATCCACCCTTCCTCATAGCCTGTCTTATACATCGCCACCACATTCTCCGGAGGACCCACCACCTGGATGTTGTGGCACGGGCACAGGATATACCCGCCTCCTGCTCCCAGGATACGGATATTGTCGCGTACCTCCTGGCGTACCTCTTCTATGGTGCCAAACGGTAGCGTGTACTGGTTATCCATTGCGCCCTCGAAGATTAGCTTGTCACCGAAATCCCGCTTCAAAGCCTCGCGTTCCATCCCTTTGCACCGCCATTGTACCGGGTTAATGATATCCACACTCATTTCAATGAGGTCAGGGATAATGTCCCGGATGGCTCCGTCACTGTGCGTATTGACGAACGCCCCGGCCTCGTGCGCCAGGTCAATCATCCGTTTCATATAGGGGAAGAAAAACCGATGGAGGTGTTGCCGCGAATAAAGCAACCCTTCCTGTGACCCCATGTCTTCAGCAACGGATGTGACCATAACCTTTCCCGGAATCTGTTCATAGATGCGCCGTGTATTCTCGTAGCAGAAGCCGTAGAGCTTTTCCATACAGTAATGCACGATATCGGGATACAGAATTAGGTCCATATAAGCCTGTTCCTCGCCGCGCAGATGTTTATAGGTTAGAAAAGGCTCCGAGCCACCGCCAGAGATGACTCGATCTTCCACGCCTTCGATTTGTTTAGAAATATCGGAGTAATCGAACCAGTCTACGCTGGGCCAGGTGTAGTTGCGTTCAATCTCTTCTACCGTCTCGTAATGCGCTAAAGGGTGGCCCACACATTCACTGTATACGCCACCTTCGTAGTGGATATTCTCATAGTGGCAACCGTACATATCTTTTCCCGCTGGAATTGATGGCCCCACATAGCGCGGCCCTGTACCAGCGCCGCTATCAATATGCAACTGTTTGAACATCTCGTTTGCGTTTTGACAACCCATATATTTCAGCAATTTCGCCGTAGCCTCCCCTGTGGCTCGGTAGTACATCGGTATGCGGTCTGGTTTTTCCCTGTTCACCACAGCTAACCAGCGTTCTTTCGGCGTCATTGTTTCCGTAGGCATAATAATCCTCCCAATTCATTCAACTCCGGAACTGAAGTATCTTTTTGATTTCGTTATTTTGTTATGCTACAATTCAAACAAACAATTTTTTTATTTTATCATATTTTGGAGATTGATTCAATCGGAATAGACGGAAAAAATTCTGAATAAAAATAATAGACGGAATTTTTCGGTCTAATAGCAGGTTAGGCCGTCAATGAAACATGAAGGAGATGAATATGGAAATGGTCACTTACTCTCAGGTTCAAGAGTTGGTTAAACAACTACCAGAAACGAAGCTCCCATTCGCATATCGGTTGTTGCTTGAATTGGTGGCTGATAAAGAGGACGATGAAATCTCGCCTAAACTTGATTTTATGCGCCTCCCGCTGGACGAACGACGGCGAATCATGGCACAACAAGCCGAACAGATGGTAGCTCATTACGAACAAACAGCAGACCAGCGTCAAGAATGGCAAGTAGGAGACTTTATTGATGAATATTAAGTATGGTGAGATTTGGTTAGTGAACTTGGATCCAACCATCGGCGTAGAAATCCGCAAGACTCGTCCAGTCGTCGTTGTCAGTTCTGATGCTGTTGGCGCGTTGCCAATTCGGTTAGTTGCCCCGTTGACGGAGTGGAAAGATTACTTCGCCCAGAATGTTTGGCATGTCAAATTGGCACCAGATAATACAAACGGACTGACAAAGACATCAGCAGTTGACACGTTGCAACTCCGTGGCGTTGATACTCGGAGGTTCGTTCAGAAGTTCGGTAGCGTTTCTCCAGCAGCCAGGCGATTAATTGTCGCAGCAATCGCAGCAGTCATTGAGTATTAACGCAAATCACGGATGGAAATGGTGCGGCTCAACAATCGGCTGCAGCCAATATCCTTATGAGCGCCGTTATTACCCAAATCCAAACACGCGCTTTAGCCCCTCCTTGATTGGCGATAACTCTTGCTCAGACAGCCTTCCTAATCGCCCCACCATTCGACGGGCATCCAAAGCGCTCACTTGATACACCAATGCGACGCTATCAGCGGGGAGCCCCCCGGTTCCAGCCCGTATCAGGGGGAATAGAGGGCCAGTTAGCCGAGTGCAGGTCAAGGGAACGACAATCAGAACACGGTAAGGAATAGACTGAATAGATTCGGGCATTCCGACGACAACGACAGGCCGATGGCCTATCTGCTCATGGCCAGGGGGAACACGGTAGGGTAATTCTGCCCAAAGGATTTCACCCACCTGGAAGCGCAGACGAGGATTAGGCATCTTCAACCTCCAGAGGCTTCACCGCAGCCGCCATTGCTTTGAGCCAGGTCTGATGCTCCGCTTCTGGCACGTCCTTCTCAACGGCGGCGATTGCTTCGGTCATGTCTTGGGCAATTACATCGAGCCAGGGGGATGCACCGTTGATTTCAGACTCGGCGGTGAGGTCGGCTGACGTATCCTGTTGTTCCTCCTCGACCAGTAACTCTTCAACCACCTCTTTAGTCAGGTAATCTTCGAGGTGCCGCCGGGTAATGATATACTTTCGACCAACCCGGCCGTGAGGCAGCTTTCCTCTTTCCAATTCGGCGTAGATTGTCGTCGGGGCGACATGCAAAAATTCAGCAATCTCTTGAGGAGTGAAAATCTTTTTCATCTGATATTCTCCCTTTAGTAGTTTCCATTTATTATACTCAATTTCTTTTGTTTTGTCAAGTCCGAAACTAAACTATATTCTTGACTTCACTGTTTTGTTATACTATAATTTAAAAAATAACCTTTTCTATTTTATCATATTTTGGAGATTGGTTCAATAGGAATAAACGGAATTTTTCCGTCTAATAACAAGTTACGACGGATGCTTCGTGTAGGAAATCTATTGGTAGGAGTGACCTTTTTTGTCGCGTGCGTCCGCGTAACCACTCAATGGAGTGGAAATACATCCGCATAAATAGCTTTCGTTTTACTTAGGCATTTATACGGACAACTTTTCGCTCATATCGGGTCGTTGGGCTGCAATCTGATAGAAGAAAGGACCACACTGTGGAATACGGCGAGCTTGAGTTCAAGATTCCGGAACAGAGCGATGATTACAGCGAGTGCTCTGACTTCGTAACAACCTCTATTGAGAGCATCATGAAGGATGCTATTGAAAGTGGCCGGAACAAGATTATCATCAACACGAACCTCAAACTGGGTCTCCCAATGGAGAACAGCAACAAGATCGCGGGCCCTTTTGTCGAAGCTTGGGCAGTGGAAGTATTCCAGGACGTTCTCGAAGACGCAAATAACTGGTATTCACTAATCAACGTCGAGGCAAAGGAGCGCCTCTATATGGCTGATGTGATTCTTCAGTTCAAGAGGGAGCGGAAGCGGGAAAGTGGCATCACCGCCGAAGTTGACGTGAAGGCAACAGCAGAGGACATTGAGTCCAGCGGTAAATCCCCGAACATAACGGCTTTCAAGCGGATTCGGACAGCGTATGTGGAAGACCCTGACTACATTTTTGTTATTTTGTCACTCAAACATAGGGTCTACTCGACCAAGAACGCAACGACCGGCCTCATGGACGGTATCATGGAGGTTGTGGCTTACAACGCCTATGATAAAAATTCCTTAGTGTTTCTTTTGATCAAACTTTTCTTTTTAAAAGAAAAGTTTGCACCTCAAGTTTCTGTCTAACTCTGATATAAGCTATAATCCAGCCTTGGGAAGCGGTCAACTTCAGGTGCGAGACATTCATTATGTTACCCTGACAAAGCGGACAACTTGGGAATTCTGTCAACTTCTTGACCGCAAGTTCATTAGCTCCAAAAAGGGCTTTTCTGAGTGGCTTGAGCTGGCCAAGGCGTACGAATGGATAAAGACCGATGAGTAATATAGAAATAATCACGGGGGACACCCTCACTGAACTTGGGAATATCGCGTCTGCGTCTATCGACCTGGTGGTAGCCGACCCTCCGTATAATCTTGGGAAAGATTACGGCAACAACCGCGACATCCAGGGCTTTGACGAATACCTCTCTTTCTCGCGTAACTGGCTCCGTCACGCTCACCGGGTGCTAAAACCCACCGGAACGCTTTATGTCTTCATGGGATTCCGATTCATATCTTATCTGTATGATATTCTGGACCGCGACCTTGGCATGTTTTTCAATAGTTGGGTCGTCTGGCATTACACACAGGGTATGGGAAAGACCAGGGGGTTTAGCCCAAGACACGACGACATCCTCATGTTCACCAAAACAACAAGTTTCAAGTTCAACCTGGACAACGTTCGAGTGCCGCAAAAGTACTACAGAGAACGAAATAACATGCGGGGTGCCAACCCCGGTGATGTATGGACGTTCTCTCACGTCCATTATTGCAACGAAAACCGCCAGAATCATCCCACCCAGAAGCCTGAAGGGCTTATTGAACGCATGGTCCTGGCGTCAACGGATAAAGGGGCTCTCGTCTTAGACCCCTTCTCGGGGAGTGGAACGACGCTGAGAGTTTGTCAGCAGCTTAATAGGCGGGCAATAGGAATCGAGCTCAATCCAGACTACGTCGCAATGACCAGGAATTGACTCGCGCAAGAATTCGTTGGTTTTGACAGCGTCGACCCACGTATGGAACGTGTCCCCATTGATTTGCGACAACCAGACATACGACGGGACTATCTCGAAAAGCATAAGCAATGGTTCCTACAGCACCACGAAAACGCATTGAAGAAATTCGAGGAATCAGTCGAGGTTCTCTATGGCAGCAACTCTGAGTCGTCAGCACGACAATTGAGACTCCTTGAGGAGAGGGAGGAATATGAGCCCAACAATCGCATCAACTCGGACGCGCTGATGAATTTTGACAGAAAAATCGGGTAATAAGACTTTTTAGTCTGAATAGGAGAGTGAAATATGTCGATGTCTGACCGCGAGTATGATTTTCTGATGTTTTACATAAAGCAGACTTGGGATGAAATGAGACACATTGAGCAATTGCGTGCAACGGTATCCTCTTTAATCATTGCACTGGCTACGCTGATTGCTGGATTTGTAGTCCAACAGGGTTTTACTGATGCAACGATTATTATGTCGGTCTTCCTGATTGTTCTTGGGATATTTGGTGCGGTGATGGTCAGAAAGCTATACCAACTTCACCAGTTTGGACAAGAAAGACTAAACGAGTGGTATGCCTACCTCAAGGAAAATATTCCTAATTCTGAAGTCTTTAAGCGACGAGACATAGCGGACTCGGTACATCAGAAGAAGTTTTCAATATTCTCACAGATACCACACAATTATTTTTGGTTTGCCCTTCACTTGTTCATTTCTCTTGGCGGTGTCGTGACATTGGTTCTTACCTTGCTAAAATGACTGTAAGATTCTTTTTTTGAAGTTGGCGTATCTAAGTCAAAACGTTGCCCAACAAGCACATGCAGCCGACCCACTCGCTTCGCTACGCAGGGCGGCTAACACTCATTTGTTATGCTGCTGCAATCAGCATGGATAGAAAAGCGCAGGGATGTATGAAATTCAAAGAATTGTTATACAAATATAACTGGGATGACATTCACTCTACCCTGTTACAACTATACCCAGACCAGGGGAGAAATATTGAAGGATACAGGCAAGTGTTTGAAACATTACAAACCATTGCGCCTGTAAGGGAAGTGTCCGCCACTTCCCCCACCATGCGCGTTTGTATTGAGAGTGTCTTTGATGAAGACGAAGGTGAGTATTACGCTTCGGTATCCGGCAAAGATGGTACTTTGATGAAAGAGCAGAAAGACATTCCGCCGGAGTTTTTGAAGGATGATGACATTGGCAATCAAGAAGTCTCGTATGGTATTGAGTTCACCGATTGGGCTGAATGGTTGGGTATGGAGATAGACCCTGAAACTCTATCGAACTATTCTGAAGTAGACATTCTTGGGCATTGTCTGTGGGAAATGACATTTTATGGCTATACCCGAGAGGATGTCAAAAGAGCAATGGATGAAATTGAGCAGATTAGTAACCAAACTTTTCTTTAAGAAAGAAAAGTTCCATCATAAGAAATAAGAGGAAAAAAGTAAGAACGATGAGGGGCGTACTCTCGCTCAAGTAGAGCAGGAACTGGGGTTGTACAATGAAGCAGAAGACGAAGAAACGGTGGACTAACGCGGCATGCCACCGATGCCCTTACTACTACTAGTGCATTGTTAAATGATTGATGAAAACAACGAATTACTTCAAGACCAGCGTTATGGCCCGTCGGCCCTATCTCAAGATGGAATGGCTTGATTACGTTCTCAACAATCCCATTCGTACCGAAGCGCAACCCAATGGGCGCATTCGTCATTGGGCCTTCATTTCAAAGGCCGACAAGTACCTGCGGGTGGTTACTGAACCAGATGGAGAGACAGTACATAATGCCTTTTTTGACCGTCGCTTTAAGCCTTGAAAAGGAGATAAGGTTATGGTTTTTGAATACTACTCCGATACGGATATGCTGTATATCAAACTTGCTGATGGGGTAAGTACTGAATCTGAAGAAGTTGCGCCAGGAATTGTGCTGGACTTTGACGAACACAATCGTGTCATCGGTGTTGAGATCGAGGATGCCAGCAAGTTTATTGAGCTATCGCGATTAGAGTTGAGAGCTCTACCTGTTGTTGACTTGATGCTCAGTGAAATGGTTTCTGTCAGAACATAACAGGCAAAAATACTTTCACTGTCAAAATTCAAACAGTTTGATTTTACCTGACCAGGCGAGGAGGCAGTATTTATGCGCGCAGTGGCTATATGCTTGATTCTTTCCTATTTTCTTTGCGGTGTGGTTGCAGTTTCTCTTCGTGCTGCGGCTGAACCATCCAGCGACCTACCGACACAAGCCAAAATTGGGCTTGAGGAAGTCTTGTTTGCCCCAACTTCCTTTGTCACTGCGACAGAGGACGATTTGATGATTTCTGGTTATTTACGAACCACCACGCAGGAAGGAAAGGCGCCAGAGGATTTAAGTAAAACAGTGGATAACGCTGAGAGATTTTTGAACTTTCGCCTCGGACGATGGGGAGCGACTTTAGGGTGGTTAGGGGGAGGACAAGCGAAGTTGCTGGAGCCCCACATTTTGGCTGCGGATTACAAGCTTTCGCTCCGCGACGAAAAAGACCGTACCGCTTTTGCCGTCGATTTCAAATATGCCACCCAAAAACTCCCTCAAAAGACACTGCGGCAATCGTTTTTAGACTTCGGTGTCTTTTCGATTACGGGTATAGCCAGCCAGGAACTGTCATTAATTTTTGAACCTTACGGCGGTGTGATGGCGAATTATGTTTACCTTGATGCGTCGGCACCTAAATTGACCAGCCTCTGGAAGCTGGTTCCATTTGTTGGGATTCGGCTTCATATCAGTCCTTTTGTCCAGGCTGTATTCGAGCTGAACCGCGCGAGCCTCGACGCGCAGGACCCGAGATTAACCTGGCATCTCGGCGGTTCTATCAGATTCTAAACCCCATAAATCTGTTTTTTAAGGTAGCCGAAGTCGCAAGACTTCGGGCAAACACCCCGAATTTTGGCAAATTCGGCTACAAAAATAGCAGCAGAAATTATTGCAAAGGAGATTATAATGTTTACCAAAAGCAAAGTTAAGATTCTGTTGATTAGTTTTATTACTTTTTGGATTTGTGGAAATTTATTGAATGCTTCCGCTCAACGTTTTAGAGAAAGAATACAGGAAAGAAACCGCCTGGGTTCGGTGGAACTCGGCGGAAATGTTTCCAGGATAGCCAATGATAATAACGATGATTATCCTAATCTCAGCGGTGTAACCCTGGGATTTTTCTTAAATCGCCATTTGGAATTGGAAGGAGCATTCAGTTACGGAAGTAAGGAAGATAACACATGGTCTTTGTTTACAGCTAAAGCGGTATTGAATCAGAAATTAGGCATTATGGTGCCTTATGTTTTTGTGGGATTAGGAGGCATAAGAAAGAAACCGGATGCAGAGGATGATATATTGATAACAAGATTTGTAGCATTAGGAGGCGGACTTAAGGTGCTTGTTCTTAGAAACGTCGCGGCTAAGATGGAATTTAATCACACGCGAAAACTCAGTGGAGATGAAAGTGAACGTGAGGTTAATAATATAGGCGTTCTCGGCATTTCAATTTTCTTTTAACACACTTTTCTTTTCTGCCTTAGTGTTTCTTTTGATCAAACTCCACGCTTTTCTTTTTTAAAAAGAAAAGCGTGAGCAAAAGAAAACACTAAGGAAGGTTTGGAGGGGAAAAAGCTATGAAAATTTATGGTGCAAACAAAAAAAAACGGTTGAACTTGTTAAGAATCCTGGGACTATTTTGCCTCCTCAGCTTCTTCGGATGTGGGACAGCCGTTGTCACCCAAGAATCAGCGCAACGTGCGGTATATGACGCGCAATCCGCCGTTCAACAGGCAAGAAGCTCCCGGGCCGACCTTTATTCCACAGAACATCTGAACGACGCGGAACGCTTCTTAAATGAGGCGGAACAATCTTTATTGCTTAAACGGCGTCAACGCGCCTATAGCCTCGCAACCAAAGCAGCAGAAGCCGCAAAATTGGCAGAAGCAGAAGCGAGACAAAGCTTGCAACGCTGGCAAACCATTTACCCTTTCAGTCAATTCCCTCAACCTGGCGAGCTGACACCTTTTAGCACAACGCAACCTTATGGGATTACACCCTTTCAGCAAGGTTATATCACGCCGCCCAATCTACCAGCACAAGAACAATCCCTGCTGGAAATGCAAAACCGGATTCAAGCTGCCGCCCAGGCCCTACAAAATGCCCAAAACGCCATGCAGACAGCGCGGACATATATGCTCAAAATTCAAACGGAGATTGGATTATCTATGTCAAACACCATCATTCAACAGGCGCAGGAAAGCGGCGCTAAGAAGGAAATTATTGATTTAATCCAATCCTGGTATAACCAGGCCCAACAAGCTGCGGCAATGGGAGATTATGAGAAAGCCCTCCGCTTCATCGAACGCGCCCAAACTTACGCCATAGATGCCCAGACGCTGGATTGATGATTGATGATTGATGATTGTTGATTGGAGGAATAAAATTCCTTCAATCGACAATCATCAATCGACAATCGACAATCCTAAGGCAATCATCAATCGACAATCGACAATCCAAGGAGCCATTATGTATTTCAATCCTCAACTTGACATCTACAAATTTTGGCGGTTAGGTTTCTATTTGATTCTCGGCTTGCTTTGCGCGCTGACCATTTCTCAAGCCTTTGCGATTGACCCGCCAAACGCCCCTATCCACCTTGATGATAATCCCAATGCCAACTTATCCTCAAAAACTGGCCTGGGATACGATAATGACCAATTGTTAGAGTTTCAATGGAATGTGGTCGCTCAAGAGAAGAATTACAATGTGTATCTTTCTGTTGATGGGGGCCCCTTTCAATTGGAGAGTGCTACGTTTGCTCCCCAATACACCCTTTTAGGAGTGAATGGGCATTTTTATCAAATTCGGGTGACGAGTATCGCAAATGGCGAAGAATCGAACTATTCTCAACCCTCCAACAAAATTGTGGTGGATACGGTACCGCCAGAAATACCGATATTGCAGTTCAAAGACCCCCTTCTGGTCAACACTGCTAAATTGGTTGTGCTTCTTGACCCGCTGACGCAAACGAACAGGGACCCAAATTTTGATGCGTATCAACTCCGTGGAGGCCAATTTGCCGATTGGACGACCACACAGGAAATGGTAGATTTTGCGTTTCAACTCCAGCCGAACGCCACTAATAGTTTGCAAATTCGCGGCATCGATTTGGCAGGGAACCCAAGCCCTGCCGCGGTTTTAACGGTCATTCAGGATTCCATTCCGCCAACTGCTCCGATATTAGCGCCATTGAACCGACAGGAAGCGTCCCCCCACAGGGGGGATAAGAGTGGGGCTGTCAATACTCCCACCATTGGTTTGAAAGTAGATGTTCCGAGTAGCGACCTCCATTTTTCCCACTATCAGGCGCATGGCGGGCAATATAAAAACTGGACATCGGTTACTGAAACAGAATTTTTCGCTTTTGAATTGGCTCAAAACACTGAAAACCTCCTCAGTGTGCGAGGAGTTGATAAAGCAGGCAATGTAGGGGAAGCTGTAACGGTTCGGGTGATGCACGATGCCATTCCTCCACAAGTTCCTGGGCAACCTTTTGCACGCGAGGAAACCGCCCCAGGTTCAGGCTTCGCAAGTTCGTTCCCCTTAACATGGGAATGGACGCCGGCGAAAGATAACTTCCTGGTGGACTCCTATCAGGTTTTTGTCGTCGTTGATGGACAACCCCCTACCCCCTTTAATAAGGGGGATGGCGGCGATTTCACATTAGCGGGTACTGCTAAAGGCCCCTATTTTCCTCTCGCAGTCGCCACAGGGCGAAGCTATCAAGTGCGAGTTCAAGCAGTCGATGCCGCTGGAAATTTAGGGGATTTTTCTCAACTCTCGCGTCCCATATTCGTAGATATGACCAATCCAACGACGCCGAGCATTCGTATCCGTGAGCCAGATGTTCTTTCTGGAAACTTAGTGGATGCGGACACTATTCTGGTTGATTTGGTTGCGCCAAGTGAAGATGACCTGTTTTGGGGCTATCAACTGCTTGGCGGACAATACTCAACCTGGACGGATACCACAGAAACTACCATTTTTAAATTCAATTTAGTTCAAGATAGAGTCAACGTTCTTTCTGTGCGTGGACAGGATAAAGCGGGAAATGTCAGCGGAACCGCAACCATCCAGGTAATCGAAGATTCAACACCTCCTACGCCTCCCATTGTGCGCAGCACACGGCTTGCTACCAGAGAAAATTCGGTGGTGGTGGAACTGGTTGCCCCCAGCGTTGACCCCTTCTTCGACAGTTACGAACTGCGAGGCGGCCAATATTCCGATTGGACGCGGACGACAGAGACCAACCTGTTTCGATTTCAGCTTCAATCTGACCAGATTAACTCACTTTTCATCCGCGCTAAAGACCAGTTAGGACATCGTAGCGAACCTGTGGAGATACAGGCAGTTCAAGATTTGATACCGCCTGGGCGGCCAGGTGTGCCTCGGCATTACGATAGCACTGCTGCAACGATAGGTTTCGACGATGATACAACATTAGATTTTCAATGGACACCTGCTCAAGATAATTTTGCTGCGGTTACTGATTATTTGGTGTTCCTCTCCATAGATGGGTTGCCTTATGAAGAAATAAGTAAATCCTTTGGCCCCGCGTTTAGCGTATCCGTGCCTGAAGGACATACCTATCGACTTCAAGTCGCCGCGGTAGACCAGGCAGGCAACGTTGGGCCGCGTTCAGAAGCATCCTTGCCAGTGCTTATCGATACGACTCCTCCAACGGCGCCAGTTATTGAGCCAGTTGCCTCTTTCACCTCCGCCTTTGAGGTTGAACTCCTGCTTACTCCTGATGGGCAAAGTTTCGACGCCAACGGCGTGAAGTATCAGATTCGAGGAGGAAAATTGGATTTCTGGATGGATGTAAGCACAACCGATAAATTCCGATTTTTCTTAATCCCAAATGCGCAAAATACACTCTCAATCCGGGCAGTGGACCCGGCGGGAAATCAAAGAATCAACTCAGTACAAATTACCCAGGATTCCATCCCGCCCATAGCTCCAGGCAAACCAAATCATATAAAACCAGAGGAGGCATTAGTGCCTAACCTGGACAACAGTCAAGCATTGAAGTTCGTCTGGTCGGCTGCGGAGGATAACTTTGAAGTAGACCACTATCGGGTTTTTATCTCTAAGAACGGCGGCGCTTTCAAGCAAGATGAACGGAAAATCTCTTTGCCAGCCATTCAGAGCCCTTACGTGGCGGCAGGAGAAAATGGAAACGTTTATCAGATTAGAGTTCGGGCAGTTGACAAAGCCGGTAATATCAGTCCAGAGTCGCCGCCATCAGAGGTGATTCTCGTCGATACCGAAGCGCCCATTGTGGAGCAGGTAGAAATCCTGGGTGACCATCGTGTAACGGGCAAAGTGACAAAAGGCGATGGAAAAGTTCAGATTAAAGCCCGCATCAAGGATGCAACGATTACAGAAGAAGGCATCACCGCTGATTTGAGCCAATTGACAGGCAATTCTGAGGACCGCGCGGTGAATCCAATAGCGAGAAACTTAGTTGTTTTTGACAACTTTGTGCAGGTCAACTGGTTTACCTCTCTGAATCAGAATATTCAAGGCGGGAGTGTTGTAACCGTAACGATTTCCGCGCGTGACAATGCCGGCAACCTTGCGAAAGAAAATTCCGCCCAGGCGTATGTCTTTGTGCCTTCTGCGAGTCAGGAAACTTTATTGTCTCTCTCCACAGATGGCGAGGTGATAGTCTTTGTGGAATTGAAACCATCTACTATTCCTGACCGACGTGTGCTGCCACTCCGAGTTGTTGTAGAACCGGTAGACGCAGAGGTAGCGACCGCAGATGAAAACCTTCCCAAACAAATGTATATCCTCAAGGGAAGCGTGGCATACAAGATTATTGCAGAAGATATTTTAGGCGTTCCAATCCCGAAAGAACAAATCCGAGATACTTTTACATTAGGCTTAGGATATTCAAGCGAAGTTGGGCCAGAAGTGGCGCAAAATCTGAAACTGTTTGTGCTATCAGGCAATAACTGGTTGCCTTTAGAATCTCAAGTTGACTTTTCCCGCCGCATGGTGAAGACGGAAGCCGCTTCTCAGTTTGGTATCTATCGCTTGCTTGCCCAGGCGAGTACAACGTTGGAAGACATCCTCGCATATCCGAACCCGGTTCGGTTTGGAAATTCCAATAACACCTTGAAATTCCGCAACGTTCCTCCCGAAGCGGTGATAGAAATTTATACGGTCACTGGAGAAAGAATCAGAGAAATCAAAGTAGAACCAGGCGCGCTCAATGTGGCTTGGGATGGTAAGAAGAAAAACGGTGACCTGGTTACCAGTGGGTTGTATCTTTATAGGATTCGGATGAATGATAAGGAAGTTTTCGGGAAGATAGCAGTGTTGAGATGATGAAACGTGATGAGTGATGAGTAATGAGTAATGAGTAATGAGTAATGAGTGATTTTATATTTATCACTTATCACGTTCTACTTATTATTAGGAGTGACTCATGAACTATTTCCATAAAATCTGCGCTTTTGAACAACAACGTGTTTACTGGCTTGTTATCATTTGTTTCATCTGTCTTGGGGTGTTTTTTCTGGTGGAACAGGCTTGCGCGCAGACGGCAACTTCTTCTTTTCTGCGCATCAATGTTGATGCCAGAGGTACCGCCATGGGAGGAGCGCAGGGTGCGTCAACAAATGATGTGTACGCCGTCTATTGGAACCCGGCGGGCTTATCAAAGGTATTGTTGAAGGAAGTAGCGTTTACCCGCCAAAACCTGTTCCAGGGGTTAACGTACAACTTTTTAGCTTATGCCATGCCGACTCGCTCTTATGGGACGTTAGCTGCGCAGCTTTTCCTCCTCAGTTCTGGAGAAATTACAAGAACCTTAGAAAACCCGGATGGTTCCTTTGGAGGGATAGGTGACTCTTTTTCGGTAAGTGACTTTGGATTGGGTTTTTCTCAAAGCAAAGCGGTCATGAAAAACATTTCTTATGGTGTGAGCTTGAAATTTCTTTCGCATAGAATCGCGGACGAACATGCCCTCTCTATTGCCATTGACGGAGGGCTGCTATATCAAACCATGATAGAAAGATTACGAGTAGGAGTTGCCCTGCAAAACCTCTCCACCAGGTACCGTTTTATTGACCAAAATCTGAGTGAACCCTGGAATATCAAGTTTGCAGCCATCTATATTTTTTCAGACCGACCGTTGTTTTTAACGGCGGATTTCAATCGAATTTCAGGACAACAAGATACCCTGAACATCGGCGCAGAATACTGGTATTTAGACCTAATAGCCCTTCGCGCCGGCATGAAACTGCCGCCGCCGGCCGGTTTCCTCTCCACCTTCAGCATGGGATTTGGCGTAAATTGGCGGGATTTATATCAATTAGATTATTCTTTTTCCCCTCACGGGCCACTTGGCACAAGCCAGTGTTTTTCGATGTTCATCCGGTTTTAGTTTGCCCAAATTTCAAAAAAATCAAAAAAAAGTAAAAAATGTCCTTGAAATGAGGATGATAAATTGGTAAAATTATTATGTGGACAGTTTCTGAAGTTAGTCGTGGAAGCTGTCAAATGTTAATTATTGTCAAAACAAGGAGGTGAAAAAAATGAAAAAGGTGTTTGTGATTCTCCCGAAGGCTTTCGGGATAATCTTTGCCGCTGTTATGTTACTTATGCTCTCGTCTATTGGTTTAGCCAAGGAAGGATATATATTCTTCTATGACTTCAATGCTGACCAGACAGGTAAGGCGCCATCAGGTGGTTGGAAACCAACGGTAGAGGGCAAAATTGAAGTAGCTGACGTCCCTAGCGCAACTAATAAAAGCGTCAGGATTACGGATGTAGGCAATGGCGGCGGGATGACACTGCTTCTTGATAAACCAATAACTGGTAAAACTGTCACCATGGAATACAAATTCATGAGAGAAACAGGTTGGACAGGCGCATGCGAGATATTCTATGTGATGAATCAGAAATGCCCAGATGATTGGTCAGGCATTTGCATAAAAGACAATGATGATGGAACCATTGCATATCATGACGGTGTCAATTGGGTAAACTCGGTTGCTCTTGTGGATAATGCCTGGCACGATTTCAAATTTGTGATGCATACGGATAAAGATAACTATGACCTATACTTCGATGGCCAAGAAATCGTGAAAGGCGCTGGCTATAGAAAATTTGCCGGACTTGAAGGCCAGGGAGTAGATAAGTTTAACGTTGCCAACGTAGGTGATGGTGGGTCAACCTTTGTTAAATACTTTGATGATATCGTTCTCTATGATGGTACTACCAGACCAGTAGTATCACCAGTAAAGCCAGCATACAAGCTGACAACAAATTGGGGAAATATAAAGGTTTCAATGTTACAGTAACCTTATACGTAATGAGTAATGAGTAATGTTTTCTTTTACCCCGTTAGAAAACAATACTTTATTTATAACTTACTTAATACCGTAAGGTTTTCTAACGGGGTTTACTCATTACTCATTACTCATTACGCATCACACATTACGCAATATGAAATTGCAAGCCTAAATCCGTATAAGGGGGTCTTTAAGATGAAATATCTATTATGTGTCCTGCTGATGTTATTTACTCTATCATCAGTTGAGCTTTGCCAGGGAGGAGTCATATTCTTCTATGATTTCAATAAAGACCGAGAAGGTAAGCCGCCTTCCGACCCATGGAAACCAACGGCAGCGGGTAAAGTTGAAGTGGTAAATTTTCCCAGCGCAACTAACAAAAGCGTTAAGATTACCGACAGCGGCAGTGGTGGCGGGATGACACTGCTTCTCGATAAACCGATAACCGGTAAGACTGTCTCTCTGGAATTCAAATTCTTGAGAGAAAAAGGTTGGACAGTTGCATGCGAAATATTCTATGTGCTGAATCAGAAATGCCCAGATGATTGGTCAGGTATTTGCGTAAAAGACAGTGATAATGGAAAAGTTTCTTATCACGACGGCGCTGGATGGAATGATACTGTCAACCTTGAAGATGATACCTGGCACGATTTTAAAATTGTGCTACACCTGGATAAGGACAAATATGACTTTTATTATGATGGCAAAGAAATGGCAAAAAATATTGGTTACAGGAACTGGGGAGGACTTAACGGAAAGGGAGTAGACAAATTTAATGTAGCCAATGTAGGTGACGGGGGTTCTACTTTTGTAAAGTATTTTGACGATATCATATTCTACGAAGGCACTACCAGACCATTTGCCGTCAAATCAGAATCTAAATTATCAACTGTCTGGGGTTCGGTTAAGATATCAGCGTGCAAGGAACGGTAAAACGTAACGGCATGTTTCAAATTTTCTCAAAAATTAGTTGACACTTTGTATGGATGGAAGGATGGAAGATTGGAAGGATGCCTATCTGCCGAAATGACAACCCCCTACCCCCTTTTTTAAGGGGGACTATTTTCTGAAACATGCCAACGTAAACAAAAGAAACACTGAGGAAAAAAGTAAATAATAAGTGAGTGGGAGATAGTTTACAAACACTCATTAGAACTTGCCTCCGGGGAACCGGGGGCAAAAACTTTTGTAACGGAAAAATTAAACCGCAAGGTGGTGAACGGAAGTCGGAAGGTTGTTTTCCGATGACTTTATAAGTGTGGGGGATTTCAATCGCTTAGAACTACCTAACCCAAGTTGAAATTTTGAGATTAGGCATAAACTGCACAGAAAGGAAGGTTTAGACGATGATTACCATCGTAAACAGCTTGACACTACTACTAACACTTCTCTTTGTCGCGGGGGCTTTGTTCGCTTATGCTCAAGTAGATACTACACAGGTGGACACCACACAAGTAACAGGAACGGCTGGAGTTCCGGTTGTCTTTTCGGGCGAAACACTTTTCTTGGTTTATGGTAAGATTGGACCATTCACACCGGAAGGTCGCGCAAAAGCTATAACAGAAAGATTGGCAAAGTTGTCAAAGGACTTATCAGTTCGAATTGACTCTATCACTGTAGTTGATAATCCTACAGGCACAGATATTTTTGCCGGAGACGTAATTATAATGACAGTTACCGACGCGGACGCGGAAGTTGCAGGTCGGACAAGGCAAGAATTGGCAAAAGAATACGCGCCTAAAATCCAAAATGCTATAGAAAAAGTTAGAAGAAAATACAGCTTAAAGAGTATTCTACTCGGAGTTCTTTTCGAACTCATCGCAACCGCAATTCTTTTTTTCCTCTTCAAATCATTTCAGAAAATTTTTCCGAAGGTGTATGCTAAGCTGGACTCATGGCGAGGCACACGCATTCGTTCTTTCAAGATTCAATCTCTTGAACTACTTTCCGCTGACAATCTTACCAACTTTTTTATAAGATTAGCAAAGGTAGTGCGTTTTGCCGTTTCGATTGGCGCCATCTATTTCTACATTTCACTTGTCTTCAGTTTCTTCCCCTGGACGCGAGAGTGGGGGACAATACTTTTTGACTACATCCTTTCTCCAATCAAAGCAGTCTGGCAAGCATTTGTGTCCTATCTTCCCAACGTATTCTTCATCGCCGTTATCATTTTTGTGACACGATATGCTATCAAATTGATTCGGTTTATCTTCACCGCAGTTGAAAAAGAGAAAATCGTCTTTCCTGGGTTTTATAAGGAGTGGGCTTTTCCGACATACAGAATCATTCGCTTCCTCGTAATTGCGTTTGCTGTCGCAGTGATTTTCCCTTATATTCCTGGTTCCAAATCCCCAGCCTTTCAAGGGATATCGGTTTTCCTTGGAATCCTCTTTTCATTGGGTTCTGCTGGCGCTATCAGCAACATTGTTGCTGGAACCATTCTCATATACATGCGTGCGTTTCAGGTTGGCGATAGGGTGAAGATTGATGATACGACAGGTGATGTTGTCGAAAAAACGCTGTTAGTAACGCGCGTCCGCACAACCAAAAACGTGGTCATCACAATTCCGAATGCTCAAGTGCTCGGAAGCCATATCATCAACTACAGCTCTTCGGCTCAAGACCACGGTCTTATTCTTCACACCACCGTGACCATAGGTTATGATGCGCAGTGGAAGAAAGTTCATGAACTGTTGATTGCCGCAGCCCG
>Ga0194113_10003251_pt1 | contig 21864 bp, 19 predicted proteins | sample TA2MahC200mmetaG_FD_146193 | JGI IMG/M metagenome (GOLD analysis project Ga0194113, IMG submission 146193) | Freshwater microbial communities from Lake Tanganyika, Tanzania - TA2015017 Mahale Deep Cast 200m | ecosystem: Environmental > Aquatic > Freshwater > Lake | place: Tanzania: Lake... | reverse complement strand
AGAGGGTGTTAGGTAATTCGTTGTAAATAACGATTGGTCAGTTTGTTAAGATCTAAAAAATGGAGTTGTTCGAATGAGATGGACGCAAGCAGTTTTGCAGGGTAGGCCTTTGCGACATGGATTCCCAACTTCCCGCGACTGGTACGGCCGAGTTATTGGCCGAGTTATCTGGACACATTCCCGATGCGTTTATCAACGAACTGATGCCCCACAGCCGCGGACGCGGACGCCGAGCGCGACTGACGGCCGCCCAATTATACCGCGTGCATCTACTGAGTTTGCTAACTCCAGCGCACGCCTTCAATTTGCTGGTCAAGCTGCTGGACGAGCAACGGGCTTGGCGACGCTTCGCCCATTTGTCCAACCGCCAGCAGGTTCCGGACGTTTGGATGTTGCACCAGTTTCGGGTCAGTTTCGGAGTCAGCGGGCTGCGCCTAGTCAACGAGCATTTGCTGGAGCCGCTCCTGCCGCAAGCTGGAGGACCGAGGATGAGTTTGGCCCTGATCGATGCGACCGATTTAGAGGCGGCCAGTTCCGGGCACAAAAAAAGAGCACCGGTGAATATTCGGCCCAGCGCGCCGCTTTGGGAGCTCGGACCCTCAAAAGCGGGCAGAGTCGTTTCTTTGTCGGCTACAAGAAACACACCTTTCGCTTGTGGCTCTCGCGTTACGAACGAGGCGTGTTGTTGGTCCCGGTGGTCAGTTGGGTCGCGCCGGCCAACTGGAGCGAAGGGGTCTTCTTGCGGCCCAGCGTGGTGCGTTGCTGGCAGCAGTGGCACTGGCGGCCCGATGTGATCGTGGCGGATATGGGCTACATCGCTGCCGCCACCAAACGGCAGTTGCGCGAGCGGTGGCAGGTGGCGGTGATTACGCAACTCAAAGAGGGGATGAATTTGGTGGCACCCTTTGTCAGCCCGACCCGAGCGGCCTGTCCGCAAGGCCAGCCGTTGAGTTGGCTGGGTTACGAACCTGGGGATCAACTGCACTGGTTCGGCGTAACGCAAGCTCAACCGTTGTGCACATGGTGCTGGCAAGCGGCGGACTGCCCTCGACAATTTAGCTTCCGCCCTGACGAGCACGAGACCTTGCTGGGACTCTTGCCGATGAACACCACCACGGTGCAACGGCTCTTGCAGCAAGTCCGGCCTTGGATCGAGCCGGCGCAGTCCTACGAAAAAAATCAACTGGGCTTGAACCAAGTATTTTTCAACAGTCTGCATTTGGCTTGGACGATGTCGTTGCTGGCTGATGCGGTCGTGCTGTTGCGAGCGCGAGCTTTGCTCAGCCGGCCACTGGCGACACTGCCCGTCTACGAGCTAACGCCTCAACAACTCGCGTTGGATTTATGTTTGGAACCATTCAAAGAAAAATGAACGCGCCGGACAAATCTGCAAAAACGCCCAATATTTCATCTTTTCGCAAATCAATTTCCTAACACCCTCTACTACCAAAAAGCGGTCACTCTCGGAAAGGAACTGGCCAAACAGGGCGTGGCGGTGATCACAGGAGGCGGCCCCGGCATCATGGAAGCCGCCAATCGCGGGGCCAGTGAAGGCAAGGGAAAATCGGTCGGCCTCAATATCGAACTGCCCTTCGAGCAAAAGCCCAATCGCTATGCCAACGTGCCGATCAATTTCCACTATTTCTTCTCGCGCAAAGTTTGTTTCGTGAAATACAGCGTCGGCTTCGTCTTCATGCCGGGAGGATTCGGAACGCTCGACGAATTCTTCGAGATTCTCACGCTGATTCAAACCCAGCGTATCTCCCGTTTCCCGGTCATTCTTTACGGACGGCGCTACTGGAGCGGCCTCCTCAAATGGATCAAAGGAACGGTGCAGAAGAATGGCTACATCAGCCCTCAGGATTTGGATCTCTGCACGTTGACCGACGATACCGAAGAGGCGATTAGTGTCATTCAGGACTACTTAAGGCGAGTGGGACCGCCCGAAAGTGTCCCCATAGCCTTTGCTTGAAAGCGTAACGGCGAGCTTCCAGCCTGCCGGTTGAACGATGGGAACGCGTGCCCCGGCGCTATCAGACACCGTACGTGTTTAGCGCGGGTAGCACAGGCGGCTCGCCTGTGCTGTCGGGCGACCCGACCGACAGAATGGCGGTTGTGTTCGAGGGAGAATTCGCTCCCCGTTTACTCGGGAGCGAGCTTCCGTTTCGTTCGGCGAGTCGCCGGACGAGGCGGGCGGGTTGCCCGCGCTACCCACGCTAAACAGACTTCAGACACCAGGTCGGCTGACATTTCTCAGACAAGCTTTGATTCACCGGTATGTATCGGATGTCGCGACATCAAAACGGCTTGACGGTCATCACGGCAGAAATGCCTCACATGGCCAGCGTGAGCATTGGCATCTGGGTTGGCGTGGGAGGACGCTACGAACCCGCTCCCCTTTCCGGCGTTTCCCATTTTATCGAGCACATGCTCTTCAAAGGAACACGCCGGCGCACGGCAAAACAAATCTCCCAGGATATCGAGGGCGTCGGCGGATACCTGAACGGTTTCACCACCGAAGAGAGCACCTGTTTCTACGCCAAAGCGCGTCACGACCGATTTCGCGACTTGCTCGACGTGCTCATGGACATGTTCCTCAATTCCACCTTTGATCCGGTCGAAATCGACAAGGAGCGCAGCGTCATCAAAGAGGAACTGGCCATGTACCTGGACCAACCGCAGCACCACGTCCAGGAATTGCTCAACGAAACCCTCTGGCCGGATCACCCGCTGGGCCGTTCCCTGACCGGGACGAACGAAACCCTGGATGCCATGAGACGGGCGGATATTCTCCGTTACCTCCGCCAAACCTACGTTAGCAATCGCGCCGTGGTGGCGGCCGCCGGAAACTTGAGCCACGACAAGTTTGTGAAATCCGTCCACCGGTTTGCGCGCGGATTCCTGCAGGGGGCGCGCCCTCGCTTCGCCCCAGTCACGCATGCCCAGACCGCTCCGCGCGTCTGTCTGTTCACGAAAGCGGTGGAGCAAACGCAGATTGCGCTGGGCATTCGCGCGTGTTCCCGGCATGACGAGCGCCGCTTTGCGTTGCGGCTCTTGAGCACGATTCTGGGCGAGAACATGAGTTCGCGCCTCTGGCAAATTCTTCGCGAGGAACGCGGCCTGGCTTACTCCATCGGCAGTTCCATCAGTTGCTTCGACGATGTCGGCACGCTGACAATCTCGGCGGGGCTGGACACGGAGAAAGTCGGGGAAGCGCTGCGATTGACCGTCCGGGAAATGAAGCGTCTGTCCTCCGCCGCGGCCCCCGCCGCTGAATTCCGGCGCGCGCGCGATTACGTCATCGGCCAGATCGATCTGAGCCTGGAAAACACGGAAAACCAGATGATGTGGCTGGCCGAGCAATTCCTGGGTGACGGCAAGATCCTGTCGCCCGCCGAAATCAAGCAGCGACTCTCAACCGTGACCGCGAACGAAGTGCGCGCCGCCGCCCGTGATTTCTTTCGACCGGAGCGGTTTAGCCTGGCGCTGGTCAGCCCGTTGAAGAAAACCGCGCCTCTCTCAAAACTGCTGGTGGGTTGATTGGAGCGAGGAAAACTTCTCGAAGCAGCGCTTGCCCAGGATCGGAATCCTGTAGGCTCCGGGAACTCGATCGACCATTTTGATCAGGTTGGCGCGAATCGAAGTCAGGCCCAGAAAGAACTGCGCCTCCGCGTTGCCCTGTGCCGCCGCCGCAAACCAATCTTTGCCGCTGGCGGCTTTGCTCCAGTAATCGAGATTCTTCGGGTCCGGTGCTGGCCGCGACATCAGGATTAGACCCAGCAGGACAATGGAGAGAGCCACGACGGCGGCTGCGAGCAGGCTGTTTTTCATGAGTCTCACTCCAACTGTTCGCTAACCAACTCGGTTTTGGGGTTGCCCCAGGACTTGACCGAGTTCCCAAAGGGCGGGACGGTCCAGATACTCTTGTGCCACCGTCGCCTGGCCGGATCCAAACACATCCGGATTGAGATCAAGCCTCCACAATGGCCTTGAAGCCACCGTAGAGCATGCGCCTGCAATCGAAAGGCATGTCCTTCGGGTCGCACATGTTCGCGATGCGCGGGTCCTTCATCACCCTGGCGTTGACGGCGTCGCGATGGGCGCGCGATTTATAAACGATGTACGAGAAGACAACGGTCTCGCCCGGCTTGGTTTTGATGCCTTTGGAAAAGGGCATGGCCCATTCCGCCCGAAGGTCATCCCCCACGCATTCTTTGTATTCCAGGGCGCCGAGTTCGCGCCAGATTTTGCCGGCCTTGGCTGCGATGCGTCGGTAAGCGGCGATTTTTTTCTTCGGCACCGGGATCACGAATCCATCGATGTAGTGTGGCATAAGGATGTTCTTTGTGTGGGATGGCGGTTTACACTTTATTGCCGTTCCTCCAAGCGCAAAATCGACGACGCATTCCAGGGATTTCCAGGGAAACGGCCCGCTCCACCCGCGTGCCTTTTTGCAGGGGCGAATCGAGCGGCGTCATTCAAATCATCCGTCCCTGCTCCGATAGTAGTCTGCGACGCGGTAGTTCCGGGCGACGAGGCCAAAGGCGAGCGCGGCGGCAAAGGCGAAGCCGGCGAAGAAAAACATCTGGAACGCCGTGACGCCGAATCCGGTCGAAGCGATGAAATTGGTGACGGCCGTATTCTTCACCGCCGCATTCACGACCAGCACCCAGAGGTTGCCGACGGTTACCGAGAGATTCCAGAACGCCATTAGCGCGCCTTTCATCGCGGGCGGCGCCTGGCTGTAGGCGAATTCTAGGCCCGTCGTCGAAACCAGCACTTCACCCATCGTCAACAGGACATACGGCAGCACCTGCCAGAGGATCGAGAACGCATGACTGCGGTCGAGCGCCACTTGCATCCCGCCAACGACGATCCAGGCCAGGCCGGCAAAGGCGATGCCCGCAGTCATGCGCCGCAGCGCCGTCAACTCGAAGCTGAGACGCTTGAGCGCTGGATAAAGCACCAGGTTGTTGAACGGAATCAAAAGCATCACGAGCAGCGGATTGAGCGCCTGCATCTGCGAGGATTGGAACCAATCGGGCTTGGTCATCGCATCCGCCTGCAAAACCCACGTCGAAGCCTTCTGGTCAAAAAGCGACCAGAAAGGTGTCACGAGAAAGAAGAGCCCGAGCACCCGCAACACCGAACGCACGCCCGCCACGGCCTGGTCCGGATGCTGGCCGCGGGCGCCTTCCAGTTGCAGCCAGACTCCCGCGCCCCCGAAAGCAATTAACGCCACCAGCGCGGTGCAAAACGACACCACGAAACCAAACGACGGCACCAAGACGAACGCGGCGAGGGCAATCACCACCCCGACGCCGGCGAGGACGGTTCCAGCGCGTCCCGACGCGAGCGCAGTCCGGGCGACGCGCAGGAACGAATGCGGATCAGGCGGCGCCGGCGGCACGAGAACGTAGCGCTTGCGGCCGAGCCAGAAAATCAGGGTCGCCAGGAACATGAGCGCGCCTGGGATGCCGAACGCGATCGCGCCGCCGAATCGCCGCAGAAAAACGGGCATAAGCAGCGAGGCAAAGAACGAACCGAAATTGATCATCCAGTAGAACGCGTCGAATACCACCTTCGCGCGATGCTTGTTGGTTTGATCGAACTGGTCGCCCACGAAGGCCGCGACGCACGGTTTGATGCCGCCGGAGCCGAGCGCAATCAAGCAGAGACCCGTGTAAAAACCGGTCCGGTTCGACTCGAACAGCGCCAGGCAGAGATGCCCGGCGCAATAGACCAGGCTCAGCCAAAAGATCGTGTGGTACTTGCCGAGAAAGCGGTCCGCGAGCCAGCCGCCGAGCAGCGGAAAAAAGTACACGCCGATCACGAACGTGTGAAACACGTCCTTCGCCGCGCCGGCGCGGTCCGTCTCCGGCAGATACCGCAGCAACGACGTGACGAGAAACACCGTCAGGATGTTGCGCATGCCATAGAAGCTGAACCGCTCGCACCCCTCGTTGCCGATGATGAAGGGAATCTGGCGGGGGATGGGGACGTTGGCTGGTGCTCCGGTGTTTGAGATAGTTGCGCTCATGCGTGGTTCGTCCGAGAGAATAGCATGACGGGCAAATCAGGTATCGCCGATTTGCTATCGGCGGCGCGCCAACAGGTTCCAGAGCGCTCGAACGAGTCGGCACCAAGCGGTATGCAATTCCGCGATACGGCAGATTACAAATCGATTACAAATCTGCGCTACAAGCCGCGTCCTCATTCGGAGAGGCGCGCCCTTCTCCGAGAAAAGCACGACCGACGATCACGGAGTTCCTGCAGGCCACAAGTTCATCCAAGCCGCGCCCCTGTTATCGTCGTTCATGCCAATCGCGTCGTTCCTGGGTGTGGGATACCGTTCAGGCAAGCTTGTCGGCAATCTCAGGGACCGTGACAAAAATCTCCGCTGGACTTTGCGCGCCCAACGCCTCCGGACTGTGTTGGCCCCAGGTCACCGCGCCGAAGGCAATTCCTGCCGCTCTTGCGGCCTCTGCATCACGAATCTCATCTCCAAAAGACACTGCGCATCCAAGGCAGCGTGTCCGCCAACGTGCCGTCGAAATCGAAGATGGCTAAACGATACTTCAAGATTGGAAGCTCCGCTCTGACCGCCGCGATCCCATCGCGGCAAGGCCCTGCGTTTGACGCGGACATTAGCAGATTAAGTCACCAAGTCACCGCAAGGATTGCAGAACCATGTTGCGACTGATAGCTTCCCATCATGAGTCGCCTTGAATTGGCCGTTGAAAAGGTAAAACACCTGGACGAAAACCAGGCTGAAGCGCTGTTGGAATGGCTTGAACTCCGCGAGGATCGCGAAGCTCTTCGCCGAAGGCTCGATGAGGAGATTCAGATCGGTCTCGACCAGTTGAAGCGGGGCGAAAGAATTCCAGGCGAGCAGGTGCATGCCCAGATTCTGGAGCGCAGCCGGCAACGGCGGGCCGGCAAGCATGGCTTGATTCCTTCTTTTCTCCGGAGGCCCGCCTCGACCTGATGGAAATCTGGGAATACATCGCGCGCGACAACGTGGATGCCGCCGACCGCGTTGAGCAGCAGATTCAGGAAGCCGTTTCGCTGCTCGCCCGCCATCCCGAGTTGGGCCACTTGCGGCCCGATCTCACCTCTAAACCCGTTCGCTTCTGGGCGGTGTATTCCTACCTTGTCGTTTACGATCCCAACACGCGACCGCTTGAGGTGGTGCGCATCCTGAGCGGCTACCGCGACATTGCGGCCTTGCTAAAATAACCAGGCAGATGTGATCCAGTAACTGGCACAAATACTTGCGGCCCGGTCGCAGTCAAAGCGGGACACGGTGACAAAGCTCACGCCGCCCGCGTCCTCCAACAGGCCATGCGCGACGTGGGCGCGGCGAAGGGCTGGATTCTCGACCAGGCCGAGGGCATGGACACCCTGCGGCCTGGACTGGTCCGGCGCAGTTTCCGGGCCACCCCGGAGTGGTTGCCGTAAACCAACGCGAATCCGCGACATCAACTCCAAAAGCCTTGGATACCGACAAGAGAGGGCAGTCCCGATTATTGGATATAACAAATTCAGGAACAACTGTCCAAAGACCGGACCCTTTCCCAGAGTTCCCAGAGTTTTCCGATTGCGCCCCGGCACAACAAGACTAAACTCACCAAGCTCAGCAAAGGGAAGCCTACATGAAACACTCCAAGGTGTATCGAGGTGCGACGCAAGAGAAGCCAACTCAACTAAACGCAGTTCGCTGTGTGGTGGTCACCGTGTGCGCGCTGATCAATCTGACAGGCTGCGTCACGACCTCCAATGGATTTGGTCAATTCTACCAAGACATGATTGGTACGGGCATCACGAATGTGCCGCCGTATTCGGGAACCACGGAGATTCTCGTGGCATCGAACCCTACGAATGACGTGAAAGACTTGTATCGAAATGGTTTCGTTCTTCTCGGAACATCAGCGTTTCAAGGCCCGCCCCAACCTGATGTTGCCTTGATGTCCCAAGCAAAGAAGGTGGGGGCTGACTTCGTTCTATTGCGGTCTGCATACTTAGGAAGCCATCAGGCAGCCGTTCCTTGGGTTCAGTATAACCCTGGCCAAACTTACACAACGGCGAGTTCGGGCACAGTCAATGCCACTGCGTGGGGAGGTGGTGGCTATGCTTACGGGACTGGGAATTATTTTGGCACTTCTACAACCACAACACCGGGGACTTTCAGCACCCAGGTCATTCCGCTGACCGTCCATCGGTATGAGTATGAAGCAGGATTCTTCAGGAGAAAGAAGCCTCTCATCCTCGGAGTGTTGCCTCAGCCGTTACCACCCGAAATCCGGCAGAAGTTGGAGCGGAACACAGGAGCCTTCATCTGGGTCGTCATGGCAGGGTCCCCGGCTTTCAACGCAAACATTTTGGAAGGTGATGTGATTTTGAAAATCAACGGATTGGATGTGCTTTCTGACGCCGACTCAGATCTTGCGCTTTGGTCAGAGCAGCTTCGAAAGTCCAACCTTTTTGCTTAGCCTTCCTGGCGAGGCTCTCAAGCGTTTTAATGCGTGGCCCCCCTGTCCGCTCTGTCCGAGCGCGAGCCAAGTCACGATTGCCCGCCGCGGCGATACTTTGCTTGATCAGCTTCTCTATGAATGGAAGCTGCGATTCGGCCAGGGATTTGATCATTGAATAGGAATCTTCAGCAATAGTTTCCAGAATATTCTGACAATCGCTCCTGTCGCACTTTTTTCAACGGGAAGAAGGGGTCCTGGGTCAGTCCTGGCTATTGGACTCAGGAAAAATTGTCTAAAGACCCGGACCGACACGTTTCCGAGACACTGGGGAATCAGTGGCGGGCGTGGCGCGTTGGCTTGCTTCGTCCATTTCGGCGAACGATGATTCAACGCGTGATCGCCGATTATCGAGCAGGCAAGCGGAAGCTCAGATAAACAGGGAAAAAGCAGTTCAACCACAGAGAGCACAAAGAACACAAAGATTGACAGGCTCTCATAGTGAAAGACCGATTCGCCCCGCGGGTGGATGGCGCGTATCGTTCAACTTGTTTCTTGTTTCCTCTGCGCTCTTTGTGCTCTCTGTGGCTAATCAACAGCCGTTTTAAGGATGAACGATTTGCTGGCCCTGCGGAAACCGTTCGGAATCGAAATCCTGACGCCTCGAGAGTTTCTGGCACGAATTCGTTGAACAAATCCTTCACCGGCTGAATTCGTAGCACCTTCTCGGAGAACGGCGTTCTTCTGCCATCTGGGGAGCACACGCGCCCTCGCGTGTTCCGACCGGCGCCTCGCCGGTCGGAAGGGACGCGTCGGACTGGGACTCAAGCGTAAAAGAGCGATTGGACCCACGAAACACACGAACTACACGAAAAATGAAGGGGGCACCCGCAAAGAAATCAGGGTTTCAAGTTCAAGTCCCTTCCCTTTCGTGTGTTTGGTGTGTTTCGTGGTGTGAACTGCCGGATCCAGGCTCGATGACGCTTGTTCGATGGCACCGTTGTGGTCGGCCAGGGCGCCGACCACGGCAGGCGAGGCGCGTGCGCTCCCCATCGGAACCAGACGGCTACAGTGCGCCGCCTTTCAGATAAGCCAGCAAGTCCAGCAACTCGTCCGCATTGAGCGCGTTCAGAAGGCCGGTGGGCATGGTGGAAACGGGTTGCGCGAGGGTCTTGCGGATCGTGGCGTTGGATACGGCAACCGATTCGGTCGGGCGCATCAGGTCCGTGGCAATGCGCGTCGTGTGCTCATCGCGCGAAGCGATGCGACCGGACAGAGTCCGTCCGTCCGCCAACTCGAGTGTCATGACTTGATATTGGTCCGGGATGGCCTTGCTGGGGTGAATGGTTGCTTCGAGAATGTCGCGCACCGTGAAGCGCTGGCCCAAAGTCGAGAGGTCCGGACCGATCGCGCCGCCTTCCCCATTGATTTGATGGCAAAGAACGCAGCCGGCCGCAGCGAACGCGGTGCGTCCGCGTTGCGCAGCGCGGCCTGTCAATCCGCGCCCCGCAATGGCCAAGGCCTGGTCCAGGGTCCAATCGCGGCCCGGTCCTTTGGCCACCGGCAATCCTTCCGCAAGCGCCTTTGTGGGCACGTTGATGGCCTCGAACTCGGCACGTTGATCGTCCGGAACTTGTCTCAGGGCAATCTCACGGATGCGGCCCCAGAACTCGCGGTATCCGTGGCCGCCGCGGGAGTGAGCCACGGCATCGGCGATCGACGTGAAATATCGCCGGCGTTGCTCCTTGGTCCAGCCGTCACTGAGCCAGAGCAACGTCTGGGCGCAGTGCATTCGTTCGAGGCGCGGCGCGGATTGCAGCATGTCGCTCACGGCGGCGCCGTATTTCGGATTGCGCACGAAGTAGCCCGAGCCGAGGAGGGGCCGATCGCCGGTGTCGGACTCCATGCGTTCGAGCAGCGGCGCGATCATCGTCGTGTCGCCGAGAAAGCAGAGCAGGCGGGAAAGTTCGCGATTGACCGAGCCGTCCACGTCGGGGAAGTGCAGCCGCAGTCGCTGCGCCGTGGCGATTCGCGTTCCAGCGACGGCTTTCTGGCCGCGCGCGAAGGCGAGTTCATACGCGCGCAAGACACGGAGTTTCTGGCTGGGGGAAAGATTCCACCGAGACTTTTCGCGCATTGAACCCACGAACGGCCCCCTCTCCCGTTCCCTCTCCCCCTCGGAGGGGGAGAGGGTGTCCGTAGGACGGGAGAGGGGGCCGTTCATGGTGAGGGAACTCCAATTGACCTTGTTCAATTGTGCGATGACCCGTTGCTGATCGTCCGGCGATCCTTGGCGGGCAAGGGCGAGCAAGGCCGTGAGCGATATATCGAGATTCGTTTCGGCCAGGGCGTGCTCCCTCCAGGCCGCGACCGGCTGCGCTTCGAGCGCGACGCGGGCGGCGAAGCGAATCGCCCGGTCTGGGTGACCGAGGTGCGGCCAAACTTTCTTCACGGTCGCGGGATCACTGTGACCGTGCGATGCCTCGAGTTCACGGCGGAGTGAGTGAAGAGATCGTTCCTCCGGAGAAAGCTCTTCGCTTCCGACCGGCGCAACGCTTTCGTCGCCGACATAACGCACTCGATAAATGGCCGACCCGAGCTGCCGCCCGCCCACGGTGAAGTAGAGCGCGCCGTCCTTGCCGGCCACGATGTCGGTCAGCGGCAAGCCGGTCCCGCCGATGAATTCCTCGACCTCGGCGCGGTAACTTGCGCCATGGGGCCGCAAGTGAATGGCGTGAATCGTCGCAAAGGTCCAGTCGCACGCGTAGAGCGCGCGTTGATACTTCGCGGGAAACTTCGTGCCGTAACCAAACACAATGCCCGTGGGCGACGCGGGGCCGATGTTCACCACGGGCGGCATGCTGTCTTCCAGGTATTCCGGCCACATGGCCGAGCCTTCGCGCCAGCCGAATTCACCGCCGCTGACGAGGTGACAAATCCGCGTCGGCCGATACCACGGCGTGCCGAGGTCCCATTCCATGTCCGAGTCAAACGTGAACAGGTCGCCCGCGCGGTTGAACGCGAGGTCGTAGCTGTTGCGCAGTCCGCTTGTGATCAACTCACGCTGGCCGCCCGCGGGATCGAAGCGCAGCACCCAGCCTTGGACCGAGTATTTGGCGCTTTCAAATCCGGGCGGCATGGGACGGTCGATGCCATTCATAGCTGAGGGACGGCGCAAATCGACGCCCGACGGAAGCGACGTGCCGTTCCCGCCCATCAGGTGGAGCGACTCGGCATCCGGACTGACGACGAGATTGTGCGGTCCGTGCTCGCCGCCGCCCTTGAGTTCAAAGAGCAATTCGCTTTGATCGAACTGGCCGTCGCCGTCGGTATCCCGCAGGCGGTGCAATCCCCTCTTTGGCGAATTGGTGCTGCCTTCCGCCACGGTGACGTAAAGGCTGTCGAAGGCGTGCAGCAGCCCGTGCGACCAGCCGATGGCGGCCGCAGCGCCTCCAAGTTTCTCGACCTTCGTTTCCGCGCCGGCATTCCCGATCGCTGGCGGAGTGATGCGGTAGATGCCCGGGTTATGCTGCGTCGCGGCGAGCAAACGGCCTTGCGGGTCCACAGCCAGCGCGGTCAGCGAACCGCCATCAGCGGGCACAGTGAAAATTCGTTCCGCTTTGAAGCCGGGCAACGTTGTGATCGTGGAGGAGTGGGCGGGATTCAGCGGATGTCCGGGCTTGTACCAATACGGCCGATCTGCATACACCGTGTCGTCCGCAGATTGGACCACAGGTGGGGTGATGATTCTCTGCGCTGAGCTGGCGCCGGGTGGCACGCTGCCGGCCAGCTTCACGCCTTCCAACGCCAGTGAGTCGAGCCGATACGGATTCTCTTTGGCAGCCCAGGCCATGCCGCGCAGGAGCATCAGGCGGAAAAACGGATCGTCAAACGTCCACATGTAATGGGCAAAGATCGAGACGAACACGCGGGCCTTGGTCCCTGGCGGTTCGTAAGTCCAGAATACCGGCACCGTCTCGACCGTTGCGTCGCCGGGATTCTTCCGCCGGTCGTCGCCCTGGTTGATCTTTTCGTCGGAGGTAGCCAGCACGGTGATGCGGGACCGGTCGCCAATGAATGGCCAATACGGTTCGTCCACGAAACGCATCGAGCGCGGCAACCCCAGGAGGAGCGGATGTTCCGGGTTGGGCAGGCGCAGTTCGGTGAGACCGTGCCGATAGGACGCGGCTTTGTACGAAAGCCCGAAATGCTGCGCGTGGTTTTCCCATTCTTGATCGCAGCCGATGGCCCAATGAATGGTCACCGCCCCGCCACCCTTCGCCTGGTGCCGCTGGATTTCAGCAAGCTGCTGCGCGTCCCATCGGGTCTTGAGGTAAAATACCGCCAGATCAACTCCCTCCCATTGCTCCGGTTTGGGCCAAGGAAACGCCGTGGACACCCGGACGCCGGGCGCCTTGGCCAGCAAGGCCGCCCACTGTTTTTGCCACGCCGGATAATCGTGCTCGCCCGGTCCATGATCCTTGGGACCGGCGACCAGCAACACGTGCAGCGGACGCAACGAGGCGTTGGCATCCGGTCGCGGCGTGCGCGCCAGCACGGCTTCCACTTCGGCCCGGCTTCGCGGCGCGGGCGCTTCGGCGGCGGTCGCCTGCCAGGTGGCGATCAATATTCCGGCAAGAGGGACGAGAAGGCTATTGAAGACTGTTTTCATGGAAGGTTTTCAAGCAAGGTTTTGCGCGTCCCGGCGAGCCACTCGACGTGCGTGCAACACGTCCGAAACGGCTTGCTGGGGACAGGCTCGCCCTACCGTCGTGTTCATGGAAACGAAGGGTTCCACAGAGGCCGCCGAGATGTAAAGGGATCAGTTTTTGACAACGAGTGAATTGTCCTTACTCTTTCGCGCATGAAAACACGCACCTTTCTCGCTACCGCCGCATTCTTTTCCATCATGCTCGGTTTCTCGGTCCACGCCCGGGCGCAAAAGAAATCCTACACTCTCGGCCTGGTAGCCAAATCGCAGAGCAATCCCGTGTTTCAGGCCGCGCGCGTCGGCGCTGAAGATGCCGCCAAGGATCTGGGCAAAAAGCACGGCATCTCGATCAAGATCGACTGGCGCACGCCCAATGACGAGGATGCCCAGAAGCAAGCCGACGCGATCGAGCAACTCGTCCTCAGCGGCGCGGATGGCATCGCCGTCAGTTGCTCCGACGCCAACAAGCTGACCGATGCGATCAATTCGGCGGTAAAGAATGGCGTGCCGGTGGCCACGTTCGACAGTGATGCGCCCGCGAGCCAGCGCTTCGTCACGTTCGGCGTGGATGATTTCAAGTGCGGCGAGCAAACGATGGAGGAGTTGGCCAAGATCATGGGCGGCAAAGGCGTCGTGGCGATTTTGGCTGGAAACCCGAACGCCCCGAACCTGCAAAAGCGCGTGGCCGGCGCGAAGAGCGCGGCCAAGAAATATCCCGGCCTGAAAATCCGCGACACCTATTACCACAAGGAAACGCCGCAAGACGCCGCGGCGCGCGTCGAGCAAGTGATGCAGTCCAACCCGGACATCGCGGGTTGGTGCATGATTGGCGGCTGGCCGCTGTTTACGGACAACGCGCTGAAATGGCCGCCGGGAACGGTGAAGTGCGTTTCCGTCGATGCGTTGCCGCCGCAATTGGCTTACCTCCGAAGCGGCCACGTGCAGATGTTGCTGGCCCAGCAGGTTTACGAGTGGGGCTACCGTTCGGCGGAACACCTGATCAACAAGATTCATTTGAAGAAGAACCCGTCCGCGTTGCACGATGTCAGCCCCTTGATCCCGGTCACGAAGACGAACGTCGAGCAGTTTGCCAAGAACTGGGAAAAGTGGCTGCCGAAGTAATGGTCCAATGGTCCCATGGTGCCAGTGCTTGCCAGAATCCTCGTCTGTGTTTAGGTTTTGATTCGTGCACGCGAGTTCAATTCGATCTTCATCCTCATGAAAACGAGACCCTCCAGGAAGGCACGCCGTTCTCCCATTCAAAGCCGTGCAATTCGGGCCGCTGAACGTGCGCGCAGTGCGATGCACTCCATGAGTGAGGTGGAAGTGGAAGAGCTTTTTCGAGAAGGAATGGTTCGGGTCTATGGAGGGCAACCCCAAAAGAAAGCTATCGCTGGACACGAACGTTCTGCTTGAAATCGCAGACGCCGACGTTGCATTGGATTTCCTGGAGGTGTTTCGAGCCCGAGGTTACGAACTCCTCATCGCCCCGCGCGTAGTTGCCGAGTTAAGATGGCTGGAACGCTATGGAGCTCCGAGCGAAAAGAGACTCTGCTCAGTCGTCTTCTCAAAGATGCGTGATTGGAGCATCAAGCCATTTGATCTGTCCGAAATCGCGAGGTCCATTGCAGTGCGTTTTGCAGAATCACTGATCTTAAGAGCGCTTTTACCGGAAAGAGAACTGGGCGACGCACGTATCCTGGCTGAGACCGCCGTTGCGGGCATTGCAGTCCTGACAACGTTTGACAGGCATCTCCTGGATATTGAGGAGGATGCCCTCAGGCTGGCCCTTGAAGATGCAGATCTGACGGTCGTGGTTGTCGCGCATCCCAAGCGTCTTCTCCGAGCAATCCGGTGAAGCCAATGAGACCTCCGAGCGTTCTTTCCTTCCACAACATCACCAAGCGTTTCCCCGGCGTGCTGGCCTTGGATGGTGTCAGCTTCGAGGTTCAAGGCGGGAGCTGCCACGCCCTCATTGGTGAAAATGGAGCGGGCAAGAGCACGATGGGAAAAATCCTGGCCGGAGTTTACACCGCAGACGAAGGAGAAATTCGCCTGGATGGGAAGATCATTCACCCCGCCAATCCGCTCATCGCACGCCAACTGGGCATTGCGATGGTGCACCAGGAACTGGCGTTCTGCCCGAATTTGACCGTGGCGGAAAATCTCTGCCTGGGCGATTTGCCGCGGCGCGGCGGCTGGCTGGACCGTCCGCGCATGCGCGACCAGGCTCGGGCCATGTTGCGGGAGATCGAGGCGGAGATCGACGTGAACCTCCCCATCCACCGGCTTTCCACGGCTCAGGAACAAATGGTCCAGATCGCTGCCGCGCTGGGCACGGACGCGCGGATCATCGTGATGGATGAGCCGACCAGCTCGCTGTCCGCTCACGAAAGCGAACATTTGTTCCGGCTTCTAACGCACCTCAAACAGCGCGGCATCACCGTGATTTACGTGTCCCATCGGTTGGAGGAAATCTTCCGTCTGTGCGATCAGGTCACGGTTCTGCGGGACGGACGCCACGTGGCGACGGAAAAAATCTCCGAAACCAACCCCGAGCGCGTCATTCACCAAATGATCGGGCGCGAGGCGAGCGCCTTCGCGCCGAACCATCTCAGTCGGCCGCCTGGAGACGAAGTTCTCCGAGTTGAGAAACTCGCCTCGCCGGGCCGATTTTGGGGAATCACCTTCAGCTTGCGCGCCGGAGAAGTCCTGGGTTTCGCCGGCCTGGTGGGCGCCGGACGGAGCGAAGCCGCCCTGGCGATTTTCGGCCTCGACCCGGCCGCCTCCGGCAAAGTGCTCGTGCGGGGCCGGGAATTGCCCCTGGGATCGGTGACCTCGGCGTTGGCGGCAGGGATCGGATTAGTGCCGGAAGACCGGAAGCGCCAGGGTTTGATTCTAACCATGAATTGCCGTGAAAATATGTCTTTGGCGGTGCTCGATCGGTTGGTGAAGCAAGGATTTGTTCAGGCTGAAAGGGAACAAGTGCTCGCCCGGCGGTATGCGGACCAGCTCCGGGTCAAGACCCCGTCTCTGGAAGCGCCGATTGCTTCGCTCAGCGGCGGCAATCAACAGAAGATCGCTTTGACCAAATGGCTCGCGCGAGACTGCGACATTCTGATTGTCGATGAGCCGACGCGAGGCATCGACGTGGGCGCAAAAGCGGAGATTCATCATTTGCTGGACGAACTGGCCTGCCGAGGGCTGGCGATTCTTGTTATCTCATCCGAACTGCCGGAACTAATGAACCTGTGCCGCCGGATCCTGGTGCTCAAGGAGGGCAGGATCATGGGCGAACTCAACCGCGATGAATTCTCCCAGTCCCGCCTTCTGCGCCTCATGGCTGGAGTCGAGCCAGAGTGATCGGCTTGCTGGCGCTGCACACGCGCTGCATGTCGATCCCAGACCACACATGTCGTCTATAGACCAGCGTTTCTCGTAGGAGGCCGGGCGGATGCCGCGCTAATCTAATCTAGGGGCGTTCTTAAGAGTCCCAGAATTGTTCAAAACAGCGGCACTGCCTTCACCATGTCCTATGATCGAAACCTGTGAACAACTCATCTGCCACGTGCGGCGCAACCTCGGCTCCTCCAACGCTCTGATCCATCTGAAGGCCCATGAAACACACGGTTTCGTCAGCTTCCGATGGTACGAGCGGGACTTTGTCGTCAAACGGTCGCTGGAAGTGTTCGAAGTCAAAGGGCAGAACCTCTTCGCCACCGGAGCATCCATGTTGATTCACACCGTGCTCAAGCGGGCGGAAACCGACCGGTTTTCCGCTGAAGGCATTGTGAATTCCCTGCGCACGGCCGAGGATTTGATCGCGGATGAAAAGCAAAGAGACGCCGGGTTCAAGCTGCTGGCCAACATCAAGGCGGCCCTGAAGAAACTCGCCAACAGCAAAGACGAAGTCCCCCACCTCGGCGTGGCCAATGTCCGGGCAACCTTGCCGAAGGAGGTCGCGCAAACCCCGGCGGATCCCCTCGAAGCGGCTGCGGCACGTTACTGATCAGTAGTTTGGGACAGGCTCTAGCCTAAACGCGGTTTCGTCTCGGCGCCGCGTTTGATGCTCTCCCATTTCGCGGCTTTGAGCAATTGGCGCAGGTAACGGAACGACCAGGCGAGCACATGCTCGGCGGAGTTCACGGGGCCGATTTTGAATTTCATCGCGAGCGACAACTCCTCCGCCTTCCGGATCAGTTCCTCGAAACTGCTTTCGCCGATCTCCTGCGCCAGCGCTCTTTCTTTTGGACTGAATTCGTGGGGGCGGAAATTCTCGCCGCCTTTGCCGATTTGTTTGCTCAGCAGCCGGCCCAGCAGCCAGACGAGTTCTTTCAATTTGGAGTCCAGCGCCGACATTTCGGAAATCGCGCTGAACAGGAAGTGCGTCGTCAATCTCTCCTGGGCCTGTTTGTTCAATTCGCTATCCAGGCCGCGATACGCGACAGCAAATCTGAAGGGGTACTTTTCTTGCAGCTTCAACACAAACGCGAGGAGATGCTCCTTGACCAGATTGGCGTCCAGGGGTTGGTCTTCTGCCAGGTTTGCCCGCAGCAATCGCAGCGGTTTGCGATAGCCTGGGATTCGATGTTGTGGCGCTACTGGTTCCGACCCCATACGTTTTTCGGAGCAACACAGCCTGCTCCGGAAACGAAATAAACCGAGATCGGGAAAAGAGCAAGCCGCGGATGGCGGGCTTGGCTGGCCAGCAATTCTCGGTTTGACTTCGGTAGGGCGAGCCTGTTTCAGCGCGCCGCCTCCAACGTGTTCCCAATACGTCGGACATGGCCCGCCGGGACGGACTCGCCCCATGTCGGGATCGCTTTACTTCTCCGCCAGGCAATAGAGGTTTTCCCGACCGCGCAGGAACAACTCCTTGCCGACAATTGCCGGCGAAGCGTCGAAGCGGTCGTCCAGCTTGTTCGTGGCGAGCGGTTCGAGTTTTTCTGATTTATTGACAACCAGCGTCGTTCCGTTGCGCCCCACCAGAAACACCTTGCCCCGAGCGCCGACCGGCGAGGCATAAACGTCGCCTCCCTGTCCGGCTCCCTGTAGCGCCTCGATCCGCGTGGCGTCGATCAGCGGTTTGCCCGTCTTCGCTTCGAAGCAAGAGAGCATGGCGTTGTTGGCTGCGAAAAAGTAAAGCAGATCATCGTAGAGCAACGGCGAAGGGACGTACGGCGTGCTTCGCTCGTGCCGCCACACGATGGCGTCCGTGCCGGTGAGATCGCCCGTCCCGCCCAGCCGAACGGCCAGAAGCTTGTTGCCCCGGAAACCAGCCATGGCAAACACCATCCCATGTCCGGTGACCGCACTCGGAATCGCATTGGGGGTGAGACCTTCGCATTCCCAAATCTGCTTGCCGGTCGCAACGTCATAGCTGCGGGTTTTGCCCGTGGCGCCCACAATGGCTTGCGCGATTCCTCCGTGCTCGACAATGAGCGGCGTGGTCCACGTGGTGGGCTCGTTGCGATCCGTCTTCCAAAGTGTCTTCCCGGTCTTCGTGTCCAGGGCGGTGATGAAGTCGTCGCCCAGATGATCCCAATTGATAATCAGCTTGTCCTTGTACACCGCCGGAGAGCCGCCTTCCCCGAAGCCCATGATCGTGCTCATGTCTCCGAGATCACGTTCCCATTTCAGATTCCCATTCAAATCATAGCAATAAACTCCCCACGAACCGAGCGACACGTAAAGCTGTTCGCCGTCGGTGACCGGCGAATAAGACGCGTAAGTGTTGTTCGGCTGGCGGCCTTCATGGGGAACCTCTTCGCGGGCGACCTTTTGCCAGAGCACTTTTCCGGTGGCGCGGTCGAGACAAAAGACCGTCCACTGATAAATCTCGTTCGGCGGTCCGCCGCCCATGCCGCCTCGGCCGCCTCGCCCACCGCGTCCGCCGGGAGGTTTGCTGGATTCCGCCGGCGGCGGAGCCGCCGCGGGCGCGGCTGCCGTGGCGGGCTTTTTCCCGGTCGGGATGGCCGACACGACGAATATCTTATCGCCCCAAATGATGGGCGTGGAATCGCCTTCGCCCGGGATTTTTACCTTCCATTTCACGTTCTTGGTTTCGCTCCATTCCGTGGGCGGATCGCCGTGCGGTGCGACGCCGTTCTGGAGAGGCCCGCGCCACTGGGGCCAGTTGATCTCGCCCGCGGTCTGGGCCGCTGTCGTCACGACTTGGGACAAGCTCACGCCGCAGGCGAGCAGAACGAACATTCGCAGACTCAACTGGCTGGAGGCAATCGCTCGCGAAGGAGTGATTCTGTTTCTGGGATTGTGGATTGGAGGCTTCATTTCATTTGTCGGGCGGTTAATACGCATTCAGATTTCGGTTTTGCCTGGCAGCGAAGAGCAACTCTGCGCTGCGAACTGGCCAGCTCCGGCTATCGGTGTCCAAAACTTTGCGCTCTGTCCGGTGTCCACGCTGAAGACGGGCAAGGCGCGGGTTTGGTTACGTGGCCGGGCAGATTTGGGATTCGACATTTTTTCGACGTTCGGTCATTCGTCATCCGAACTTTGTTTCCAATGCGACGCAAATCTGAAGTCATCTCGCTGCTGACCAACCCAGGCGTCATCGCGGTCGTCAGAGCGCAAAAACGCGAGCAGGTCCTCCCCCTCGCCGAAGCGCTCGTTCAAGGCGGCGTGATCGCCGTCGAAGTCACCTTGACCACGCCCAACGCCATTGAAGCTATTGAAGAAGCTTCGCAACACCTCGGCGCGCGCGCGCTGATTGGTGTGGGCACCGTCCTGGACGCCCGTACGTGCCGCGACGCGATCCGGGCTGGAGCGGAATTCGTCGTCAGCCCGATCACCAAGGCCGAGATCGTCGAAGCCGCGCACGCGTCAGATCGGCCCGTTATGCTGGGGGCTTACACGCCGACCGAAGCGCAGACGGCGCATGAGCTGGGCGCGGACTTCGTCAAACTTTTCCCGGCGGACGGTCTAGGGCCTGGCTATATCAAAGCGATCCGCGCGCCGCTCCCGCATTTGCGGATCGTCCCGACAGGCGGCGTCGATTTGAACACAGCCGCGGAATTCATCAAAGCAGGTTGCGCCGCGCTGGGGGTGGGTTCGTCTCTCGTCTCTGGGAAATTATTGCAGGAAAAGAACTGGCCGGAATTGACGCGCCTTGCCGGGGAATTCGTCACGATTGTGAAGAAGGCGCGGAGGGGAGTGGGGGAGTAGCGGAGTAAGGGAGTAGTGGGGTGTTGGAGTTGTGGAGTTCAGCACCCCATCACCCCATCACTCCATTACTCCACCGCTCCAGTTCCGGACCCTGCCATGATCCGCACGCTCTCGACCACGACTCGTGTCAGAGGCTTGCTGGTTTCTCCGCCTGCTCCCGGACCCGTCGGGGTCTGTCCGATGCGATCCAACACGCCGTGGCCACGGATGAGCTGGCCGAACGCCGTGTATTTCCCGTCGAGAAAACTCGCGTCGTCCAGGCAAATGAAAAACTGGCTGCCGGCCGAATCGGGCTCTTCGGATCGCGCCATGGAAATCACGCCTCGGAGATGGGGCCGGTCGTTGAACTCGGCTTTGATGGTGTAGCCCGGACCGCCCGTGCCGACCAACGGATCGTCCGTCCGGCTCAACGGGTCGCCTCCCTGAATCATGAAGCCTTTGACGATCCGATGGAACGTGGTGCCATCGTAAAAACCTTCCCGCGCCAGTTTCTTGAAATTCTCGACGGTCAGCGGCGCAACCTCCGGCCAAAACTCGATCACCATTTCGCCGCACGTCGTTTGGATGGCGGCGACCTCGTTGATGGTGCTCATGAACTTTGGTGCGTGGAGGCGGTCCAGCGGACTTTGATCAAGTCCCCGAGCCGCCGACAATCGAGGCAGACTTGATGAAGTCGAGATTGGGGAAGTCTTTCTTCAAGTAGGCGTTCCCTTCCGCCTGGATGCGGCTTTGATCGGGTCCCCGTCCTCGGGGCACGCCTTCGCCATACTCGCCATTGATCTTGTCCACCACGTCCATTCCCTCGACCACTTTGCCGAAGGAAGAGAAACCCATGCCGTCGAGCCTTTGGTTGTCCGCAAAATTGATGAACAACTGTGTGGTGCGGGTGTTCGGCCCGGCGGTGGCGAACGTGATCGCGCCGCGCGTATTGCTGCTTTTCACGGGGTCATCAGGAATCCTGGCGCCACGCCAGGCGGCGGCGACTTTCGGATCCCCGTGAATCCCGAACTGGCACATGAACCCGGGAATGACGCGGAAGAATTGAACATCGGTGAAGTAACCCGACCGGACCAGATTGTAGAAGCGGTCCGCGCCATTGGGCGCCAACGACCGCGTCACCTCGATCGTGAACTTGCCCTTGGTTGTGTCGAATTGCGCTTTGAAGGTTTCCGGCGCCTTTTCCGTGAGCTTGGCGGGATCCGTGAATCCCGGTGCCGGAGCTGAAGTTTTGTCGTCCGTTTTCACATCTTTTTTCTCCACCTGCGCGTAACCGGTTGCCGCGGCCAGCGCAGTAGCCGCCAAGAATGAACACAAAGTTAATCTCATGCGCATCATCTGCCACGCCACCGCCGCTTTGTCACGCCCCGTTTTGAAATCGTCGAGAACGCCCCACGCCAGAGTTGGAGACAGAATGGCCGGAAGACCAAACGCAGCAATCAGGGAGATCGGCTTGGGAGCCACGGAGTTCATGCCGCTCGGAGGCCAAAGAGCCGCCCAAGA
>Ga0194113_10003244_pt1 | contig 21883 bp, 15 predicted proteins | sample TA2MahC200mmetaG_FD_146193 | JGI IMG/M metagenome (GOLD analysis project Ga0194113, IMG submission 146193) | Freshwater microbial communities from Lake Tanganyika, Tanzania - TA2015017 Mahale Deep Cast 200m | ecosystem: Environmental > Aquatic > Freshwater > Lake | place: Tanzania: Lake... | reverse complement strand
ACCCGCTCTTCATCCGGAGGCCACGAACTTGGTCCGTTACGCCATCCCGCTCTTCCTTGCTGCGTTTCTGCTGTTCCTGGTTCAGCCGATGATCGCCCGCGTGATCCTGCCGTGGTTCGGGGGGGCGCCGTCGGTGTGGACCACGTGCATGCTGTTCTTCCAGGTGCTGCTGGTCGCGGGCTATGCGTACACGCACTTCCTCTCGGACCGGCTGCAGCCCAGGACGCAGGCGGTGGTCCACGGCGTGCTGCTGATTGGGTCGCTCGGGTTGCTGGGCTGGATGGTGCACGCGTGGGGCGTGCCGCTGGTGCCGAGCGCGAACTGGAAGCCGGAGGGCAGCGGGTACCCGCTCCTACACATACTTGGCATCCTGATCGTGGCGGTGGGGCTGCCGTACTTCGTGCTGGCGACCACCAGCCCGCTGATGCAGGCGTGGTTCACGCGCACGACGCCGGGGGTATCGCCCTACCGTCTGTATAGCCTGTCGAACGTCGGCTCGCTGCTCGCGCTGGTCAGCTATCCGTTCGTCGTGGAGCCGGCCCTTGCGCAGCGCCAGCAGGCGGAGATGTGGTCGGGCATCTACCTCCTGTTCGCGATCGGCTGCCTGTTCTGCGCTACCGGCCTCCTCAAGCTGGCCCCTACCGCCCCGAAGACAGAAGACGCTCCGCAGGCGGGCGAGGTCGCCGCCGCGCCGAGCGTGGGTCAGCGGGCGTCGTGGGTCATCCTGCCGGCCCTGGCGTCCGTGCTGCTGCTCGCGGTGACGAATCACCTGTGCCAGGATGTGGCGGTCACGCCGTTCCTGTGGGTGCTGCCGCTCAGCCTGTACCTGCTGTCCTTCATCATCTGCTTCGACCATGAGCGCTGGTACTTCCGGCCGGTGTGGCTGGCGCTGCACCTCATCGCAGTGCCCGCCGCGCTGGCGTTGCTGCCCTATCCGCGCGACGTCGCGCTGATCTGGCAGATCGTGGCCTACAGCCTTACGCTCTTCATCGCTTGCATGGTGTGCCACGGGGAGTTGGCGAGCCGGAAGCCCGCGCCGCGCTACCTGACCTCGTACTACCTGGCGATCGCCATCGGCGGGGCGTCGGGGGGCATCCTGGTCGGCGTGGTGGCGCCCGTGGTCTTCAATACGTACGCGGAGCTGCCGATCGGCCTGGTGCTGTGCTACCTCGTGGGTATCTTCGCCCCGTGGCACTGGGGCGATTCGCTGCGTCCCCTCCTCATCACGACACGCGTAGTGCTGATCGGCGTCGCGGTCTTCCTGGTTCTGCTGCCGCTGTTCAAGGACGCCCAGTACAAGAGCGTGCGCCGGTTGGTCGTCTCGCGCAACTTCTACGGCGTGCTGCGGGTCGAGGAGCGCAACGTCGGCAAGCCGGACGCGACGCGCACGCTCCTGCACGGGCGAATCATCCACGGGTTTCAGTATGAGGCACCGGACCTGAGGCGCATCCCGACGTCCTACTACGGGCCGCAGAGCGGCATTGCGCTGGCCGTGAACAATCACCCGCGCCGCCTGAAGGGGGAGAGCCTACGGATCTGTGTGGCAGGCCTGGGCGTGGGCACCATGGCCGCGTTCTGCGAGCCGCAGGACTACCTGTGCTTCTATGAGATCAACCCGGTGGTGCCGAAGCTGGCCTGGGACACGAGCCTGTTCACCTACCTGAGCGACTGCAAAGGCAAGGTGGAGATCACGATGGGGGATGCGAGGCTCTCGCTGGAGCGGGAGTTGCAGCAAGGCCCGCAGCAGTACGACCTGATTCTGTTGGATGCCTTCAATGGCGACGCAGTCCCCGCGCACCTGCTGACGCAGCAGGCGTTCGAGATGTACGTCAAGCACCTGCGGCCGGGCGGCGCGCTGTGCGCCGACGTGAGCAACGCAGTGCTCGACCTGCCGCCGGTCCTGTGGCAGCTGGCGAAGCGCCTGGACCTGGACGCGGTTGTCGTCACCTCCCCGAAGGGCGAGCACTACTACTACGCCACGTGGATGATCCTGACGCCGGGGCGGAACTACCTGCGGGATGTGGAGATTGACAACGCCGAGTGGTCATATACCGGCAAGCGGAAGGTCCGCCTGTGGACGGACGACTACTATAACCTGTTCCAGATCCTGAAGTAGGGGCCGAGGGGGCCCGGCCCCTTCTTCCTCAGAAGAACTCCCACTCGGCGACCAGCCTCAGGCTCAGGTCTTCGCTCGCCGGCGTTAGGCCGGCGAGCGCGGTCCCGATGATCCTCGACCGGTTCCCGAGGTCGAACGTAGCGTTCGGGCCGAGGTAGTACTCACCCTCGGAGAAGCTGCCCTTGGACTCGGCCCCGGCGCGCCAGTCCTTCCCGACCGGGCGGTTCCATCCGGCGGCGTACCCCCACTCCACGGGGTGTCCGGCCTCGAGCGCCTTCTCGGCGATCAGGTTGATCGCCAGGACGCTGTCGTCCTGCGCATAGCGGGACAGGAGCCACTTCGCCTCCAGCTCGTGCGGCTCGCCCGGCTCCTTCTTCCACTCCAGGTAGGCGGCGTGCAGCCACCGGTCCGCGGCGAACTCGCCAAAGCAATACCGGTGCTCCCACTTCACGCCGGCCCACGCGAACGCGGAATGGGGAGCGTCCTCGAACATGACGTAGACGCCCTGCGCATACCGGTCGGTCACAGCGGTCTCGTACTCCAGCCAGTAGTCCATCGTCGAGGCCTCGGCATTGTACGTCAACCACAGCTCGATCTCGTCCTCGCCGGGGAACGGTGTGAACCACTCGTACGTGTACGCGAAGTTCCGTTGGTGGGCGTGGGCGGGCGGGGCAGTGAGGACGGAGCCGGCGGCAAGGACCGGCAAGAGCACGGCGAGGGCCCATCGGTGTTGGCTCGGCATCGTACCTTACTCCTTGGCAGTCAGGATTGGCCGTCGCGATTGACGGCGCTGCGCGGAGACGGTATGATGCCGGTTGGTAGGAGCGGCACCGTCCGTCTCCTTGACATGCGCGGGTGTTCCAGCACCCGCGCATACTCCATTGTAGGCGTTGGCGGCGCCTCAGTCGCCGGGGCCCTCCCCCTCACGGTTCGCGCGGCCCCACCTCCAACCGCGCCAACCACGCTCACGGGCGCCCTCGCCGGCCGGAGGCCGCGTCTCCGTCTGCACGCGGACGTAGATGGCCTTCGCCATCTCCTCGTCGAGGGCGAATTCGCTCTCGCCAAGGGCCACCACATAGGCCGGCGACTTACGCAGCAGCGTGACCGGGGCGCCGGGAAGCAGGCCGATCGACATCAGCTCGCGCAGGCGCGAGCCCTCGCCGGCGTGCAGGTAGGCGACGCGGCCGCCCTCGCCCACCTCGAGGTCCACGAGCGAGGCGACCAGCTTCCCCGTCTCCCTCGCACCGTGGTCACAGCACGGGCCGGGGGGGATGGGCTTGCCGTGCGGGCAGGCGCGCGGATGGCCGAGGAGCGTGCAGACCTTGTCCTCCAGCTCGGGGTAGAGCAGGTGCTCGAAGCGGCAGCCCGCCTCGTCCAGCGACTGCGCGCCGAGGTCGAGGACGTCCGCCATCAGGCGCTCGGCGAGCCGATGGCGGCGGATCGCCGCCCGGGCCTCGCGCAGGCCCCGCTCGGTGAGACGGGCCTGTCCCTCGACCGCGCTCGCGCAGCCGAGCCGGAGCAGCTCGTTGAAGGCGTCGCTGCCCTCCAGCGCCGACAGCGGGACCGGCGGGTCACCCTCCTGTTCGAGCCACAGGGTCTCCAGCAGCTCCTGTGCCGCGTGACTTGCTTGCACCTTCGCGCCTCCTTCGACTGAACAGCCGCCGCAGCCAGGCTGGCTCGGGCGGCATCTCATACCCGCAGCGCGGGCACTTCACCAGACCGCAGCCGCGCAGCGGACAGCCTCGGCAGCCCTGCTCGGCGTCTTGTTGGCTGAACTCGTATCGGCAGAATCCGCAGATCACAACACCACCCCCAAAGCCACCAGGATCGCGTTCACCACGTAGGCCACCAGGAACGAGAAGAGCAGCACGAAGATCGAGACGGCCACGCCGACCTTCCAACCGCGCTCCTTCACGTTGATGAGGAACTGGGCAACGCAGGGGAGGAAGAGCGTCAGGGCGATCGTCGCCACGGTGAGCTGAACGCCGGTGAGAGCGTGCTCCGTGTTGAGGTCGTACAGCCCCGCCGCGCCATAGTCGCGCCGGAAGAACCCGAAGAGGAAGACCGTGGCCGCCTCCCGGGGCAGGCCGATCCACTGCACCGGATACGCCAGCGCCTTCACCGCCAGGCCGAAGAGGCCGGAGAGATTGCCGAGCCAGATGAGCACGCTGGCGACGAGGAACAGCGGGATGATCTCCTTCAGGTACCACACGACGCGCGTATAGGTCTTGATGAGGACGTTGCTGAGCTTCGGCAGCCGGAGCGGCGGCAGCTCCATGTAGAAGTGCGGCGCCTCGCCGGGCATCAGGCGCGCGGCGAGGAAGCCGGTCAGCAGGAACACAGCCGCGATCACGCCGCCCCACACGGCCAGCGCCCACGGCCGGCCGGCGAGCAGCGCGAGGATCAGGCCCAGCTGCGCCGAGCATGGCACGGCCAGCGCGAGCAGCAGCGTCGCGATAACGCGCTCCCGCAGCGTCGGCAGCGTGCGCGTCACGAGGGTCGCCATCGTATCGCAACCCAAGCCAAGCACAAGCGGGATGACGCCGCGCCCGCTGAGGCCGATGCGCTTGAACACGCGGTCCACGAGCAGGGCGAGTCGCGGCAGGTAGCCCGTGTCCTCGAGAATCGAGAAGACGACGAAGAAGAAGGTGACGATCGGCAGGACGATCGCCAGGGCGTAGCGCAGGCCCAGCGTGATGAGGCCATACTCGCCGCCGATGAGGTCATGCAGCACGGGCCAGGGGATCGCGCGGTCGAGCACGCCCTCGACGAAGGGGTTGATATGCCCCTCGAAGAGGTGGCTCTCCAGGAAGTCCACGACTACGCCGGCGCCGATTCCGCCGACGAACTTGAACAGGCCGAGATAGAGCACGAGCAGCAAGATCGGCACGCCGGACCAGGGCGTGATCAGCACATCGCTCAGGCGCTCGCCGAAGGTGCGGGGGCGCGTCTCGGGCGCTTCGAGCGCGGCCTGCGCCAGGCGCGCGGCGTGTTGCTGGCGTTGCGTGGCGATGACATAACTCAGCGGGCGGCTGTGCTTGCGCGCGCAGTCCTCGACGATGTCCTGCACTTGCGGGAACGTGTCGGCGTCGGGTATGTCTCGCGCGTCTTCGTCATCCTGCAGCAACAGCAGGGCCAGCGCGCGCTTGCTGAAGCCCTCGCGGTCTGGCAGTAGCGTCTCGATGCGGGAGACCGCGGTCTCGATCTCGTCCGTGTAGCGCACGACTGCGCCGCCCTCGTGGCGTTCGTAGCTCCGGATGGCCTCGCGGAGTTCCTCCACGCCGCGCCCCTCGGTCGAGACCGTCGGGATCACGGGAACCCCGAGGCTCTCGCTCAGAGCCGCCGCATTGAGGCTGATGCCGCGCCGCTCGGCCTCGTCCATGATGTTGCAGACGAGGATCACCGGCTGGCCGGCCTCGATGAGCTGCAGCGTGAACGGCAGCATCCGCTCGAGGTTCTTCGCGTCTACTACGTGGAGCGTGACGGTGGGGGATTCGTCGAGGAGGATGCGGCGCCCGACGCGCTCCTCCTCGGTGCTGGGCAGCAGCGCGTACATGCCGGGCGTATCGACGACCGCCCACTCCTGGTCGCCCAGCTTCGCGCGCCCGCGGGAGACCTCGACCGTCGTGCCCGGGTAGTTGGAGACGGTCACGTACGCGCCGGTGAGGCCGTTGAACAACACGCTCTTACCGACGTTAGGGCTGCCCACGATCACCAAGAGCTTCTCACGCTGCGCCGTCGTCGTCATCCCGCACCCTCGCCGTCAGCTACCATCTGCCGGAAGACTCGGATGCACCCGTGCTGCCGACGGCCACACTGCCCGATGCTCGCCAGGAACCGCCGCAGCCGCTCGAGCGTGTGCTGGCTGATGCTGTGCTCCAGGGCGCAGGCCTCCGCCTCCGCGGTCTCGGCGTCCAGTAGCAGCACGTCCTCGAAGAAGGCCCGCAACTCCTCGTGGCGCTGGTGGACCTCGGCGGCGACCGCCTCGCCCTCGTCGGTCAGCAGCACATCCTCGTACCGCTCGTGTGAGACGAGACCGCGCTGCTTCAGCTGTTGGATGGCGCCCGTCGCGCTGGGGGGAGTCACCCCGACGGCCTTCGCGATGTCCCTCACTCGCACGACGCGGCGCACCTGGGACAACCGGAAGATCGCCTCGAGGTAGTTCTCCAGGCTGGCCGTCAGGTCCGGCGCCTCTGCGATCATGAGTCAACCTCCCGGGAGGCTACGCCGAGGGCGGTGCTCCCGACGGTTTAGATACCACACAATGAGTTGGCTATCAAGATAAATGTTAGGTTAGACTAAAATGTTCCCGCGGGCGGGCACGGGCGTCGGGCGCCAGTGAGGTTTCCCGCCCGGTCGCGGGGAATGGCAGGGAGATGACGCCCTTCTCGTCCGGCGGAACCGAAGCGCGATCCTGGTCGGCGGGACGCACGCGGGCAGCGATCGTCGTGGTTGCACTGGCGGCGATCCCCGTGCTGATGGTGACACTTGACCCCATCGTCGCCCGCCAGACCGTGCCTCACTACGGCAGCCCGGCCGTCGAGCGGCTGCTGGCGGTGACCGATCCGCTGGGGAACGCGCCGCTCGTGCCGGGCGTGGGCGGCGTCCTGTTGGTTCTGGCGCTGATACTGCGTTCCGGGCGGATGGCGCGCATTGGAGTACTGGTGCTGCTCGTGTTCGGGCTCTGCGGGGGAGCGGCCTACTCGGTGAAGTCCGTGGTCCGGCGGCCGCGGCCCTGGACGCAGGGGTTGGCCTGGTCGGAGACCATCCGCGACTGGAAGTGGTCGCGCAACGGGCAGGCGCACTCGTTCCCGTCCGGGGATGTGACCATCGCCTCCGGGCTTGCGATGGCGCTCTACCTGGCGCTGCGCCGCGGTCGCGCGCGGTACCTGGTGTTCCTCATCCCTCTGGTCTCGGCGAGCGGTCGCATCATCGGCGCAAGGCACCACCCGTCGGACTGCCTGGCGGGGCTGCTGCTAGGCATCGGCTTGGCGGCGCTTGCCTGGCGGGCTTGGCCGGAGGGGACGGCGAGCGACCTGAAACACGAAGACACGAAGCCCGCGAAGAGGCACGAAGACGGCCCGGGATGAAGGGCGGCGTCACCCGTCGAGGCTACCGGGTCTGAGCCCAACCGGCAGCATGGCGGGGCGGTCGCACGTGCTGCTGAGGTCCAGCCAGCGTCCCTGCTCCCACGCCTCCGCGAAGGACTGCATGATGTCGAGCACGTGGAAGGCCAGCGTGCCGCTCGCGCGATGCGGGCGGCCGGTGCGGAGCGCGTAGGCCATGTCCGCCACGCCGATGCCCCGGTTCTGCTCCGCATAGATGTGGCTCTGCGGAATCTCGCTCCAGCCCTCGGCGCCGCCGCGACGGACGCGCGGGGAGCCCCCGAAGCCGTTCGGGTTCGGGACGCTGAGCGTGCCCTCGGTGCCGTAGATCTCCATGTCCGGAAGCTGCGCGGACCATACGTCGAAGGTCGTCGTGATGGTCCCCATCGCGCCGTCCGCGAACCGCATGATCCCGTTCACGTGCGTCGGGACCTCCACGTCGATCACCGTCCCGTGCTTCGGCTGGCTGGTGATGGTGCGTTGCGGGAACGTGATCGTCGCCGAACCCGCCAGGCGCTGCACGGGGCCGAGGAGGTTCACCAAGGCGGTGAGGTAGTACGGCCCCATGTCGAGCATCGGGCCGCCGCCCCGCTTGTAGTAGAACTCGGGGTCGGGGTGCCAGCTCTCGTGCCCATGGCACATCATGAAGGCGCTGCAACCCACGGGCTCTCCGATCCAGCCGTCGTCGATCAGCCTGCGGGCCGTCTGCCCGCCGGCGCCGAGGAAGGTGTCCGGCGCACAACCGACGAGCAGGCCCTTCCCAGCCGCCAGCTCCAGCACGCGCCGGCCCTCGTCGCGGCTCACCGCGAAGGGCTTCTCCGCGTAGGTGGACTTGCCCGCCTGCAGGCTGGCGAGGGCGACCTCCGCGTGGGCGTGCGGGATCGTGAGGTTCACCACGATCTCGATCTCATCCATCGCCAGCAGCTCATCCGCGCTGCAGGCGCGCGAGATGCCGAACTCCTCGGCCTTCGCCTTCGCGCGCTCGGGCAGCAGGTCGGCGCACGCCGCCACCTCCACGATCTCGAACCTCTGCCCCATCCCCAGATACGCCCCGCTGATGTTGCCGCAACCGATGACACCGATCTTGGTTCGTTGCATTCCAGGTCCTCTGTCGTTGTCGTTCTTCGCCGTTCTTCTGCTCTTCGAATCTTCCCGCTTTCGTTGCCTTGCCCTCACACGCCCAGCAGCGCCTCCGCGTTCCTCCACCCGATCTTCTCGTAGCACTCGCGCGAGATGTAGCCCTTCTCGATGGCCTCGTTGAGGTAGCCGGGCAGCGGCGTCTCGTTGCGCGGGTCGCAGACATCGGTCCCGAAGAACAGTCGATCCCCAAACTCCTCCAGGAACGCGTAGCCAAACTCGGGATCGCGACTGATGGCGTTGAACCCGCTGCCCGCCGATAGGTCACCGCACAGGTTCGGGTACTCGCGCATCAGGCGCACGATCGCGCCGCCCTCGGCGACCTTCCCCGTGGGGTACGTGTTCCGCGCCTCCTCGGTGAGGTCACCGCTGATCTCCGCCCAGAACGGCTGGGAATGACCGAGGAACTTGAGCTTCGGGAACTTGCGCAGGGCGCCTTCGAGCAGCGGCAGCCCGAGCCGATCGACGATGCCGTAGTACCCGCCCTGCTTCGGTGCGATGTGGAAGATCATCGGCAGTTCGTTGGCCTCGGCGTGCCGGAACAGGTTCTCCATAAAGGGGTCATCGAAGGGCAGGCTGGCGGTCACCTCGCCGAGGCCCTTGCAGCCGCGCTCCCTGTAGTACTCCATCTGGCGGCCGAGGTTCGACTCGGGCGTGTTCGTGTTCATGCGCGGGTCGATGTTCATGAAGGGGATGATGAAGCCGGGGTACTGCTCGGCGGCCCAGAGGTACTCCTCCGTGGACTGGTGGACCCACATGTGCTCGGGGCTGACAATGGGGAGGGCGACGACTGCGCGGACGCCGAGAGGCCCCAGCTTGTCCTTCAGCTCCTGTGGCGTGGCGAAGTAGCTGGCGAATTCGCCCTGCTGCCGCGGCCCCTCGAACATGCGCGTGTGGACGTGGATGTCGATGAACATGGGATGGGTCCCTCTCAGAGGGGGGCGCGATTCAGATTGTGTTGATAAAGGCATTGTCGGGATTGGTATCCCGACCTACGAGCCACGTAGAGCGCGTAGGAGAGGGTTCTTCCTTTGACGGGGCCCTTTCTCAACACAATCTGAATGGCGCCCCTACACGATTGGGCGCGATGAATCGCGCCCCTACCTCGCAACCACGCACGTATCGCCGTCAAGTAGGGGCGCGATTCATCGCGCCCGCGTGTAGGGGCGTGGTTCACCACGCCCGATGCCGTTCTCGTACAGCTTCTCAGAGCGTCACGACGGTTACGCCCTCGCCGCCTTCGGTGCGTTCCGCGAGCGCAAAGGAGCGGACGTGGCGGTTGCCGCGCAGGTATTCGTGGACGCCGCGACGGAGCGCGCCGGTGCCCTTGCCGTGGATGATGCGGACCGTGTCGAGGCCGGCGAGGAAGGCGTCATCCAGGTACTTCTCCAGCTCCACGATGGCCTCATCCACGGTCATGCCGATGAGGTTGACCTCACGCGGCACGCTTAGCTGCTTACTGATCCTCAAGCGCTCGGCGAGGGCCTGGTGCTCGGCGCTGATGGGTTCCTCCGGCGGACGGAGGTCGCGCGTGGCCGCCTCGATCCGCATCCGACCCACCTCGACCAGCACGTGGTCGGCGTCCAGCCGGCGGACCACGATGCCATCCCGGCTGAAGGGCTTCACGTGGACCTGATCGCCCTCAGCGACCTCGAACTCCGGAGGGGGCGGCTCGGCGGCGGCTTCCTGTTCCTCGTACTGCGCCGCCCGCTCTTCGACCTCGTGGCGAAGCTGCGCGACCTCGCGGCGGCGCTGCTCAGTGACCTTGGACTGCTTCGGCTGGCGCTGCAGGTCGGCGATGATCTCCCGGGCCTGCTCCTCCGCGCGCTGCACGATTTCGCGGGCCTCGGCGAAGCCCTCCTCCATCGCCTGCCGGCGGCGCGCGTCCAGATCCTCCAGCCGGGCGGCATAGTCGCGCTGGAGCTGCGCCAGCTCCTCGCGCTCCTCGGCTGCGAGGTCCGTCTCCTCGCTCAGGCGCTGGCGCGTCCGCTCCATGCGGCGGATGACCTCCTCCACCGCCATGTCCTCCTCATCCACGAACGACTTCGCGCGGCGGGCGATGATGCGAGGCAGGCCGAGGCGCTGCGCGATCTCAAAGGCGTTGCTGGCGCCCGGCTCGCCGATGAGCAGACGGAAGGTGGGCCGCAAGGTCTTCACGTCGAACTCGACCGAGGCGTTCGTCATCCGCTGGGCCGCATAGGCGAAGGCCTTCAGCTCGTTGTAGTGCGTGGTCGCGAGAGTCCGCGCGCCGAGCTGCTGCAACTCCTCGAGAATCGCCCGCGCGAGGGCCGAGCCCTCCGTGGGGTCGGTGCCGGCCCCGAGTTCATCGAACAGAACGAGTGCGTTGACAGAGCCGGGGCGACGGCGCTGCTGCGCCTCGAGCTTCTGCAGCACCTTGATGATCTGCGTCATGTGGGAGCTGAAGGTCGAGAGCGATTGCTCGATGCCCTGCTCGTCGCCGATGTCGGCGTACAGGTCATCGAAGACCGCGATCTCCGACCCGACCGACGTCGGGATGTGCAGGCCCGCCTGGAACATCAGCACGAGCAACCCGACCGTGCGGAGCGTGACCGTCTTGCCGCCGGTGTTCGGGCCGGTGACGACGAGCGTGTCGAACTCGCGGCCGATCCAGATGTCGATGGGAACCACGTCGCCCGTGAGGAGCGGATGGCGCGCGTGGTTCAGCAGGAACGTACCGCGTTCGGCGACGGCGGGCTCGGTGGCATTGAGCTTCGAGGACAGGCCGGCCTTCGCGAAGATGAAGTCCAGGAGCCCCAGCGTCTTCAGGTCGGAGGCGATGTCCTCGGCGATCCAGCCGACGGCACTGCTCAACTCGTGCAGGATGCGGAGCTTCTCGTCCTCGATCGCCAGCTCCGTCTCGCGCAGCTCGTTGCCCGGACCGACCGCTTCGAGCGGCTCCATGAAGACGGTTGCCCCGGAGTCGGAGCGGTCGTGGATGATCCCCTGGAAGCTGCCCTGCGCCGAGGCACGGATGGGGACGCAGTAGCGGCCGGAGCGCTGGACGACCAGGCGCTCCTGCAGATTCGCCCCCGCGGCCTCGCGGGCGAGGATGCGGGCCATAATGCCCTGCAGCCGGTCGTGTGCGGAGGCGAGCTTGCGGCGGAGCGAGCGGAGTTCGTCCGAGGCGTCGTCACGGACCTGGCCCTCATCGTCGATGGCCTCCTCGATCCGCGTCTCCAGCTCACGGTTCTCGTGGAGAGCTTCGGCGATCTGCTTCAGACGGCCGAACGCATCGTCGGGGGTATCGTCGAAGTAGTGCTTCACGCGCCGGGCCGCGCGCAGAGCGTCTGCGACAAGGCGGAGTTCCTCGCCCTCAATCGCGCGGCCGGCGGCGGCTCTCTGCAGGAGGTCGCTGACATCCCTCAACCCGCCGAAGGGCGGGACCCCATGCGCCGCCACGGCATCGCGGGCCTCGGTAGTCTCCTTCAGGCGGTCGGCGATCCACGCCGCATCTTGCGACGGCCGCAACGCACGCGCGCGCCGCTTGCCCAGGCTGCACGCGCAGCATGCCGCGAGCATCTCGCGGATCTTGTCGAACTCGAGTACCCGAAGTGCGTGAGTGTCCATGGTTGTGCGTGACGGCGGGGCAGACACATGGGTCTGCCCCTACATGGGCCGTCGTTCGCCTCCGTGCGTACGAAGGCCTGCCTGCCCCTTCCCGCCTGAAGGTGCCCCGCGCGAAGGCGGCCAAGAGAATCGGGGAACTGCGATGCCCTTCTCCGGCTTCAGCCCAGAGGACTTCCTGTACTTCATGGACTCCGACCAGTTCGCGCTGGTCGAGTACATTCGTGATTCGCTGCACCCGCGGCTGCGCGACTTCGGCCTGGAGCTGGCCGCCGAACTCGGCAGGCAGCTCAACGTGGAGTTCCGCGCACAGCTCCGCAGCGGGCGCTGGTGGAAGCACCCCTGGGCCACCTGGACCAGCCTCATCCTCCCCGACGAGCGCCAACGCAGCGACAACCGCCGACCACGCCTATCCGTGTTCGTCGCGGAGGAGGAGTGCATAGTCGGCTTCATGCAGAACGTCTGGCGGCCCCGCTGGAAGCGGCTCGCAAAGCGCCCCGAGGGCCTCGTGAAGGCCATCGACAAGGCCGCCTCCGGCCGCCCGAAGCTGCAACTCGCCCTCGCTCACTGGGAGAGGAACGCGGAGAACCACTGGCAGCGCCGCACAACCCTCTGCACCAACGCGACCGAACTCCTCGCCCTCGCGGCGCAATGGGGCCAGGACTTCGTCATCGTCGGCAAGGTCTACCCGTTCCCCAAGGAGGTCCGGTTGCTGACCTCGCCCGAGTTCGCCGAGACGGCGCTCACGGTCCTGAAGAGGGCCTGGCCGGTGTACCGGTATGCGTTCGAGCAGACCGAGGGGAAGTAGGTGCACTTAGCGCCAAGCTCTGGCTCAGCAGAGCGGATCACGGGCGTAGGCGAGCCAGGCTCTACGTGGCCGCACGCGCTACCTCTTGGGCTTCGGCCCACAGATCCGGTTGTTGGCCCGCGAGGGTGGCAAACGGTTCGCTTGACGCCCCACGACCGAGGAAGAACCACTGTGCAAGCCCGTACTCGCCGTTGCCACCAACGGTCGCCAGGAACTCGCCCCGCGAACTGCGTCCCTCGATGATCTGCACGACCGCTCGGTGCAAGCTCCGGTACGTGCGTTGGCGGCCTTTGGTCACGGGGTCGGAGTTGAGGGTGTGCAGGACCCGCAAGGTAACCTCAGCGCGATGCGACGGAGTACCGGACTGGTCGAATGCCGGTGCAAGCTGGCCTGTCGGCGGGTCGAAGTAGAGGTGCTCAATCGGGTAGTCCAGTGTCGGATCGAGGAGGACCGGAGCACCCGTATCGTCGGTGGGGAAGGTGGTCCCCTTTGCGTCGTTGCAGCCCCCGCAACTGAGCAGCAGGTTCCCCCAGCGGAAAGCCCTTCCGGGGTCACCGTCCTCGCCTCCCCTCGGCCAGAAGTGCTCGATGTCTGTACCGTGGGAGTCCTCGCAGTACATGCACCTCTCGCGCTCGCCAGCCATCCTGCCCAGGACGGCTCTGACACCTTCCATTGACTTCGTCTTCCTGGCTCGTTCCCAGACCACCGTGTGAGGCTCCCCTGCGTCGACGCAGGCCTGCCACCGATCCAGGTGAGACGCGAGGCTCGAGGGTAGAGAGAGGCGATCGATGTGGCGCATCGGGTCAGCCCGTCACTTCTCGCCGATGTCGTCAGCGTCGTCAGCGAAGGGCAACACCATCTGCAGGCGACCCTCCTCTTCTGGCGTTAGGTGGCCCGCAGAGCGCTTGGACTGGAGCCGCGCGTGCTCCTGGCGAGCGTTGGCGGACCGGTCGGAACGTGACCGAGCCATCTGGAACGCAGGGCTCAGGAGGATCGTGTCCGGCGTCGACCGCACAACCCTCCAGTAGTCCTTCGGGGGTAGCGGGTGAGGGTCAGCGCCCGAGTGGGGGGTGGGCAGGTGGAAGATCATCTGGTCGCTGGCGGCCTGGCACACTAGGGGGCTGTGGGTCGCAACAATGAACTGCACTCCTGGGAAGTGGTCCATGAGCCAGAACCCGATGTGGCGTTGCCATTCCGGGTGGATGTGGGCATCCACCTCGTCGATGAGTATCACCCCTGGCCGGGTGATCCGAGGGACGCCATCCGGCCCGATCTGCAGAAGACCGTCTACGCCATAGACGTCGACCATCTGCCGCACAATGTCGGTAAGGAGAGCCGTCGCGGATCGCCGACCATCGCCCGCCTCCCTCACCGGCAGCACTACCCCCTCGGGATCCGCCAGCCATAGGCCATCGGCGTCCACCCGCTCGAGGGTGACTCCTCCTGGGAGGAAGTGGTCGTTGAGGAGGCTCCGAACGACCTCCAGCGCACGCTCTGATTGCGGATCGTTCTGGGAGAGCGTCCGGTACTCGAGGTCTTTCGCCCACAACTGGGCTTCCGAGAGAGCGGCGTCCTCTCGGAACATGCTGACGAACCGTCCGACCGGTCCAGGCAGAGCCATCAAGCGGGCTGCCTCTTGCGAGGCGCCGAGAATGCGTCGATACGGGCCGTAGCCAGCGCAGAACCACCCGGAGCTGGCCGCGGACCACGGCCCGCGCGCAGCAGTGCGCTTGCCCGGTGCCCTTCGTCGTTCCCGCGGCGGCTGCGCCAGTATCGCGGACCCGTTCGCCGGTGCGGATGCGTCCCCGACCTCGAGTTCTGCCCAGAACGGCTCGCGAGTCGTCTGGCCCCTATCCACAAACCGATCGAGGTCACGGTCCACGGCCATCTGTGCGCCCATGCGGGCTCGTGAAGCCCCCAGTCTGATCCACGGGCGTAGATCGCCCTCCAGAGCGCGCGCGACGTCGGGCCCAACCAAGCACAACGACAGCGCCCGCAGGAGTGCTGTCTTGCCTGACCCGTTGTCGCCAGTGATCACGACCCATCCGGGATAGGTGCCGTTCGGCTGCTCGAAGGCGAAGTCCAGGCTCCGGAAGCAGCGCACGTCCTCGAACTGCAGCCGCCGCACATACAAGGCTGTCACCCCCTTGCCTGTCGACCTGTTGGCAGACAGTCAGCTCGTTAGCCTACCCCTCCTCCGTCACCTTCCGCGCGACCTCCGCCGTTCGCCTTGCCAGGTCGCTGATGCGGTTGTCGGTGAGGCCGACGACGATGCTCTCGAGGCGGTCCTTGAGAACGCTGGTCCACCTCGTCGGGACCTTGTCGGCACCGAGGAGGGCACCCATCACGGAACCGGCGGTGGCGCCGTTGCAGTCGGTGTCCCAGCCGCCATGGACGGCAAGGCCGATGGCCGTCTCGTACTGCCGCGCGGGGTCGGTCTCGCGGGCGCCGTAGAGCAGACCCATCAGCACGAGCGCCGCGTTGTTGATCGTGTGGACGGGGTGATAGTGACCGTATGCGGCGTTGATCTGCTCCCACGCATCGCGCCAGTCGCTTGCCTCGCAGAAACGGCGGGTCTCGATCATTGCCTCGCGCAGGCGGGACTTCGCGGGAATCTCGGCGAGGGCGGCGTCGATGGCCTCGTTCAGGTCGCGCGTCACCAGCGCCGCGGCGATCATCGCGGCGAAGAACATCTCTCCGTAAATGCCGTTCTTCACGTGGCTGACGGCCGCATCGCGGAAGGCGAACTCGGCGGCCTTCTCGGGCCACCCGGGCGCGGCGTAGCCGAACGCATCGCAGCGAATCTGCGCGCCGATCCACTCGCGGTACGGGTTGCGGAAGGTGGCGGACTCCGGCGGCCGAAGGCCGTTCACGAGGTTCCGATAGGCGACGCGCTCGGCGGTGTAGACGCAAGTGTAGGGCAGGTGCTGCTGCCACTGGTTGGCGACGTCCTGGCTGGTGAAGGCGAGCCCGTTCTCCTCCAGGTAGTGCAGCCCGATGACGGTGTAGTCCGTATCGTCATCGCGCACGCCATGCGTGATGTTGCCCCGCAGCATCGCATTGTCGGGCGCGTGCCAGTGCAGCTCGGGCGGCGCATCGGGGATCGGCGGGAAGTAGTCGGTGAGAGCCGGCTCGCCCGCGGCCGCGAGGATCGCGTCGATCTGCGCCTTCGTCCGCCCCTCGACCGGCTTGCCCAACATGCAGCCCGCACACCGGCCGAGCCACGCGCCGAGGATGCGGTCCTCCACGTTGGCGCCGGGAGGGCCCAGCCGACGCGGCCCGTCGGGTCGCGCGGCGCGGATCGCGTCGAGGTCACTGGGCTCCTCGTACGGGAAGTCGGGCGCCGGCGTCAGTTCACCCACCTGCGTGTAGGCCGCCTCGTACAGCGTGAGGGCCTGACGCTCCAGGCTCTGCTCGATGCACGACAGCTCGTTGACCAGCACGTCGGCGTTGCAGCCCTCCTCGCGAAGTTGCGCCACCTCCGCGCGGAGTGAATCGCGAAGCTCACCAGACAGCGGCATGGCTCACCCACCTTGCTCTCAGGAAGATGAGAGCGGGTTCGCCTCCGGCGTCGGTTCTCCCTGCGGTGCGCCTGGCAGCAACGTTGCAGGTACTGTCATGGTGGAGTGCGAATCAGCTTGGCGAAGCTGGGCAGGTGAGGGCAATGGGCCGAGCCAAGGTCGTAGCAGCGGTACTGGTTTTGCTTTGCGCGTTCGTGGCGATGGTCCTCTCCTCCTATCGCGCGACGAACCTCGCCGACGTCGTGAAGACGGGCGATGTGACGGGGGCGAAGCTGCGGCTGGCGTTGGGGGATGACCCCAACGCCACCAACCGCCATGGCGGGACCGCCCTGCACTACGCGGCGGCGAGGGGGCTCACGGAGTTCGCGACCCGACTGATCTCGCAAGGCGCCGAGGTCAACGCGCGGACGGATCAGGCGTGGACCCCGCTTCACTGGGCTACCGTGTCCGCCCACGCGGACATGGCGCGGCTCCTCCTCAAGGCAGGAGCGGAGCCTAACGCACAGGCCGCGGACGGATGGACGCCCCTGGCGGTTGCCGCGGCGTACGGTCGGACCGACTGCGCGAGAGTCCTTCTCGACCACGGCGCCTCGGCGGCCCCGCGGACCACCACGGGCTACTCGCCGCTGGACATTGCGGGGGCCTGCGGCCATGCCCCGGTCGTATCGCTTCTCCTGGACGGAGGAGCCGACCCCAATGCGCGGGCAGCCAAGGGGCGGGTGGCCCTCCACATCGCTGCCCGCCGGCCGGATTGCGTCGCCCTGCTGCTCAAGGCCGGCGCGAAGGTGAACGTGGCGAACGATTACGGCGAGACCCCCCTACACGAGGCGTGCCAAAGGGGCACGCTCGAGGTCGTGAGGGTGCTTGTGGAGACCGGCGCCGACGTCGAGGCCAGGACCAAGCCCGGTTGCACCCCGCTGCACTTCGCGGCCGTGAACGCAGACTCACGGGTACCGGCCTTCCTCATCAAGCGCGGTGCAAGCGTCGAAGTGCTCGACGGAAGGGACTCGACGGCGCTGTTCTGCGCCGCTCGGTATGGACGAGAGGCTACGGTGCGGCTTCTGCTGGAGCACGGGGCGCAGGGCGGTCGTGCTGACCGGGAGGGCTTCACGCCGCTGTACCTCGCGGCGCGCGAGGGGCATACCGGGGTTGTGCAACTGCTCGTGGGGCACGGGGCAAGGGTCGATCAAGCGGGGCCAAACGGCTTCACGGCGCTATATGGCGCCTCTGCCGGGGGACACGCCTCGATTGCGGGGTTTCTGTTGAGCAGGGGGGCTGACGCGAATCGGGCAGGCAAGCGTGGCTGGAGGCCGCTGCACGCAGCAGCCTTGGCGGGGCACGCCTCAGTGATCTCGCTGCTGCTCAAGGGAGGCGCGGATGTGGAGGCTGCGAATGCGCGTTCGGCCCCGCCTCTGTACGTTGCCGCGCGGTCCGGCCATCTCGATGCCGTTCGGCTCCTCCTCGGGGCAGGCGCTGACCCGAACCACGTGGCCGAAGCGGGCTGGGGCCCGCTGCAGGCGGCGGCGTGGCGGGGAGATGCCGAGGTGGTCCAGGCCTTGCTCGCGGCCGGGGCGGACCCGAACGCTCAGACCGAGGCTGCTCCTACCGCACTTCATGTTGCGGCCTCCTGGGGTCAGGCCAAAGTCATCGAGGTGCTGTTGGCAGCCGGCGTGGATCCCAATCTTCGGACGAAGCGCAAACCCACACGCACTGCGCTCCACAGCGCCGCCGAGGCCGGCTGTCTCGAAGCCGTCAATGTGCTTACCGCTCACGGCGCCGATCCGGAGGCCCGCGAGCTTGAGTGGCAGGACCATCCGGGCTGGACCCCGCTCCACCTGGCCGCGGCGGGCGGACACGACGATGTCGTTCGGGCCCTCCTCGATGCGGGCGCGGAGGTCAACGCTCAGTCCGGCCAGAAAGCGACTGCCCTGTGTGAGGCTGCAACGAACGGGCATGCCTCAACGGTGAAGCTGCTGCTGGCGCGCGGCGCCGACGCCAGCCTCAAGGACTGGTGGTCACGTCTGCCGCTCACGTGGGCTGTCCTTGAGCATCATGACGACGTGGCGGCCACGCTCCTTGCTGCGGGCTCCCCGTACCCGGCGGACGTTGCGGTGCTGCGCGGCGACACGGTACAGTTGAGCAGACTGCTATCAGAGGGTGTATCACCCGAGGACGATACCGGTATCGAGCCGCTGCTCCATGTGGCGGCGCGCTACAACCAAGCGGCCGCGGCGGAGTTGCTTCTGCAACGGGGGGCTCACATCGGCCTTTGGGACAACGACTACTCGAAGGAGACACCACTGCACGCAGCCGGAGGGCCGGAGGTCACCGCTGTCTTGCTGCGTTACGGCGCGGATCCCAACGCACACGACTACACGGGACGCACGCCCCTGCACTACGTCCGGGATGCTGCCGTCGCCCGGCTCCTCCTGGAGCACGGGGCAGACATCAACGCGAAGTCCAATCAGGGCGCGACCCCGCTACACGAAGCCGTCGTGGCCAACAGCAAGGAACTCATGGAGTTCCTGATCGCGCATGGAGCCGACGTCAATGCTCGTCACGAATGGGGAAGCCCACTTGACTGGGCTGTCATGTGGGGCTACAAGGACATGGCCGCCGTCCTGCGCGGACACGGCGCCGTGCCGCTGACGCACGCTCGCCCCACGGCGCGGGCCACCTTCTCGGCCCGGACCTTGGGTGCCCGAGAGGCCTGGCCTCATCAGCTCGGGAGCTGACCTCCTGCGGAGCGCCCACGGAGCCGCTTCTTCGGGGATGTCCCGTGACCATCACTCGATCCCACTGCCGTCCGGACGGGCCGCACGTCTACGTTGGTAACGGAGGTTCCTCCATGCGGCGCACACTGACCGGCGCTGTCCTGTGCTTGGCCGCGGCCCTGTGGCTCTTGGGCGGCCTGGGCGTCCACGGTCAGAGCCCCGAGGGGCTGGAGACGAACCCCTTCGGCTTCTCGTGTGACAACCAGACGACATACACGCTGGCCACGTACTGCCCCAGGATGGCGGAGGCGGGGATCAGGTGGATTCGGGGCTTTCCGACGGCGAATGTGGTCGAGCCGGAGAAGGGGCGGTTCGACTGGACGGCGGTGGACAAGCACCTCGCCACGGCCGACGCGAACGGGATGGCGGTGAGCGGGCTGCTGTTCTACCTGCCGGCGTGGATCGAGGCGGATGAGGTGAAGCTGCCGGTCAAGGACCTGCCGGGTTGGGCGGAGTACGTGACTGCGGTGGTGGGCCACAGCAAGGACCGGGTGAAGTACTGGGAGGTCTGGAACGAGACGCCGAACTTCATCGGCAAGGGCACGGCGGACGACTACGCCAAGACGGTGGTCGCGGCGTATGACGCGGCGAAGGCGGCCGACCCGGCGTGCCAGGTTGGCCTGAGCATCCAGAGCAACAACGTGAACTGGATCAAGCAGGTGGTCCAGGCGGGCGCGAAGGAGCACTACGACTACATCTCGGTGCACCCGTACGAGACGCTGGGGCTGGTGGAGTCGGATGGGCTGGTGCCGGAGTTCATGAGCATCGTGCCCACGATCCGGAAGATGCTGGCGGCTCAGGACCCGGCCCGCGTGAACGCGCCGATCTGGTTCACCGAGATCGGCTATGACGCCCGGGAGGGTGAGGTGCACCAGGCGAGCGCCCTCGTGAAGGCGTTCGCGATGGGGCTCGCGCAGGGCGTGACGCGGATCGACTGGTTCGAGGGCATCGACGGCGACAGCGGCCCGATGGGCCTGTTGCGCGGCGACGGCACGCCGCGGTTGGCCTATGCCGCGATGTCGAGTCTGACGCGCTATCTGGGCACAAGCCCGCAGTACGAGGGGTGGGTTGAGCTGAAGGGCGAAGGCTACGGGTTCGTGTTCAAGGGGGCGGAGGCGACGGTCATGGCGGCGTGGGGGCATCCGGGAACGACCAGCCGCGTGAGCTTCGGGGCAGAAGTGCGGGTTGTGGACCCGCTGACGGGCGCCGCGGCGGAAGGCGATGCGTGCTCGCTGACGGGCATACCCGTGCTCGTGGTCGGCGTGCCGCCGGAGTTGCTCGCGGGGGCCCAGGCCAACAAGGCGCGGCCGTTCCCGTGGCATGATGGCTACGACTACGCGGGCGCGACGTCGGTTTGGCTGGCTGCAGGAGGGCCGAACGAGGAGCGGGGCCTCCACCAGATCTCGGCAGACGCCACGTCCACCGCGGTCGAGGCCTACGGCGTTGCGGCGCGGGACTGCAGCAAGGGCGCGGGGCAGTCGTTCAGCGTGGCTCCCGAGTTCCTGTCCTACACCACGGAGCCGATCACGATCACGGTGGTCGTCCGGCGCCTTCCCGCCAACGAGAACGCCGGCTTCAACCTCTGGTATGAGTCCACCAGCGGAATCCGCGGGACCGGCGAGTGGTACACGATCCCCGGCAACGACCAGTGGTACACGAAGACGTGGACGATCACCGACGCGCAGTTCGTGGGCAAGTGGGGCTACAACTTCGTCTTCAATGGCGATACGCCGAGGCCCTACTACCTGCGGAGCGTGACGGTGTCGAAGGCGAAGTAGGGGCGCGAGTCGTGGCACGGGCGGCTCGCCCGTGAGGGGCTGGCATGACGACGGCGTCCACCTCGCTCACGGGCGAACCGCCCGTGCCACACGGAGGATCCCCATGACCATCACCGACATCCACTGCCACGTGAACTGGCTGGACATGGACATCGACGCGTGGGCCAAGCACTTCCGGGCGCTGGGAGTGAGTCGGGTCTGGGCGCTGGGCTGGGAGGAGTGGGACCGGCGCTGGACGGGCGAGTATGAGCTGCCGACCACGGACGCCATCGAGGCCTCGCAGCGCTACCCGGACCTGTTCGTCCCGTTCTGCTCGGTCGATCCGCGCGAGAAGGACGTGCCGGGGCGCGTGCGGGCGTTCGTCGAGCAGGGCTGCAAGGGCTTCGGCGAGGCGAAGTTCCGGCTGTGCGTGGACAACCCGGACCTCAAGGTGGTCTACCGCACGTGCGCGGAGCTGGGGCTGCCGTTCCTGTTTCACATGGACATCTGGATGCCCGAGGTCAGTTTCTGGTACATGGCCGACCTCACGCGCCTGCCCAGTGTGCTGGAGGAGTTCCCCTCGGTGAAATTCATCGGGCACGGGCCGGGTTGGTGGCGCTGGATTTCCGGCGACGCGGAGGAGCACCCGACGAACGCATACCCCGAGGGCAAGATCACCCCCGGCGGCCTGCTGCCCCAGCTGCTCGCGAAGTACGACAACCTCTGGGCCGACCTCTCGGCGGGATCCGGCCTCAACGCCATCACCCGCGACCCCGACTTCGGCCGCCAGTTCCTCCTCGACTTCAGCCACAAGCTCATGTACGGCACGGACTACCACGACCGCCGGCTGCTGGACGCGCTCGAAGGGTACGAACTGCCCGAGGACGTGATGGCGCGGATGCTGGACGGGAACTCGGGGAGGTTGGTGCCTTAGAGCGTGTATCAGACTAGGGTGGGCGCCATGAATGGCGCCCCTACACAATTGGGCGCGATGAATCGCGCCCCTACATCACAAACGACCGTAAACCGCCGTTATGTAGGGGCACGATTCATCGTGCCCGAGTGTAGGGGTTAACATGA
>Ga0194113_10003236_pt1 | contig 21921 bp, 12 predicted proteins | sample TA2MahC200mmetaG_FD_146193 | JGI IMG/M metagenome (GOLD analysis project Ga0194113, IMG submission 146193) | Freshwater microbial communities from Lake Tanganyika, Tanzania - TA2015017 Mahale Deep Cast 200m | ecosystem: Environmental > Aquatic > Freshwater > Lake | place: Tanzania: Lake... | reverse complement strand
GCGTCTCCGACGCATGATCAGAGGACATGAGGATGCCCGAACAGATCAATAATGTCAAGCGGACTTTTCCCTGATCGCCCCCCCCGCACGGTTTTTTTAAATTTCCGCTTGACAGTGTCGGCGAGAGGGTCTATACGCGTGTCTAACAAAGGACCTCTTGGCTTCAGTCGTCCGAGTGAGGCGGCTGGCGAGGGCAGGCTAGGCGAAGCGTTCAGCGACAATGCAGAGAAACGCGACACAGAGGTTTCAAGGCATGTTCTGCTTCGGAGGCAGGCACGATGGCCGCGGCGCGATGCGCCCGGCCGTTGGCGTATTCGGGGGCGACGCCGGTCCGAAGAGACCCCAAAAACAGGAGAGGTGCAGTGAACACAGTTTCACAGCACGAGGGAGCGGCTCCATTCGTCTTGATTGATCAAGACGATGAGCCTCCGAGTTGTATTTCGTCGTTCTTCGGAGCGGCGAATGAGTTGACGTCCGCACCGGCCGCCGCGCCGGGTGCGAAGCGGGTGATGCGGATGACGCCGCGCATCCGGGCTTTCAGACGGGTGTTCTTCCCGGAAGCAACCGACGCGCAATGGTCGGATTGGCACTGGCAACTGCGCAATCGCATCCACACCCTGGATCAGCTTCGCCTCATGGTGAATCTGACCACCGAGGAGCGGGTGGCGCTGGAGCAGACATCCGGGATGCTTCCGGCCGCGATCACCCCGCATTACATGGGATTGGTGTCGGCGCACGATCCCGATCAAGCGATCCGGCGGATGGTGATACCGACGGTCTACGAGCTGCGGCGCTGTCCCGGCGAGGCGGACGACCCTCTGGGCGAAGAGGGGCAAAGTCCGGTCCACGGGCTGGTCCACCGCTATCCCGACCGGGTGCTGCTGCTGGCAACGGACTTCTGTTCGACCTACTGCCGCTACTGCACGCGGTCGCGGGTGGTCGGCCAGGGCGACCTGACGCCCAGTCGCGAGCGTCTTGGCGCGGCGTTTGCCTACATCGCCAGCCATCCTGAGATCCGCGACGTGCTGCTCTCGGGGGGCGATCCGCTGACCCTTCCTGACGACCAGTTGGAGTGGATCTTGGCGAGCCTGCGCGCCATCCCGCACATTGAGGTCATCCGCATCGGCACGAAAGTTCCGGCCGTTCTGCCGCAGCGGGTTACACCACAGTTGGCACGGATGCTCCGCAAGTACCATCCGCTCTGGATGAGCCTCCACTTCTCCCATCCGGATGAGTGCTGCTACGAGACGACCCGTGCCGCCGGGATGCTGGCCGACGCGGGGATACCGCTCGGCTCGCAAACGGTGCTGCTGAAGGGGATCAACGACTCGGTCGGGACAATGAAGGCGCTGATGCACGGTGTGATGAAAATGCGGGTCAAACCGTATTACCTCTACCAGTGCGACCCGATCTCCGGGTCGCAGCATTTCCGAACGACCGTTGCCCAGGGGGTCGAGATCATCCGCGGTCTCCGCGGCCACACGAGCGGCTACGCGGTGCCGACCTATGTGATTGACGCGCCGGGCGGCGGGGGCAAGATCCCGATCGCGCCCGACTACGTGACCGCCCGCGACGGGACCGATCTGGTCCTCAGCAACTATGCCGGGGGCGTCTTCCGCTATCCCGACACCGCAACCCCCTGACCGGTGGCTGCATCATTGAGTATGCGGGATTCGCAGCTCCAAATGGGGCCGGTAAGGCCCTGTTTGGAGTTCTTTTATATGCCGCCGATGCTCGGAAGGTGCGGCAGAGTCATCATGAAGGCGCGTGCAATACCCCTTCAAAGGTGTGACCACCCGTTTTGTAAGCGCCTCCTGCACGTGCACATTCGTAAAAAGGATCGTTGACAGCCAGAACAAGGATGCAGTATAGTGCCGGGCCTGTCTGATCGGGTTTCACGCTGGGCTGTTCCTTTCCTTTGGCATGTTTTCTGCTATTACCCTTCCGGCGCATATGCGGTGCGTCCGGTGAGCATCAGGGGCGGTGGGTTATGCGGAGGCTCGAAAAACAATTTGCGATTCCACGGGTCGGGCTGTACGCGGGCCGTCTGGGGGTGTTGTTGGTGTGCGCCGGGTTGTCGGCCGTCGGCGTTGGCCGTGCGCAGACCACCCTGGACCGGGACGAGGTCACCATTTCCGAGGCCGATTTCAAGAAGCTGGACACCTTTGAGGCGACCACGTTGAGCAAGGCCGACAAGGTGTTTCTCAACAAGGAATATCGGTCGGCCGCCGTCGAGTACAATGCGTTTGTCGTCGCGAACCCCCGTTCGCCCGCTGTGGCCTACGCGCTCGTGCGCAAGGGTCGCAGCCAGATGTTTGACAACAAGCGGAGCGAGGCGGTGCGGACGTTCAAAGAGGTGGTTGATTATTTCCCGGATGAGGTGCTGTATGCCGCAGCCGCGCTGTATTATCAAGGGGTCTGTCATTTCGAGACAGGCAACAAGAAGAACGCCGTGATCGCGTGGAAGAAGATGGTGGCGGATCCCGGCTACGCGAAGCATGTCCTGGCCGGACCCGCGCTGGTCGGCATCGCGAATGATCTGTATAGCGAGGAAAAGTACGCCGACGCGGTCAAATATTATGATCAAGTCGCCGTTGAGTTCCGTTCCCTCCACCCCGAATCGGCGTGGCAGGCGATTGATCGGGCGAGTTACATCTACATCCGGCTGCAGACCGACAACAAGAAGATGAGCGATTTCTATACCCGCGCCAAGACCACGCGGCAGAAACCGGAAGCGCCGGACGAGACCAAATACTGGCAGGACATGCGCGTCATGATTGACCGGTTCGGCGTCTTTGAAAAGGAGGAGGACGCCCAGCGGATAGCGTATTACCGGTATTGGTCCGGCGTCATGGAGGGTCGGTTCCTCGACGATACCGAGTACCGTCTGGTTTTGGCCGAGTTCCGCTATCGCGAGGAGGGCGACATCGACAAGTGGGTGGCGCGCCTCGACAAGCAGTTTGCCGCGACCTACAAGCCCGGTCTTTTCGATCTCGTCTGCCGTTTCATGGAGGAGTTCGGTAAGAAAGGTCAGCAGGCGAAGATCAAGGAATACTACGGCAAACTCAACTTCGCCAAGATGGACAACGAGACGATTTTCCGGCTGATGAAGGTCATGGTGTCCTCGCTGAAAGACGTTCCGATGGCGAAGAGCGCCTACAGCAACATCAAGCAGAACCTGTGGAACGACAAAAACCGCGACGATTTCATCGCTTGGGCCAAACTGGTTGACGAGGGGATGGTCATCAACGCCTGCCAGAACATGCGGGCCCCCGATTATGGCCGTTTCGCCCTGCTGGCGTTCTACCATGGGCTGGGAAAGAGCGGGAGCAGCATCGCCACCGATCCCATCGAAAAGGGGCTCAAGATCTCCGAAGAGGTGATCAAGATGCCCGCGTATGCGGACAAGGCCCAGTGGTTGAGGGCGGAACTGTTCGAAACGAACGGGGAATTTGCCGAGGCGATCGAATGCTTCAAGCTATCCTCCAACGAGCCGGAGAAATACTTTCGGATTGCGGAGCTTCTCCTGCGTCTGAAACAGAAGGAGCAGGCGCTGGCGGAATTGCGTGGTGTCGAGAAGTTTTTTGAATCGGCGGCCTCGCGGGCGGCGCTGCGCATCGCGTTCGTCTACCAGGGCGCGAAAGAGCAGGCCAATTTCATCGGCGCTTTGAGAGATGTCATGAAGAAGTACCCGAAAAGTCGCGAGTCAAACACGGCGCATATCCATTTGGAGCGTCTGAAAGTTGGTCCAGGAGGAACAGATGATGCACACTAAACGCAATCCACTCACCTGCTTTGCCGTTGTCACCCTGATGGCCGGGGCGAGCGTGCTGATGCTGCCCGTCGCGGCGCGTGCGCAGGGCAGGACCCCGGCGGCGGCTCCGGCGGCGGCTCCGGGCGAGCGCGACGCGCCGCCCACGGCGGCGATGGACCGGGCGGCGGCGGCGGCTTCGGGCGAACTCGAGGCGCGCCGGTTGCTGGATCTCGGCAAGGAACTGCTCGATTCGGGCGAACGCGACCGCGGACTCAAGATGATTGAGACGGTGATCGCGCAGTTCCCGTCTTCCCGCTCGGTCTTCCCGGCCTGTCTGGCGCTGGGCAAGCACTACATCAAGGCCAACGAGAAGGTTCCTGAGGCGATCAACTATCTGAACCGGCTCCGGGTGCTCGAGCCGGAAGACAAGCTCGCCATGGGCGAGGATCGCGAGTGGTTTCTGGAGGCGATGTACCTTACGGGGACGGCCTACTTCCAGACCCGGCAGTATGCCCGCGCGTTCCCCGTGCTCCGCCATATCACGACCAAGTACCCGAACACCATGTGGGCCAATCAGGCCTATTATTACATCGGCATGTGCCACTTCGCCCAGGAAAACTGGAGCAAGGCGATCGAAGCGCTCAGCCTGGTCGGAACGTTTGTGGATCCCGACAGCCCGACCATCGCCTTCGCCGAAGCCGGCCGGCGCTTCTACGTCAAGGTTGAGGATGCCGACTTCCCCATCATGCTGAAGATGGGCAAGAAGATCTCGATGGTGCTGGAGACCGATGCGGGCGACAAGGAGACCATTGAGTGCCAGCTCCTGACGCCCGATGCGCAAATTTTGATTTCCTCGCTGCCGACGGCGATCGGCGTGCCCGTGCCGGGCGACCGCGTGCTTCAACTGGTGGGCGGCCAGAAGGTGACCGCGAAGTTCATTGATGAAAGCACGCGGGACGGATCGGGCAATGTGTTGCGCACCGCCACGGTCCGCATGGTATCCACCGGAGCGATCGACCTGCTGATGGGCGATCTGGAGACGCGCGCGGCCGCCGCGTTTCTCGGCCAACCGCTCTTCATCCAGGTCATGGATGCCGATCTGGACACCAGTGACAAGGCCGAAACAATCACCCTGAGCGTGATCTCCCGCTACAAGGTCCGCTCGGAGGACGGGGCGCAGTCGGCGTTTGCCGACGCCAGCGCGATGCGCTACCAGACGCGCGACCGCGTCGATGTGAAACTCGTCGAACAGGGCTCCAACACGGTTTTCCGCAGCGGCCGGTTCGCGGGTTACGTCGACATCGTGCGCGCGGACGAATCGTTGTCGGCGGATCAGTCGGACAACCAGCTTGCCTGCTCCGTCGAAGACGAAGTGTACGTCGCCTATACCGACAATCTGCACATCCAGGGCGACGTGCCGCGTGTCGTGGATGCCGTCGTGACGGTGGCTGGCGAGATCAACAACACCGTCGAATCAACGACGGACGTGGTGTTTGATCCCGTGTTGCGGGCGAAAAAGAACCTGGTCGAGGCCAACGCCTATCTCGAACTGGCCCGCATCTTCAAAAGCATGGGGCTGATGGGCGGCACCATCGCGCGGGTCGCCGAGGGAATCACGCGTGTCGAAATGGTCATCACCAGCGACAACCGCGACATCGGCGAAGCGATCAAGCAGGAGGCGTTCAAAGCCAAGTGGGAGCTCCACATCGAGGCCGGCCAGCTTGTAGAGGCTCTGGCGACCTGCGAGACCTTCAGCAGGTTCTACCCCGACTCGCCGCTGGTCGCCGACGCGCTGCTCGGCGTGGGCAAGATCCGGCTGGAAGAAAAACAGTATACGGAAGCGATATCGGTTTTCAAGAAGATTACCCAACTGGCGAGCGCCAGCATGGACGCCAAGGCCGAGGCCCAATTCGAGATTGCCAAGACGGAAGAAGCCATCTTTCAGGCGAATCTGGCCAAGGCGACCGGCAAGACCCGCGAGGCGATGCTGAAAGCCGGCGACAGCACCTCGATCCAGTCGTACATGACGTGCGTGCAGCGGTATCCCAAAAGCACCTTTGCCGGCCCCGCACTGGGCAAGGTGATCGATTATAACATTGCCCAAAACGACCTGGCTCAGGCCAATTCGCTCCTGGAACAGACGTTTCAGGACTATCCCGACGCTTCGTTTCTCGACGCCATGCTGATGAAGTGGGTGTTGGTCGCCTTCCAGACGGGCGATTTTGTGAAAGCCCAGGAGAAGTGCAAAAAGCTCCTTCTGGAATACCCCGACAGCCCGCACGCTGAAACTGCGCGAGCGGTGTTGCCCAAGATCGAGGCGCGTTTGATGTAACCGTTGTACAGAACGAAACAGGAGAAATAGTTCATGAAACGATTCATTCTTGTCACGTGCATGCTCGGGTCGGTCTGGACGGCTCTGGCGCAAGCCTCCGCAGCCGCCCCTGCCGCAAAACCCGGGGCTGATAAATTTAACGAGTTGCTGAGCCGCGCGCAGAGCTCGGTTGAAAGCCTGCTGCCGGAAGAGCTGATCACCTTGTTGCAGGAGGGTCGCGACATCGGCCAGCCCCAGATGGTGTCCAGTGTTCTGCGCAGCTACCTGTCCCGGCGCGCCGATCCGGGTCCCCGGATCTTGCGCCTCGCCGCTGAGAATGCGAAGCTGGTGGGCGATTATTCCGCGGCTGCCGCGCGCTACCGGCAGTTCCTCCAGATTGCGCCGGTGGACGCCGATTCATCCCAGGCGGCTGGCGAGCTCTTTCAAGTTTTGGCGGATTATGCCGGGAAGAGCGGCGAGGCGTGGGCCGCGAACAACGACTTCGGCGACAAATTCCGTCAGGCGGCCTTGCCCCGGCAGTACGACGGATGGTATCTCGAAACCTGCTTCCAAACCCGCGCCACCGGTGCCATGGCCAAGCGGCTGCTGTCGGCCTTTTCCGAGAAACTGCCGCTGGAACAGGAGCGTTTCGCCTACTGGCACCACCTGGACCGGCTGATCAACCGGCTGGAGACGGTCTATCCCGGAAACGCCGATGCGATCATTCCGGCGCGCGCCCTGATCCCGCTCATCCGCCAGGATCCGGTTCGGCAGGCGCGCCTCGCATTTCTGATCGAGAATATCGCATTCCACGAGACCCGCGCCGGGCGCGATGCCGTGACGCTCAGCCGCGCCATCGAGCCGGTGATCGCCGCCGCGCGGACCTATCTGGATAACGCGCCGACCGCGCAGACGCTGCGCCACATCATGGCGGCCTTCGCGGGCGGGCCCGATCTGCCGCCCGCTCCCGGCCGTGCGCCAGGGCAGCCTGATCCGGGCATCTGGAACGCCGCCGCCGCGCAAAAGAGCGAGTTCTTTGCCACCTACGGCTTCAGCAAGCTTCCCGACGCCGAGCAGGTCGCATTCATCAACTGGTCCTGGTTCTGGCTTCCCGCCGGTCTGGCCACGTCCGACCAGTGGATCGCCCTCGGCGGCAAGCACCCGAAGGTCTTCCAGATGACTGCGGCGACAGCGATGCTGCCGTGGGTCACGCAGACCACCAACATGGCCGTTTATAAGGCCCAGGCTTCATTCCTGACCGGCCAGCCGTTTTACAAGGCCGCCGTGATCAACGCCATCGCCGCAGCCAGCGATCCCAGCGGTTCGTTCCAGCACCTGCTCGCGCAGGAATCGTGGCACATGCCCTTCCGGGATGTGACGGTGCAGGCTCCGATCGCGCAGCGCGATGTCGAGGTCTTTCCGTATCTGGTCGTGAACCACATCATACCGGCCTGGGTCAATCTGAAAGGATTTTCCAAACCCGCCGAACGCGATGACCACTTCCAGGAGGCGCAGCTCGCCTTCTTGGAAGGGCCGCTCCTGAACAGCGTGATGACGCCCTTCTCCCCCCAGCATATCCGTCAGGCGCTGCTCAGCGCGTGGAATTATTGCAGCACGGACGCGGCACGCCGGGACCGCTTCATCGCCCTGCTGGGCAAGCTGGATTGGGCGCCCTTCGTGCCGTTCTCAGGGGTGGAGAATCGCGACAAGGTGTTCGATGCCGCGCTGACCGCCTTCCGCGGATGGAGCCAGACGATGCGGAAGCAGGCCGACAGCCTCGTCGGCAAGACGGGTGAGGCGGAGGTCAAGCGCCGCTCCGAACTGGAAGCCGTTGTGAACCAGATCGCCAAGATCGAAGAGGCGTTCAAGCAGGCCATCGCGGCCAAGGTTGATCCGGCCAAGGCGCCGAATCAGCAGTGCCGGGACGTCGCCGTGATGCTCAAGGCCGTGGAGGCCCGCGACGCCGCTGCGTATGCGTCGGCGGCCAAGTCCCTGTACGGGTCCATTCGCGAGTACCAGAAGAACAAGACCCCCTTTGGCGAGAGTCTCCTCGAGTTCCTCATGACGCCGCGCCCCGACGCGATGGGGTGTCTGGACCAGCAGATCGGGATGTTCGTTGACCAGCTCGCCCTGCGCCTCGAAGACCCCGCGCAGCGCCGCGGCGCGACGGCCTGCGCGCGCCGGCTTGCCAGCCGCAACGGCTGGCGGATCGAGGGTGGCATGCTCCGGCCGCGAGCCGAGGATAATGAGATGCGCGACAAGCTCGCCGAGACGCTGGCCAAGGCGATTCAGGCTCGATCCTCCAAAGACCTGTGGGACGCCGAGGTGTTCAGTTGGTACCGGGGGGTCGCCCGGCCGGATGGCGCACAGGCGCTGGCGGTCTTTTCGGAGATTATCGACCGCGACATTTTTACCAAGAATAACGCTACCCCTTACAACTACAGCCCGGTTTGCAGCTATCTGGCACTGGTTAAAGAATTTCCTGTGCTGCAGGCCAAGTATCCGCAGCAGTCGTGGTTTGACGACCGCATGGCGGCCGAAATCAAGCGAACGGGGAAGGTCGATCAGGCGTACTGGACCTACGCCGGCGACAATGAGAAGAAAGTGGCCAACGCGATTGCCGAGAAGTACGCCTCCGACACGTCGTATGCGGTTTATCTCGGCGCCCCGGGCAAGCCGGAACGGGTGTCCCGCGACGAGTATTACGCGATTGCCGAACGGATCAAGTCGGCATCCGCTGCGGCCTACACCGACTATCAGAAGAAACTGGAGGCGGAGTTCGGCAAGACCCGTTTTGACCCGCTGGCGGCTGGCCTGGTGTCCATCGCCATGATGCCGGTCAAGACGCCTGACGAGCGCAAGGCGTTTTTCGACCGCCTGCGTGCCTACACCGCGCTAGCAAAAGATGCCCCGTACCCATTCCCGATGCCCGCCCTGCCGCAGGTCAACAACCTGCAACTGGGAGGAACCGCGCCGCTGACGGACGAGGAGGTTCTGGCTCTGGCCGGGTGTCTGCGTCACACGCGCTGGATCGCCTACAGCCCGACCGATGATCGTCTGATCCAGCTGGTCAACGATGGTCTGCTGGCGCGCGACAAGGTCGCCGAGTTGCTGCCTCTGATCCCCGAGATGTGGCGCATCGTCGCGTTGCAGGGCCGACGTGACTCCATAGCGCTTCTCGGCGGCATAGCGGCCAAGCTGATCGAAGAGGACCGGACCGTGCCGGCGGCTGCACACAGCACCATTGGTCTGGCCGTTGCGGGGTCCCGGCTTCCCGATGACATTCGCAATGCGCTGGCCGCGATTCGCACGAAAATGCAGTCGCGGGTGGGTGAATCCCTGACGGTCAGCAAGACCGACCGGCGGTACACAATCCTCGCCGCCCAGGCGCTCTTCCACTCGGGACGGACGGACAGCGCGTGGGACCAGTACAGCCAGAACCCGGGTCTGGCGCTCTCGGAATTCAAGGATCTGGATCTGGGCTTTGTCATCTGGATCGTCGAGCGCCTCACAGCGCTCGGCCAGTATGAGGATGCCGAGAAGCTCGCCCAGACGCTGCTTCAGTGGATCGAGGTCGCTCCGCAGGGCTTTGACACGGGGACCCGGGCTCAGGTGCAGATCTCCTACGCCGACATCGCCTTCGCCCGTCAGCAGTACCCCCAGGCCAAGGCCCAGTACGAGCGCATCGTCTCGGCGAAAGATTTTGCCGACACTCAGGGCGGCTATCGCGCCGAACTGAAGATCGCCGAAGTGGACCGGTTGATGCGCGCGTGGGACGCCGCGCTCGAACGGCTCGAGAAGCTCGACAAGCTGCGCGACACCTATATTCAAGCGGAGGCGCGCTATCAGATGGCGTTGCTCAAGTTCGACCAGGAGGATTACGTCGGCGCGCGCGAGCAGCTCGCACGGGTCTTCGCCATTTCACCGAATCACAGCCTGGCTGGCCTGCTCGAAGGAACGGTGAATCGGAAAACCGGCAAGCTGATCGAGGCCACGGACATCCGGATCGGCGTGCCAGCCGACCAGCAGACCATCGTTCCCGGACGGCCGTTCCAGGTGAACCTCGAAGATCGCAACCTGTCGATCGTGCGCAAGGCGACCGATATCGAAATCCGGGTCTGGACCGACTCCGGCGACGAAGAGTTCTTCCTGCTGTTTCCTTTCGGCGACTCCAAGACGCGTTTTCGCGGAGAGATCCCCACGACGATGGCGATTACCGCCAAGGGAGACCGCCTGCTGCAGGTGCTCGGCGCGGACAAGGTTCACTTTGGCCTGTCCGAACGCTTCCGCAAGGCCGCCAATATCACGCGTGATGATGTCGGCACCCTCGGCGTGATCACCGATGGCGAGTTGTTTGCCGCATCGGGCAGCATACCGACGCGCGAGGAACAGCAGCGGATGGCGATGGAGGCCAGCATTCGCGGCGACTTGCAGAAGGCTGGATCGAAATCGCCTGAAAATGCCCGCCTCCTGCAGGTGCTGAACGCGCCCAAGGAAGGCGCCGAGGCCGAGGTCAAGCTCAGCGCGGTCCGCTCCACGACCGAGATCAAACCCGGCAACCCCGTCTATATCCGCGTGATTGATCAGGACGGCAACACGACCCACCAGAAAGACACGCTCGCGGTCAGGGCCATGGCGACGAGCGGCGACACGGTCAAGCGGGTGGTTCTCACGGAAACCGACACCCATACCGGCGTGTTTGAGGGCAAGCTGACGACGCTGTCGGCTCCGGCCACCGCCTTCGCCTCCGATACGGCCGAGGGGCGCGATCCCACCGCAGTGATCGTCGCCGACCCGAAGCTCCTGCCATGGGCCGGCGTGACGGCCGATAATAATCGGAACAAGACATTCACCGTTGACTTGAAGGACAGCGTCGCCTTTGGCAAACTGACGATGACGGCGGATGTGGCCGGACGCAAGCTCAAGCGGTTTGCCCTGGAAACGTCCAAGAACGGCTCCGATTTCTCGTCGGTCGGCTCGTGGCCAGGCACCACGGCGGCCTGGGACGGATCCATCCGTCTGCGCCTGATAAACTATGGTCCGCCAGCGGCCGCCTTCTCGGCTAAACAGTTCGACAAATTTGCCCATATCAAGGACTACTTTGATGTTGGCCGACTGCAATTCGATCACCCGGTTGAGATCATCCCAGGCAAGGTTGCCGGTGATCTGAGCCAGGCGATCAGCGCGGCCGAGACCAAGCTGGGCGGCAAGAGTCCCAGCGGTCTGACACTGGCCCATCTGCAGGGGACGTTCTTCATTCAGAAACGGCAACAGCGCACGTTTAGCGTGCAGGCAAAGACGGCTACCGACGCCGATCTCACAAAACGAAGCAAGACCCTCTGGTACCTTGCGATCGACGGCGCGCTGGGGATCCAGCCACGGGGGGCTGAGTCCGAAAGCGCGATGCGGAACAACACGGTCACCCTGACCCGCGGGTATCATACGATCGACCTGTATGCGGTGATCCCAAGCGGTTCCCCTGGAGACTATCAGCTCCTCTGGGACGTTGAGACCGATCCCTACACCGCGCCCGTGCCCCAGGCGATCTTCACGCCTGCCGAGTGGCCGGAGCATCAGCCGCCTCTCGGTTTCAAGCCGACGGAAATCAAGGCCAACGCGGATGGCACCGTGTTCGATGTCGCGTTCCCTCCCGAAGTCCGCGGCCGGGCGCTGCGGCTCAGAATCTTTGATTATGAGTCTGCCGCCCCCGAGATTCGTAAGATTGGGCTGATCGATGTCGAAGGCAAGCAGGTGCTTCCCGCCAAGGAAGATCTGATCGGCATGCGCAGTAACGATATCCTGGAGATCGTCCCGGGTGACAAGATCACGATCACTTATGAAGACCGGACCGCGATCACCCAGGCGCGCAAGACGCTCGAGGCGTTCCTGTCCGCCACATTCTATAATGCGTCGCTGAATGCCTATCTGATCGAGACCGATGTGACTCCAAATGGCACGCGCCGGGCGCTGCTGTTGCCGAACAAGCGGTTCCGGCCGGATGTCCCCATGGCCATCATGGTCAGCGATCCCGACGCAGATGAGACCGCGACACCGGACAAGGTCCCGGTGAACGTCCGTGCGACGGTCACGGGCGGAAAGACCGACTTGGTCATGCTGGAGAACAAGCCAGCAAGCGGCGATTTTGTCAGCCGGTTCTTCCCGATTCTGGGCGCGGCGAAGCGGCCGGCGGATCTCACCGTGACCGAGGAAGACGATATCGTGATCACCTATCGCGACAAGGAAAATGTTGATTATGGCGTGCCCTGGGACCGGGTGGTGCAGCTTGAGCCGCCGGTGGGTTGGATGAAGTCTCAGTTGCGCGTGTATGATTTCTCGTCGAAGCCGCTGAGCGAGGAGGCGCGGGCAAAAGCGATGGCCGCATCCTCGTCCGACAAGAAAGAAGACGCCACCGAGTCTATTCTCCCCGGGTATTCGCTGACGGGCGTGCGCCCGGATAGCCCCGTTCCGACGGGGCCGGTGAAGATACCGTTTGGCGGATCACTGGTCGTCGAACTGCTCAATCCCTCTCTGGCGTTCTCCGCGCTCAGCGAGGCCGAAATATCGGTTCAGATCCTGCCTGCGGGCATGCAGCCTCCGGTCACCAATGGCGCGCCATTCGACCCCACCCTGCCGGGCACGATCCGTTACCGGGCGCTGCTGGGCGGGGGTGGTTCCGGCAGCACGCCGGTGACGTACGCATCGGCCATGCTGGTCACGGATAAGTTTGCCGGATCGGCGCAAGACGACGGTCGCTACATGTTCACTATCGCAACCGTGCCCGGCTCGCTGGATCAAATCAAGATGCCGACGTATCAAGAGACAGAGGAAGATGGCGTAGAGATGGGCGGCTTTAGCGTCGCCTGCCTCACGGAGGATGGCGCGTCGGCGAGCATCGTGCGCAAGTTCCCGTGGCCGAAGCTGCGGGTGCGGCCCAATGACCGGCTGCGCGTGGCGATGAACAGCGCCCCCGCCGGGGCCCAGCCGAGGTGGGAGGTGTGGGATGTCAGCATGTTCGGCGATCCGATCTTTGACATCATGGACCAGCGGTACAAGGAGCCGCTCACGGCGCTTTACGTGGGGGACCGGCTCTATCTGCGCGTGGTCGACCTGATCGCCAATCTCACCATGGAAAAAGACGAGATCTCAGTCTCGGTGGTCGTCAATGGCGTTGATGAGAGCGCCAGGAAGATTTCACTGATCGAGACGTTCGAAAACACCGGGGTGTTCAAGGGCAACCTCCAGTTGGTCTATGAGGGCATGACGAACGAGACGCGGATGGCCGATCAGATCGCCGTTCCCTACGGCGCATCGATCGTGCTGCGGTACACGGCCCGGGATGGGCGCACGCTGGACCGCGCACTCTCGGTGTTCAAGGGCGCCGACGCCTCCGTCACGCCGTTCACCAAGCGATTCAATGACGCGGATATCGGGATTCAGACCCAGTTCACGATGGCCGAATCCTACTTCGAGATGGCCAAGAAGTATCGCGCGCTCAAGGAGGATGAGGTCGCCCGCCGGACGATCGCGCAGGGCAAGAAGCTGCTGGAAGAGGCGATTCGGGACTTCCCGAAAAACGAGTACCGCGTCCAAGCCGACTACCTGCTGGCCAACCTCGCGTTTGAAGAGGCCGAGCAGACCGTGCAGCCCGAGAAGCGCAACCAGCTCTACCGGGATGCGGCCACCCGCTTCGGGGACGTGATCGGCGGCTATCCCGACAGCGAGTATGCTCCGAAATCGCAGTTCAAAAAAGCGCTGGTCTACGAGCGGATGGGCGAGATCGACACGGCCTGCGAAGAGTATGTCAAGCTCTCGTACCGGTATCCCAATCACGATCTGATCGCGGAAACCATCTCCCGGCTCGGCCTCTACTTCTTCAACAAGGGGCGGACGCTCGAGAAAGGCGTTGGCGAGGAGACCGATCTCATCGCGGCGGAAGTGCGCAAGAAGCAGGCTCTGGAATTCTACCGTACGGCGGCGCAGGTGTTCGGCCGGTTGTCCGTGCGGTTCCCCGACCACAAGCTCGCGGCCAGCACCAAGGTGCTGTCGGCGGAAAACTGGCTCCGGGCCAAGGAGTTCGACAAGGCCATCACCACCTACGAGGCGGTGGTTGCTGAAAAGAAGGGCACGCCCGACCTGATCGCGCAGTCCATGTACTGGTGCGGCGACGCCTATATGCAGGCGAGCAATCCGACCGGCGCCTACCGCATGTTCAAACTCTGCACCTGGGACTACCCCGAATCCAAGTGGGCTCGCTATGCCCGCGGACGCCTGACGGACCCGGCCTTTAAGGCAATGGAATAGGAAGGCGCAACGGCCATGAGAGCGAACCGCCGCATACCTGACGCGCTGCCGCCCGCAGCCGCAGAGGCGCTGAACCCCGCCGCCCCGGAGTTGCGCGCGCTCGGCTCGCGGCGCCGCCGCGTGCTCGGCCGCCATCTGGGCGGGGAGGCCGTGCTGGCGGTGGCCCGGACCTCCTCCACCATTGACACCGGAAGCTGGTTCGGAAAGGGGCGCATCTGGCTGGCGTTCACCCCGACGGCCATGTTCATCGTAGCCCGCGGGCCGCGGCCACGGTGTCAACGGTTCCCGCTGGCGGAACTCAAGAAGACACAGTATAACACCGTAACCGGGGAACTGGTTTTCGTGCCGGCCGATTTGCCGGTGCAGACCGTCGCCCTGCCGCCTGTGGAGGCGGCTCAGGCGCTGGCGCAAATTAGGGGAGGATAAGGTATGTTAAAGACATTGATTGAAGGCGGACCGTTGATGATCATTCTGATGGCCGAAAGCGTGCTGGCGATTGCCATCGCGCTGGATCGGTGGATGGCCTTCCGCGCCAACAGCCGCGTCGATGTCCGGACGCTCAGGGCCAAGGTGCAGAAGCAGATGCTCGCGGGGAAGTATGACGACGCGATGGCGGTCTGCCTCACGACGCCGGGTCCGGTGTCGGCCGTGATGGCTGCGGGCTTGCAATCCTACATCCGGCACCGGGTGGTCACCTCGAACGGCGAGACGCTGCGCGCCATCATGCAGGACGCCATGGCCGATTATGCCCGGATGGCCATGAGCATGGTCGAAAAGCGGTTGAACGTGCTCTCGTTCATCGGCACGTCGGCGCCGCTCTTCGGTATGACCGGCACCGTGACCGGCATGATCCGCTCGTTTGCCGCCATCGCCGCCGCAGGCGATGTCGATGCCACAGTGGTGGCCTCTGGCATTTCTGAGGCGCTCATCACGACGGCTGCCGGCCTGCTGATCGCCATGATGGCCGTGATCCCCCACCATTACTACATGGGGTGCTCGGAGTCCATCGAGATCGAGGCCGCCGAGGCCGGATCCGAGATTTTGGATCATGTCTCCCTGACGCACCATGTGGCTTCGCCACAGGCGTAAGCAGAAGAGGGGCCGCGCGATGTCATTCAAGTCATTCAGAAAGCGAAGGCCGGACGGCGGTGTCCCGACCGATTCGTTCTCGGACATTGCGTTTCTGCTCATCATTTTCTTTATTGTCACGACATCTCTCAAGCGCGTCGTGGGGTTTGAAACCGAGCTTCCCGCCAGCAAGGAAGCGGAGAAAAAGACCGAGGAGAAGACACCGACGGTCACGCTGAAGGCGAACCAGATCACGTTCCTGGAAGCGGAGGTCTCGATGGAGGCGTTCAAGGAGAAGCTGGCCGACATGAAGCTCGCCGAGCGGAAGGATGACGCCAAGGTCATCTTGATGGATGCAACGATGGAGACCGATTATCAAAACTACTACGAGGTCATGGCGGCCATTTCCGAGGCCGGCGGGGTGGTCGGCATCATGACGGAGACGAAATAACCGTGAAACTGCGCCGCAGAAAGAAGATGGGCATCGCGGTGCCCACCACAAGCATGGGCGATATCGCCTTCTTGCTGATTATCTTCTTCATGGTGTGCAGCAACTTCGCCAAAGAGAGCAAGATCAAGTTCAAGCCCGTGGATGCCGAGGGTCTCAAAGCCGTCGAGAATGCCAAAATATCGGTGGTGATCGATGAGGAGAGCTCCCTCTTCCTTGATGGGCAGTTGGTCAACGACGTCCCGACCTTCAAGCTGTTGATGGAACAGGCATTGGCCAACAAAGCCACCCCGAAATCGCGGATGGTCCTGTTCAAGTGCGACCGCTATGCCTCCAAACGGGTCTTCGAGCCGGTGCTCGATGCCATCGCCAGTGCCGGGGGCATCATTGTGGCTGTGGGTGAAAAACGCAAGAGCGAGTGATGGGGATCAATGACAGGGACGAATGACAAGGAGAGGATGATTGCCATGAATCAGACCACCGATCAATCGACGAAGAATTTGGACCGCCTGCTTTCCGACTTCGCGGGCAAGCGCATCGCCTTTTGGACGATTCTCGCCATCGCCATCCATGTGGTGGTCATCGGCATGACGTCGCTCACCTATATCCGGGACACCTATGTGGACCCCGAGGGGGCGGTGGAACGCAAGGCTGCGGCTGATGCCGAGAAGAAGCGCCAGGCCCAGGCGCAAGCCGCCGCAGCCGCTGCGGCGGTGATCGGCACGAATGCCGTGGCAGGCGCCACAGGCACGAATGCCGCCGCGTCCGCTACCGGCACGACCAACGCCGCTCCGGCCGCAGCCGCAGCCGCCACGAACGGCGCCTCTGCGGCCGCCACGAATGAGGCCCGCTCGCGGTATCTGGAAGGCTTCCCCGAGAGCGCCACCAACTCGGCCGTGGCCCAGCGGATGACGGACGTCGCCGATCCGGAGGAGATGCCCACGATGGGCAGCGAGTTGAGCACGGTACTGGAAGAACCGAATCTCGGCGGTAAGTGAAAACATTCGCCCCGTTTGCATCGTGACCGCACACCGGACGCTGATACCCCATGTCCACCAGACGACATAAGTTGTTCACATGGCCCCCGCTGCTGTGTCTCTTGATGAGCCTGGCAGCGTGGATGTGCGGGTTGTTGTCTCTGGAACTTCAGGATCGTTATTTCCTGTGGAGCGTCCGAAATGCGGATGTCGCGGTGGTGTTTGGTTACGAGGGCGTGGACCGCCTGATCCTGTTCACCTCGCTGGTCGCGTGTCTGACGGCGACGCTGCTGCTGCTGGCGGCGGGCATCGGCATTTTCCTCCGCAACCGGACCACGCTCAGTCTCTACCGAAAGGCCTGCCTGCTCTTCTACGCACTGGCGTTGATGTGCGGGATGGTCGCGCATCAGGCGACCGGCGTCGTGATGACGAAAGGGTTGAGCCTCGACGGGAAGAAGGCCACTGCGTATGACGTGTTCATGTGGCGATGGGATCTCCTCTTGCCGGTGCTGCTCGCGAGCGCGGCGATCGCCGTCTTGTATCTTCTCGCGTGGCGGCGCGCGGCGATCCGCCAGTGGCTCGGGAACGACGAGACCGAACCGGCCACGGGGGATCTTTTCCTCGAAAATCTCCGCACCCATGGCAGCGACCCGCGCTATCGCAAGAGCCTGTGGACGAGCGCCCACTTCCACATCTTCGTCATTTTCATCCTGCCCTGGCTCTTGACACTCGTTCCCGGTTGCGTCAACCCCTACCGCATCAAGAAAGGGAGCGGGGACCCCGCCGTCGCCACAAAAATTGTGGTGGTCAAAGTCAAGAAACCCCCAAAACGACCGATCATTAACAAATACTCCCCGATCACGTTCAACTTTCCGAAGCTGGACGAGTCCCCGGTCGCCGAAGAGGTCGAGAAACAGTCTCGCTCGACCTACGAAACCAACGTCAGCCGCGTTCACTCAAAAGGGGGCAAGATGGGTGTGGGCGGCGGTAACACGGGCGGCTGGCCTGACGGCATGGACGAGGGTCTCGTGCGCTTCATCCGGCTCAAATACGACGGCTCAGGTTGGGATGACGGGATGGATTCCGCGACGCGGGCAGACCTGAATTTCCTGGACTACTTCCGTCAACTGACCGGCTTCAAGACCTCGACCAAGACCGAGGCCCACGCCATTGCCTTGCTCGCCCGCTATCCCAAGGGTTATGCGCCGCCCTTCGTCTACATGACCGGCGATCGTGGAATCCGGGCCTCAGAGCGCGAGATCAGGATCCTGCGTGAGTATATCGAGAACGGGGGCATGCTGTTTGCCGATTGCGGAAGTCCGGCATGGGACCGGAGTTTCCGCGAGTTCATGGGGCGGGTCTTCCCCGGCGAGAAGTTGCTGAACATCGCCGACGATGACGTGATCTTCCAGCTTCCGTTTGGTTTTGTGCACGGTGCGCCGCCCCTGTGGCATCACGGCGGCAGGCGGGCGCTGGGTATCAAGTTCAAAGGCCGCTGGGGGGTCTTCTACCATCCAGGCGATATCAATGACGCCTGGAAGAACAACCGCGGCGGCTTGTCCGCCCAGGCGGCCGATGGCGCGCTGGAGATGGGTGTGAACATCATTTATTACTCGTTTACCAACTACCTTAATCTCACGAAGAAGCTGCGTAAACAATGATCGACAAACTCTTTCCATACACGGGACTGCTGGGGGCTTTGTCGCTCATCGCCTGGGCCGGGTCGCTGTATGTCCTGACGCAGGTGATGCGCAAGGCCTCCCGGCCGCGAATCTACATGCTCGCATTGGGTTTGGTGCTTCTTTCCTCGATGCTCTACCGCTTGAAGAACGAGTACTGGAAAAGCGCGGTGACGCTTGACCGGACCGAGGAGATCCGGAAACAGATGGAGGCGCAGAAAGCGCTGGAGGCCGAAGAGAAAGCTGAGGCTGAGGCGGAGGCCGCTGAACAAGCCGCGCAAACCGCGGCCGAAAACGGCACAGCCCCCCCACCCAGAAGAACCAAAGATCTTGCCTCCGGGGTGGCTTTTGCAGAGGATGCTCCCGCCGATCTCACGCAGGGCGGCTATTCCGATTCGGTGCCGACCTATCTCGAACGCGGCAAACAGGTCCGCACCATTCCGGGGGTGACCAATCAGATCGCCGGGGTCCGGGGGACGAATCACGTGGCTGGCGCCACCAACCAGATCGCCGGGGTCCGGGGGACGAATCACGTGGCTGGCGCCACCAACGCTCCCGTGTCGCTTGATGGGGAGGATCAGACGGGCGATGAGGCGGCGGATGCGGCCCGCGAAGGCTCGACAGAGAAATACACCATTTTCGTGAAAGAGCCCCAGTATCGCCTCATCCAGCAGATCCATCGCGTCTCCCGGTTGCTGATCAATCTGCTGTTGATCGCCGTGGTGTCGACGATCCTGTGGAATTATGTCGTCACGTTTAATCTGCCGTGGACCACGTGGTGGCCGCTGCCGCTGTCGGGCGGGTCGATCGATGCGTTCTCGCCGAAGCGCCCCGCGCAGACGCTGAGGCCGGGCGACGCGCCGTATGCGCCTCCCGAAGCCTTCCTCGAACGCGCGATTCGTAAAGGTGAAAACGTGATCTATTTTGGCCGGGGCCCGATCTGGGCGTCGAAATCCTCCCTGCCGCGGCTCTCGCTGTTCATTCCGTGGTTCGGGGACCATGCCGACACGGTGTGGCCGCAGGCTCGGGCCTATCTGCTGAGGCTCTGGCATGCTCTGGGTCAGCGGCTGGCGCGGAGCGTTCGGTCTGCGATGGACCATTGGAACAGGATCGCGCCCTCATGGCATCGGCGTGTGCAGGCCACCGCTCGCTTCCTGGAACGGATGGACGATCATGTGCAGCGGATCCTGGGCGAGCTGTCCCGATTCCGTGCGCGGCAGTCCCAGCGGCCTGGCGACCGCCTGGGCGGGGAAACCGCAGGGGCCGCAGCCGGCCAACGCTTCCCGCAGCGGCTGGCCTGGGCCGGCCGGAGTCTCTGGAAAGGAATGGCCGCCCTGACGTTGATCTTGGCACGGGTGCTGCCGCCTCTGGGCCGTCGGCTGTGGCAGGAGCGCGGCGCGTTGGTGCGAGCACTGGGTTGTCTTGCGCGGTGGCTCGATGACGGAGAAGCCGTCCTGTTTCGCGTTCTGCCCCGCATGCTGGCGCGACTGGGACGCTGGATCTACCTGCTGCTGCGCGTGCTCTGCGTGGTCGGCGCCTGGTTGGGCAAAGGCGTGATCGCCTGGCCGCCGCAACTGGTTCGCTATGCACGCATGCTCCGCCGAGGCGAGCGGAAAATCACGTTTGTCGAGATCCCGCTGTGGTGTGTGCCGATCCTCCGCTATGGCGGGAAGCGGCTGCCCACGGGCAGCGAGTTCGCGTTCGACGCCGCCTGGTTCGGGCGCTACGTCCCGGTCATGAGCAGTGACGCCCCCGGCCTCGCGATGCTCCAGGACATGGCCGATATCATGAGCGAGCGCCGCCAGTCAGGCGCCATCGCGAAGCGGACGCTCCTCATCGTCTGGGATCGCGACGAGGTGGTCGATACCACCCTCCAGACGCGTCTCGCCCAACTGGCGGAAGAGGGCAATCTCTCCATCCTCACCTGGGCGCGCGGCCCGTAAGGCGCTTGCAAACCCCCTGCAAGCGCCTATCACAGCAACGCGCGCCACTCGCCGATCTCCTTGCGGCGTTCAGCGGCCCAAACGTCGGGCGTCAAACCGGGCGCGGCCGGTGGATTCACATAGGCCGCGCCGCAGTCTCGGCAGTGGCCGCCTGAGCCCAGCGGACGCGCGCAGACCGGACAGGCCGTCAGCAACACTTCGCCGCAGAAGCCGCAATACCCCCCCGCGCGCCCCGCAGGCTGCGGCCCCGGCAGGAACACAACCGACCCGGCGACCGCAAACGGGACATTGGACGGACACTCGGCCTGTGGACAGCAGACGCGCCCGCCGGTCGCCGTGAAGGCCCCTCCCGCAGGCCGTGCGGTGTCCGACTCGCCCACTTCAACATCCAGCAATACCCCAATCTTCCGCAACGTCTCGCGTGAAACAGCGTCCGGCCGCCCCAGCTCCATCATGCTTACGGCAGATTGCGTGCAGCCGGCTTCATGGGCCAACGCACACTGCGATAGGCCCTTCACCCGCCGCGCATCCCGCAGCCGCCCCGCCAGTTCTGGAGATAAACGTTCCATGGATTTCGTGTGTGCACACTATCGCCGATATCGGGGATGGAAATCAAGAACGAGTTATCATCACATTATCAACATCCGAAGATCTGACAGGTTGTGAACATATTAATAACGTTGTGAGTTTTTGCGATGCAATAGTTTATGTAGTTATTAAAAACTTGTTATCAACTGTTGATAAGTGCTTGATAACATTGCGTTACAGTAGCAGGCGCACGCAGGCGAGGGTGGTGAGGAGGATGACGATACGGTCGAAGGCCTGTTGATTGATGTGGCGCACGATGAAGACGCCCGTCGCAACGCCGATCACGAGGGCGGGAGTCAGGATCAGGTTCACCTTCAGGCTGGGCAGGGTGATCATCTGGAGATAGAGCATGAACGGCACTTTGATCCAGTTGACGATGAAGAAGAACCAGGCGCTGGTGCCGAGGAAGGTCTCTTTGGGCAGGCGGCGCGCGAGGAAGTGCAGGGTCATCACGGGGCCGGCGGCGTTAGCCAGCATGGTGGTGAAGCCGCCCAACGTGCCCATGCAGGCGGCTAGCGCCCGTCTCCGCAGCGGGTGTTCGGGGTGATCGGCGACGGGATTACGGGGTGCCCGGTAGAGGCGGTAGACGTGCAGCAGCAGAATCAAGAGAACGATCCAGCCGATGATCGGGCGCATGAGGCTGTCATCGATCCGTCCGATGAGCGCGGTTCCCGCGACAATGCCAGCCACCGCCCACGGCAGGGCGCGCCGCAGGTCGCGCCAACTCGCCGAGCGATGCCAGTGCGCCAGCGCAAACAGGTCGCCCAGGATCAGCCCGCTCGCGGCCTTGCCCGGGATGACACTGGCGACCAGAGGGATGGCGAGGATCGAGACCCCCGGCATCCCGCCCTT